>Ga0207866_1000977_pt1 | contig 32546 bp, 22 predicted proteins | sample HigsolmetaAR203D_FD_184835 | JGI IMG/M metagenome (GOLD analysis project Ga0207866, IMG submission 184835) | Ionic liquid and high solid enriched microbial communities from the Joint BioEnergy Institute, USA - AR20-3-D (SPAdes) (version 2) ...
GCCGCTTCCATTCCGTCTCCGGATCACGTTCCGCGAGGCTCTCCCGGTGATGAGCCGGACGAAGGGCGGGGTCACCAGGCGGAGAAGCGCCGCCCGATTCGGCCGCCGGCCGGCCGGGTCGCGGCCGTCCGGGCATTTCGGACACGGGAATGCCGTCCGGCGCCGCCGACGCCTTCAGGACGCCGCCCGCCTCCGCCCCGTTCCGATTCGCCTCGAGTATGGCGCGGATCCGTTCCGCCCGCCGGCGCTTTATGCCGCTGCCCCTTGCCATGGCCGATTCCTCCCCGATGCGCGTCATCCCGCCGGCTCCGCATGCCGGCGGGCTTGTTCACTATCACGTTATGAGCGGAGAGAGTGGTTTATGCCGCTGTCGAAATTGAGGCAAGACAGCCGTCCGATCCGGTGTTATAGTAGTAGAAGTTGAACATCACGGGAGGACGCATCGAACCATGTGGCTTGTCTATGCGGCATTGTCCGCCGTGGCGTTCGGTCTGAGGGGAATTTGCTACCAGCGGCTCTCGCCGCTTCCGCTGGACCGGAACGTGTTGCTGGCGGGCGTATTCTTCACGGGGTTTGCGGTATCGTTGGCGCTCGCTTTCACGAATGGACAGGCCTGGGGAATCGGGACGGCCGTCGGCATGCTGATGGGGGTGTTTTCCTATATCGCGAACATGGCGATGTATCGGGGATTCGCCGCGGGGAAACCGTCGATCGTCGCGGTCCTGTCCGCCGTGTATCCGGTCGTCGTCGTGCTGGCCGCGTGGCTGCTGTGGAACGAACGGTTGAACGCCGGCCAATCGGCGTCGTTTCTGCTGATCTTGGCCGGCGTCGTGCTGATCCGGTATGCGGGGGAGTTCACGCTCTCCCATTGGAACAGTGCGAAATGGGGCCTGGTGACGATGTTCTTCTTCGGCTTCAACGACCTGACCACGAAATGGTCGACCCTTCTCGGCGCCGACATGTATCCGGTGCTCGCCTGCATGTTCGGCACGGGAACGGCGCTGTTCTTCCTGACGTACCGGGTCGAGAGGCGGATCCGGGAAGCGGCCGCGATCGTCCGGCCGGCCGGGGAGAAGCCGCCCTCAGGCGCTTGGAAGGATCGGCGCACCTTTGGCGTCGGCATGCTCATCGGCATCACGAACATCGCCGGGATGATCATGATCATCCTCGCGTTTGACACCGGTCTCACCGGACTCGTGTCGGCGATCGTCGCGATGAGCGTGCTGCTCATCCTGCTTTACACCCGTTTCGTCGTGCGCGAGCGGTTCACGCCGCGCGAAACGGCCGGTATGCTGCTTGCGATCGCCGGCGTCGTCCTGCTTCGCCTGCTGGCCTGAACGGCTGAAAGGGCTGTTCCGTCCCGCCGCGCGTCTCCGCGGGCGGGAAGGGAACAGCCCTTGATGTTCGCCGTCATGCGGTCTCTTCGGGATCCGGCTGGTGCGCCCGGATGCTGAACACGAGCCCGATGCAGACCATGTTGATGAGCAGCGACGTGCCGCCGTAGCTGATGAACGGCAGCGTGATGCCGGTGATCGGCATCAGTCCGATCATCATGCCGATGTTCTCGAAGATCTGGAACACGAACATCGACACGATGCCGACGATGATGTACGAGCCCTTGAGATCGGTGCACTGGAACGCGATCATGATCATGCGGTAGATCAGCAGGAAATACAGGAGCAGGAGCACCGCTCCTCCCTGGAAGCCGAACTCCTCGCCGATCACGACGAAGATCGAGTCCGAGTACGGGTACGGAATGAACCGGCGGTTCTTCATGTCGCCCTTCATGTAGCCGTCCCCGGTCAACCCCCCCGAACCGATCGCGATGAGCGATTTCTCCGACTGGTGCTTCGCGTCGTCCGACGCCGTCTCCGGATTGATGTACGTGTTGATCCGCTCGTACCAGTGGTATTTCCCCTTGTCGCTCAGGAACGTCTTGATCTCCTCGTTGTAAGTGTTGAACAGCGAGACGGACAGGATCAGGCCGGCGACCATCAGGGCGATGCCGGTCAGCACGTGCCAGTATTTGACCCGCCCGATCCAGAGCATGCCGAGCACGATGACGATGTAGATGACCGCGTTGCCCAGGTCCGGCTGGATCATGACCAGCACGAACGGCAGCAGCGAAATCGCCGCGACCGGCAGCAGATCGGACTTGAACGAGAGCGGGTCGCCGTCCCGGCGGGCGATGAAGCCCGCGATTGCCATGATCAAGAGCAGCTTCATGAGCTCGGCCGGCTGGAACAGGAGGCCGCCCGGGAGGGCGAACCAGCTTTTCGCGTTGTTGTATTCGACGCCGAAAAAATAGACGAGCACCAGCAGCGCAATGCCGATGCCGTACAGCACGTACCAATATTTCATGAAAAACCGGTAATCGAACAGCACCGCGACGATCGCCACGGCGAAACCGGCCGCGTAGAAAACAAGCTGCTTCAGGTCATAGTTCGCGTAAGCCGGGTTGCCGTAGGTCGCGCTTCGCACGACCAGCACGCTGATGACCATGAGCAGCCCCAGTATGATCATGATGCCAAAGTCGATTCGCTTCAGCTTCCTAAGCACACGGCACTCATCCCATCCCGAAGAACTTGCGGAATCGCTGCATCATGCCCGTTTTGTCTTCCAGTTGCATGAGCGGAACTTTCTCGCCGAGCACGCGGCGGGCGATGTTCCGGTAGGCGATGGCGGCACGGGAGGACGGATCCATGACGGTCGGCTCGCCGGTGTTCGCCGCTTTGATGACCTTCTCGTCATCCGGCACGATGCCGAGCAGATCGACGGCCAGCACCTGCACGATCTCGTCGACGTCCAGCATCTCGCCGGATTTCACCATGTTCGGACGGATGCGGTTGATGACGAGCCGCACCGGAATGCGATGCTGCTCGAGCAGGCCGATCACCCGGTCGGCGTCGCGCACCGAAGCGTTCTCCGGCGTCGTCACGACGATCGCGCGATCCGCGCCGGCCACCGCGTTGCGGAAACCCTGCTCGATGCCGGCCGGACAGTCGATGATGACGTAATCGAAATCCCGCTTCAGATCGTCGACAATCTGCTTCACCTGATCCGGTTCGATGTCGTGCTTGTCCTTCGTCTGGGCCGCCGGCAGCATGTACAGCTCGTCGAAGCGCTTGTCCTTGACCAGCGCCTGCGCAAGCCGGCACCGTCCCTCCGCGACGTCGATGATGTCATAGATAATGCGGTTCTCGAGCCCCATTACGACATCGAGGTTGCGCAGGCCGATGTCCGTGTCGACCATGCACACCTTCTTGCCCTGCAGCGCGAGCGCGGTGCCCAGGTTCGCCGATGTCGTCGTCTTGCCGACGCCGCCCTTCCCCGAAGTTACGACTATCGCTTCTCCCATGCCTTACACTCCTTTGAACACGATCGGATCTTGACGGAAGCGATTCAGCCTCGAAATCTTGTCAATTCTCATCCGGCCGTCCTCCAGATACGCGAATTCCATCTGGGCGTCGTCCGTCATCCATTCCTCCGGCGGCCGGCTGATGCAATCGGCGATGCGCAATTGCGTCGGCCGCATCAGGGCGGCGGCGATGACGGCGTCCGTGTTGCCCCGGCAGCCCGCGTGCGCTGTTCCCCGGAGGGCGCCCATGATGTAAATGTCGCCCGTGCAGCAGACCGTTCCGCCCGGATTGACGTCCCCGAGCAACAGCAGATGGCCTTCCCGCTCCACCGTCTGGCCCGAGCGGACGACGCCGCTCATGACATGCAGGCTGCCCGCGCCGGCCGGCTGCTCGTCCGGAGCGGGCTCCGCTTCGATCGACTGGATGATCAGGTTGCCCCTCCGCCTGATGGCGTCGACCAGGCGCTCCCTGTCCGCTTCCGTAATGCGCCGCCTGCCGAGCTTGACCCTGACGTGCACGAGCGGACCCGTGAGCAGCTTGTGGTGGGACCGTTCCAGCTTGTCGTTCAGCTCGGCCAGGAGCTCGTCCATTTCGCAGCGGTCGTCCAGCAGGAAAACGAGGCCGTCCTTCACGCCTTTGATCACGATTCGTTGCTTGCCGGTCAAGCCGTTCCCTCCCAGCTTGGGGGCTTCCTATTGTGTTCGGTTTCGACAGCCCGAAATCCTGCCTGACGGGCGCTATTCTTCTTCGTCGCCGTCCTTCTTCGCCTTCGGCTCCAGCAGCCGCCGGGCGGGCACGTACGCCGCGAGCGCGAATCCCGTCTGCAGGAACAGGCTCGGCGCGATGGATTGCATGAGCACGAATTCATACGGTTCATGCGTGACGCGGAACACGCGATAGATGCCGTAAGCCGCCGAATCGTACAGGAAACAGCACAGGGCGATGACGAACAGCGCCGCCAGCATCGGAACGCGCTTTCCTTCCAGCAGCAGACCCGTCAGGTAGGCAATGGAGCCCATCAGGAGCGTATGGACGCCGAGCATGTGGCCGTAGAAGACGATATCCTGCATCATGCCGAAGATGAGTCCGATGAAAAGCGCCGGATGCCGGCCCGCGTACATGCCGGCGTAGAGCGCGGCGACGAACACGAAATGCGGAGCGAGCCGGCCGTGCATCGATTCCGGGATGAGCCACGGCACGATGGTCGTCTCCAGCATGAACAGCAGGACCGTCAGCGCGATGACCCGTTTCGTGTTCATGGCGCTTCCTCTTCCGATGCGGGCGCCTCACCCAGATCGGGCGGCACGACGACGAACACTTCGGCGAGCTTGTCGAATTGGGCCGCCGGCTTGATATACGCCGTATGGGTCAGGCCGAAGTCGCCCACCTGCCGCGTCTCCACCGTTCCGATGACCAGCCCGTAAGGGTAGACCCCGCCAAGTCCGGATGTGATCACCACATCGCCCACGGAGAGCGGATCGCTCTCCGCGATCCGGTTCATGACCAGCATGCCCCGCTGCGCGTCATAATCTTCAATCACGCCGAATGATTCCTTGTGCTCCATCACCGTCGCGGAGATGGCCCGCGCGCCGCTCGATTCGCCGTTGAGCTGGGTGATCGGCATCACCGTCGAATAGAGCGGGAACACGCGGCTCACGAGCCCGACGAGCCCGTCCGTCGTCACGACCGCCATGTCCGGCCGAATGCCGTCGGTCGATCCGAGATTGATCTTGAACGTCGGATTGAGCGGATCGGTGCTGACGGCCACCACATGGGCAATCACGTATTCGTAGTCGAACATCCGCTTCTGCCGTTCCTTGAACGCCAGCGCTTCCTTGAGGCGCTCGTTCTCCAGCTCGATCCGGTTGTACATCACCCGGTCCCGGGCGTACCGCGCGACGGTATTGCGCAGCTCCTCGTTCTCCCGGTAGATGTCGCGCATCGTCCGGATGTCTTCAAACAAGCCCGCCAGATATCCGGCGGGCTTGTAGAACCATTGCTGCACGAAGGAAACCGAATCGCCGACAAAATTCTCGGGCCATGTCAAATTGTCCCGCTGTCCGAGCGAGAATCCCATGATCGCGGCGAACACAATCAGGACGATCAAGAGAACGAACAGCTTTCGGTTGCGAAAAATTCTGAACAGTTCGCTCACCCGCCCCATCCGTGAATCCGGTTCCCGTCCGGTTGACGTCCGTTATCGGCTCGCGCGCGCCACCGCCATGCCGCTGCGGGACTTGAACAGATGAATGTTCTCCAGCGCGCGGCCGGTGCCGATCGCCACGCAATCCAGCGCGTTCTCGGCCACGATGACCGGCATCCCGGTCTCGCGGGCCAGCAGCTTGTCCAGATTGCGGAGCAAGCCGCCGCCGCCCGTAAGCACGATGCCGCGGTCCATGATGTCGGCCGACAGCTCGGGCGGGCAACGCTCGAGCGTCACCTTCACCGCCTCGACGATGGCGTTCACCGTATCCGTCAGCGCCTCGGTCACCTCGCCCGACGTGATCGGAATCGTCTTCGGCAGCCCGGTGACCAGGTCGCGGCCGCGAATTTCGACCGTTTGGTCCGAATCGGTCGGCAGCGCCGAACCGATGTCCATCTTGAGCTGCTCCGCCGTCCGCTCGCCGATCAGCAGATTGTAGTTCCGCTTGATATATTGGATGATCGCCTCGTCCATCTCGTCGCCGGCCACCCGGATCGAGCGGCTCGTTACGATGCCGCCCAGCGAAATGACCGCCACTTCCGTCGTGCCGCCGCCGATGTCGACGACCATGCTGCCCGTCGGCTCCCACACCGGGAGATCGGCGCCGATCGCCGCGGCGAACGGCTCCTCGATCGTGTACGCTTCGCGCGCGCCGGCCTGCCTCGTCGCATCCTCGACGGCGCGCTTCTCGACGGCCGTGATGCCGGACGGCACGCAGATCATCACGTTCGGCTGGCGCGAGAAGATCGAGCGCTTCTTCATCGCCTGGCGGATGAAATATTTGATCATCGTGGCGGTGGTGTCAAAATCGGCGATCACGCCGTCCTTCATCGGCCGGACCGCCCGGATGTTGCCCGGCGTCCGCCCGATCATCCGCTTCGCCTGTTCGCCCACCGCTTCGATCGTCTTCGTATCGGTACGCAGGGCGACCACGGAAGGTTCCCTGACGACAATGCCTTTGCCGCGGACATAGACCAGGGTGTTGGCCGTTCCCAGGTCAATGCCCAGATCCTTCGTTCCGAACATGGTCTTGCTCCCTTCTGTCGTCAGACAATCCTTCTCATTATATTACAGGTATCCTTGCTCCTTCAAACTGACGAACCGTCCGTCGCCGATGATGATGTGGTCCAGCACGTCGATGCCGACGAGCGATCCCGCTTCATGCAGCCGCCTCGTCAGCGCGATGTCCTCCGGGCTTGGGCTGGGATCGCCGCTCGGGTGGTTGTGGATGCAAATGATCGACGCGCAGCCGCGTTTGATCGCGGACCGGAACACTTCACGCGGGTGGACGAGCGACGCGTTGAGCGTGCCGACCGACAGCGTCTCGCGCGCGAGCACCTGGTTCTTCGTGTTCAGAAACAGGCAGACGAAATGCTCCCTGAATTCGGAGCGGAGATCTTCCATCACCAGCTTCGCCGCGTCTTCCGGCCTGCGGATCGCCGGCCGGTCGGACACCGCCCGCCGCGCCAGCCTGCGGCCGAGCTCGATGCCCGCGCGAAGCTGCACGGCCTTGGCCGGGCCGATGCCGCGGATTCGGGTCAATTCGGAAATGCTCATGTCAACGACCTGACGCAGGCCGCCGCACTCGCGTAAAATCCGGTTCGCGAGATGAACGGCGGATTCGTTGCGCGTTCCGGTCCTGAGCAGGATCGCCAGCAGTTCCGCATCACTAAGCGCTTCCGCCCCGTCGATCATCATGCGTTCCCTCGGCCGGTCTTCTCTGGGGACTTCGCGCAGCAAAATCGGACGCGAGTCCATCAACTTCCTCTTCCTCCCGTGACGGCCGCGAACGGCGGGACCAACCCCCCGGCCGCGAATGCTCGTCAGATGGTCCTGACGCCGAAATCGGCCAGCAGATCGCCGAGCAGCGACACAGGCAGACCGACGACATTGAAATAGCAGCCCTCGATCCGCTCGACAAATCCCGCGGCAAATCCCTGGATGCCGTAGGCTCCCGCCTTGTCGAGCGGCTCGCCCGTCGCGACGTAACGCGCGATCCGGTCCTCGTCGAGCGGCTTGAAGACCACCCGGGTGACGCTGCGGGCCGTCTTCGCCCTGCCGGACGTCCCGTCAAGCACGGCCACGCCCGTGATCACTTCGTGCGCCCGCCCCTGCAGCAACCCGAGCATCCGGCGCGCGTCCGCGGCATCCTTCGGCTTGCCGAGGATGCGGGCGTCCAGCACGACGATCGTATCCGCGCCGATGACGACGGTTCCCCTCGCCTCCGCGCCCAGCCGTTCCCGGACGTCCGACGCCTTGCGCAACGCCAGCCATTCCGCGGCTTCCGCGGGCGCAAGCCCCGGCGGGATCGATTCGTCGGCGTCGGACGCTTCGATCCGGACCGGAATGTCCAATCCGAGCAGTTGCACAAGCTCCCTTCTGCGGGGCGACGCCGACCCCAGCACGAGCGTATGAACGGCTTGTCCGCCGCAAGCACGCATCTTCGACATACGGACTTCCTTCCGCCCCGCTTCCACGGCGACAAGCGGGACCTACATTCTGCGATAGAGCCAGATCGCCAGGACGGCCCCGAGGATGCTGAGCAGGCTGATGTTCAATCTGATCGTGAGGTCGAACGCGATCACGTACAGATCGGCCGCCGGCGACCAGACGACAGGCAGCGTCTCCGTAAGGAAATCCAGCGCGGGAACCTGTTCCAGCCATCTTGCGACCAGCGATCCCGCTAGGAGTCCGATGACGACAAAAAGCACCCGCAGCCAGCGATTCCTCTTCATCCCCGATCGTCCTTCGCCCAATTCTGACACTCGTTCTCTATTATACGCGGCGCTCCATGCGTTTACAATGCGCCGGACGCCCGCATCCAGTCGCGCTGGGCGACCGCCGCCCCGATCAGCGCGGACTGGACGTCACGCAAACGGTCGGGCGCCGGGTTCGCCCGGTACGCGGCGAACGCTTCGGCCGCCTTGCCGACGGCGTCGGCCAGCCTCCGCGCTTCCGCGCCGGCGGCATCTCCGCCGGGAAGCTTCGCGGCGGCTTCCGACCAGACCCGGTACGCCGCCTCCCAGTCGCTCCAGGCTTCCTGCGGAATCGGACCCGTCCCCCCGGACGCCAGCAGGCTGGCCGACAAGCCGCCCGTCATCCGGACCAGATCGTTGGTTGCGCGGATAAACGCTTCCGCCTCCTCCGGCCGTCCCGTGAAAAGGACGCGTCCGGCCGCCGGAATGTCGAGCGGCCGGATGTACAGCTCCACGCCGTCCATGGCCGCGGCCAGCGCCTCCGCGGCGTCGCGGCTTTCCGCGATGCCCGCGTAAGCGCGGTATCCGTCCGCCGTGTCGGCCGCGGCCGCGTAGCCGGCCGCCCGAAGCTGCGCGAGCGCTTCCTCCAGCCCCGCTTCGCCGGAGAATACGCCGTACTGCAGCACATGATACCGGACGGCCGGAAGTTCGACCTCGACGGGCACGGCCGCCATTCCGCCGGAAGACTCCGGCGAACCGCCCGCTTCCTCCGGAACGGCGGCGGCCGGCCCTCCCGCCGGGACGGCGGTCTCCGCTCCCGCGTTCCGCCGACCGCCGGCGTCCGCATCCGGCGAATCCATCTGCCAGAACAGGAGCGACATGACCAGCCAACCGAACAGCCCGCCGGTCAGCACCGCCCCGATGACGGTGGCGACGGCCCGCATCCAGGAAGGCGCGGGCGGCGTTCGGCGGGGCGCGACGCGGAAAGCCGGCATGATGCCTTCTCCGCCGTCCGGCGACTCTCCCGCGGACAGCAGCGCGCCCTCATCCGCTTCTGCCATGCGCGTCCGGGACCGCGATTCGCCCGCCGGCGCCATGTCGTCAGCACCGGATTCGGCCGCTTCCGGTTCCGTTCCGGCATCCGGCAGGGCTCCGGCCTTCGCCTTCCGCTCCGGCACGGCCTCCTCCATCCGCCGCTTTTCCCTGCGGACGTCCGGACCCGCGCCGGCCGCGGGCCGCTCCGCTCCTTCGCCGAGCGTGTCCCCGCTTTCGCGTCCTTCCGCAACGATCTGTCCGTCCGTCTCGCGAATCAACCGCTCCAGCGCGTCCGTGTCGTCTTGGAACGGGCTTTTCCACGGCATGATGTCGCGCTCGAATCGGAACTCCTCCGGCCAATCCGGATCAACCGCGAAGCCATGGGCTTCCGGCCCGCGGCGGATATCCCCGCTGCGGCGAACGTCCGGATTTCGGCCGATGTCCGGATTGCGCTTGTCCCCTTCCGGGCCGACCCGCACCAGTCTGCCGGCGCCACCCGCCTTCGCCGGCTCGAATCGATAGGTAATCCGCGCATTCGGGTTCATGATCCGCATCGCACTCCTTGTCCGATTCTTCTGATTCTACTCTATGAGTCCGATGCGAGATTTATGTTTCCGCGGCCGTCCCCGGACAGACGAATGCGAACGTGTGTTCTATTATGACTTGGTTGAACCCGGAATTCAAGCCAAAATTTTCGCTTCGGGCGCAAAAAAAAACCGGAAGCCCTCCGTCAGGAGGCTTCCGGCGCCCTGTTCACCAGGAAGAAAAGAAGTTTTGCGTGTAATACCAGCCGTATTCGCTGTCCGGGACATACCGGACGCCGACACCGAGCGTCTCGAACCATTCCTCCAGCATGTTTTCGCGGTGGTCGGGCGAGTTGACCCAGCCGGTATGCGCCTCGAAGGCATTCCGGTAACCGGCCGCGATATTTTCGCCGACCGCCCTGTACTCGGATAATCCCGCTGCGGCCATTCGCTCCCACGGCCTTTCGCCGTCCGGATTGACATGGTCGAAAAACGCCCGCACCGCCATGTCCTCGCTGTGCAGCCTTGCCGCCTTGGCCGCGGTCTCGTTCCATTCCAGCGCTTCCAGTCCGTTCTTCAATCGAAACACGTTGTTCAGATCATGAATCTGCCGCTCGTAGGCGCGCTCCAACGCGTCGCGCATATCGTCGGACGGCATGCGGGAGCTCCATGTACCAGCCGCGTCTTCCCGTTCGACCAGCAGGGCTTCCACCTTGTTGCCGTGCAAATCGAGATACAGCGTGACGCGAAGGTTTGCGACGGAAAACGTGTAGTCATCCGACTCCCTGAGCTTCGACAGAGTAACGCCGGCCTGTCCCGCCGCCGTCCGCAGGGGTGCGCCGGGCTTCAGGCCGTCCGGCCGTTCCCAGACGTCCGCGCTGCTGAAGAGCGCCACGACCCGGCCGCCCGCCACGCCGATCTGCGCGAACGCGGCGTAATCGCGGTTGTAGACCAGCCAGGTGTATCCCGCGGCGGACGGATCGCGCCGGTCCGGTTCGCCCAAGGCCGCCAGCACCGCGCTCTCGCTGTCGCCGATCGCGACGCCGCGCAGCCGGGCGTATGCCGGGCTCTCCGCCGCCGCGCCCGTCCGCTTCGCATTGAAGATGAACGTCAGCGCCTCGGCGCGCGTGAGCGGATCGCCGGCCGCAAAGCCTTCATAGGTCGCGCCGGTCTTCCCGTTGGCGATCCCGTTGTCGAGCAGGTATTGGACCGCTTCGCGCACGGACAGCCGTTGCCCTTGCGCCGCCGCGATGATGCGGGCCGCGTCGCCGCGGGTATACACCCGCTTCGCTTCCTTGTCGACGACCGGCCAGCCGAGACGGTCGGCCGCTTCGTAATAGCGGACATACCACGGCTCGCCCGGCCGCTGCTCCGGCACCTCGTACTCCGGGAACGCGCGCAGCACGAGCGCCAGAAACTCGCGTTCGCTGATCTCGAGGTTCGGACGGAACGTGCCGTCGGCGAACCCGTTCGCAATGCCGTTTGCCGCCGCCCATTCGATGACGCTTTTCGCCCAATGGTTCCCGATGTCCCGGAAGGAAGGTTTTCCGTCGTCCGCCGCATGCGCCGCGCTTCCCGCAAGAAGCGCGGCGGCGAGCAGCACCGCGCACAGAATGCGGAACTTCTCCCCGAATGCTCTCATCCGATCCTCTCCCCCGACCAAACTCCGGTCTGTAACGTTAACGTTATCACAGCAGATCGGCGCGGACAAGCTGCAGAGAAAAAACGACGGCCGTCCGCGCAAATCCCCGCACCGGGGACCGCCGGACGGCCGTCCGCATCGCATCGGTTATCCCGTCGCTAGGAACGGCAGGAAACGATCAAATCCATCCCGCGACTTGCAGCAGGCGTTGGATGACCACAACCGCTTCCGCACGGGTCATCGTTGCGCCCGGCGCCAATTCATCGGCCGCGCGACCTTGAATGATGCCCGCCTGCACGGCCTTTCTCGCGCCGTCCAGCGCCCACGCGGAGACGGATTCGCCGTCCGCATATGCGGCAAGCGGATCGCCGGAGCCTTCGACGCTGATGTTCAGCAACGCCAGCACCCTCGCGGCAATGATCATCACTTGTTCCCTCGTGACGGTTTGTTGCGGTTGGAAGCCGCCCTCATCCGTCCCTTGCATGAGCCCGTATTCGACCGCGGCCGCCACTGCCGGAGCAAACCAGTCGTCTTCGTCCACGTCCCTGAACGATACGGCAGACCCGCTGCCCTTCAGGCCCAGACTTCTGACGATCATCGCCGTAAATTCCGCACGGGTCACTTCTTTGTCCGGAGCGAAGTTGCCGTCCGGCAGCCCGTTGACGATGAGACGGGAGCCCATGTCGACAATCTCTTCTTGTGCCCAGTGGCCTTCGATATCACGGAACGATGCCTCGTATTTGATGAGCGCAATGGCGCCTCCGGTCGTGTGGGCGAGGACGGCCGTCAGTCGGCCGTCAACCGTCACCAGTCTCGTCGGCACGGGGCGAACCGTGCCGTCTTCTTCGACGATGACCGCCGTCAGCCTCGCATCGGACGCGACGCCTTCCGGCACAGCCATCGCGGTGACACCGAAGCCTTCGAACCGGTCAACCGTTACGGAACGGTCTCCGTATGCTGCCGTAACCTTCGCCGTTACGGGCATGCCGACCATTTCATAACCGCCGGCGTTCAGTACGGCTTGAGCGAATGCCGCTTGTTCGCCGGTTGCGGAAGCGACCTGAATTTCGATCACGACATCCTCCGCTGCCGCGCCCAGTGCGCCGGCAACCGCTTCAACATCGATCGCGCCGGCCGGGATCGTGACCGAAGCCTGGTTGCCCTTGATGTTCAGGGAAGCCTGTTCTTCGTTGATTTGGGCAAGCAGCGAACCGTTCACTTGAACGACTACGTTGTTCGTGCTTTCCGGCACCTTGATCGTATAGCCTTGCTCCGAAGAACCCAGGAGCTCTTCAACCGCAAGTACAAGCACTTCATGGCCGTCCTGTTCGCCGGTGCCGACCACTTTCACCTTGAGCTCTTCGCTCAGGGCGGTATCACCGGTTTCTCCGGAAGGTCCGGAATCCGAAGGCGTGCCCGGCATTCCCCGTTCATACGGCAAGGGCATCGACGCTCTCGTCACCGTGACGGTCACGCTGTTGGTTTTCTTCGTCACGCCGTCCAGCGTAACCGTCGCCCAGACTTCGGCCGTTCCTTCACCGACCGCTTTGAGAACGCCGTTTTCGGCTTTGACGACCTTTTCGTCGCCGGAAGCGTAGACGATGGTTCCGGCGTACACGTAGGCATCCCTGCCGTTGATCAGCTTGCCGGACAACTTCAGCCCCGCTTCCTTTCCGACCTCGATCGTCGTCTGATCCGCCGTCAGTTGGACGCTGTCCAGGGCCACCGGAAGTTTGTAGAGTTTGGCGCCGGACGCGTAGTAGACGCTGCCGTCGGGAGCAATTGTCATCAGGTTCACCGTCTGATTGACCAACTTCAGGTGGCTGAGCGTATCCGGATCAATGACAATGAGTTGCGAACCGATGGTCGTGTAGAGCAGGCCGTTTTCCCATCTCAGGTAGTACGGACGCATCATCGAGCCCATATCCGCGTTTTCGAGCAGAATCTTGCTCTTCACGATGCTGTCCGATGCCGGATCGTATGCGAAAATTCCTTTGACCACCTTGTTTTCGCTGTTGTATCCGGCGAAGCCGGCCCACAGCAGGCCGTTCCCGTCAACGCTCAGATCGCCGATCATTTGCGGTCTCTCAACGCCGTCAATCTGCGGCACGAATGCTTTCACAAGCTCTTTCGTGGCGGGATTCCACACGAACAGCTTCGCGGCGGGTTCCGACGGATTGACGCCCAGTCCGCCGGCCACCGAGGTGCCGCCGTAGAGCAGGCCGTCGCGTTCGTTGTAAGCAAGGCCGAAGATGCTTTGCTTGTTGACGATGTTGCGGTACGTTTCCGTCTTGCCCGTCGTTTCATCGTAGACCGCGAGCGCGCCGCCCAGCATGCCGTATCCGGGGAACGTGCCGATGAACAGCTTGCCGCCCCCTGCCTTGAGCACGAACGGACGATCCTGATCATCGTCGATGTCGATCACAAGGCCCGGATTGTGTTCCGGCGTGTTGCCGAAGTTGATCGGCTTCGTCGGGTCGTAACGGTAAATCATGGCTTGGCCGTACGTGCCGAAGTACACCTTGCCGTTGTAGAAACCGATGCCTTCGGTTTGCTGCATGCTGCCGGACTGGATGATGTACTTGCCGGCAGCGGGATCATAGATGCTGTAGCCGCCCTGGTAACCGCCAAGGTAGATCTTGCCGTCCGGGCCGATTTCCATGCTGTTGACGCTGACCCCTTGCATATCGACGCTGGTCGAATAGGTTTCCAGGGTGTTGTCGACCGGATTGTAGATGGCATATTTGGCGCTGCCCGTCACCATCACGAGAACCGTTTCGCCCGAGGACAACGTCACCCAGTTCATGGCTTTCATTGTCTCGGCGGGCAACGTAATTCCCGTCGCGCTGAACTCATCCGTCGCCGTATTGTACGTGTACAGATAATTGTCATTTTTGCCGCGGAAATAAATCAGATGGTTGTCATACGGCGAAGGCGGCGAGATCATGCCGTCAAAGGTGAACGGATCTTGCCAATACAGATGCTGTTTGATCGTGCCGCTCGCTTCATCCATGATGATGAGCGACGTGCCGTAGGCAATGAACAACAGGCCGTTGTAATTCCAGATGTTCGAGACCATCGTCTCCTGCCCGTCGATGGGCAGCGGAATCTGGGTCTTCGTGTAAGTCTTGCGATCGAACTTGTACAGGTAAGCGAAAGCGCCGGTGCCGCCGTACGCATAGTCGTCGCTGACACCCGTACCGCGCACATATTGCTGGCCTTCCTTCAGGACGCCGAGGTACTTGAACTCGCCGGCGGCGATGTCGTATTCGAACATTTCACCGGTCGGGTACGTACCGCCGTAAAGCTTGCCGTCCTTGCCGGCATCCAGATCCCAGATCCAGGTACCGCCCGGGTTTTTCCCGAGGTTCTCGATCTGCTTGGTATCCGGATCATAGCGATACAGGTTGCCGTTGGCCGTAGCGCCGAAATAGATTTTGCCGTCGGAGCCCGCCGTAATCGCCCACACCGTATCAAAACCGGACAAACGTTGCGACGTTGCAATTTCTCCGGTCTCGATGTCCACGGCATAGAACGTCGCCGGCGAACCGTTCGTCGCAAAGTAGATTTGACCGTTCGCGATCGCCACGCCGTTGGTTTTCGTGAGCAGGGTGGCTTCGCCCAGATCAATCGGCGCGCCGTATTCGTACGGCAGTTCAAGCGCCGCTTCGGTTACCGTGACGGTCACGCTGTTGGATGTCTTCGTCACGCCGTCCAGCGTCACCGTCGCCCAGACTTCCGCCGTTCCCGCTCCGATCGCTTTGAGAACGCCGTTTTCGGCTTTGACGACCTTTTCGTCGCCGGAAGCGTAGACGATGGTTCCGGCGTACACGTAGGCATCCCTGCCGTTGATCAGCTTGCCGGACAACTTCAGCCCCGCTTCCTTTCCGACCTCGATCGTCGTCTGATCCGCCGTCAGCGTGACGGTGTCAAGCGCGACCGGCAGCTTGTAGACCTTGGAGCCATACACATAGTAGACGCTGCCGTCATGACCGACCGTCATCAGGTTCACCGTTTGATCGAGCAGCTTCCGGTACTTGAGCGTATCCGGATCAATGACAATGAGTTGCGAACCGATGGTCGTGTAGAGCAGGCCGTTTTCCCATCTCAGGTAGTACGGACGCATCATCGAGCCCATATCCACGTTTTCGAGCAGAATCTTGCTCTTCACGATGCTGTCCGATGCCGGGTCGTATGCGAAAATTCCTTTGACCACCTTGTCGTCATCGTTGTAGCCCGCGAAGCCGCCCCACAGCAGGCCGTTCCCGTCAAAGGCCAGCTCGCCGAGCAATTGCGGTCTCGCAACACCTTCAATCTGCGGCACGAATGCTTTCACAAGCTCTTTCGTGGCGGGATTCCACACGAACAGCTTCGCGGCGGGTTCCGACGGATCGATTCCCAGGCCGCCGGCCACCGAGGTGCCGCCGTAGAGCAGGCCGTCGCGTTCATGGTAAGCAAGGCCGAAGATGCTTTGATTGTTGACGATGTTGCGATAGGTTTCCCACGTGCCGGCCGCTTCATCGTAAACCGTGACCGCGCCGCCCAGCGTGCCGTACGCCGGAATCGTGCCGATGAACAGTTTGCCGCCGCCGGTTTCAAATACGAACGGACGGTCCTGGTCATCCGCGATGTCCTTCACAATGCCCGGATTGTGTTCCGGCGTGTTGCCGAAGTTGATCGGCTTCGCCGGATCGTAGCGGTAAATGACGGCCGATCCGTACGTGCCGAAGTACACCTTGCCGTTGTAGAATCCGATGCCTTCGGTTTGCTGCATATCGCCGGATTGGATGAGATACTTGCCGGTTGCAGGATCATAGATGCTGTAGCTGCCCTGGTAACCGCCAAGGTAGATCTTGCCGTCCGGGCCGACTTCCATGCTGTTGACATAGACCCCTTGCTTGTCGACGTTCGCCGCGTATTCTTTCAGGGTGTTGTCAACCGGATTGTAGATGGCATATTTGGCGCTGCCCGTCACCATCACGAGAACCGTTTCACCCGAGGACAGCGTTGCCCAGTTCATCGCTTTGAGCGATTCCGCAGGCAGGATCACCCGGGGCTCGACGGGCGCGACCTCGTTCGTTGCCGTATTGTAGGTGTAAAGTTCGCTTGTATTCTTGTGACGGAAATAGATCAGGTCGCCGTCATACGGCGAAGGCGGCGAGATCATGCCGTCAAACGTCAGCGGAGATTGCCAGCTCCAATGCTGTTTGATCTCGGCGGTATCCTCGTTCATGATGATGAGCGAAGTGCCGTATGCGACAAACAGCAAGTCATTGTACTTCCAAATGTTCGAGACCATCGTGTCCACGCCGTCAATCGGCAGCGGAATCCTGGTCTTCGTATGGTCGTTGCGATCGAATTTGAACAGGTAGGCAAAGGAACCGGTGCCGCCGTAAGCATAATTGCCGCTGACGCCCGTCCCGCGCACATATTGCTGTCCTTCCTGAAGGACGCCGAGGTTTTTGAACTGGCCGGAGGCGATGTCGTATTCGAACATCTCGCCCGTCGGATACGTGCCGCCGTATATTTTGCCGTCATCGCTCGCATCCAGATCCCAAATAAAGGTGCCGCCCGGGTTTTTCCCGAGATTCTCGACCTGCCTGGTTGCCGGATCATAACGGTACAGGTTGCCGTTGGTCGTGGCCCCGAAATAGATCTTGCCGTCGGAACCGGCCGTGATGGCCCATACCGTATCCAGTCCCTGCAAGGTGCTGGAAGCGAGGATTTCCCCGGTCTCGATGCTGACGGCGAAGAATTTCGCCGGCGCTCCGTTCGTCGCGAAGTACATTTCGCCGTTCGCAATCACGACACCGTTGGTTTTCGCGAGCAGGGTGGCGTCGCCCAGATCAATCGGAGTGCCGTATTCGTACGGCAGTTTGAGCTCATTCGGATCCACCACTTTATACATGCGAACGTCATCGACATAGCCGTTCAGCACGACGCCGGACGAAGCATACAGGAAAATCATCGCGTACGCCGCGTTCGACGGCGCGCGGCCGATGACTTCCATCGTGTTCCAATCATCCGCCTTGATGTCCGTCAACCGAAAGACACTGTCGGCGTTCGAAATCAGCGTGTTGTTGATCGTGTACCAGCGCAGCCAGATGGCGGGCTCTCCCGAGCTGGTGCTCTTGTAGTACAATTTCGCCGTCGCTTTGTATTGCTCACCCGGCGTTATCGGAATGAGCGTGCTTTGCAATCCGGTCGTCTTGACGTTTTCGAACTTCAGGCTTTGCTTGCCCTCATGGGCTTTTTCGTTCGTAACGGCAACGCCGGTCTTATAACCGCCGTCCCAGAACGTCCAGCCCGGAATCGCGCCGCCCGTCGCCGGCTCTTCGAAACCGCCGTTGATCACCTTCAGCTCGTTCGGATCTTCCGGAGCCGGCGTGGCATACTCGAAAACCTGCAGGTCATCAAAATAGCCCGTGATCGAAGTCCCGCTGCTCGCATAGATCAGCACGCTGCCGTGGGTGGCCTCTTCCGGCGCCGTTCCCGTGATCGCAAGCTGCATCCATTCGTTCAATTTCACTTCGGCGTTCTTGACGGTCAGATAGGTGTCGACAAGGTGAGTGCCGTTTCGGTACCAGCGGAACCAGACGCGAATATCCCCCTCGAGGGATTGCACATATGCCTGTACCGTCGCTTTGTAGTTGTTTCCGGCGGTTACCGGGAAGGGTTCGGTTTCAACCCCCATGTTTTTCACGCCGGAGAAATGGACGCTTTGGCTTCCTTCGTACGCTATATCCGTACTCAAGACCGCGCCCGTCGCATAACCGGTGTTAAGATATTTCCATCCCTCGATCCCCAGTGTGCCGCCGGCCGGCGCGGCTTCAAACCCGGCGTTCGGGATGTTGAGCTTCATCCAGGGGTCTTCGGCCGGTTCTTCGGGTTCTTGCGGATCTTCAGGCGCAGGTTGCTCCGAATCCGCAGGTTGTTCGGGCTCTTGCGACTCTTCTTCATACTTGAAGAGCTGGACCTTGTCGAAGTAGCCGACCATCTCCGTCTGGCTGTTGGAGACGATCAGGATGCGCATGCCGGCCGCTCCGTCCGGCACGGTCACTTCGTCGGTCGTGAACTGCGTCCACTGACCGGCCGGCATGTTCGTCGGCAACGGGAAGGTCTTCAATTGAACCTGCGTTGCGCCGGTCTCGTCGAAGAAGCGGAACCCGACGGCAGTGGGGGTGCCTGCCAGAGACGTCAGATTCACGTACAGGGAGACTTTGTATTTCTCCCCTGCCTTCACCGGAATGGGGGAATAGGTTTCGACCCCCATTCCTTTTTCGCCCGTGAACTTCAGGCTCCGGGTCCCGTCAAAGGCCGCCTCGGAGCTTAGTTCCGCTCCCTTCGCATAGAGGGAAGGATGATACCGCCAGCCGTTGATCTTGACATTCGTCGTTCCCGGTTCATCTTCAAAGCTCGGGTTGGTGATGAGATAGACCTCTTCCCAGACCCCTGTCTGTCCGCCCTCGCCGGCCATCGCCGTTCCCGGTTGGATAACGGCAAGACAGGGCAGAACGAGAGCGCTTACAATCGCCATGCAGAGTACTTTGGCCATTGCGGTTCTGATCCCTCGTCGGAACATGCTGCTGATACCTCCCGCTGGTATATAAACAGTCTATATGTATGATATAACGCTGCCGAAAACCGTGTCAACGCAAATTCCCGCCAATCGGAGTCTTTAATCAGTCGATAAAACTAACTGCGACAGACAGCAAAAAGGCAAAAAAAAAACAGCGCCCCGTTTTACCGGAACGCCTGTTGATTCCCGATGACGGACTCCATTTTCTCCAACAATTGCGTTTCATCATACAACCCCGACCAATAGAGCGCCAAATCCTTGCGAAGTTGTGTCAAGTGAGCGGAGGTGAGCCCGAGTTCCCTGAAATCGCGCAGGTTCGGAAGCATCTCCCGGTAGCAGGCATACCGGGCAGGCATGTCTTCCCTGACGGGTCCTTCCCATTCCGCCGCCTGCGCCAGACACGGAATCGAGAAGCAATGCTTGCGGACCGAAAGCTGGCTCTCGTATCCGGTGAGGTAGTCGACGAACAATTGGGCCGCCTCCTTGTGCACGGCGTTGCGAAGGACGCCAAGCCCCACCGCCAGCAATAGCGATCTGGATTCGTTGTGCTTCGGCAGGGGGGAGATTTCGAACGGAACCCCGCTCCCGGCCAGATAATTCAGGTTGAAATAGGTCGTCATGATGATGGAGGCCTTGCCCATCCGGAACATGTACTCCGCTTGCAGCTCCTGATCCGCAATCAATACCGTAGGCATGCCCTGACTGAAAATCAGTTCTTTGCACAGGCGCATGCTGTCGAGAAACAGCCTGTTGTTCTCCGGCCTTGCGCTCGCCCCGTACCGGTACCCGCTCTGCAGCAAAAAGACGGGCCAACGGTTCTGGGAGAGCATGTGGAAATAAAACCCGTAATGTTCTTTCCTGTCGGAAAGCTGACGGGATACCCGGAGCAATTGATCCCACGACCAGGCAGGGTCCGGCTCAGGCAACCCTTTCGCGGTGAAATGGGCTTTATTGTAGCACAGGATCACGGGTGAAAACACGAACGGCTTGGCATAGAGATGGCCTTCGTATTCAAAACTTCTCCGAACGACCTCATACGTTCCGGGATCGCATCGCTGCGGTTCGAACAATTGAAGCCGGTCATGCCGGATGAATTCATGGTATTGATCCAGGTTCACCGTCAGGACATCAATCCAATTTTCGACAACGTATCGATCGATGGAGTTCACGTATTCATCGAATGAAAAAGGAATTATTCTTATGGATATTCTGGGGTTTTGCGCCTCGAATTCCCGTATCAACTGTTCCAGATTCGTCTCTTCGAACAAACTGGAGTGGCACGCGAATCGAACCACGTACTTCTCGTCGGAGTCCAGAGGAAGAATCCGGTTCCCGACCCTCGGTATTTTCTCGATGACGCCTTCCCGGACCAGTTGGTCCAGTCCTTTGCGGACGGACATTTTGCTGAGCTTGAACTGTTTGCCGAGGGTGAGTTCCGAGGGCAGCAAATCTCCGGGTTGAAGATTGCCTGACAGCCTCTCTCTTTTGATCGTGTCGACAAAGTGTTGGAGCCTTGTCTGGAAGGTCAGGCGCGTAGGCCGATTCTTCATGCAAACCCAATCCCCTGTTCACCATGTATACATAAAAATAGCACAGACCGGCAAAACAAACAAACCGGTTGCAAGAATCTTTCCCGCAGGCCATAAAAAAAAGGCCGGCTGACGTCGAAAACGTCATCCGGTCGCGGGTTGAACAATCGGTCAATCGCAGGCCGCGTATCTGCCCTGAAGCTCTTGCGCCAGCCGCTCCGCCGTCTTCCAGATGTCGCCGGCGCCCATCGTCAGGACGAGGTCGCCCGGTTTTACCCGTTCCAGCAGCCAGGCAAGCGCGTCTTCCTTCGTCGGCAGGTACGTCGTATTCGGATTGCTGTTCTGCGCGATCAATCCGGCGAGCTTCTTCGAAGTCACGCCCTCGATCGCCTTCTCGCCCGCAGGCGAATAAATGTCGGTGATGACGACTTCGTCGGCTTCCGGAAACGCGCGGCTGAAGGCGTCGAGCAGGAAGAACGTGCGCGTGTAGCGCTGCGGCTGGAAGACCGCGATGATCCGTTTTCCCGTCGCCTTCGCGGCCGCGATCGTCGCCCGGATCTCCGTCGGATGGTGCGCGTAGTCGTCGATCACCAGAATGCCGCCCGCCTCGCCGATCACCTGGAACCGCCGCTTCGCGCCGCGGAACAGGCGGATCGCCTCCGCAACGCGGTCGAACGCCAGGCCCGCCTCCAGGCAAACGGCGATCGCCGCGAGCGCGTTGGAGGCATTGTGCCTGCCCGGCACCGACAGCTCCACGCGTCCGAGGCGCCGCCCGCGCTTCAGCACCGTGAACGACACCTTCCGGTCGCCGGGCGTGATGTCGGTCGCCTGATAATCCGCCTCATGGCCGGCTTCGATCGAATAGGTGACGATCCGGGCGCCGCCGAGCCGTGGAAGCAGCTCCCGGATGTTCGGATCGTCGACGCAGACGACGGCCATGCCTTCCGGCTTCACCTGGCGCAGAAACTGGACGTACGCTTCTTTCAGCTTGCCGAAGTCGCCTTCGTAATTCTCCAAATGGTCGGGCTCGATGTTCGTGACGACGGCCGTATGCGGACGGTACTGCAGAAACGATCCGTCGCTCTCGTCCGCCTCGGCCACGACGTATTTGCCGTTTCCGGCCTTGGCGTTCGTGTCGAGACCGACGATTTCCCCCCCGATGATCCAAGTCGGATCGAGGCCGCACGACTCCATGACAAGGGCGATCATGGACGAAGTCGTCGTCTTGCCGTGCGCGCCGGCGACGGCGATGCCCCGGTCCGTGTTCAGGAGACGCGCCAGCATCTGGGATCGGTGGATGACCGGAATGTTCCGCTCTTCGGCGGCCCGCCGTTCGACGTCATCCTGCGCGATCGCCGTCGAGTAGACGACGAGCTGCGCCCCGTCGACATGTTCGGGCTTGTGCCCGATGTAGATCCGGGCTCCCTGCGCCGCGAGCTTGTCGGTCCGTTCCTGCCGGACCACGTCCGATCCCGACACCTTGTATCCCTTCTCCAGCATCACCCTGGCGATGGCGCTCATTCCGTATCCGCCGATGCCGATGAAATGCACATGCTCCGCCGTGCTCAAATGCCGTCTCACCAACCTTTTTCAATGTCGCGATCATGGAGCAGGGAGGAACGAACGTCCGCAATCAGGTACAGCGAGCCGGATACGACGGCCAGATCTTCGGGCCCCGTTCGTCCGATCAGCGTGTCGAGCGCCCTGCGCCAGTCCGGTTCGGCCGCGGCGTCGGCCGGACAGCCGGGAATGCCGGCCGCGATCCGCGCAAGTTCGCCCGCATCCATCTTCTTCCGGAAATCCGGTTCGGTCACAATGAGCGAATCCGCTATTGGTAGTATATGCCGCAGCATGTCGATATGATTCTTGTTCGCCAGCGCGCCGATCATCAGGTGAAGCTTGCGCCAGCGGAACGATTCCCGGAGCGCGGCCGCAAGGGCGGCCATGCCTTCCGGATTGTGCGCGCCGTCAAGCAGGACGCGCGGCTCCCGCCGCACGAGTTCGAACCGGCCGGGCCAGCGGGCCGCAAGCAGGCCTTCCTCGAGCACGCCTTCCTCGAGGATGAGCGCATAGTATTGGCGAAGCACCTCGAGCGTCATCACGGCAACCGCTGCGTTCGTCCGCTGGTGCGCGCCGCGCATCGCGATCTCGAGCGGCTCGATCGCGCGGAACGGCCCGTCGAACCGGAACCGCTGCGTCTCTTCGCCGGACGCGAGCGGCGTTTCGCGGAACTGCCGTCCCAGCAAGTAAAGCGTGCTCTTCCGGGCGCTCGCCGTCTCGCTGATGACGCGGATCGCTTCCGGCTGAGAGACCGCGCTGACGACCGGCACGCCGGATTTGATGATGCCGGCCTTCTCCGCCGCGATCGCCTCCAGCGAATCGCCCAGTACATCCATGTGGTCGTGCCCGATGTTCGTGATGACGCTCACGACCGGCACGACGACGTTCGTCACATCCAGCCGCCCGCCGAGCCCGGCTTCCCAGACGACATAATAGGGATACGCGACCTTCGCGAAATAGAGGATCGCGATGAGGGTCGTCACCTCGAACATCGTCGGTGATCCGAGCCCGGTCGCGGCCAGCTCGTCGACAAGCGGCTTGACTTCATTCGCCAGCCGCACCAGCACCTCGTCCGGGATGTCTTCGCCGTTGAACCGGATCCGGTCCGTGAACCGGGTCAGATAGGGGGACGTGAACGTCCCCACATCGTAGCCTGCGGCGCGGAGCACGCTGGTCAGATAGGCGCAGACGGACCCTTTGCCGTTCGTGCCGGCCACGTGGATGAACCGCAGCCGGCGCTCGGGCCGGTCGAACCGGTCCAGCAGCCAGTTGATCCGCTCCAGGCCGGGGCGGATGCCGAACGCGGTCAGACCGGTGATCCAGTCGCGCGCCTCCTCGTATGTCCGGAACGGACCCGTCTCCCGAACTTCACCATCTGACGCGCCTGCGGTCCGTTCGCTAAGGTCGGGCATGCTTTCGATTCTCCTCCTTGGGCGGCCTTCAGCCGCGCAGTTCCGCGATGCGGGCGATCGTCCGGTCGCGCTTCTCGGTGTAGTCGCGCAGCTTCGCCCGCTCTTCCTCGATCACTTTCTCCGGCGCCTTCGCCATGAAGCCCTCGTTCGCGAGCTTCTTCTCGACCCGCTCGACTTCGGCGTTCAGCGTCTTCAGCTCCTTCTCGAGCCGCGCGATCTCCGCTTCGATGTCGATCAGGCCCGCGAGCGGCAGGTACAGCTCCGCTCCGGTCACGATCGCGGTCATCGCCTTCTCCGGCGCGGCAAGGCCCCGCCCCAACTCGAGGGACTCGGTGCCGCAGAAGCGACGGATGTACTCTTCGTTGCGCTTGGCGATCGCCAGCTCGGCTTCGCCGGTCATGTTTGCGATCAGATCGACCTTCTTGCTGAGCGGCACGCCCACTTCGGCGCGGATGTTGCGGACCGCGCGGATGATGTCCATGAGCAGGTTCATCTCGCGCACCGCGTCCGGCGCCTCGAACGACGCGTCGTATTCGGGCCACGGCGCCAGCGTGATCGTCTCGCCCTCATGCGGCAGATGCTGCCAGATTTCCTCGGTGATGAACGGCATGAACGGATGCATGAGCCGGAGCGTGCGGTCGAGCACGTACGCGAGCACCGACCGGGTCGTGCGCTTCGCCGCCTCGTCCGAACCGTACAGGCTCAGCTTCGCGAACTCGATGTACCAGTCGCACAGATCGTCCCAGATGAAGTTGTAGAGCAGACGTCCGGTCTCGCCGAACTCGTAGATGTCGATGAGCCGGGTGACGTCGCGCACCGTTTCGTTCAGCCGGTGGAGGATCCACCGGTCCGCCGTGCCGAGCGGGCCGGACAGGTCGATGTCCGCCGCCGTGAAGCCTTCCATGTTCATCAGCGCAAAGCGCGACGCATTCCAAATCTTGTTCGCGAAATTGCGCGCCTGCTCGACGCGCTCCCAGCGGAAGCGCAGATCCTGGCCGGGCGAAATGCCCGTCGAGAGCATGAAGCGCATCGCGTCGGCGCCGTAGCGCTCGATAACGTCGAGCGGGTCGACGCCGTTGCCCTTCGACTTCGACATTTTCTCGCCGTTGGCGTCGCGCACGAGGCCGTGGATCAGGACATCCGCGAACGGCCGCTCGCCCGTGAACTCCAGCGCCGTGAAAATCATCCGCGACACCCAGAAACCGATGATGTCGAAGCCGGTCACGAGCACCGTCGTCGGGTAATAGCGCTTCAGATCCTCCGTCTCGTCCGGCCAGCCGAGCGTCGAGAACGGCCAGAGCGCGGAGCTGAACCAGGTGTCGAGCACATCCTCGTCCTGGCGCAGCGCGCCGCCGCACTTCGGGCAGGTCGTCAGATCCTCGCGCGAAACATGCATGTCGCCGCACGCGTCGCAGTACCAGGCCGGTATGCGATGGCCCCACCAGAGCTGGCGGGAGATGCACCAGTCGCGCACGTTTTCGATCCAGTGCATGTAGTTCTTCTCGAACCGCTCGGGCACGAACCGGACCTTGCGCCCGGAGCGCTGGGCGGCGATCGCCTGCTCCGCGAGCGGCTTCATCTTCACGAACCACTGCGTCGAGAGAAACGGCTCGACGACGACGCCCGTCCGGTCGCTGTGGCCGACCTGGTGGACGTGCTCCTCGATCTTGATCAGGACGCCCTGCTCCTTCAGATCCTCGACAATCCGCTTGCGGCATTCGAACCGGTCGAGGCCCTGATACGGCCCGGCGTTTTCATTCATCTTGCCGTCCTCGTCCATGACAATGACCTGCGGCAGATCGTGGCGCATCCCGACCTCGAAGTCGTTCGGGTCGTGGGCCGGCGTGATCTTGACCGCGCCGCTGCCGAACTCGCGCTCGACATACTCGTCGGCGATGACCGGAATTTCGCGGCCGATGATCGGCAGCACGAGCGTCTTGCCGATCATGTCTTTGTAGCGCTCGTCTTCCGGGTGCACCGCAACCGCCGTGTCGCCCAGCATCGTCTCCGGACGGGTCGTCGCGACGACGATGTGGCCGCTGCCGTCCTTGAGCGGGTAGCGCAGATGGTAGAGCGCGCCCTGAACCTCCTTGTACTCGACCTCGATGTCGGACAGCGCCGTGCGGGCGGCCGGGTCCCAGTTGATGATCCGCTTGCCGCGGTAGATCAAGCCTTTCTCGTACAGGCGGACGAACACTTCGCGGACGGCGCGGGACAGCCCTTCGTCCATCGTGAACCGCTCGCGTGAGTAGTCGAGGGAGAAGCCCATTTTCGCCCATTGCTGGCGGATCGTGTTCGCGTAATGCTCCTTCCATTCCCAGACCTTCTCGAGGAACTTCTCGCGGCCGAGATCGTACCGGGAGATGCCCTGCTCGCGCAGCGTCGCTTCCACGCGCGTCTGCGTCGCGATGCCCGCGTGGTCGGTGCCGGGCAGCCAGAGCGCGTCATAGCCCTGCATCCGCTTCGCGCGAATCAGGATGTCCTGCAGCGTGCAGTCGAGCGCGTGGCCGATATGCAGCATGCCCGTCACGTTTGGCGGCGGGATGACGATCGTGAACGGCTTCGCGTCCTTCCGCCGTCCCGCTTCGAAGTACCGGCCTTCCAGCCAGAAGTCGTACCATTTCTTCTCCGTCGTTTTCGGATCATACGTCGTCGGCATCGTAACAGCGGATCTGTTTTCCGTCATGCGAAACCTCACTCCTCGTGCGCCCCGGATCCGGCAATTCCCCTGCAGGGGTCCAACAAAAAAACCTCCCGCCCGACAAAGGACGAAAGGCTCTTCGCTTCCGTGGTACCACCTTCATTCCGCCGGCTTCCGACACACCGGCGGCACTTGTCGGCTCGTAACGGCTGCCAGCCGGCCTGCCCTGGCGCCGGGTGGCGCTCGAACAGGCGACTCCGGGGCGACCCGCGTGCGGTCCGGTCCTGCGGAACCTCGCAGCCACATGGGTTCCGCTCTCTGAAGGCGAGACGCGCCGCTATTCCCCTTCTTCGTCGTTCACTGCAGGGATTGCCGAATCCCGTGATTCTAACCGTTATTATTTCCTATCATAACGATGTTAACCGCCCGCGTCAACAAGCCGGCGGCGCGGCCCCTGCAACGCGGTATCCTCGTTGCGGCAGTGAAAAAAAAACGGACAATCGGGAAAAACGGCCTTCCCGATCGTCCGTTTCGTCCGGCGATTCACCGCCCGGGCACGTGCGAGCGCCCCGAAGCTACGGAATGTACAGCACCTGGCCCTCCGTCAGCATCGAGCCGTCGAGCCGGTTGGCCAGCGCGATCTCGCGCGGATTCCGCTGGTAGCGCCCGGCGATCGCATCAAGCGTGTCGTCCTTCTGCACGATGCAGAGCCGCACCGTGCGGAACGTCTCCTGCGCGGCGGCCCCACGGAACAGCGTCCTCCAGTCCACCTCGTCCGACGAAGTCTGCCGCGTCGCGGCGCCCGCCGAATCCTGGTCGCCGGATGGCTGCGGGTCGTCCTGCGCCTGCACCGAAGGCTGCGGCTGCGGCGACGGCTTCGCCCCGGCCTCGCCGCGCGCCTCCCGGCGATTCGGGAAAAACAGATTCCCGAGCCCCGTCGAACCCTCTGACCCCGACAATCCGTCCTCCCGCTTCGCGCCGAACGCCACCTTCAGTTCGGAAGCGCCGGATGCGGCCTGTAAACCGCCGTCCGCCGACGCCGTGATGTCCTGCGGCTGCGCCCCGTTCCGGACATCCCCGGCCGGCAGCCCCTCTGCCAACGCGGCATCGGCCCCGACTCCGACGGCGGCTTCGCCGGTTTCTTCGGCGGACCGCTCCGGGACACCGGCCGTTTCCGACTCGGACGCGGCCTCCCGCTCCTCCGCCTGCGTTGGCTCCGGATCACCGCCGTTCCCGTCGGACGCCGGCTGTTCCCGGGCTTGCGCCGCGAACACCTTCCAATCCAGCGGATCCGACGGCTGCGCCGCCACATCCGCGGATGCCTGCGGCTCCTCCGCCGCGGCTTCGGACAGCGCCGCCTCCGCCGACGGGACGGCCGCCGGATCCCCCCGGGCCGGTTCATCCGCTTCTTCAGCGGGCGATTCCCCGTCATGCCGCCATGCCGCCGCAACCGCATCCGCTTCCGCCGCGGCTCCGCCGTTCACCGCATCGGACAAGCCGGCCGCAGCGGACGCGCCGGACACGGCGGCTTCATCCGGCGCGGCATGGGCTCCTTCGCCGGCATCCGCGCGCGGCCATTCATCGGCGGCTTCCGAAACCTCCTCGCCGATCAACTCCCGCCCGCGCCGATGAACGACCGTATACGGCTCCTCGCCCCAGGCGTACGTCTGCTGCCGGCTTCCCGCCGAATCCGCCCGGATGCCCCGCAGCGTCAGAACGCCGGTGATGTTGAGCGTGCGCCCGTCCAGCAGATCGTAATCAAAATTGTCCACTTCCACCGCCAAATCTTCGATCCGGTCCACCCGTTCCTGCGGCAAGGTGATCTCCACCGGAATCCAGTGCTCCAGTTGACGAGAACTCCGGCTCTCGTCGTCTGGAAGATAGACGCCGCCGAGCAGCAGGCTGCCGCGCAGCACCACCTGTTCTCCCTGGCGTTCGGCCTGGACACAGGGCGTCAGTTCGATCTCCTCGATCTCGCGGATCGCCGCCGCATCCTGCGGCAGATGCACGCGTTCGTAGACGTCGAACCGGAGCCCGCTCGATTCGTGCACGTCGCCTCCTCCTTCCCTCCATGGCCTCGGATCATGAACGGATTCGTTCCATCGTTCACTATCCATCTATATGGCCGCGGAGGAGAGGGCATGCCTGCATTTTCTTCAGCCAAGGCCGCAGCGGCGGAGCGCGTCGCCGAACCAGCGGGGCCGGGGCGCCTCGACGGCGACCGTCCGGCCCGTCCAGGGATGCGGAAACACGAGGCGCTCCCCGTGCAGCGCCTGGTGCGGCAGATGCGGATCGGCGGGCGCGCCGTACAGCCTGTCCCCCAGCAGCGGATGGCCGATATGGCTGAAATGGACGCGGATCTGGTGCGTCCGGCCGGTCTCGAGCCGCACCCGGACCAGCGCCATGCCGCCGGCGGCCTTCAACGTCTCGTAATGTGTCACGGCGCGGTCGCCGCCGGGCGCCACCCGTCTGCGCGAGCCGTGATGGCGGTCCCGGCCGATCGGCGCATCGATCGTGCCGGCCGGCGGCCGCGGCACGCCGTGCACGATCGCGACGTACCGCCGGTCAATCCGCTTCTCCCGCATCGCCTCGTCCAGGCGGAGCTGGGCCAGATCGTTCTTCGCGTACAACACCGGACCCGACGTGTCCGCGTCCAGCCGATGGATGTGGTGGACCGGAAGCGGATCGCCCGCGCGCAGCACGTGCCGGACGGCCGCATCGTCCAGCGTCCCGCCCATGCCCGGATACGCGGGATGGACGGGCATGCCGGCCGGCTTGAGCAGGACGAGGCACCAGTCGTCCTCGTACAGCGCCTCGACCGCAGCCGCCTCCGGGCCGCCCGCGGGCAGCGGATGGCCCGTCCGCTCACGCGGCGGAAAAGCCCGCAGCGAAAGCGTCCCGTTCTCCACCCGGATGCCGCCGACGGAGAACAGCCGGTTCAGCCATTTCTCGGGAAAAAGTCCCGCCTCGATGAGCCGCTTGCGGACGTCGTGCGGATGCGTCCCGTCGGCGATCCCGCCGGTCCCCGGACCGGAGAGCGGAATGCGCAGCCACTCGCCGTCGCGATAGCCCAGGGTCAAGTCGAGCAAAAACATCCCCCCGATCCTGCGCCGGCGATCCCGGACCGTTCCTTACAGCCGGCGCAGCGCCTCGTCATGCGCCTCGATCGTCAAGTCGATGTCTTCTTCCGTATGGACGGCGGAGATGAACATGCCTTCGAACTGGGACGGCGCGATGTTCACGCCGAGATCCAGCATCGCCGCGAAGTACTTCCTGAACCGCTCGAGGTCGGACGTCTTCGCCGTCTCGTAGTTGATGACCGTCTTGTCGGTGAAAAACGGACACAGCATCGAGCCGACCCGGTTGATCGTCGCCGGGATGCCGCGGCGTTCCGCGTTTTCCTCGAACCCGCGCTGCAGCCGCGCCGACAGCCGCTCCAGCCGCTCGTACGTCTCGGGCGTGAGCAGCTTCAGCGTCGTGTAGCCGGCGGCCATCGCGAGCGGGTTGCCCGACAGCGTGCCCGCCTGGTAGATCGGACCGGACGGCGCGATCATCTCCATGATCTCCCGCTTGCCGCCGTATGCGCCGACGGGCAGTCCGCCGCCGATGACCTTGCCGAAGCAGGTCAGGTCCGGCTCGACGCCGTACAGCCCCTGGGCGCAGTTGTAATGGACGCGGAAGCCCGTCATGACCTCGTCGAAAATGAGCAGGCTGCCGTATGCCCGCGTCACGTCGCGCAGCCCTTCGAGGAAGCCCGGAAGCGGCGGCACGACGCCCATGTTGCCCGCGACCGGCTCGACGATGACGCCGGCGATCTCCTCACCGAAACGCTCGAACGCGAGCTTCACGGCGGACAGGTCGTTGTAGGGCACCGTGATCGTGTGGGAAGCGATGCTTTCCGGCACGCCCGGGCTGTCCGGCAGGCCGAGCGTCGCCACGCCGGAGCCGGCCTTGATGAGCAGGCTGTCCGCGTGGCCGTGATAGGAACCTTCGAACTTGACAATCTTGCTCCGCTTCGTGTACCCGCGGGCCAGGCGCAGCGCGCTCATCGTCGCCTCGGTGCCGGAATTGACCATCCGCACGATGTCGACGGACGGCACCCGCTCGATGACAAGCTCCGCCATCAACGTCTCGAGCTCCGTCGGCATGCCGAAGCTGGTCCCTTTTTCCGCCGTGCGCTTGATCGCTTCGACGACTTCGGGATGGGCATGGCCGAGGATGAGCGGTCCCCACGAGGCGACGTAGTCGATGTACGTGTTGCCGTCGATGTCCGTGATGCGGCTGCCCGAACCCTGCGCCGCGAACACCGGCGTCAGGCCGACCGACCGGAATGCGCGGACCGGGCTGTTGACGCCGCCGGGAATCGACCGCTTCGCCCGCTCGAAGGCGGCCCTGGACTTGTCGTCCTTTCGGATTCGCGTATTTCCGACCAAATTCGTCACTCCCGTCAAATTCTGTCATTTCAAGAACCGGCGTGGTATGATAAACTTGAGAAGGATGACAATTCCGGAAATGTCCGAAACCGCAATGATGGAAAGTCGAGGTAAAACCATGATCGAGCTGCTTCGAAAAGTGTCGCTGTTTGAGCAAATGACCGACGAGCAACTGCAGCATCTGCTGTCGATCGCCCAGCGCCAGACGATCCCCGCCAACACGGTGCTGTTCCACGAGAACGATCATGGCGCCGCTTTCTATGTCATTTTGAGAGGGTCGATCAAGATCTTCAAACGCTCTCCCAAAGGCGAGGAGAAAGTGCTGTCGCTGCTGCAGGCGGGCGACAGCTTCGGCGAGCTGTCCCTGATCGACGGCCGGCCCCGGTCGGCTTCGGCCGCGACGCTTGAGCCGACATCGGTTCTGGTCATCGCGGAACAGCCGTTCCACGAACTGCTGCGCAACCACTACGACATGACGCGGCGCATCATGGCCGAACTGTGCACGCGCCTGCGGGACACGAACCAGCACGTGCACGACCTGACGTTCCTCGATTCGCGCACCCGCGTCATCAAGAACCTGATCCTGCTCGCGAACCGGCACGGCCAGCGCCAGGGCAACCTCATCGTCATCCGCATGCCGCTCAACTACGACGAGCTCGCGCAGATGGCCGGCGTGCAGAAGCAATTGCTCGCCGAAGTCCTGCGGGACGTCGAGGAACGCGGCATCCTGCGCCTCTCGCCGAACGAATATACGCTGGACCTGTCGAAGCTGCGGAACTGACCGTCCGCGGCTTTTTTCTTTTGGGTCAGGACTGGAGCCAGTTCGCCGCGTCGATCGCGTGATAGGTGATGATGAGGTCCGCGCCGGCCCGCTTCAGGCCGGTCAGCGTCTCCAGCACGACGGCGCGCTCGTCGATCCAGCCGTTCATCGCCGCCGCCTTCACCATCGCGTACTCGCCGCTCGTGTTGTAGGCCGCCAGCGGCAGATCGAAGCTGTCCCGGATCGTCCGGATCACGTCCATGTAGGCGAGCGCCGGCTTCACCATCAGCATGTCCGCGCCTTCCAGCACGTCCGATTCCGCTTCGCGCAGCGCCTCCCGCACATTGGCCGGGTCCATCTGGTACGTCTTCCGGTCGCCGAACTGCGGCGCGGACTGCGCGGCTTCGCGGAACGGGCCGTAATAGGCCGACGCGTACTTCACCGAATAGGAGAGAATCGGGATCGACTCGTGCCCGGCCGCGTCCAGCGCGCCGCGGATCGCGGAGACGAAGCCGTCCATCATGTTCGACGGCGCGATGATGTCGGCGCCGGCGTCCGCCTGCGACACCGCCGTCTTCGCGAGCAGCTCGAGCGATTCGTCATTGGCGACGTCCGCGCCGCCCGAAGGGGTTCTGCGCACGACGCCGCAATGCCCGTGATCGGTGTACTCGCACAGGCAGGTGTCGGCGGCGACGACGAGATCCGGCGCGAGCCGCTTCACTTCGCGGATCGCCCGCTGCACGATGCCGTCCGGATCATACGCCGACGTGCCGAGCTCGTCCTTGCGGTCGGGAATGCCGAACAACATGATCGACTTCACGCCGGCCTCCACGACCCTTTCGATTTCCCCTTCCAGCATGTCCACGGAAAAATGGTACACGCCCGGCATCGACTTCACTTCCTCGCGCACGTTCCGGCCATGGGCGACAAAGATCGGATACATGAAATCGCCGGCATCCAGTTTCGTCTCCCGGACCAGCTCGCGGATGGCGGCGGTGCGGCGAAGGCGCCGGTGCCGGATCAGCGGATAGCTCATCGATCATTCCTCCCGTATGGCTTGTTCGGTCATCCGGCCGTCAGACCGGCTTGCGGCCCGCCCAATAGGCCGCGATCGCGGCGACCAGCGCGTCGATCGTCGATTCCGGCGGCTCGATCGCGACGTCGAGTCCCGCT
>Ga0207866_1000980_pt1 | contig 32484 bp, 30 predicted proteins | sample HigsolmetaAR203D_FD_184835 | JGI IMG/M metagenome (GOLD analysis project Ga0207866, IMG submission 184835) | Ionic liquid and high solid enriched microbial communities from the Joint BioEnergy Institute, USA - AR20-3-D (SPAdes) (version 2) ...
AAGCCGCCGGCGCCGGAGGTCTTCATCCCGGCATTCGCGCGGGCGGCCCTGCAACCCCAACCAGCGATGCCGCCCGCGCTGGCGCCACGACCATCATTGCACTAACAATCAAATTGGACCCGTCCGTGGGGGCCGATCACCAGTTGGCGCTGGCCAGGGGGCACCGCTGGCTGGCCATGCTGGAGTCGGGGGAAGCGACGTCACTGAAGGAGATCGCCGCGCGGGAGGAGATCGACAACAGCTACGTGAGCCGGATGGTCAACCTGACTACGCTGGCGCCGGACATCGTGGCCGCGATCCTGGACGATACGCTGCCGAATCACGTCACCCTGTTTGATCTGGCGTCGGGGACGCCGCTGTTGTGGGATGAGCAGCGGGCCAGGCTTGGGCTTTGATCGGCCTCCATCTGTGCCTGACGACCATTGCGGGAGGGCGATGTCCGGTATTTGCTGCGGCACTGGGGGCATTTGGAAAGCAGTCATTCAGCGCTAAGTGCCACGGCGCGCCATCCATATCGCTCTTCCTTAGGATGCTTGGCATAAACCAGTACTGCGGTTACGTCATTAACATCTGCTGGGATGCTTTCAACTAGATGCGGAGGAACAAAGCCATCGTCGACGAGCACAAATCCTTTGGCGTTACGCCTCAGGTGACCGCTCGCCACCCGTACATCAACATCTGGACGCGGGCCGGGCGCAACGGCAAAGATCTCCGTCCGACCCGTCTTTTGATTTTGCGTGGTTCGAAAAGAAACGCCTTGGCCTAACGACGGAGGTTGAGAGCCGACCCAGGCACTGTCGTCGACCCAAACTTCGATGTCGCGATTAACGAAAATCTTTATACGCTTTTCTTCTGATGCCACGCGCGAGACGACGCCAGAGCCGGCATCTGTGCAGTCCCACTTTGATCCTTCCGGGCGCGCTGCAATTTGGACTATATCTTCGCGACTGCTTTCCAACTGCTTGCCAACAACGAGAGTTACAGGGTCGCCAATCTTAAAGGAAGAGACACGCGCACCCCGTCCAACGATACTGACGGAGGCGCCGCCATTCTCTCGCACAGAGAACCTCAGAAGGGGCCTTATCTTTCGACCAGGTGGTGCTTTCTTTTGCTGGTGTGGCACGATCACGCCCAGATAGGTCGCAGACCTCACTTCCACCGAATCGAAGCACAGCACCAACGCTTCCTGGGAGTGCCGAGCGTAGAAGTCTTTCTGGTTCTCGGCTTCGGGCGCAGACGGGTCATACCAACTACTGCTGATCAGCTTCTGCAGCTCTTTGTCGATTCCCCAGCCTTGTTCCTGCCGAATGTTGATGGCAGTGACGAGCTCACTACTTGCTTGGGAGAAGTCTCCTCGCTCTGCCAACATCTGCGCCAGTTCACGATGGACATTGACGGTGAATTTTGGATCAGAGCCACATTCCAGTGCGCGGCAGGCGCACGCGAGCGCGAGATCGGGTTGATCCTCAGCGTATAGGCGCGCCGCCTCTGCCCATACCCAGAACTCATTTCTCTTGGCCTTGATCACAGAGCCAAGAATGCTGGTGGCCTCCGCGTGTCGATGAATGCGTCTCAGCAAGAAAACCTTGTCCCAATCCAGCCAAAGAGCATCATCACCCTCAGCCACAGGCCGAATTCGGTCTATCCACTCAAGCGCAAGATCGATGTCTTCTGGCGTGGCATCGTGGAAGGCCTTAACCCATTTTGCCAATGCACGTGCGACGCCAAGTGCGATCGGTGGGTAGCGATTCTCATCGCGCTGGCTGTATTGCCAATCTTCCGTGCCTAAACCATCGATACCAACCCACCGAATGAACCCTGGAAAGGCTTGAAAATGCGGTGCAATTTTGCACACCTCTCGAATGATGTTCGAGAGCGCATTGTCTGGGCGACGTTTCGGCAGTTTTGCGAATCGGCGAAGTTCCGCATGGATCTGGCTAATGGTCTGCATTGGGACAGGCTGCGAAGCTTTCAGCTTTGCGCCCACCGTTAAGACCAGTGTCTTGACGAGGCCATAGAAAGCCCAATCAATCTGCGTCCTCAGTTTGAAGTCGTCAGGGTCATTGGCCAGATCTTGAAGGCCGATGTCGATAGCCTCCTGGAAACGCCCCGATTTCCGGAGCGCTTGTACGTCCGCCCACGTCATTGCAAAGCCGACCTTATTGTTTCAACAGCCTCGGGGTTGCTGTATGTCAGCGGGCGCAAGCTCGAAACCAGCCCCTGCTTGTCGAAGTTAATCTCAAGACTGACGCGTTCATCCTGGTTGCGAGCAACGGTAGTTGCTAGGCGGTAAGGCGTCTCGGCAGCGGATACGATCTTCCAACCAATCCGCTCCAAACGTGCGCGAGCAGAGCGAAGCAAGGTTTCAGCCTCAGGCGAATATCCGTTCGTTTCGATGCATGCGCTGGCCAAGTCGGTAAGTAAAGGCCACTGCGCCGGATCTTTCACATGCATGGCGGTGACGACGTTCTTTCCGTTGTAGGCGATCCGCAGCTGGCATTGCTCTTCTTGCGGTCCAGATAGATCGTACTGCTCTTGGTAAGGGTGGCAGGCCGCCTTTACGACCCGCCAGCCCAACCGCTCTACTGCGTTGACGACACGGAGCCAAATTGCTACCGACTTGAGAACATCTTTTGATTGGTCTAGCCCCTCAGGCAGGCTGCGCTGCTGGTCTTTTTCGGACGCGATTCCATTGGGCTGGAATGCCCAGCCAGCGCCTACTGCGATGTCCGAGGCCTCTTTGGCTGCCCCCGCATTCCATACAGCAGCGTCAAATGGGTGGATATCGCTGAAATTCAAAAGAACCAACTCACGTTCAGCGACAGTGAGCGCCGAGTACAGCCAGCGGAAGAATCCTTCCGAGTGCCGGCCGGCCGCATGGTCGCAATTCACGTAACAAACTGGCTGTGACATGCCTTGAGCATGGTGAACGGTCGATGCATAGCCATAACGGGCATAGGCAAATAACGGTCTCGGCAATGGTGGATCTGGCTCTCTTGGCCTACTTGGAGCTGGCTTTTTCTGAACACCGGGAAGTCCAGATTCTCTCTCCCATGCAAGTAGATCCTCCTGGTATTTCTTGAGCCTGTTTTCGTACTGTTTCTCCGCATTCCTCCATACCGCCTCGGCGACAGCGGTCTCCTTGTCCAGCTCTGGTTTTTCCGCCTTGAGGAATTCCTCGAACACCTCGAGCTCAACCTCATCTCGGCTATGAATCCCACACCTGATGGAATGAAATTTGATAGGGCCGCTCTTTACCCAGCTTAAGCCTTGCTGGTACAGGGTACGCTTGCCGACACTCGCGACGGAGATGCGCGCACCGGATTGCATCGACACGCGTGAGCCGAATGCGTCGCGCGCATCTGGGCTGACGTATATCTCCAAGAGGTCTCCGACCTCCACTGAGTCCAAAGAGCTCTTTCCGTGCAAGCGCTCCCGAACCCATTGCGTCAATGCATTTGCTTGGCCATGCGTCTCGGCCAAATACCAGACGGAGCCTGGGTCTGCACGAAAGTGATCCAATATCTCGCTCGCTGCGTCCTTCTTTTCGACAATCCTGAAACCGTCGTCAGTCGACAGTTCCAGCGCAGCGAACTTCTGCGTTCTGATGGCAGACACCAACTTGACCGCATTGGCCAGCTTGGCCGAACCACCAGTGGTATCGATGAGTTGAGTCAGCTCAAGTGACTGGTGCTTCAGTCCCCGTGCTTTCTGGAATTCACCAGAAAGCACCGATTCCTCGGAGCTGCCACGTTGGATCTGGTAGGGATCGCCAAAAAACACAACCTTGCGCTTCGTGTTTCCGATCTCGGCGAAATCGAAGAAATCCGATAGCAACTGGCCGCTGCCATATTGCTTGCCGTCGGGAGTCAAGAAGCGCGAATTACTCAGCAGATGCGAGTCGTCCAGCAGGTAGACACAGTCCGTTGCGTCATCGCATGCGCGCAATGGAATGACCTTGACCTTCCTCTGCTCTGCCACATTTTCAAGCTCATCATCTCCGTTGACGTTGCCCGTGTAGAGATGAGCATAGATGCTGTTTGACTCCACCTCAGCTCCATCGGCAAGGCGCTGGTTGGGCGCCAGGACGATGGCCTGTTTACCGGCCTTCTTGACTTCGTCGGCCACCTCGGCCAGCAAGCGGCTCTTGCCAGTCGAAGTCATGCCCAGCACTGAAAAACTTGCGAAATCGTCTGCAGCAATAAAGTTGCACAGCGTCTGCAAAGCCTCTCGTTGATGTCCGGTCAGCGGTGTGCGGGCCTGCGGAAGGTCGGGTTGCGAGTGAATATCGCGGACCTGGGGGCGACTGGAAACCCATTCAATCGGCTGAACCCCGAGCCTGCGGACAATTTCCAGCGCTTCGTCTTTTCCAATCCTTAACTCGGGCGAGGCGAGACCATCGAGCATGGCTGCGCAGCTGTTCAAATCCGTCGGGTAGAACCAGGAGCGAACCTTGGATGGAAGCTCTAAATGATCTTCGATGCGATCTGAAAATATTACGCCAGCAGAGATGTGGCCGAGATTGCGTCCGGACAACAACGCCTTTGATTGCAGCCAGTCAAGAACGGAGAATTTGTTGTCGCGCAGTTGCTGGTAGGGGTTGGCCTTCCGTCCGCCTTTGACTATCACGCCATCAGCTTGCCACGGCCCGTTCTCGGTGCCAGTCAGCTTGCCGCCATAGCTCTTGAAATCGGCCACGATGATTGCTGACGGCAGGATACAGACCAAGTCGATTTCCGCGCCGTTCCACATCGCGTTCGCAATCGCAATAATCCAGTCGGTGCTGTTTGCCCAACGCTCTTCGAGTCGATCCAGAAAAACGTGGAGCATCTGGTTTTCATGAGTGCGGCTGGCTTTCTCACCGTAAACGAGGATGGTCACTGGTTTCCTCCGTCGCAACAGCGGGTGCGCGAAGCTTCGTCACTGCGGGCCGTTCGCATCCAGCAAGTGGCCGACGGTCTGATCGCCACATTGAATTGATTCATGACAGGCTTTCCATATATGGGCGCATCACATTGGCCACGCGGCACAGGGTGGCATAGCGCCAGAGTTCGTTCATACTTAAGCGCTTGGCGCGCCAGCCTTCTTGTAGCGCCTCCAGCGCGACATCGAGGCCGATCTTGTTGCGGAATTTGAAGCAGTCGGCCACCGTCCGGGCGACGTTGGTCACGCGCACCGGCACACCATCGACGGAGTGTTCCTCAATTCCCTCCGTCAGCGCTGCGCCAGAGAAGCGCACGATGCGCAGCGGGGGATAATCCATCTTTGGCGCGCGCGCCTTGTTCGGGATCGCCAGCCAGACCTCGAATGGCGACTGTGTGGTGAGTTCGTGCACGCGCAGTGCCGACAGCAGGCAGACGATGGCCTGCGGGTGTTTGCGTGCCACTTCGGCCAGCGCGCCGTGCTCCGAGACGGGCCGGTCCGGAATCGCATACAGGCCCCGTCCCACGCGCTGGAGCAGCCCTTGCCGCACCAGCCGCGTGAGAGCGACAGTGGGTAGCCCGCGCTCATTGAGATCACGTGGGCGAATAAGGCCGCGCTGGGCGGCAAGTTCCAGAATGCTCTGGTGTGAACTGTCCATGCCGTCATAATGTTGCGGAACGTCGATAGTTGTCAATAATTACCGACAAAACACAACGAGCATGGTTTCCTGTGCCTGCCGGTGCTGCAATCAAACCGCTTGATTCGTCCGCGCGTAACCCATTGATCTGTATGGTTGTTAGCGCCGATGTAAAACTGCCCCCCTGACGCCGAGGTAAATTTGACCCCCCTGGGCGAAGATGGCGGCTTTTGAGCCGCCGAGATGTTGACCCAGGAGCAAGCAGTGGAGATCAGAGTGTTGGCCCGTCAGGGCCATGGCATCAAGGCGATCGCGCGGGAGTTAGGTGTCTCGCGCAACACCGTGCGCAAGCACCTCAGAGGCGAGCGCTCGCAGCCCAAATACCGGCCGCGCGCCCCGCGCCCGACTAAGCTCGACCCGTACAAGGACTACCTGCACGCGAGGCTCGAGGCGGCCCGCCCGCACTGGATTCCGGCGACGGTGCTGTATCGGGAGATCCGCGAGCAGGGCTACCCCGGCGGGATCAGTCAGCTCAAGGCGTATTTGGCGCCGTACAAGCAGCGGCCCGAGGAGCCATTGATTCGGTTTGAAACGCCGCCGGGTAAGCAGATGCAGGTGGATTTCACCACCATTCGCCGTGGCCGCGCTCCGCTCAAGGCCTTTGTCGCCACGCTGGGCTATAGCCGCGCGACCTATGTGTTGTTCAGTGAGCGCGAGGACAGTGAAGCGTGGCTCACGGGCCTGCGGGAGGCCTTTGCCTACTTCGGCGGGGTGCCCGAGGAGGCGCTCTTTGACAACGCAGGGGCGATCATCACCGAGCGCGATGCCTATGGCGAGGGTGAGCACCGCTGGCACCCGGCGCTTGCCGCCCTGGCCGACGAATACGGCTTTCGGCCCAAGGTGTGCCGGCCGTACCGGGCCAAGACCAAGGGCAAGGTCGAGCGCTTTAACCGCTATCTCAAAGAGAGCTTCATCACGCCGCTGGCGGCCACGCTCAAGATGGCGGGGCTCACCCTGGATGTGCCAACCGCCAACGCCCACATCGGCCGTTGGTTGGACGAGGAGGAGCGCTTGGTGCTCCTGCCGCTGCCGATACAGGCGCAGGCGCCTGCGCCGGCACCGAGCCTGCGCGCAGGGCGCGTAGTCCCCCGCGAGAGCTTCCAGCACCCGCTCTCGGTCTACCAGGATCTGCTCGCATGAACCTCCAGCACGACCGTATCCAGGAGCTGTGCCAGAGTTTGAAGCTTGAGCGCATCGGCACCGACTGGTCGCATCTGGCGCAGCAGGCGGCAAAGACCGAGGCGAGCTTTGCCGACTTTCTCGAACAGCTGCTTGCTACCGAGCGCGCCGCCCGCGCTGAGCGGAGCCGTCAGACGCTCTTGAAGATGGCGAGCCTACCGGCGGTGAAAACGCTCGAGCAGTACGATTTTGCCTTTGCCTCGGGTGCCCCGCGCGCCCAGCTCCAGGAGCTCTCGGCGCTCACCTTCCTCGAGCGCACCGAGAACATCGTGCTGCTCGGCCCGAGTGGGGTCGGCAAGACGCACCTGGCGATCGCGCTCGCGTACCGGGCGGTGATGAACGGGATTAAGGAGGGTGTAACAAATTCTGTGTGTTGAGCCATGATACCGACCCGAGGAGGGGGACATGGCAAGACGCACCAAACCGACGATTGATGATGAGCTGATCGACAAGCTGCTGGAGGGGCGCGAGCACGGCGCCGGGCTGCTGGGCAACGACGGTCTGATCGGCGAGCTGAAGAAGCGCCTGGCGGAGCGGATGCTGGCCGCTGAGCTGGATGTACACCTCGAGGATGAGGAGCAGAAGGCGGCCGGTAACCACCGCAACGGCTATTCCTCAAAGACGGTGACGATGGCCGAGGATCGCGTGGTGCTGGACATCCCGCGCGATCGCCACGGTCAGTTCGACCCGGCGCTGATTCCAAAGTACGCCCGGCGCTTTCCCGGCTTCGACGAGAAAATCATCGCACTGTATGCCCGCGGCATGAGCACTCGGGACATTCAGGCGCATATCGACGAGATCTACGGGGTTCGGATCTCCGCCAATCTGGTTTCGGCGGTGACCGAGGCGGTCATGGACGAGGCAACGGCCTGGCAGAACCGCCCGCTGGAGGCGACCTACGCGATCGTCTACTTCGATGCGTTGCGGGTGAAGATCCGCGATGAGGGCCTGGTCCGCAACAAAGCGGTGTACTTGGCGATCGGCGTGACCTGCGAGGGCACCAAGGAGATTCTGGGCCTTTGGATTGAGCAGACCGAAGGCGCGAAGTTCTGGATGCGCGTGATGACCGAGCTGAAAAGCCGCGGTACCAGCGACATCCTGATCGCCGTCGTCGATGGGCTCAAGGGCTTTCCCGAGGCCATCACGGCGGTCTTTCCGGACACCGTGGTGCAGACCTGCATCGTCCACCTGATTCGCTACTCGATGCAGTTTGCCTCGTGGAAGGAGCGCAAGGCCATCGCCAAGGCGCTCAGGCCCGTCTATGCCGCCGCCAGCGCAGAGGCGGCCGCCACGGCGCTGGAGGAGTTTGCGCAGGGTCCTTGGGGGCAGAAGTACCCGCCGATCGTCGCCAGCTGGCGGCGCAAGTGGGAACAGGTGGTCCCCTTCTTTGCCTTCTCGCCGGAGGTGCGCAAAATCATCTACACGACCAACGCCATCGAGAGCCTGCACAGCCAGGTGCGCAAGACTATCCGCAACAAGGGCCACTTCCCTAGCGACGAGGCCGCGATCAAGCTGATCTACCTGTCGCTACGCCAGATCCAGGCCAAGTGGAAACGCCCGCCGCGGGAATGGCATGCCGCCAAGGCACAACTGGCGATACAATTCGCCGAGCGGTTCACGCTGAGCGACTGACTCAACTACCAGCTCGCACACAGAATTCAGGACACTCCCCGCTATGCTGGCACTAACGGTCGGCATGGAACCTCCTGACTACCAAAACGTGCGAGCACACTAAGCGCTTTTCTTAAATCCTCTCCCACCGACCTTCTGGAAACTTGGACAACCTCATTTAGGCCGGTCTCGCTAGAAAAACGAAGCTGTTCGTAAGAACAGATTGGGATTTGGTAGTTGTCCTTGAATCGCCGGTCCGGACCGCCTTTTTTATTGACGTATCGCCATGTCCTACCCACTACTACCGCATCTTTTGGAACTGATTCCTCCTCGACGAATTGACTCTCCGTGACCTCTAGCTGCAATTGTTGATAGCCGACTGCTCCAACAGCCGTTGAATCGAATACCAGTAATCGATCCGGCATGAACGCAAGGATTTGGCGCCCAACAGGAATAATAGGTACCTCGATATTTGTTTTCACGAAAGGCGGCGCCCCCACGGTTGGACGGATTCCCTTTCGCTGCACGATCCCTGTCGCCCCTGCGTGATACTTCGAATCCTTGACAGCTCCCCTAGCTTCTATGTGCCAGATCTTCGAGCAAGAACGTAATCTCTGAAACGCTTCATGCAGCATCGCATATGCAGCCTCAACGTCTGGCTCCAAGTCATATAAGACTACTGTTGTTTTTCTAAGATCATCCTTCACACGCGCAAGCCAACAAAGCACAGCCGCAAAGAAAACGAAAGCGACCACCACCCAATTCGGCACGGTCTTTGAGAACAGTAATATCAGTGCTCCAACAAGTGAGGCTGCAATTGTGGGCGGAAGAATCCGCGTCTTTCGTTTTTTCTCGTTTAGCTCACGCAATAGCTCTGCGCTAGAGGCGTCGACCATCTGCTCGACTGGCCCACTTTCAATTTCATGCATCGGGCCTACCGACGCCGAAAGATTTTCGTGATCCAGACTTTCACGCGACGTTTCCGGCTCGACCAAACGTCGCCTAGCGGGCAAACTCGCACCAGGCGAGTGGAGACTTTTCCGGAAGTACAGTCCCTCGCGTCCCATGTGAACATAGTTTCCACGTGGGCCTGCACCGAGCCGGAGTCCCTTAATGCCTACGGATACTCCTAAGCCGGACTTCGACAGGTTGAACCTGAATGGACCAACCGACAGAGCCTTTCTGATATAGAAACCCATCGCGCCCTCCCCCTATCACTGCACGATTGGTGAAAGAAAAGCTGCCTGCTAGCCTATCAGCAGTCACGCCTGACTTCCAACATTGCAATGAATTGAGCCGTTCGTTTTGAGCCAATCTAAGAGCTGAGACTGGCACTTGCGCATAAGCGACTTGGTATTACTCCAAGCTTTCTACTCTTTGAAACGGTTGCGTCCGTTAGCACTTGCGACCAAGCCTTATTTGTCGACGCTTGCCGCTGATAGCTGCACTACCTTGCCGTTGTTGCTTACCCTGCCGAGGGTCGCCGCCTGTCACTGGGGATGGGGCTTTATGCGCCGGAGGCACACTTGATCGACGATGGCACAGAAGACAAAAAAGTGGTTGATTAGCTTGTGCGTGTGAGTACGACAAGGGGTTCGTTGGCTTCTAAATTGCAAGCTTGCCTCCAGCGATTGAAGCCATTCCGGCATCGCTCCGATGTGTGGAGAAACCAGGCCATGCCCGCCACGATTGAGCGACGGGAGTACGTCCAAGTCCATCCTGTCCAAGCCATTCACCCCTTCCACGCCGTCATGCTGGCCGCGACGGTGCCGCTGTTTCTGGGCGCGCTGCTGAGCGACTGGGCCTACTGGCGCACGTACCACATCCAGTGGGCGAACTTCTCCTCATGGCTGCTCGCCGGGGCGCTGGTGTTCGGCGCCGTGGCGCTGCTGTTCGCGGTGTTCGGCCTGTTCACCCGGCACGGCCGTGGTGCACGCCGGCTGCTCTACACGCTGCTGCTCGTTGCGACCTGGGTGCTGGGGTTCGTCAACGCGCTGATCCACGCCAAGGATGCCTGGGCGGTGATGCCGACAGGGCTCGTGCTGTCGGTGATCGTGACGCTTCTGGCCTGCGCGGCGACCTGGGCGGGCTTCTCCACGCTTCGGGCGGGAGCGGCGTCATGAGGCGCGCGAATCTTTCCCTGGCCGCGATGACGGCATTCGCGCTCGTGCTAAGCGCGTGCGAGAAGGGCGCCGAGCAACAGCAGTACGGTCCCGAGGTGCAGTTGCCGGAGCCACAGCGCGGTCTGCTGCCGAGCATGGTGATCGCCAAGCCCGCCCCGTGGGGCGACAAGAAGCCGGTCGTGCCGCAGGGCTACACCGTCACGGCCATCGCGACGGATCTCGGCATTCCCCGGCAGAGCCTGGTGCTTCCCAACGGCGACATTCTGGTGGCCGAAGGACGCGGCGGCGCCGGTGCGCCGAAGCTGAAGCCCAAGGATGTGATCGCCGGGATCATCAAGGCCAAGGGCACCACGCAGGTGGACAGCGGCCACCGGCTGACGTTGCTGCGCGATGCCGACGGCGACGGCAGCTACGAGTTGAAGACCGTCTTCGCCGACAAACTCAACGCGCCCTACGGGCTCGCCTACCACGACGGCAAGCTCTACGTCGCCAATCAGGATTCGGTGGTGCGCTTCGACTACCGCGACGGCCAGACGAAGGCCGAAGCGCCGCCGGTCAAAGTCACCGACCTGCCTTCGGCCATCAACCATCACTGGACGAAGGCGATGACCGTCAGCCCGGACGGCCGCTTCCTTTACGTGGGCATCGGTTCGAACAGCAACATCACCGAGCGGGGCATGACGGCCGAGGTCGATCGCGCCATGGTGTGGCAGATCGACGCGGAAACCGGCATGCACAAACCCTACGCCACCGGCCTGCGCAATCCCACGGCGCTCGCCATCCAGCCGGGCACGGACGTGCTGTGGGCGGTGGTGAACGAGCGCGACGAACTCGGTCCCGATCTGGTGCCCGACTATCTCACCCACGTGCAGGAAGGCGGTTTCTACGGCTGGCCCTATGCCTACTGGGGACCGAACCCGGACCCGCGGGTGATGCCTTCCGATCCCGAGAAAGTCAAAGCGACCATCAAGCCGGACTACGCGCTGGGCTCGCACGTCGCGGCGCTGGGGCTCGCCTTCTCCGTGCCCGAGATGGGCAGCGAGTTCGCCGAGGGCGTGTTCGTCGGCCAGCACGGAAGCTGGAACCGCAATCCGCCGGTGGGCTACAAGGTGGTGTTCATTCCCTTTCGCGACGGCAAGCCTGCGGGCGCGCCCATCGAATTCATGACCGGATTCCGGGAACAGGACGGCACGACCTACGGCCGGCCGGTGGGCGTGACGGTCGATCCGCGTGGCGCGCTCATCGTGTGCGACGACCTGTCGAACACCGTGTGGCGGGTGACGCCCGCCAAACAATGAAGCGCCCGCTTCGATGGCCGTGCTCTGCACGCCGGACGGTCGCTACTTCGTCGTGCGCGGCCGCTTGTGGCGCGCGGCGAACCCGGCGCTCGAACCGGAAGCGCGCGCCGAACTGGTGCGCGAGTTGATGAACGCGCGCCGTGCCGTGAAAGCGGCGTTACGCGCGGGCGATCGGGAACGTCTTCGTATCGCGCGCGACGCGGTGCATGCCGCCAAGCTCGCACTGGGCGAACGCGGACCGCCCTGGTGGGACGACCGCGCGCCGGACTTCAACCGGCATCTGGTGAGGAACACGCCGTACGCGGCGTGGTACCGCACGCAAACGGCGGCCGGATCCGCGTTCCCCGCCGCGGAGTGAAGGTTGTCCGGCAAGACTCGTTTCCGTCAAAGGAGCGCACCATGGCCATGTCCCGCACCCAGATCGACCGACTGATCGACGAACATTTCAAATACGAGGCCACCGACGATCTGGACGGCGTCATGGCGAGTCTCGCCGTGGAAGTGGAACATCAGGTCATCCCTTCCCCCATGGGCGTGCTGCACGACCACGCGCAGATTCGCGCTTTCTACAGCATGCTGTTCGGCGATATGCGCGGCACGGGCGTCACGCCGGTGCGTCGGCTGTACGGCGAGGACTTCGTCGTCGACGAGGCGATCTGGAACGGCCACATCGACGACGGCCGCCCTTCCCTGTGCGAAGGCAAGCGCGGGCCGGTGAGCTTCCGCTTGCTGCACGTGTTCGAAATACGCGACGGCAGGATCGCCCGCGAGCAGGTGTGGTGCGACCTCGCGGCGATTCAGCAGCAGCTCGGCTGCGCAGTCGGCTAGCGCGCTCAGAAGGTGATGTGCACCGAAGGGGCGCTGCGTTTCGCCTCGCCGTGGTAGACCGCCTCGATGTTGTTGCCGTCCGGGTCGAGCACGAAAGCCGCGTAATACCCGGGGTGATAGGGACGCTCGCCGGGCGCACCGTTGTCCTTTCCGCCGGCGGCCAGCGCCGCGTTGTAGAACGCCTCCACCGTCGCGCGGTCGCGCGCCTGGAAGGCGATGTGATTGCGACCGGTCAGCATGCCCAGCGCGGCGGGGCTGTCCGCTGCAGAAACGACGAATTCGTCCGCCCAGAAAAACCCCCCGCCTTCGCCCTGCACAGGAATGCCGAGCGCGTTCAACACGGCTTCGTAGAACCTTCTGGAAGCAGCGAGGTCTTTAACGACCAGTTGGACGTGGTCGATGAGCCGTCCACGATGCAGTTCCTGGAGTTCCATGCGTCGCTCGTCGTCGATTGCGTACAGCGCGTCCCCCGGCAATTTATGCGCCCGGTTGTAACGCAGCAGCCGGCCACGCCGTCGTGAAAAGGAGACCCACATGCCCACCGGAACCGTCCAGCTTCACCGCGTTCTGCAAACCACGCCCGAGAAGCTCTATCGCGCCTTCACCGAGGGGCCCGCATTGGCGAAGTGGATCCCGCCTTACGGCTTCACCTGCACCGTCCACGAACTCGACGCGCGCGCCGGCGGCCGTTTCAGGATGTCGTTCGAGAACTTCTCGACGGGGCACCGCCATGCCTTCGGCGGCGAATACCTGCAGCTCGTACCCGGGGAGTTCATCCAGTACACGGACCGGTTCGACGATCCCGGCCTCGCCGGCGAGCTGAGGGTGAGCGTGTGGCTCAAGGCCGTGTCCTGCGGAACGGAGCTTCGCATCGAGCAGACCGGCATTCCGGAAGCGATTCCCGTTGAGCAGTGCTATCTCGGCTGGCAGCAGTCGCTGCAGCAGCTTGCGAATCTGGTGGAGCCGGATATCCCCAATTAAGCGAAGGACAGTCATGATCGAACTCTATTCGGCCGCGACACCCAACGGCCACAAGATCTCCATCGCGCTGGAGGAACTGGGGCTGCCCTACAACCTGCACGTGCTCGACCTCGCCGCAGGCGAGCAGAAGCAGCCATGGTTCCTGAAGATCAATCCGAACGGCCGCATTCCGGCGATCGTCGATCGCGAGGAAGGGGATTTCGCCGTGTTCGAGTCGGGCGCGATCCTGATCTATCTCGCCGAGAAGACCGGCAGACTGATGCCCTCGGACCGCAAGGGCCGTTCGCGCGTGCTGCAATGGCTGATGTTCCAGATGGGCGGCATCGGCCCGATGATGGGCCAGGCCAATGTGTTCTATCGCTACTTCCCGGAGAAGATCCAGCCCGCGATCGATCGTTATCAGGGCGAGACGAAGCGCCTGTTCCGCGTGCTCGACGGCCATCTCAAGGAGCACGAATATCTGGCCGGCGATTATTCGATCGCCGACATCGCGAACTGGTCCTGGGTCCGCACCCATAAGTGGTCGGGCGTGGAGGTGGACGATCTGCCGCATCTGCAACGCTGGCTGAAGGCGATCGCCGCGCGGCCCGCGGTGCAGCGGGGCATCCAGCGACCGCCCTCCGCCATTGACGAGGCAAGCGAGGAAGACGCCAAACGCCTCGCGCAGGAGATATTGAAGATGGTCGAGACCGGCCGGTCTCGCGACGGCGGCGTCTGAGCGCGCTACCATACGCGCCCCCGATCCAATGCAAGCATCATGGCAAGACGATTGAGAGTCGGTCAGGCCATCACGCCGGAGGAATTCGATGCCCTTTCCGACGAGGAGCTGGAACGCCTGATCCCGAAGCGGTATCGCGAATACTTTCCCGGCAAGGACGCGTGCGGCGACGGTTTCTTCTATCTGCACGACGGCACCGCCTACAGCTTCTACAAAGGCGGACTGCTGGACGATTGAAACCCGGCTTCAGGAACGCGGCGAAGCGTCCCTGCCGGTGAACACGACGAAGGCGCGCAGACTGCGCCGCCGGTCCGCGAGACGCCCGACCGCGGAAACGATGGCCGTCAGTCCGCTGATGGAGGAGAGCTGGTTCACCGAGCGCAGGCCTTCCAGCACGAACTCCTGGATGATGGCGCGCTCGGCCGCCGGGCCGGTCTCGACGATCCTCGACATCGCGTGCATCACGTACAGGCCGAGCAGCGCCGACAGCGCGAACAGCATTTCCCAATGGCCGAAAGTCAGCACGGTGAAGTCGTCGGCGGCTTGCGCGGTCACCCAGTGCACGAGCACCGAAAGCTCGACCGACGCCACCCATTCCGCCAAAGCGCCGCCCACCGTCGGGGCCAGTCCGCCGGCCAGCGCGCCGACGAGACTGACCGAGGCGAGATAGGCCGTGCCCTGTTCGTGCGGCGCGAGCTTCAGGCCGAGGTTGGCGGTGGCGAGGCTCACGCCGCCGGCCGCGATGCCCATGAGCAGATGCACCGCGAACAGCACGGGCAGCCGCACCTCCGCCAGGAGCGGGCTCGACATGAAGATCAGGCTGAACAGGCATAGGAAAAACAACGGCAAGGCGCCGCTCAGCACCGCCTTGTTGGTGAAGCGGTCCGACAGCCTGCCCCACAGATAGACGGTGAGCGCGTTGGCGAGCTGGCTCGTGACCCACAGCGTCGTCACCGTGCCCAGCGTATAGCCGAGCCGCTGCATGAGAAACACCGCGAGGAAGGGCATCGCCAGGTTGCTGGTGAAGTTCCACGCGCCCATCAGCACGAGCAGCCTGCGGAAGCCGTGGTCCCTGAACGGCGGCAGCATGCGCGAGAGGAAACCGTGCGTGACCGCAGGCGGCATGAGCGGTTCGGGCGTGTGGACCACATACCAGATGCTCACGAAGCCTGCGGCTGCCGCCACCACGAACAGGATCGCGTAAGCGCTCGCGCCTTCGCCCCAAGGCGTGCGGTCCACGTAGAAACCGGCGGCCAGCGAACCGAGGCAGCCGATCAGCGTCGCCCAGAACAGCTTGCGGGAGAAGAAGCTGCCCAGGCTGTGACGCGGCACGAGCTGATGGGTCCACGAATTCATGGCGCAACCGGCGATCGAGCTCGGCACCGCGATCAGCAGTTGCATGGCGACGAGCGTCCACACCTGCAGGCGCGCGGGCAGAAAGGGAATGAGCGCGAGGACGAGGATCGCGACCCGCGCGATGCCGAGCGCGGTCACGGCGACGCGGCGGCGCACCCGCACGCGTTCGACGACCGCCACGCCGACGAGCTGCGAGAGCTGGCCGATGAAGGGAATGGACGCGAGCAGGCCCAGTACCAACGGCCCCGCACCCAGGGCGAGCGCGAAGCCCACCATGATCACCCCGCCCTGCAGCGCGCCGGTCAGGCTCGCCCAGGCGGCGTCCCTGACGAGCGCGCGTTTGCCCCGTTCGACGTCTTCGTCCGGAAGCGCGTACGGCGATGGCGGGGCGGTCGTGGGCATGATGACCGCTACGCATCCAATAAGCGTGCCGGAGACTTCAGGCCCGAACTTTGTACGCCGTTGCCCGGGCACACACCGAACGAGCCGCGGATGCCTTCCGAACGGGAAAAGATGCTGGCCGGCGAGCTTTACGATCCCTTCGATCCGGAGCTGGTCGCGGCCCGCGAGCGGGCGCGCGACTTGTGCCGGGCGCTCAACGCCACGCGCGAGTCGCAGCAGGCGGAACGGCGGGCGATCCTGCAGGCGCTGTTCGGCAGCGGCGGCGACACGGTCTGGATGCAACCGCCCTTCCATTGCGACTACGGCGCCAACATCCATCTCGGCGAGCGCGTGTACTTCAATTTCAACTGCGTGGTGCTCGACGTGTGCGAGGTGCGCATCGGCGATTACACGCTGTTCGGGCCGGGCGTACAGATCCTCACGCCCTTGCATCCTTTCGATGCCTCGCAGCGGCGCGAGCGCGAGTACGGCGCGCCGATCGTCATCGGCTCAGACGTGTGGGTGGGCGGCGGCGCGCTGATCCTGGCCGGCGTGCGCATCGGCAACCGCTCCGTCATCGGCGCGGGCTCGGTCGTCACGCGCGACATTCCCGACGACGTCTTCGCGGCCGGCAATCCCTGTCGCGTGATCCGGCCGATCGTTCCCTCAAACTGAGTGCCGTTGAGTCTCCGGGCGATCTGCGTGATCATCGCGTTTCCCGAACTTTCAGTTGAGCCATGCGGACGGCTGCCGGACCGGACGGAAAAATGCGCTGCCACTGGTGTATCGCCACACCGGTCTACGTGCGCTACCACGACACCGAATGGGGTTTCCCGGTGGCCGACGACCGGCGGCTGTTCGAAAAGCTCAGCCTGGAAGGCTTCCAGGCCGGACTGAGCTGGCTCACCATCCTCAACAAGCGCGAGAACTTCCGCGCCGCCTTCCAGGGCTTCGACTTCGAGCGCATCGCACGCTACACCGAGCGCGATGTCGAGCGCCTGTTGCAGGACGCGGGCATCGTGCGCCACCGCGGCAAGATCGAAGCCGTCATCCACAACGCCAAACGGGCGCGGGAACTGGTGAAGCAGGAAGGTTCGCTCGCGGCCTTCTTCTGGCGTTACGAAGGCGAACGCCTGCGACGTCCGCGCGGCGATGCGGTCTCGCCCGAATCGATCCGGCTGTCCAGGGACTTGAAGAAGCTCGGCTGGAAATTCGTCGGGCCGACGACCGTCTATGCCTTCATGCAGGCGATGGGACTGGTGAACGATCACGCCGAGGATTGCGTGGTGCGCGCGCAGGTCGAAGAGGCGCGCCGCCGCTTTCGCCGCCCCGGCGCTTGAATCCATGCGCGTGCCGAGCGAGTTCACGCTGCACATCCGGGACGTCTTCCGGCTGTTCGGCCCCGTGCAAGTGCGGCGCATGTTCGGCGGCTACGGCCTCTATCGCGAAGGGCTGATGTTCGCCGTGGTCGTCGACGAAACGCTCTACCTGAAAACCGACGCCGAAACCGTTCATGACTTCCGCCGCCGCGGGCTGCCGCCGTTCCAATATCTGCGCCGTGGCAAGCCGGTCGCGATGTCGTATTACCAGGCGCCGGAGGAAGTGATGGAGGACGCGGCCGAGGCCGCACGCTGGGCACGCCGCGCCTTCGAAGCGGCGCTGCGCGCCCGGAACGCAAGGCCGCTCAGGCGCCGAGCCGGGTCTTGATGTCCTCGAGCCCGGCGCCGTGATCCTCGATCAGCTCGCACAGCCGCTCGCTGCGCAGGATGCGCCGGTGGCCGAGGCCCTCGGTCCTGATGAAACGGCTGCCGGGCAGATGGTCGCTCACCTGTTTGCCCTGCCGCCAGTCCACTTCGCGATCGTCGACGTCGTGGATGACCGTGAACTGCGCACGCGGCGCGATGTCGCGCCCGATGGCGGCGAAGTCGTACCGGCGCCAGATGTTGCGGCCGTAGCGCTGTTCGAGCTTGTCGATGAAGATCGCCCGCGCGCGTTGCGACATGCCCACCGCATCGAGCACGGTGTCGGTGGCGCGCCGCAGCGATGCCGGCGGCGCAACGAAGGTCACGCGGTGGAAGCGCGCGCCGTCCACGAGCGCGCCGGCCGCCGCCAGGCAGCCGAAGGAGTGCGCGACCACGAGCTCGATTTCGCCGTACTGCGCGGCGACGCGTTCGACCGCGGCCGTCATTTCCAGCAGATCGGAGCGGTCGCCGCTCGACCGGCCGTGCCCCGGCGCGTCGAAGGCCACGACCTTGTAGCCCGCGAGCCGCAGATGCTCGATCACCGCCCAGTATTGCGAGGCGCGGCCGTGCCAGCCGTGAACCAGCAGCGCGACCGGTCCCTGCCCCCAGCGGTAGGTCTCGATGTGGCGATCCGGCGCGAAAGGCAGGCTCCGGCACACCGCCGATTCGATGGCCGCCACTTCGCTTTCGGGTAAGGGATAGCGTCGGGTGCGGCCCCAGTTGCGATAGAAGTATTCGGCTGCACGGCGTGGGACGATCCTGGAAGCCAGGGAGAACAGCGTCCGCTGCAAGGGGGAATCCATTCGGCAACGATTCTTCTCGGCGAGGCCAGCGATCTTAAGGGGGGACGCACGGCACCGGAATAGGACTTTGAGACGTATTACCGGCATGTTGTCATCGCCATGGTCCTTGTACGACACTTGCCGCCGCGACTTCGTCCGAAAGGAGGTGCGCTTTGAAGGATTCGCTCATACCCGGCCTGCGCTACGAGCACCGCTACCGCGTGCCGCCGGAGAAGACGGTGCCCGGGCTCTATCCCGAATCCCCCGAGTTCGTCGCCATGCCCGAAGTGTTCGCCACCGGCTTCCTGGTCGGCCTGCTGGAATGGGCGTGCATCCTCGCGCTCAAGCCGCATCTCGACTGGCCGCGGGAGCAGACGGTCGGCACGCACATCGACGTGAGCCATTGCGCGGCGACGCCGCCGGGCATGGAAATCACGGTGCGCGTGGAACTGCTCGAGGCGGAAGGACGCAGGCTGCGCTTCAAGGTCGAAGCGTACGACGAGGTCGAACTGATCTCCTCCGGATTCCACGAACGCTTCGTGATCGACCGCGCGCGCTTCGACGCCAAGGTGGCGGACAAGAAACGCTGATCTTCGCACCGGCAGCCCGCAAGTGTGTGGGCGGCGCACGCCGGTTCACTTCCGCCGGGTCGATTTCGCCGCGGTTTTCTTGCGGGCCGTGGACTTCCTGCTTGCGGCGGCCGTCGGTTTCCGGCCGGCCGGTTTGCGCGCGTTGCGCTTCTTCGCGGCCGCTTTCCTGGTCGCGGGTTTCTTCGTCGCGGTTTTTTTCTTCGCCGCGGTTTTCCCGGCTGCGCGCTTTTTCGCCGGCTTCTTGGGCGCAGGCACCTTGCCGCCCGCCTTACGGGCCTCGGACAGGCCGATGGCGACCGCCTGTCTGGGGTTGGTGACTTTCTTCCCGGAGCGGCCGCTCTTCAGCTTGCCCCGCTTCATCTCGCGCATCGCCTTCCCGACTTTCTCGGAGGCTTTACTGCCGTATCTCGCCATGGCCGGGCTCCATGTTTCAGAGCCCGGCATGCTGCAATTTTCCGACCTAGCTGTTGACGCCGATGCCCGCCGCCTCCAGCACGGTGAGCACGGTGACGTTGACGATGCGGCGCACCGTCGCCGACGGCGTGAGGATGTTCACCGGCGCGGCGGCGCCCAGGAGCAGCGGACCGATGGTGATGTTCTCGCCCGCTGAAGCCTTGAGCAGGTTGAAGGAGATGTTGGCCGCGTCCAGCGTCGGCATCACCAGCAGGTTGGCCGAACCCTTGAGACGCGAGTTGGGGAACACTTCCTCGCGCACGCGCTCGGACAGCGCGGCGTCGCCGTGCATCTCGCCTTCCACTTCCAGCTCAGGCGCGCGCTCGTTGATGAGCGCCAGCGCCTCGCGCATCTTCACCGCGCTCGGCGCGTCGCTGGTGCCGAAGCTGGAATGCGACAGCAGCGCCACCTTGGGCTCGATGCCGAAGCGCCGCACGGCCTGCGCCGCAAGCAGCGTCATCTCGCAGATCTGTTCGGCGGTCGGGTCCTGGTTGACGTAGGTGTCGCAGATGAAGACGGTGCGCTGCTGCAGGAGCAGCAGGTTGAGCGCGTAATAGGCGCTCACGCCCGGCTTGCGGCCGATCACCTGGTCGATGTAGTGCAGGTGCAGGCCGTAGAAACCGAAGGTGCCGCAGATCATGCCGTCGGCGTCGCCCATGTGCATGAGCATGGCGCCGATGAGCGTGGTGCGCCGGCGCATCTCGATCTTGGCGTAGGACACGGACACGCCGCGCCGCTGGGTGAGGCGGTAATACTCCTGCCAGTAGGCGCGGTAGCGCTCGTCCCATTCCGGGTTGACGATCTCGAAATCCACGCCCGGCCGGATGCGCAGGCCGTAGCGCTCGATGCGGCTTTCGATCACCGAAGGCCGGCCGATGAGGATCGGTTTGGCAAGCCCCTCGTCCACCACGATCTGCACCGCGCGCAGCACGCGCTCGTCCTCGCCCTCGGTGTAGACGATGCGCTTGGGATGCTGTTTCGCCAGCGCGAACAGCGGCTTCATGATGAGGCCGGAGTGATAGACGAACTGCTGCAGCGAGTTGCGGTAGGCCTCCATGTCGGCGATGGGGCGCGTGGCGACACCGCTGTCCATCGCCGCCTTCGCCACCGCCGGCGCGATCTTGACGATCAGCCGCGGATCGAAGGGTTTGGGGATGAGGTATTCGGGCCCGAAACGCAGGTTGTCCTGCCCGTAGGCTTCCACGACGACGTCGGACTGCTCCGCCTGCGCCAGTTCGGCGATGGCGTGCACGGCGGCGACTTTCATCTCCTCGTTGATGGTGGTCGCGCCCACATCCAGCGCGCCGCGGAAGATGAAGGGGAAGCACAGCACGTTGTTGACCTGGTTCGGGTAGTCCGAACGGCCGGTGCAGATGATGCAGTCCGGACGCACCTGCTTCGCCGCTTCGGGACGAATCTCCGGCTCGGGGTTGGCGAGCGCGAGGATGATGGGCTGCGGCGCCATGCGCGCGAGCATCTCCGGTTTCAGCACGCCGCCCGCCGACAGCCCCAGGAAGACGTCGCAGCCGTCGAGCACGTCCTCCAGTTTGCGCGCGTCGGTCTTGCGCGCGTAGCGGGCCTTGTATTCGTCCATCAGCGCGGTGCGGCCTTCGTACACCACGCCTTCGATGTCCGTCACCCAGATGTGCTCGCGCTTGAGGCCCAGGTGCACGAGCAGGTCGAGGCAGGCAAGCGCGGCGGCGCCCGCGCCCGAAGTGACGAGCTTGACGTCCTCGATGCGCTTGCCGGTGACGCGCAGGCCGTTGACGATGGCCGCGGCGACGATGATGGCGGTGCCGTGCTGGTCGTCGTGGAACACCGGAATCCTCATGCGCTCGCGCAGCTTGCGCTCGATCTCGAAGCATTCCGGCGCCTTGATGTCCTCCAGGTTGATGCCCCCGAAGGTGGGTTCGAGCGCGGCGATGATCTCCACCAGCTTGTCCGGATCGTGCTCGGCGATCTCCAGATCGAAGACGTTGATGCCGGCGAATTTCTTGAACAGGACCGCCTTGCCCTCCATCACCGGCTTGGCGGCGAGCGGTCCGATGTTGCCCAGGCCCAGCACGGCGGTGCCGTTGGTGATGACGGCGACGAGGTTCGAGCGCCCGGTGAGCGTGCTCGCTTCCTGCGGATCGCGCTGGATCTCCTGGCACGCGGCGGCCACACCGGGTGAATAGGCCAGCGCGAGATCGCGCTGGTTGACCAGGCCCTTGGTCGGGGTGACGGAGATTTTTCCGGGAGTGGGCGTGCGGTGGTATTGCAGTGCCGCCTGACGCAGTGACTCGTCCATGTGTGCTCCTCGGCTCGGTGATCGGCGCGGGCGACCGCCCGGCGCCTGCTCCGCCCTGCCGCGTCCTGCCCGGTCCGGCAGCGGATGCTGCCGGCGGCGGCCACGGCGCGCGTCGTGCGCGTTCGTCGACGTCGGCGCGGCATCGGCCGCGCTACCAGCGAGGCGGACGGACCTGCGGCGAACGTCTGCAGGGCGTCGGCTGCCAGTATAACGAAGGGCGCGCCGAACGGAGCGGGAAACCCGCCGCCCTTTAATGCAAATGACATAGAATCGCCCGCCCCGGCGGCCGCGGCCCTTCAGTCGACGTACGGCCGGGCGTCGCGGATCACCTGCGCCCACTTGTCGATTTCTGCACGCAGGTGATCACGCGTGAACTCGGGCGTGACCTTGTGCAGCGGCACCGGGTCGGTACCGAGATCGTTCAGGCGCGCCTTCACCGTCTGGTCGGTGAGCGCGTAACGCAGCGCATCGTTGAGCTTGTCGCGGACCTCCTGCGGCGTGCCGGCGGGCACGTAGAGCGCATGCCACACCGCCACTTCGAAACCCCGCAGCCCGACTTCGTGCAGAGTCGGCACCCCCGGCAGGGAAGCGATCCGCTCCGGCGTGGTGACGCCGTAGGCGCGCACCTTGCCGCCGCGTATCTGCGAATTGGTATTGGTCACTTGGTCGCACATGACGTCGACGCGGTTGCTGAGCAGTTCGTTCAGCGCCGGCCCAGTACCCTTGAACGTCACGGTACGCAGATCGACACCCAGCGCCTTCATCAGCAGCAGGCCGCACAAATGGGAGGCTGAACCCATGCCGGCGTGCGCATAGGTCAACGCGGCGGGGTCGCGCGCGAGGTAGGCGCGCAACTCGGCAAAGTCTCGCGCCGGCAGACCCGGACGGCCGATCAGAGTCATGGGAACGTCCGTGACCTCGCCGATGGGTTCGAAACTCTTCAGCGGGTCGAACGGCAGATCGGGATAGAGCGTCGGCGCGGTCGCCATGCCGACGTGATAGAGCAGCAGGGTGTAGCCGTCCGGCGCGGCGTGCGCCACCCGGGTCGCGCCCACGGTACCGCCCCCTCCGCTCACGTTCTCGATCACGACGGTCTGCCGCAGGCGTTTTTGCATTGCAACAGCGATGGTGCGACCGACGGTATCGGTCGGGCCGCCGGCCGCGAAGGGCACGATTATGGTGATCGGTTTGTGCGGATAAGCCTGGGCATGGACGACGGCCGCGCACAGCGATCCGACGAGCAGCACGAAGATTCCCGCCAACTTCCTCATGTCCCTCCCCTACGTGGATGGGAGGAAGTATACGCACTCCGTTTTTGATTTCTGCAAATTTTGACGAACCGCTGCAACACAAGTCGTATGTGCAACGCAGCATCTTCGACGCAGGCGCGCGAAGCTCTCGTTTGCGCACTAGTACGCATGCGAACGCAAGGACACGCCTAAGGTCGCGCGTCCGTGAGTACGATTTCGATCAAAAAGGGCTGCACGCCTGTTATCGCCATAACGACAACAATTACAGGGGACACGGTGCTGAGAACGCTCAAGGGGAGGACAGCACTTGCCGCCGCCGTACTGGCTGCCATCGGCATTGCGCTCGTCACCAGTCTGCAATCCAGTCTGTCCGAACGGATGGTGCTCGCTTCGAGCGTCACCCATCACGAGGAATACACCAATCGCGTCGCCGCGGATCTGGACCGTCAGTTCCGCCTCGCCCGCGCCGCCTTGAGCGAGCTGACCGGCAACATCACCGGGCAGCACATGGACGACCCGGCCGCGCTGCACTACTTCCTGACCTGGCGCATCGGCATCCAGCACAATTTCGAAAGCATCGCGGTCTTCGACCTGCGGGGGCGGCTGATCGCTTCGCGCCCCTCGATGGCCATGGCGCCCGTGGCCGGGGAACGCTGGTTTGCCGAAACCTTGCAGGACAACGGCACGCCCGTCATCCATGCGCCGTTCATAAGCCCGTTGAGCGGCGAGCCCGTGGTGGCGCTGACCTACCCGCTGCACGACGAAAACGGCCGGCTGCGCGGCGTGGTGGTGGGCACGATCGCGCTCAACCACGACCAGTTGCTGCTGTCCCACTCCGTGGGCACGCCGCACGGCAATTTCATCGTCGTCAGCCGCGCCGGAACGGTGATCCTGCACCCGGACGCGCGTTACATCGCGCAGGAAGTGGACAGCCTGGGCGAGCCGGCCGAAACCATCCGCGCCGGCATGGCCGATCCCGCCGCGGTGCGCGTCGGGCCCAACTACAACCGCGTGCGCAGCCTCTATGCCTTCAGGCCGATCGCTTCCACCGACTGGATGCTGATCGGCTTCACCTCCAACGAAGAAGCCTTCGCTTCGCTGTCGCGTCTGTCGCGGCACATGCTGCTTGCCGGCGCGGCGCTGGCGGCGCTGTTGTTCCCGGCGATGTGGCTGCTGGTGTCGCGCATGCTGCAACCGCTCGACTATCTGCGGCGGGAAATGCGCAAGCTGCGCTCCGACCCCGCGGCCGCGTTGACGCAGGTGGAGATATCCGGCAGCAGCGAACTGCGCGAGCTCGCCGAAGACTTTGCGCAGATGGCGGCGGCCTGGCGCACCGCGGAAAGCGCGCTGCAGCAGGAGAAGGAACGCGCCGAAGTGACGTTGCAATCGATTGCCGACGGCGTCATTGCCACCGCGGCGGACGGCCGCATCGCCGCCATGAACGGCGCCGCCGCCAGGATCGTGGGCTGGCCCGCGGAGGAGGCGATCGGCCAGCCCTTCGAGGCGGTGTTCCAGATCCAGGACGAGACGACTGGCGCGGCGCTGCCCGATCTCGTGCAGACGGTCATGCGGCAGGGGCAGGTCAGTTCCTCGACCCATACGGTGCTGCGCACCCGCGCCGGCATACTGGTGCCGGTCGACGCCTCCGCCGCGCCGATCCACACCGCCCAGGGCCGGATCGACGGCGCGGTGGTGGTGTTCCGCGACGTCACCGCCGTGCGCGCGGCGGCGCAGCAGCTCGAATGGCGGGCCACGCACGACCTGATGACGGGGCTTGCGAACCGCGCCGCCTATGAACAAGAGCTCGAGCGGCTGTACGCCTCGCGCGCGCAGGACGGCCCGCATGCGCTGGTGATGCTGGATCTGGACGAGTTCAAAGCCGTCAACGACTCCTGCGGCCATGCCGCGGGCGACGAGCTGCTGAAACAGCTGGCGAGCCTGTTGCAGAACTGCGCGCGCAAGTCGGACATGGTGGCGCGCCTGGGCGGTGACGAGTTCGCCGTGCTGATGCGCTCGTGCTCCGGCGAAAACGCCATGCGGCTCGCCGAGGACGTGCGCCGCGCCATCACCAATTTCCGCTTCAACTGGAACGGACGCACCTTCCGCGTCAGCGCCAGCATCGGCGTGGTCGAGATCCACGAGACCCTGCAATCCGCCGACGAAGTGCAGAAAGCGGCCGACCTCGCCTGCTACATGGCCAAGCGCGGCGGCCGCAACCGCATCGTGCGTCACAGCGATGCCGACGGCTCGCTCGACGTGCTGCGCGCCGAACGCGCCGCGGTGAGCACGCTGCGCAGCGCCATCGACGACGGCCGGCTGCGCCTGTACGCGCAGCCGATCGTGCCGGTACGCCGCAAGAAACGCTCCATGCGGCACTTCGAGGTGCTGCTGCGCATGATCGACGCCGACGGCGCGCCGATCGCCTCCGGCGCCTTCCTGACGGCGGCCGAGCGCTACGGACTCATCGACGAACTGGACCGCTGGGTGATCGCGCGCACCGCGGCGGTCTGCGCGCAGCGCTACGCGCCCGACCGCTGGGGCGAGCTGGGCACCATATCGATCAACCTGTCGCCGGCGACGCTGCGCGACCCGCACATCGCCGAGTACATCCTCGAGCAGTTCGACCGGCACGGCGTGCCGTACGAAAAAGTGTGTTTCGAGATCACCGAGACCGCGGCGATCGACGATCCCGAACACACCGGCGGGCTGATGCGCACGCTGCGGGCGAAGGGGCTGCGCTTCGCGCTCGACGACTTCGGCGTCGGCATGACCACGCTGTCGCTATTGCGCGAGCTGCCGATCGACATCCTGAAGATCGACGGCGCCTTCATCGCCGGCATCCACAAGGACGACGTCAACCGCTCGGTGGTCGAGGCGATCCAGATGATCGCCCGCCGCCTGGGGATCAGGACCGTGGCCGAACGGGTCGAGCAGATGAACGAGCTCGCCACGTTGTGCCAGCTCGGCGTCGATTACGTGCAGGGCTTCCTGCTCGCACACCCGCAACCCATCGAGTACGTCCTCGACTCCGACTCGGTGCACATGCAGGCGCTGGAGATCATGCGCGACTGGTGTCGCGCGATCTCCCCGCAGCCGCTAAGATAGCGCGCTCCGATCCGGAAACGCGCGATGAAGGTATTGGTGGTCGGCGGTGCGGGCTACATCGGCTCGCACATGGTGCTGATGCTGAGCGAGCGGGGCCACGAGGTCGTGGTGCTCGACGATCTCTCCACGGGCCATCGCGAGGCCGTGCTCGCGGGCGAGTTCGTGGAAGGCAGCATGGCCGACGCGCAACTGCTCGACCGCCTGTTCGCCGCGCACCGCTTCGACGGCGTGATGCACTTCGCCTCCTATATCCAGGTCGGCGAATCCGTGCTCGCGCCGGCCAAGTACTACCGCAACAACGTCGCCAACACGCTGGTGCTGCTCGACGCGATGGTGCGGCACGGCGTCAGGCACTTCATCTTCTCCTCCACCGCCGCGGTGTACGGTGAACCCTTGCGCGTGCCGATCGACGAGACGCACCCTTGCGCGCCCATCAATCCCTACGGCCGCTCCAAGCGCATGGTGGAGGAAATACTCGCCGATTACGACCGCGCCCACGGTCTGAAGAGCGTGTGCCTGCGCTACTTCAACGCCGCGGGCGCCGATCCGCAGGGCCGCATCGGCGAGCTGCACGAGCCCGAGACGCATCTCATCCCGCTCGTGCTGCAGGCGGCGGCAGGGAGGCGGCCGCATCTCACCGTCTTCGGCACCGACTACTCCACGCGCGACGGCACCTGCATCCGCGACTACATCCATGTCGTCGACCTGTGCTCCGCCCATCTGCTCGCCCTTGAGCGGCTCGTGCAGGGTGCGGGGAGCGCGGTCTACAACCTGGGGCACGGCAAAGGCTTCTCCATCCGCGAGGTCGTCGCCGCCGCCGAACGCGTGACCGGAAGGCCGGTCCCCGTCGTGGAAGGCCCGCGGCGCGAAGGCGATCCGGCGATACTGGTCGCCTCGCCCGAGAGAGCGCTGCGCGAATTGCGATGGCGTCCCGAGCGCAGCGATCTCGAACGCATCATCGCCGACGCATGGGCCTTTCACGCGCGGCGCTGGAATGCGTGACTGTCGCCAACGATCCGATCGCCGTCTCCGCATCCCAACGACTATCGACAGTCGAGGCGCTTACCAAAGGGCGATACGCCAAACCCGCCGTCGCAATTAAACGACTGATGTCGAATTGAAAACATTCACCGGCATGCGCTCTGCTCCGAACCCGGCTCCGGCATGGGACCGGGATGGAGGAATACATGAGCATGCAACGACTGACGTGCGCGACCGCCCTGGCGCTGGGGCTGGCCTCGACCGCATTACATGCCGCCCCGGTAGTGACGCGCATGTCCGATCCCGGCGGCCCCACGGCGGAAGACATGGTGAACGTCCTGCTCAGCCAGGATGCGGGCATCACCATCGTGCCGGGTTCGGTGTCCTACACCGGCGTTCCCGAGGCTGCGGGCACTTTCACCGGCGGCGGAACCAATCAGGCCAATTCCATCGGCATCCAGACCGGCATCATCCTGAGCTCCGGTGACGCGGCCTTCGTCAGCGCGACCCCCAACCAGGACGGCGCCGCCGGCATCGACAACGACGCGCCCGGCAGCCCGCTGCTCGACGGACTCAATCAGGGCACCACGTTCAACGCATCGATTCTGCGAGAACTTCGCACTGATCCCCGGCACGAACACGCCTGTCGCCATCAACAACGTCAATTGCGGCGGACCCAGCGGCGGGGCGGCAAACGGCAACAACCCGTAGAACTGTCAGTTCTTCCGCGACAATCCGCCGAACAGCGGAACGATCGATACGGAAATCGACGGCCTGACCGGCGTGCTCTCCTTCGTCGCCGATGTCGTTCCCGGCGAGGAGAACCTCATCGAGCTCGGGGTCGCCGACGTGACCGATCCCATTCTCGACTCGGTGGTATTCATCGCCGCCGGCACTTTCCAGTCCTGCGGCGGTCCCGACCAGCCGCCGTGCGGCGGCCCCGGGCCGGGGCCGGGCCAACAGGCGCCGGAGCCCGGCAGCCTGGCTTTGCTGGGCCTCGGGTTGCTCGGCCTCATGTGGGGACGCAGACGGCATTGAACGCTCCGCACCGGGACGAGGGCGGCCGCTCGGCCGCCCTTTTTCTTTGCGCTTCGCGCGGGACGGCGGCTTGCAGGCGTTATGATCCTGTCAGCGCGGTCCGCGCAATGCGGGCCGCATCGCCTACAACGTGCAGAGTGTCGACATGCGCGAACCTACCCCTCAGACGATTTTTCTCAAGGATTACACCCCGCCCGCTTTCCTGATCGAGCGGGTGGAACTGGACGTCGATCTTCGCGACGACCACGCGCTGGTACGCGGCCGGCTGGCCGTGCGGCGCAATCCCGCGGCCGCCGACCCGAACGCGCCGTTACGCCTGGACGGCGACGAACTGCAGCTCATCTCGGTCGCGCTCGACGGCCGGACGCTGCAAGCCGGCGAATACGAACTCACCGACGATGCGTTGACGATCGCGCGCGTGCCCGAGTCCTTCACCCTGGAGACGGTCTCCCGCATCGAGCCGCAGCGCAATACGCAGCTCATGGGGCTCTACGTCTCCAAGGACGGCTACTTCACCCAATGCGAAGCCGAGGGCTTCCGCCGCATCACCTGGTTCATCGACCGGCCCGACGTGATGGCGCGCTACACGACGACCATCCATGCCGACAAGGCGCGCTATCCCGTGCTGCTGTCCAACGGCAACCTGGTGGCGCAAGGTGACGAAGCGGACGGCCGTCACTGGACGCGCTGGGAAGACCCCTTCCCCAAGCCTTCCTACCTCTTCGCCATGGTGGCGGCGAAGCTCGACAAGCTGGAAGATACCTTCATCACCCGCTCGGGCAAACACGCGAAGCTCGCGATCTACGTGGAGCCTGGCAAGCTCGACCAGTGCGCGCACGCCATGGACTGCCTCAAGCGCGCCATGAAGTGGGACGAGGAGGTGTTCGGGCTGGAGCTCGACCTCGACGGCTACATAATCGTGGCCGTGGGCGACTTCAACATGGGCGCGATGGAAAACAAGGGACTCAACATCTTCAACACCAAGTACGTGCTGGCGCGCCCCGACATCGCGACCGACATGGATTTCATGAACATCGACCGCGTGGTCGCGCACGAGTACTTCCACAACTGGACGGGCAACCGCGTCACCTGCCGCGACTGGTTCCAGCTCTCGCTCAAGGAAGGGCTCACGGTGTTCCGCGACCAGGAATACGGCGCCGACACCTACTCGCGCGCGGTCACCCGCATCCAAGAAGTGCGCGGCCTGCGCGCGGCGCAGTTCCCGGAGGATGCCGGCCCCATGGCGCATCCGGTGCGGCCGCAGTCGTACATGGAGATCAGCAACTTCTACACGGCGACCGTGTACGAGAAAGGCGCCGAAGTGGTGCGCATGATCCACACCCTGATCGGCAAGGAGGCGTTCCGCCGCGGCATGGATCTGTACTTCGAACGCCACGACGGTCAGGCGGTGACGACGGACGATTTCGTGCAGGCCATGGCCGACGCCTCGGGCGTGGACCTCACCCAGTTCAAGCGCTGGTACGACCAGGCCGGCACGCCGGTGCTGACCACGCGCGGTCATTACGATGCCGCGGCGCGCACCTATACGCTTACGGTGCGGCAGCACACACCGCCCACGCCGGGTCAGCCGGAGAAGCTGCCGCTGCACATTCCGCTCGCCGTGGGACTCGTGGCGCCCGACGGCAGCGATCTGCCGCTGCAACTGGAAGGCGAAACGGCGCCGCAGGGCACAAACCGCGTGCTCTCGGTGAAGCGAGCCGAAGAACGCTTCGTGTTCGTGAACGTGCCGCAGCGGCCGGTGCCCTCGCTGCTGCGCGGCTTCTCGGCGCCGGTGATCCTCGACCACGACTACGACGAAGCCGAGCTCACGCACCTCATGGCGCACGACTCGGACGCCTTCAACCGCTGGGAGGCGGGACAGCGGCTCGCCACGCGCATCCTGCTGCGCGGGGTCGAGGCCGTGCGCGCCGGCCGTGCGTTCGACGTGCCGGCGTCGTTCGTGCAGGCTTTCGCGCGCGTGCTGGCCGATGCCGGGCAAGATCCGGCCTTCGCCGCCGAGGCGCTGTCGCTGCCTTCCGAATCGTTCCTGGCCGAGCAGATGGAGGTGGTCGATCCGGACGCCATTCATCTGGCGCGCATCGGCGTGCGCGCGCAGATCGCGCAGGCGCTGCGCACCGAACTGTTCGAGGCCTATCACGCCTACCGGCCGCGCGGCCCGTACAGCCCCGACGCCAAGTCCGCGGGCGAGCGCGCGTTGCGCAACCTCTGCCTGGGCTATCTGATGGAGCTCGACGACGAGGAAGTGCGCGCGCTGTGCGTGAACCAGTTCGAGGCGGCGGACAACATGACCGACGCCCTTGCGGCGTTGACGGCGCTGTCGCACATCGACGTACCGGAACGGCAGACGGCGCTCGATCGCTTCTACGCCAGGTGGAAGGACGAGGCGCTGGTGGTGGACAAGTGGCTCGCGGTGCAGGCCTCGTCGCGCCTGCCCGACACGCTCCAGCGCGTGCAGGCCCTGCTCGCGCATCCGGGCTTCAACATCAGGAATCCCAACAAGGTGTACGCGCTCATCGGCGGCTTCCGCAACAACCAGGTGCGCTTCCACGCGGCCGACGGCTCGGGCTACCGTTTCCTCGCCGAGCAGGTGATCGCGCTCGACCGGCTCAATCCGCAGGTGGCGGCGCGTATGGCGCGCGGCTTCGACCGCTGGCGGAAGTTCGACGCGCAGCGCCAGGCCCATGCGCGCGCGGCGCTGGAATCCATCCGCGACGCCGACGGCCTGTCCAAGGACGTGTGCGAGATCGTGTTGCGGGCGCTCGCCTGAACGGCCGTTGGCCAGAAACGTGCCCGGCGCGCTCCGCCCTAAGCAATATGCCCAACGGCGGAGTTACCCGGACGTCGCAATTCGGTACAGTCTCCCGCTGCTTCGAGGGACTGCGACGATGTTGCGGATCCTGCATCTCGACTACGACGAGAACGAGATCGCGCGCCTGCGGGCGTACATGGCCGAGCGCCTGAAAGTCGAAATCGACTACGTGGGCGCGGCGGACGGCGAACGTTTCCATACCGCGATCGCGAACGGCCCCTACGATCTCATCCTCGGCAGCAGCAATCTCCCGGACATCAGCGCCGCCACGCTGCTGCAACTGGCGCGAACCCACTGCCCGGACGCCGCCTTCGTCCTGCTGAGCGACAACCTGTCGTCGACGGAGGTGTTGAACGGCGTGCGGCTGGGCGCCGACGACGTCGTCGGCCGCCGCGACCTGCACCGCCTGTTGCCGATCGTGCGGCGCGCCGCGAGCCACCGCGGCCGGCACTAGTCCGAATCGTCGTCGTCCTCCCAGCCGGCCAGGACGAACTTCGGCTCGGCGAAATGATCGCGGCGGCCGCGCTCGCGCATCATCTGAATGAAGTCGCGGGTCTTCATGTGCACGAGCGTGCAATGGTCGCCGGCCTCGAAATAGAGATCGGGTTCCTCGGCGATGCTCTCGTCCCAGATGACTTCCAGGCCGTAGGCGTTCGCGAGCGCCGGCACCGCGCCGGGCTCGCAGTCGGGGAAGTAGCGGGCGAATTCCTCTTCGGAGAGCAGCCGCATGACGCGGCCGGTGTGCGCGTTGAGTTCGCCGAATTCCACGCGCCGCGAGGCCGGCAGCACGGCAACCACGCAACGCTCGCCGTCGTCGAGCACCACCGCCTTCACCAGCCGGTCGGCCGGCACCTGCGACATGCGCGCGGTTTCCAGGCTGGTGGCGGAACGGTCGTGATACAGCAGATCGTAGGGAACGGTGTGCGAGCGGAAGAACGCTTCCAGGGTCGGCGCCATGCCCATGTGTGCCTCCTATACCGAAGCTCGAGCTTCGGTATGGGCAAGGCATCGCGCGTGCCTGAGCGCGCGGACGGGCGAAACGGCTTCAATCCTGGCCGGACGCCTTGCCGGCGAGCTTGTCCGCCATGCGCTGGTCGAAGCGCCCGAGCTTGATGATCACGCGCTCGTGCATGCCGTCGCCGATGGGCTCGCGTTCGTCGCGCGCGGCGAGACGGAAGCGCAGCGTGCGGCCTTCCACTTCCACCAGCTCGGCCTCGGCCCAGACCCGCATGCCCACCGGCGTCGCCGCGAAATGACGCACGTCAAGCCGCGTGCCGACGGTCTGGTAGCCGGCGGGCAGGTACGGCTCCACCGCGGCGAGCGCCGCC
>Ga0207866_1000983_pt1 | contig 32422 bp, 28 predicted proteins | sample HigsolmetaAR203D_FD_184835 | JGI IMG/M metagenome (GOLD analysis project Ga0207866, IMG submission 184835) | Ionic liquid and high solid enriched microbial communities from the Joint BioEnergy Institute, USA - AR20-3-D (SPAdes) (version 2) ...
CATGTTCTGCCGCTTCAAGGACTGGCGCCGCGTCGCCACCCGCTTCGATCGAAGCATCAAAACCTTCATGGCAACCATCGCCATCGCCGCCTTCGTCACATGGTGGCTCTAATGAGTCCGGACCCTAGAAAACAGCGGGGATCGACCTGCAGCCTTCAGCTATCAGGCCCGGTATCATGTGAATATTTCATGAATAGTGACCTGCATTTCCGAAGAGTGCTGTCGTTGCTTCATGCTTTGAGCGGTGTCGAAGCTGCAGGTCGTGCCTATTTCCCGCCTTTCAGCACCATAGGGAGACCTGCAAACAGAACGACGCATTCGTTCGCAGCGGCAGCGGTTGCCTGATTGATCCGTCCGGCAATGTCGCGGAAGCGGCGGGCTAGCGCATTGTCCGGCACAATGCCAAGACCCACCTCGTTGGCCACCAGAACGACCGGCCCTGTCACCCTGCCAAGAGCCTGGATGAGGCGCTCGGTTTGTGCCTCGGTGTCCTGATCTGCCAAGAGTAGATTGGAGGCCCAGAGCGTCAGGCAATCGACCAGCACAACGCGGTCCGGCGCCGCGCTGGCGACAATGGCTTCCGGCAGATCAAGCGGGGCCTCAAGCGTCTCCCAGCCTTCACCACGCTCAGCCTGATGTTTGGCAATACGCTCCTCCATTTCCACATCGAACGCCTGCGCCGTGGCAATGTAAATGCGGCGGCCAGAGATGGCCTCGGCGCGCGCCTGCGCATAACGGCTTTTGCCGGATCTGGCGCCGCCCAGCACAAAAAGGATTTGCACAGATGAGAGGGTCATTTACTGCTGCCTTGACATTATAGAGGGTATCCAACCGGAACTGGTGTTCTGCTTAGCCGACAGTTTGGAAGATTGGAAAGACCGTGACAGATCAGTGGGTGGTCCATGGCGGCGCAGTGTCTTGCGCCATGGCACGTTTTCCGGACGCTCTAACGCCGTGGGTCGATTTATCAACGGGGATCAATCCGCGCCCCTGGCCGGTTGATCAGGTGCCTGCCGTTGACTGGACGCGGTTGCCTGATCCGCAGCACCTCGCTGAACTGGAAGCAACGGCCGCGCAATATTTCGGGGTGGACGCGCCCCATGTTTGCGCAACGCCGGGCAGCGAGCTTTGCCTGCGCCTGCTGGCTCATGCCGGATTGCCTGCTCCCTTCACGTGCCTGTGGCCAGCGTACCGGACACACGCAGAAGGGCTGCCGGGGTGCCGCCTGGCGGCACCCGATGAACTTGCCGAAAGGGCGGGCGATCCGGGCACGTTGTTGCTGGCCAACCCCAACAATCCCGATGGCCGGTTGCTGACGGCATCCCAGCTTCTCGAGATTGCAGCGGCCAAACAGCAGGCAGGGAGTTGGCTTGTGGTCGATGAAGCCTTCATCGACGCTTATCCTGAAGCAAGCATTGCCTCGAAGGTGTGGGGAGGCCGCCGGAACCGGGACGAATTGCCGGTCGTTGTGCTGCGCTCCTTCGGCAAGTTCTTCGGGCTGCCGGGGCTGCGGCTGGGGTTCCTGATCGGGCCACGAGACATTGTGATCCAAATGAAGGCATTGCTCGGCAGCTGGCCCGTCAATGCCGCTGCTGTTGAGATAGGGTGTCGCGCCTACGCGGATGCGGCATGGCAGGCGCAGGAGCGGGATCGACTCCAAGAGGAGGCGTCCCGCCTGAAGGCGCTGCTTCAAGGCCATGGGTTGCATCCGCAGGGGAACAGTCCCCTGTTTCAGCTGGTTGAGGTGGATGAGGAGCGTGGCGGGGCCATCAGGCTCTTCGAGCATCTGGCCGGTTATGGCATTCTCACCCGTCCGTTCAGCTACAATCCCCGCTGGTTGCGTCTCGGCCTGCCTGCCAGCGCGGCAGACTATGCGCGGCTTGAGGCCGCTCTGACGGTCTGGCGGACGGCATGACGGGTCTGTCTCTGCCACTGGTGGCTGTCGCGGCGTTTTTGATCGACGCGAGCCTTGGCTGGCCGGACTGGCTCTACCGGCGCATCGGCCATCCGGTCGGGCTGTTCGCCCGGGTGATAAATGCGTGCGAGACTGCATGGAACCGCCCGGATTTTACGGAAGGTGCGCGGCGAGGGCTGGGGGTGCTTTGTGTTGCCATACTCCTTGGCGTTGCCGGTGGCGGAGCCTGGCTGATCCAGTTGGCGCTGGTCCAGCTCCTCGGGAACTGGGCCTGGCTGGCGATTGCCGTGCTGGCATGGCCGGGGCTGGCGGTGCGGAGCCTGCACGACCATGTGGTGCCAGTGGCCCGCGCGCTGGCGCAGGGTGATCTTGAGGGCGCGCGCCGGGCCGTCGGCATGATCGTCGGGCGCGATCCGGAAACACTGGATGCGCCGGGTGTTGCCCGCGCGGCGGTTGAGAGCCTGGCCGAGAGCTTTTGCGACGGCGTCATGGCCCCGCTGTTCTGGCTGGCGGTGGTTGGTCTTCCGGGCCTGTGGGCTTACAAGGCGCTGAATACGGCGGACAGTCTCATCGGGCATAAAGAGCCGCGCTGGCGCGCGTTCGGCTGGGCGTCGGCGCGTATGGATGATGCAGCGAACTACATTCCGGCGCGGCTGGCAGGGGGTCTGGTGTGTCTGGCCGCAGGCCGCGGCTGGCGGGTAATGTGGCGGGACAGCCGATGCCACGCCTCGCCCAATGCGGGCTGGCCGGAGGCGGCGATGGCAGGCGCGCTCGATCTGAAGCTTGCCGGGCCGGTGGTCTATGACGGCGTGCGTCATGCAAAGCCCTGGATCGGCAGCGGTCGCGCGGATCTAGGCAGCAAAGATATCTATGCAGCGCTTCGGATTTATCGGCAGGCGTGTGCGCTGGCATTGGTTCTGATCGGGGGGCTGGCATGGCTGCTGTGATGTTTCAGGGCACGGGCTCGGATGTGGGCAAGTCGGTGCTGGTGGCGGGCCTCTGCCGCGCGCTGGTCAATCGCGGCCTCAAGGTTCTTCCCTTCAAGCCGCAAAACATGTCGAACAATGCGGCGGTAACCGCCGATGGCGGCGAGATCGGCAGGGCGCAGGCGTTACAGGCGCTGGCCTGCCGGGTGCTGCCGACAGTTGATATGAACCCGGTGCTGCTGAAGCCGCAGGCGGATCGCACCTCCCAGCTTGTGGTGCATGGCCGGGTGCGCGGACGCTTGCGCGCGGGCAACTACCGGGAAGCGCGCGCCGCTTTGCTCAACGACGTGATGAACAGCTATGCGCGGTTGCAGGCGTCGGCTGACATTGTCGTTGTGGAAGGCGCAGGCTCGCCCGCCGAGATTAACCTGCGCGCAGGGGACATCGCCAACATGGGGTTTGCCCGCGCCGCCGACGTGCCGGTTGTTCTGGTGGGCGATATCGACCGGGGCGGAGTTATCGCCTCGATCGTCGGCACGAAGACGGTTATCGATCCGGCCGATGCTCGGATGATCGCGGGTTTCCTCATCAACAAGTTCCGGGGCGACCCCGCCCTGTTCGAGGATGGCTACCGCCAGATTGAGGCGCTGTCCGGCTGGTGCGGCTTCGGGGTGGTGCCATGGCTGGCCGAGGTCGCCCGGCTGCCGAGTGAAGATGCGGTGGTGCTGGAGCGCGCGCCGGTAACGGTGGCCGAGGACAAGCCGCTCGTCATCGCCTGTCCGATCACGCCGCGTCTCTCCAACTTTGATGACCTTGATCCCTTGGCCCAGACCGAGGGCGTAGAGGTGCGGATGATCCGCCCCGGCACACCGCTGCCCGTTGATGCAGACCTTGTGGTGCTGGCCGGATCCAAGGCGACGATTGCCGACCTTGAATTCCTGCGGGCCGAAGGCTGGGATATCGACCTCCTGGCTCATGTGCGGCGCGGCGGGCGCGTGCTGGGCATCTGCGGCGGATACCAGATGCTGGGCCGCACCATCGCTGATCCGAGCGGTGTCGAAGGTCCGGCGGGCGAGGTCAATGGACTTGGGCTCTTGGCGGTCGATACGGTGCTGGCTGGTGTCAAGGCGCTGCGCACCGTTGCGGGCACGGCGCTTGATGCGGCGTTTGATGGCTACGAGATGCACATCGGCACGACCATTGGCCCGGACACCGCGCGGCCGCTGGCGCGTCTGGAGGGTGGCAGGCCGGATGGCGCCATGTCCGCGAACGGGCGGATCATGGGCACCTATGTGCACGGGCTGTTCAACAAGGCCGCGCAGCGCAGCGCATGGGTGCGGCTGCTTGGGGGCAGTCCTGTTGCAGGCGGGGCGGATCACGCAGCTGTGGTGGATGAAGCGCTTGATGCCATTGCCGAAAGGCTTGAACAGCATGTGGACGTAGACGCGCTGATTGCGCTGTCAGAGCGTGCTGGCAATTATCAGGGCAAGTAACAGTCCGGTCTCGCACAGTTCGATGCCTGCGCCGTGGCAGTCGCCCGAAACGCCGCCCAGCTTGCGTTTAAGCCAGACGCCCCAGAGTACGAGCAGCCCCACGGTTGCCCAAAGTGCGGGCGCGATGAGAAGGGCTGGCGCCAGGAGCCCGATGGTCCAGAGCGCAAGGCAGAGCGGGCCTGCGCCTGCGCGAAACGTTGAGCCGAGGCCTGCGTGCAGGGGCGGAAGCCACAGCGTCCACAGCAGCGGCCCGATCCTGGCCAGGGCCGGGATGAGCAACACCGCCATCAGCATGGCGGCGTGCGGGTACGGGGCAAGCGCCACCTCGTGCAGCAGGATCGTCTTGGCCAGCAGTTGCAGGACCAAAGCGCTGACCCCGAGGCTGCCGATATGCGGATCCTTCATGACGGCGCGCAGCTTGTCTGGGTCGCCATGGCTTGCCGCCAGGCCGTCCACCAGATCGCCAAGGCCATCCAGATGGAGCGCGCCTGTCACCCACACCCATGCGGCAACGCCTGCAAGGGCGGCGAGCCACGGGCTGATGAGATTTCCCAGTGTAAAGGCGAGGGCGACGGCGCTGCCGACGACGAGACCCGCCAGCGGAAACCAGCGGATGGCCGCCTGAAAATCGGCGGCGGAGACGTCAAGCGCGGGCAGGGGCACGCGCGTCATGAACTGAATGGCCAGCATCGCCTGCTTCAGATGAAGCTTGATACCCGTACTTGTCGGGGCACTTGCTGTCACAGCCCATCCTCCACCCGAAAAAGCCCGGTCAGCTGGGCGGTGCGCGGGCACGTCTCCCACAGGTTAAGGCGGACCAGAATCCCATAGGGCAGATCAACTGCCCAGCAGTGATCGAGCGGCCAGTCGAGGAGGATCGAAAGCGCGGCCCTCATGCTGCCGCCGTGAGCAACAATAAGCGTCGCCTGCGGCTCCAACGCCTCCAGTGCTTCGCCCACGCGCAGTCGTAAATCCTGCCAGCGCTCCCCGCCAGGCGGCGGGTGGAGGTCCGGGTCCGTCTGGAACCGTGAGAGGCTGTCCTGCGGGAGCGCGTTGGGGGCCATCCCGTCCCACAGGCCGAAGTTCACCTCGCGCCAGCGCACATCGTCCATCACCGGCAGGCCAAGGTGCTTTCCCACGACCGCTGCCGTTTCCCGGCACCGGGTCAGGTCGGATGTGATGATCCGCTGGATGCCCTGTTGCGCCAGCCGCCCGGCTTGCGCCTCGGCCGCCTGCGCCCCCTTGCCGGACAGGGGGACGTCGGTCCAGCCGAGCAGCACACCGGTTTCAACCGGCGTGCCATGGCGCAGCAGCCAGAGCGGCCAGGGAGAACAGGCACCGGATGGCGCTGCGGTCATTCGGCCGGCTCGGCAACCCGCGGGCGCGGCGCAGCACCGGCGAGGGCCTCCTCGATGGTTGCCATTTGCGTATGCGTGGCGAGCGCTGCTCGGATCAGGAGAGTCGCAACAGCAGCGCCGCTCGCCTCGCCCAGCCGCATGTTCAGGCGCAGGAGGGGCGACAGACCAAAGTGTTTCAGCACCCGGCCATGCCCCGGCTCCTCCGACTGGTGCCCGGCAATGCAGTGATGAAGAATGTCAGAATTCTGCATAACCAGCGGCGCGATCGAGGTGCAGCAGATGAAGCCGTCGAGAACGACCGGAATGCGCTTCAGCCGCGCGCCCAGCACAGCGCCCGCCATGGCGGCCAGTTCGCGTCCGCCCACTGCCGCCAGCAGGTCGAGCGCCGTGCGCGGCGTCTCGCGATGCACTGCCATGGCCCGCTCGACCACGTCGGTCTTGCGCGCAACACCTGCCGTGTCGATGCCGGTGCCACGCCCGACCCATTCGGCCGGTTCGCCTCCATAAACCAGACAGGCGAGCGCGGCGGCGGTAGTGGTATTGGCGATGCCCATCTCGCCGATGACGAGCAGGTCGAGATCGTCCTCAACCGCCGCAGCGCCTGCCGACAGCGCAGCCAGCGTCTCGGATTCGCTCATGGCAGGGCCGGTGGTGAAGTCGCTCGTCGGGCGGTCAAGGTCGAGCGCCACCACCTTAAAGTCGAGCCCTGCCGTCAAGGAGAGCGCATTGATGGCAGCACCGCCGCGCTCGAAGTTCTCGACCATGCCGCAGGTGAGTTCGGGCGGAAAGGCGCTGACGCCATAGCGTGCAATGCCATGATTGCCGGCAAAGACGATGGTCTGGCCGCGGCGCAGCCTGGGGTGCGGCGTTCCCTGCCAGCCCGCCATGAACACGGCGATGTCTTCAAGACGTCCGAGCGAGCCTTCCGGCTTGCACAGACTTTTCTGGTGCGCACGCGCGCTCTCAATGGCCATTGCAGCCGGTTCAGGAAGCGCGGCCAGCGCGGCGTCGAACGCGGCGCGATCAGGAAACAGGGTCATTCTGCAACAAATCCGGCTGGAGGCATGCGGGTGATGAAATGGCCTTTGACGCCTTCGGGCCAGTCCTTGTAGGGCACCACGCCCTCGGGGCTGGCGGCGTAGCGGACGGCATAGTCGAGAATGGCGGCGGCATCCTCGGCCGTTGGGTTGAAGCGCCCAAGCACATAGCCGATCTTGCCCGGCGCGCGCAGATGCACGGTGCAATGCTCGCTGCAGGCGAACAGGCAGGGCATTTCCTGAATGGCGACAGCGGCGTATTCGGGACGTGTTTGCTGGACGCCGCGCAAGGTGTCTGCCAGCACCCGCCCGCCGCGGCGGCCAGCAGCGTCGGATGGCTGATCCTTGGCGAAGCGGCAGGTGTTGCACACGACAACGGCCGCCACATCATCAACTGGGGTGAGCATATTGCCTCTCCCGTCGGCCTGCGGGAGAGCGCAGACCATGGTTCACAACAGATGCCCCTCGCGCTGCTGCACGTGGCAGCAGGTCAAAGGGCGCTCATGCCGTCATGCGGGGAGGTCCCGTTCGTCCGGCAGTCCCTGGCCGGCCGATAGACGACGACAACAGGCAGGTCTCCTGGCTTGCGGGTCATCGCCGTGCCGGTCGCCTTCTCGGGAGAAATTCCCAATGGCTTCATGACCGCAGACTCGCCGCTCACAGTTGCAGGGACAGCCGGGGATTTACACCCCGTTCCCGTTTTCATTCCCCAAAGGGGAAACCTGTTGCACGTGGGGTCATATGAATATTGCCGCTTTGCCGTCAACCCGTTTGGCCGTTCTACGCGGATTTGTGCGGCAGGCCGGTTGGGTTTTCTTGCGAAGGTCAGGCCTGAAGGCGCTCAGCAATGAAGTCGATAAAGCATCGCGCTTTGGCAGGGAGATAGCGGGTCGGCGGATACAGCAACCAGACGTCGCCGTGATAGTTGGTCTTGAAGGCCCAGGCGGGCAATACCTGTTCGATCAGGCCTGCTTCTAACGCGTCCCTGGCCATGAAGAACGACAGGCTGCCGAAGCCTATCCCGCTCAAGACCGCATCAAGCCGGACACCGGCGTGATTGACTGTATAACGACCCTCAATATCCACGCTGATCGTCTTGCCGGCCCGGGTGAATCGCCAGCGGGAGTCGTCAACGGCCCGACTTAAGGCAATGCAGCTATGACCTTTCAGGTCTCGAGGGTGCTGTGGGCGGCCGTGTTGGTCGAGATAGGCCGGCGTTGCACAGATGACATGTTCGATCCGGAACAGCTTGCGGCCCATCAGACTGGCCGGCGGATCATCCGTCACCCGAAACGCCAGGTCAATATCGCCATCATAAAGGTCGAGAGGGCGGTCATCCAGCCGCAGCTCGACATCAACGTCTGGATAGGTGCGCAGAAACGGGGCGATGTGGGGATGGACAAAAAAGCGCCCAAGGGCACGCGGACTGCTCACGCGCAGTTTTCCGGCAGGTCGCATCTCGCGCTGGTGCGCGACCTGCAAAGCCGAGCGGGCGGCATCCAGCATGTCGCGGCAATGCTGGTACATCTCTGTGCCCGCTTCGCTCAGGCTCAGCTTTCGGGTTGTGCGATGCAGCAGGCGGGTGCCGGTGGCGCGCTCAAGCCGCGCGATCGAGCGGCTGACGGCAGAGGGTGTCATGCCGCGCTTTCTGGCGACTTCGGAGAAACTGCTCGCCTCCACCACTTGGGCGAACAGGGCCATATCGGGCAACAGCGCGACATCATGATTTATGCGCATGAGGAACAAGTCTTTGCAGTTCGGCGGCGATTATTGCTTCTTTTCAGGTTTGCTATCCTGGCGCAAGAGGCCTGTTCGACCTGTCTGATCGGCCCTGTCAGGAGCGTTGCCATGTCCAGAGCCCTTATCATCGTTCGCGCTGGCGAGACCTTTGCAGACCTACGTACCCGGATCGGTGATTTTCATGACTGGATTGCTGAAGGTCTGGGCCTGACGTGCGATGTCTCGCATGTGGATGCGCGCGAAGCGCCTGACTTGCCAGAGCCGGCCTCGGTTGCCGGCGTGGTGGTGACAGGGTCGCATGCCATGGTCAGCGACAGGGCACCGTGGAGCGAGCAACTCGGCCAATGGCTGCTCCGCTGCGTGGAGGCCAGGGTTCCGGTGCTTGGCATCTGCTTTGGGCACCAATTGCTTGCCCATGCGATTGGCGGCGTTGTGGGATACCGGGCTGACGGGCGGGAGTTGGGAACCATTATGGTGCATCAGCTGGAAGTCGGGCAATCCGATCCGCTGTTCCAACACATGCCGCAGGTGTTTCCCGCCCATGTGGTGCATGAGCAGTCCGTCCTTGCTCTGCCGCCGGGTGCGGTCCGCCTTGCCTGGAGTTCGCAGGAGCCGTGTCAGGCGTTTCGCTTTGGCGATTGCGCCTGGGGCGTGCAATTCCATCCGGAGTTTTCCGCCACGGCTATTCAGGCTTATCAGGCCCGTCTCGCCCCGGGGGCGTATCCGGAAGATGCGCCTGACACGCCAGAGGCGGCCCGTTTGCTCCGTTTGTTCGCAGAGTATGTTCTCAGACGCGGCAACGCCGGATGACTTGCGTCTTCTCCATCAACCCGCACGACCCCTCGGATAGAGAATAGTCCGCCCGTCCTCCGTTTGGCGCAGCGCAGTGATGCCGTAAACGCGGGCGAGCAGCTCTGGTGTTAGCACGATATCGGACGCTCCCGCGCCTGCTACGCGGCCATTGTCCAATACCAGCACCGTGTCGCAGTAGCGGCTGGCCAGCGTCAGATCGTGCAGCACCGTGATGACTGTCTTGCCGCGTCGCGCCTGATCCAGCAGCAAGCGCATCACATCGATCTGGTGCCCAGGATCCAAAGCGGCGAGCGGCTCGTCGGCAAGCAGGATCGGTGCCTCGACCGCCAGGGCGCGGGCCAGCAGCACGCGGGCACGCTCACCGCCTGAAAGCTGGTCGATCGGCCGGTTCGCAAAGCCAAGCGTATCCGTTTCCGTCATGGCGCGGGTGATGGCGTCCTCATCCCCGCCGCTGAGGCGCGTGTGGCCATGGGTGTAGGGCAGGCGTCCCAATGCCACGACGCGCCGTGCGGTCATGCCCCAATGCACCACCGGACTTTGCGGCAGATAGGCCATGCTTTGGGCGCGCTGGCGGCGCGAGAGGGCGCTCAAGGGCTGGCCGTCCAGAAAGATCTCGCTGCGGATAGCAGGTTCGATTCCAACAAGCGCCCGCAGCAGGGTCGATTTGCCCGCGCCATTGGGGCCGAGAATGGCATGGAGGCGGCCCGGCAAAAACTCGGCCTTTATATCGCTGAGAGCCAGCCGGTTGCCCAATTGCACCTCAAGCGAGTGTATGCGCAACCCGTTCATATCCGACGCTCCCGCAGCAGCTGGTAGACGAACACAGGGATACCGAGAAATGCGGTGACGACTCCCAACTTCAACTCATTGGTGGAAGGGATCAGCCGCACCAGCACATCGGCTCCGGTCAGCAGCGCAGCACCGCCCAGAAACGAGGGCAGCAGAACTGCCGATGGATTGCGGCTGGTCAGCGGGCGGACCAGATGCGGCACGATCAGGCCGATGAAGCCGATGGCGCCTGAGACGGCAACCGCACCGCCCACGCCAAGCGCAACGCCGATGCCGATGACAAGGCGCAAACGCCGAAGATCAACGCCAAGGCTGACGGCGCAGTCTTCGCCGAGCGACAAGGCATCAAGGGCCGGACCTGTGCGCAGCAGCAGCCCTGCGCCGAACAGAATGCAGGGAAGGGCAATCCAGATATGGGTGAGGGAGCGGTTCTCAAGGGATCCGAGCAGCCAAGTGGTGATTTCCATGGCGGCAAATGGATTGGGCGACAGATTGAGCGCAAGGCTGATGGCCGCGCCTGCCAGCGTGCCGATGGCGATGCCGCCGAGGATGAGGCTGAGGATCGTGTCGCGGCGGGCGGCCAGTCCGAACAGGAGTGCCAGCGCGCCAAGCCCGCCGGCAATCGACAGGAGCGGCAGGAGGAAATCATTCAGCTCCGCCAGCCCGAAATAAAGGGCGATGACGGCCCCGAGCGCTGCCGCATTGGAAACGCCAAGCACGGAGGGTTCGGCCAAAGGATTGCGCAGATATCCCTGCAGGACCGCACCGGCGAGGCCCAGCATGCCGCCAACCAGCAACGCCAGCGCCGTGCGCGGCAGGCGCAGTTGCCAGAGAATAATCTGGTCAACCGGATCGCCCTTGGCCAGAAGTGCGGCCCAGAGTTCGCCAAAGGAGAGATTGACGGGACCAAACAACAGAGAGGTTGCCGCCGTTCCTGCAATCAGGATCAAGAGCAGGCTTATCAGATTTTTCCGCGATGTTTGGTTTTCTGGCGTCTTCACAAATGACCTCGGCTTCGATCGGTCGTCCCGTCACACTTGTGTCCCGGGTGGAAATGTCTCATGTCGGCAGCCAGTCAGGATTTATCCGGGGTTGGTGCGAACATGAAGCAGGGATGGACGGTCTGGGCGATGTGTAGCGTTGCGCTCCATGCCCTTGTATTTTCGGCGACCGTGGCGCAGGCCGCGCCTGCGCGCATCGTCTCGCTCAACATGTGTGCGGATCAGTACCTCGTCGCGCTGGCGGACAAAGGGCAGATTGCAGCCCTGACGCGATTTGCCCGGGATCCGGTCATGTCGGCGGTCAGCCGGGAGGCAGCGGCCTTGCCGTACACGGGCGGAACGGTTGAGGAAGTGCTGAAACTGAAACCGGATCTCGTGATTGCCTCCAGCCAGCGGCGCGTGGGCGTTGCCGCGCATGTGGCGGCGCAGAACATTCCGATACAGCCTGTCCATACGGCAAACAGCTACGAGGACATCAAGGCACAAATCCGGGATGTTGCTTCCGCTGTCGGCCATACCGAACGCGGCGAGGCGCTCATCCGCCAAATGGAGGCGAGCCTTGCAGATATTCACCCGGCGGGCCGGGGGCGTGTGGCAGCTTATTACCAGCGTCGCGGATTCATGACCGGAACCGGCACGCTGGTCGATGAGATGATGCGCCGGGCGGGCCTTGAAAACCTTGCAGAGCGCTTGGGCAAGCCGGTGCTGGCCCAGATCAGCCTTGAGGAAATCGTTGCAGCCCGCCCCGACTTCCTGATCGTCGAGGCGGATGCGCTGCGGGTGACGGATCAGGGAACGGAAATGCTTCAGCACCCGGCCCTTGCCCATATTCCTCGCCTTGTGCTGCCCCAGTCGCTGACGGTCTGCGGCGGGCCGACCTACGTCGAGGCGGTCCGCCAGCTCGTTCAGCAGATCGAGGCGCACGACAGGCAGGCCAGTGCGGGCAGGGCAGGCATTGCACATAAGCGTTAGAACTCGATGCCGGGCTGACCCTTGATGCCTGCCCGGTACGGGTGCTTGATCTCGGTCATCTCCGTGACCAGATCCGCCATGTCCATGAGCGCTTGCGGCGCATTGCGGCCGGTCACGACCACGTGCTTCATCTCTGGCCTTGCCGCCAGCACTTCAAGCACTTCGTCAATCGGCAGGTAGTCGAACCGCAGGACGATGTTCAGCTCATCCGCCAGCACCAGATGGTAGGTGGGGTCGTTGATCATCCGCTTGACCTCTTCCCAGGCCTGACGTGCCATCTCCATATCCCGGACGCGGTTTTGCGTGTTCCAGGTGAAGCCTTCGCCCATGGGGCGGAATTCGACGAGGTCGGGAAAGGCGTCAAACACCACCTTCTCGCCGGTCTGCAGCGCACCCTTGACGAACTGGACGACGCCGACCTTCTTACCGTGACCGATGCAGCGCAGCACCATGCCCATTGCGGCCGTCGTCTTGCCCTTGCCCTTGCCGGTGTGGACGATGAGCAGGCCTTTCTCGCGGGTCTTGGTCGCCTCGATTTTGGCGCGCGCCGCCTGCTTTTTCTTCATGCGCGCGGCATGTTCTTCCTCGGTGCGCACTTTGCCAGTGGTGGCTGGTGTCTCGTTCATGGCGTCTCTCCTTCCGGGCGGCGAGTTGAAATGGTGTTGCGCAGCTCTTGCAGGGTCAGGGCGGAACTGTTGGAGCGGGGCTGCCACAGCCCGCGCTCCAGCGCCTCGGCAAGGCGCGCCATGATTTCCTGAAGGGCATCGGGATTGTGATCATTGAGGAACGCCCGCACGCGCTCGTCCTCGATAAAGGCGCTGAAGACCGCATCGAAGTGGTGATCACGCACGGCATTGGAGGCGGCAGCAAAGCCGAACAGATAGTCGATGCTGGCGGCAATCTCGAACGCGCCCTTGTAACCGTGACGCATCGCGCCCTCGATCCACTTGGGGTTGGTCAAGCGGCCACGGACAATCCGCGCCACTTCCTGATCGAGCGTGCGGACGACCGGCTTTTCGGGGCGGCTGTGGTCAAGGTGATAGGACAGGGGTGCCCGCCCGGTCAGATGCTCGATGGCAGCGGCGATGCCGCCCTCGAACTGATAATAGTCATCGCTGTCGAGAAGATCATGTTCCCGGTTGTCCTGATTGTGGACGCTCGCATCGACTTGAGACAGCCGGGTGGAAAACCCTGCAAGATCGCTGATGCCATCCTGACCGCCGCCGTAGGCGTAGCTGCCCCACTCAAGATACATTTTGCCCAGATCAGCGCGGGTCTCCCAGATCCGCTCGTCGATCAGGGTTTGCAGGCCCGCGCCATAGGCACCGGGCCGCGAGCCATAAACCCGGCTGCCGGCGCGCAGTGCAGCCTGTTCGGGCGATACCCCCGCGGCTTCCAGTTTGTGCTTTTCCGCGCGGAAGCGGGCGGCGGCGGGATTGTCGTCCGCATTTTCCTCTGCTGCCATGACGGCGCGGGCCGCGCTGTCGAGAAGGGCGATCTGTTCAGGAAAAGCATCGCGGAAAAACCCCGAGATGCGGAACGTGACATCAACGCGCGGACGGCCGAGTTCAGCGATGCTGATCACCTCGAAGCCGGTCACGCGTCCGCTGCTCCACTCCCAGCGCGGACGCACGCCCATCAGCGCCAAAGCTTGCGCGATGTCATCGCCGCCCGTGCGCATGTTGGAGGTGCCCCACGCGGTCACCGCCATGGCCTTGGGCCACACGCCTTCGCGCTGGAGGTAATCCTCCACCAGCAGCCGGGCGGACTGCTCGCCCAGCCGCCAGGCCATGGGCGTCGGTACGCTGCGCGTGTCGACCGAATAGAAGTTGCGTCCGGTCGGCAGAACATCGGGTCGGCCGCGCGTCGGCGCGCCGGACGGGCCGGGCGCAACGAAGCGGCCATCGAGCGCGGTCAGCAAGGCTACCCTCTCGGCGGGACCGCAGGCATCCACCCGAGGGGCAAGGTCCGTCTGGATGGCGCTCGAAACCGCGGCAGACGCCGGGCCGGGCGGCTCAACCTTGCCGCTGACGAGGTGCAGGGAATAGTCCTCCAGCCGCTCGATCGTATCGCCCGTTGTGCGCCACAGGCCCTCGCCACAGCGGGCGAGCGCATCCGGGCGCGGGCCGTCCCAAGGCGCATTCAGCACGCAGTCGAGCGGGTCAAATCCCAGTTGGAAATCATCGGCCAGCGCCCGCAGAAGCGACTGCGCGCCCGGGTCATCTGCCCGTCTGCCGTGGCGCGGCGTGCGGGCCAGCGAGATCAGCAGGTCCAGCCGCAACTGCCCCTCCGGGCTGCGGCCGAAAATATGCAGCCCGTTGCGGATCTGAAGTTCCTTCAGGTCGCACAGGTAATTGTCGAGGTTCGCAAGGGTATCCTCTTCACTCGTGCCAATGCCTGCATCGACGGCAAGGCCGTTGCGGTGCGCAAGGTCGAGAATGTCGCGCTTCAGGCCGGGCAGACGGCGCGCATCCATGCTGGCGGCCTGATAATATTCATCAATCAAAGCTTCCAGTTGGCGCAGCGGACCATGGCTTTCGGCGCGGGTGAGCGGCGGCGTTAAATGGTCGAGAATAACCGCGCCGATGCGCCGCTTGGCTTGCGTGCCTTCGCCCGGATCATTGACGATGAACGGGTAGATCTGCGGCACCGGGCCAGTCACCACCTCGGGAAAGCAGGCGGCGGACAGGGAGAGCGCCTTGCCCGGCAGCCACTCGGCGGTGCCGTGCTTGCCGACATGGACCATGGCGTGGCAGCCGAAGCGCGTGCGCAGCCAGCAATAGAACGCCAGATAGCCATGGGTGGGCGGCAGATCGGGGTCGTGACAGCTGGACTTGGGATCAATGTTGTAGCCGCGTGCCGGCTGGACGCCGACGACGATGGACCCGAAGCAATGAATGGGCAGCTGGAACTGGCCGTCGCATACGAAGGTGTCGGTTTCAGGCAATCCCCAGCGCTGAGTCACCAAGTCCTGCACCTCGGCGGGCAGGTTGGCAAACCATGCCTTGTAATCCGCAACCGGCAAGGTGGCCTTACTGCCGATCTGCGCGCTGCCGATGGCATTGGTTACGCCTGAGACAAGGCGCGACATCAGGGCCTGCCCGTCAGATGGCTTGTCGGCGATCGCATAGCCCGCAACTGCCAGTGTGTTCAGAATTTCAAGGCAGGCCGCCGGTGTGTCGAGACCGACGCCATTGCCGATCCTCCCGTTCTGGTTGGGGTAGTTGGCCAGCACCAGCGCGACCCGGCGCTCGGCTGGCGGCAGGCGCCTCAGCCGTGCCCAGTTGGCGGCAAGGGTGGCAATGAACTCCGCGCGGTTGGGCGCGATCTGCGGCTCGACCAATGTGCATTCAGTCAATGGATCGAACCGGGCCTTGCTCTTGAAGGCGTAGGCGCGTGTGAAGATGCGCCCGTCCACTTCCGGCAGGGCGACGTTCATGGCAAGGTCGCGTGCGCCAAGGCCAGCGCTGCTCTGCTGCCAGTCTTCCTCCCGCACGGCCGCAAGGCAGGTTTGCAGAATGGGGCAGTCGGCCTCCTCCAGTACGCTGCCGGTCCGCGGCTCGCCAAGGCTGGAGGCGGCAAAGGAGGTGGCGTTGAGAATGACGTCCGGCCGCACCTCCTCAAGCGTTGCGCGCAGCCAGTCGATGACCTTGGCCTCGCGCAGCCCCCTCACATAGACCGGCAAAACATTGAGGCCGCGCGCCTCAAGCGCGGCAATCATCGCATCGACTGCCTCCAGCGTGCCGGCGGCGGCCAGGGCGCGATAGAATACGAAAAGGGCCGTGGGCTTGCCCGCACCCCATGTGTTCCGGATGTCCTCCAGCGTCGGCGCGCAGCCCGCCGGGGGATGAAGGCCAACATCAGAAAGAGCCTCCGGCGCGCGGCCCGGCGCATCGCTTTTGCCGATGAGATGCATCGCCTCTTGCAGAAATAGCGCGGCATTGCCGACGCCGCCATGGCGCAGGCACGCTTGCAGCAGACGGCGGCTCTCGCGCGGCAGGGTCGAGGCCCGGCTCAGGTCCGGGTCATCCTCCGCATCGCCTGACAAGGCGGCAAAAACAATGCCCCGCTCGCGCGCCATCTCGGCAATCCGGTCGATGCCGTAGGGCCAGTAGGACCGGCCGCCCAGCAGCACGACGGCAACGAAGCGGGCGTGAGCGATGACCTGATCGAGATAGAGGTCAACCGAATAGGGATGGCGCAGTTGCAGTAAGTTCGCCAGCCGCACCGTCACCCCGGCTGCCGCGCACTGGGAAGCGGCGCGGGCAAAGCAGGTCAGTTCACTGTCGGCAGTGGTGAGGATAAGGATGTCTCCCGGCGACTGGCCGAGATCAACCGCCTCTTCACCATCCGAGATCTGTCCGGGCGTGACGGCGAGCAGGTGCATATCAGCAGGCGATCTTCAGAATAGCCGCTTCAATGGCCGCACGATCCATGCCATGCCGCCCGATGACAACGAGGCGGGTGGCGCGGGTTTCCTCTGGCTGCCATGGCCGGTCGAAATAATGCTGCAAGCGCGGGCCAACCCCCTGCAACACGGCGCGCACCGGTCGCTCCGCAACGCTGACCATGCCCTTGATGCGGAAAATGTCGTGGGCGTTGATGATTGGGGCCAGCTTCGCCGCAAAGCCGTTCAGGTCAGCAATATCGCCGGCCTCAAGGACAAAGGAGTCAAAATCCTCGTGGTCATGATCCTCTTCGGTGTCATGGTGCGAGGGGCGCGCAGCAAGGTCGTCTTCCGCCGCAACGCCCAGCCCCAGCAGGACGGCCGGATCGATTTGCCCGTTCTGGACCGGGATCGCCTTGACCTCGGATCGGGCAGAGGCTGCCACGCGGGACTGAACCGCCATCAGGACAGGGACATCGACCAGATCGCATTTGTTGAGGAGCACCAAATCCGCGCAGATGAGCTGATCCTCGAACAACTCTTCGAGCGGATTGTCGTGATCGAGTTCGGGGTCCGCCTTGCGGGCCTCGGCGATGGCTTCTTCATCGGATGCGAAGCGTCCGGCGGCCACAGCCTCGGCATCGATTACGGCGATCACGCCATCGACGGTGGCGCGGGTGCGGATGTCGGGCCACTGGAACGCCTGGATCAGCGGCTTGGGCAGGGCAAGGCCGGAGGTCTCGATAATGATGTGGTCGGGGCGATCGTCCCGATCCAGCAGCATCTGCATGGTGGGCAGAAAATCGTCGGCCACGGTGCAGCAGATGCAGCCGTTTGCCAGTTCCACAATCCGGTCGGCCGGGCAGGCTTCGTCATTGCAGCCGCGCACCAGATCCGCATCGACGCCAATATCGCCGAACTCGTTGATGATGAGGGCAAGGCGTCGTCCCCCGGCATTTTGCAGGACGTGGCGGATGAGGGTGGTTTTCCCGGCGCCCAGAAAGCCGGTGATGACGGTTGCTGGAACTTTCTTCATTGATGGTCTCCGGATTGGCCGCGGGGGGCGGCGCTCGCAGTGGTGGCCCAGGGCACCACGAAGGATTGCCCATCATGGCGGCCATGAAACGCGGTGATGTCGTAGTGACGCGCAAGATTGTCCGGCGTGCAGACGGTCTGCGGTGCGCCGTCGGCAACAAGCTTACCGTGACTGAGCAGCAGCACCCGGTCGCACCAGCGGCTGGCGAGGCTGAGGTCGTGCATGACGGCGATGACCAGCCGACCCCGTTCCGCTTCGCGGCGCAGCAGTTGCAGGGTGGCAAGAGCATGGTGCGGGTCAAGTGCTGCCAGCGGCTCATCGACCAGCAGGACACGTGCCTCAACCGCAAGCGCCCGGGCCAGCAGGACGCGCGCCCGCTCGCCCCCGGACAGGGTGTCAACGGACCGGTCTGCCAGTGCCTCAATGCGGGTGCGCGCGATAACCTGCGCGACGACATCGTGATCAGCTGGCTTGAGGCGATCAAGAGTGCCCGCGTGCGGCACCCGGCCCATCTCAACTACGGTTCGGGCAGAGACCGGCCAATGCACCGTGGTGCTTTGCGCCAGATAAGCCAGCCGCCGGGCGCGGGTGCGCTCGGGCAGCGTCGCCAGAGGTATCCCCTCCAGCATTACGCGCCCGGCATCGGGCCGGGAAAGACCGGCAAGCAGCCGCAAGAGGGTGGTTTTGCCCGCGCCATTGGGGCCGATCAGACCGACAAGCGCGCCGCCCGCAGCGGAGAAGGAAAGGTTCGCAACACCTCCGCCACCGGCGTGATGCAAGCTCAGGTTTTCTGCAATCAGGGTTGCGTGCCCGGTCATTCCGGCCTCCGGTGCAGGCGGAACACCATCCGCAGGAACAGCGGACTGCCAACGAGCGCAGTCACCACGCCCAGCTGCAATTCCGGGCCGACAGAGATGATGCGTACAAGCGTATCGGCCGTCAGAACAATCAGCGCGCCGCCCAGCATGGACGGCAGCACGGCTCTCCCCGGCAGGTGGCCCAGCAAGGGGCGTACCATGTGGGGCACAATCAGGCCGACAAAGCTGATGCTGCCGGAGACGGAGACGCTGGCACCAACCGCAAGGCTGGTGCTGGCGATGATGAGCCAGCGGGTGCGATCAACATTCTGGCCAAGGCTGCGGGCGGTATCCTCGCCAAGGGAGAGGGTGTCGAGGCGGGGGGCGACCAACAGCATCAGGGCAAGGCCGGGCAGAATGAACGGTGCAGCAAGGCTCACCTCGGCCATGGTGCGATCGCGCAGTGAGCCCATCAGCCACATAACGATTTCCGCAACCGCCCATGGCGATGCTGACAGGTTCATCGCCAGAGAGGTGAGTGCTACGCACAAGCTGCTGATGGCGATGCCCACCAGTACAAGGGTGAGCGTTGTGTTGGCGCGGCGCGAGACGACCAGCAGTAGCCCCATGCAGGCAAGGGAACCTGCCATGGCGAAGAGCGGCAAAAGGAAGGGGGACAGGCTGGCAAAGCCGAAGTAGAGCGCAATGACCGCGCCGAGGCCAGCGGCGCTACCAATGCCGAGGGTGCCGGCCTCGGCCAGCGGATTGCGCAACAGGCCTTGCAACAAAGCGCCCGAGCCGCCCAGAGCGGCGCCGACCAAAACCGCCAGCAGGGTTCGCGGCAGGCGCAGATGCTGGACGATGGTGTTATAGGCAGCTTCAGACTGGCCGACAGCCGCCTTGAGCAGGGTTGCGGTGGACAAGGGCGTGTAACCGATCCGCAGCGACGCCAGCATCATGCAGGCAATGGCAAGACCGAGCAGCAGAGACAGGGTGCGGGGCCGCAGCAGGAAGCGGCTTCCCGTGTCTTTTGCGGCAACCGTGGCGGTCATGGTCGCGCCTCCCTTGCAGGTGTTGCAGGGAACAGGCGCTTGCGCTCGTTGGCCATGGTCTCGGCGGCCAGGACCAGGAGCGGGGTGCCGCAATTCCAGTATTTACCGGGCACGTCGATGGTCGGCCGGAGCCGTGCGGTTCCCCAGAGGACCGGGTTGCGCCGGAGGAAATTGGCGTTGCGCCGGTTCGTGTCGAAATAGCTGGTGATGAACGCATCGGGCGGGCTGAGAACCACCTTCTCAAGGGGCACGCCGCGCCAGCCGTCAATGCCGATTTCGCGTTGCAGGTTGGCAAAGCCGGCAGCTTCAATGGCGATGTCCACGAAGGTGCCTCGTCCTGCCCCGCCGCCATCGGGACGATAGTAGACAACGCGCGGAAGGGTTGCCGGTTTGTCCCGCGCCAGCCGCTCAAGCCGCCGGTGCATGTCCGCAAGAATGGCCTCGCCGCGCCGGGATTGTTGCAACGCACGGGCAACACTGCGGGTCAGGTCTTCCACATCGGCCCACGAATTGGCAAGGGGCAGGGTGAGAACTGTGATGTTCGTCTGGGCCAGCGCTTTGGCGGTGTAGGGATTGAGGTTGTCGCTGGTCAGGAACACCTGCGCGCCGCTGGCGATAATTTCTTCGGCGCTCCCCCGTGTCACAGGCAGACCTTTGGCCCGGGCGGCATAGTGGGAGAGGGGGCCTGTCGCCTGATCGGAGACGGCCACGATCTGGTCGCGGTCGGCCAGCATTAGCGCCATCTGGTCTGCGCACAGGCCGTATGAGGCGACGCGCGGCACCGCCGCCGTGGCCGGAGCCACAGCGGCGGTCACAAGCAGGACCGCCACTGCGCTTCTCCAGAGGCGGGCGCGCGTCATCCGGCGCGGAAGCCCTTGCCAAGGCGATCCAGACCGTCAGGCTGAACGCCTGCATAAGCATCCAGCACATAATGCCAGAGCGCCAGACGCGAGAAGTCCGGCGTATCGGCAATTCCGTCCTCATCGGTCAGGAACGGGTTGGGGAAATAAATCGACAGCGTTGACTCGCCGTGGCCGTTTTTCATTTGCAGCGACCAGGTGACCGGATGGCCGTTCTTGTCGAGACCGCGGACCAGTTCAGCAGAACCAGGGCGGCGATGGGCTACAAGCTCAGGCGGATTGGGGGACGACGGAGAGCCGAAATTCTCGCCGATGCACAGGTGGAAGTGGCCGCCCCGGCCCCAGTGTACGGTAAAATAGCCGCCGCCGATGTTGATCGACTTGGGCGCGCCTGGGCAGCGCAGCTCGTAAGCGCCGCCTTCAATCATCGGTCCGAAAATCAGTTTATCCCAGTGATTTTCAAACAGGTCGCGGAACAGGGCCTCGAGCCAGTCCTGCGCAAGAGGCAGGGGCCATACATGGGCGCGCACGCGCCCGTCAGGGGCACGGCGCTCCTGCATCAATATGGGCTGTCGGGCTGCCGGAAAGTCGGGAGAAGTCATGGCGGGCATCTCCAAGATTCAGAAAGGGAGGGGGATGCGGGGCAGTGCATTGGCACCCCCCCGCTTCTCAAATGCCCGGATCAGAAGTTGACCCGGAGACCGCCATAAACGCTCGCCCCGAGCGTGTTCTTGCCCCAGCTGACCTGATAGTGCTTGTCGAAGACGTTCACGACGCGGCCATAGACCTCCAGCCGGTCGTTCAGTTGCCAGGACGACATCAGGTCAAACACGGTGTAACCGTCGGTCGCACCGCCATAGCTGGAGGCATTGCGGCTGCGGTAGCGGGCGCGCACGCTGACGCTCACATCCTCGATCGGCGTCAGCGTGACCATGGTGCTGCCGCTGTTCTTCGGGCGGCCCATGTCGAAGTAGCTGCCGTTTTCGTCGCTGTCTTCTTCTGCGGTCAGGTAAGTGTATGTTTGCTGAACGCTCAGCCAGTCGGTCGGGCGGAGTTGGAGAGCAAGCTCTACGCCAGACTTGCGGGTGCGGCCATACTGGGTGTAGCCGCCCCACTGGCCGACGCCGGAATCCCAGACGATTTCATTGCGGGTATGGCTGAAGAAATAGCTGACCTGCGCCGTGACCGTGTCGCCGAACGACCAGTCGATGCCGACATCGCCGCCCTTGCTGGTTTCGACATCCAGATCCGGATTGCCATAGGTCGGGTCAAACAGCTGATAGAGGCCCGGCGCTTTGGCACCCGTGCCATAGCTGGCCCGCAGCTTGATCTGGCTGCCGCCGACCGCGTCTTCGATCACATAGGCGCCGGTGACGCGATAGGTGTCAAACGTGCCGAAGCGGCTATTGTCATCAATGCGCGCTGCGCCCGTGAAGGTGAGGTTTTCCAGCGGGCGTACGGCCAACTCGCCATAGATCGATTTGGTGGTGACGTGAGCATAGAAGTCACCGCTGTAGAGCGTCACCTGCTTGGTTTTTTCACGCTCGATATTGCCGCCGACAGCCAGGCTGATCACGTCGTTCAGCTTGTAGTTAACATTGGCCGAGGCGCTGTCTTTGGTGCCGCGGTAAAGGTCGCCATCATCAGAATAGGAGGGGCCATAATACAGGCGCTCGGCGACATAGCGGCTTGCGGTTGCATCCGCATTCAGGCGACCATCCCGGCTTTTATAGCGCGCCTGACCAGCAAAGGCGTACTCCGTCTTGGTGACGGTGTTGCTGTTGTCAGACCCCGTGTTGTCGAGGTCGGAATCGGCCTTCTGCCAGAAGCCGATGGCCTGCAACTCAACCGTATCGGAGAGCTGGTAGCCGGTACGGCCGGAAATGCCATAGCGCCAGTAGGAATCCCTTTCCGTTGCCGGTCCGGTTCGCGGGTCGGCCAGCGAGGGGCCATCGTGGCTATAGCCGGTGGCGGTGATGCGATAATCCAGCTTGCTGTGCTTGCCGAGCAACGACGCGCCGCCGTTCCAGGTGTTGTGCGCGCCATATTCGCCCTGGGCGCTGAGACGCACGCCGTCTTCCGTTGCACGGCGGGTGATGATGTTCACAACGCCGCCGATGGCGTCCGAACCATAAAGGGAGCTTTGATTGCCGCGCAGCAGTTCGATACGCTCGATGTCGGCCGTGATGAGGTGGTCGGCCTGATACTGGGTGCTGGTGGAACTGGGATCCCCAAGCTCAATGCCGTCGATCAGGAACAGAACCTGGTCGTTATCCGAGCCGCGCACGCTGATGTTGACGTTATCGCCGGGGCGGTCGGTGGTGACCTGAACGCCCGCCAGATCCTGAAAGACCTCCTTGGCAAAGGTGATCTGGCCAAGGTTGAGGTCTTCGCGGCTGACAACGGTGTAGGCGCTGCCGATCTCACGCGCTTCAAGCGGCAGGCGGCTGGCAGAAACCACGATCGTGCCAGCATCATCGGCCGCGCTGTCCGCGTGCGCAAGGGTTGGAAGCAGGCTGAGGGCTGTCGTTGCCATCAGGGTTGAGAAAACGAATTTCATACGTCTGGTCTTCCGGCGTCCGAGCAGATTCGGGACGGCGGGAACATGCGCGAGCCTCCGCCATTAGCAGCGGATAGACGAACGGCATTGCACGCGAAAAATGGAGGACGCCTGTCTCCCTCTGCCGCGCGCACAGTGGCTCCCGCCACTTTGTTCGTCGCTCAGACGGAGAAATACCGTGCCTCGACCATCCCCTGGATCAAAGCAAGAGCGACCTAACGCCGGCAGGTCTCCTGGCTCGCGGGTCATCGCTTGATGGTCGGCCTTCCCAGGCATGTGGTGCTTGGCACCGCCCAGTGGCTGCCCCTCCTTTGGACGGGAGAGGCGTGTCCATCTCGCTCACCGCTTACAGTTGCAGGGACAGCTGTGGAATTGAACAGGCGTCGGTTGCCCGGCGTATGTTCGCACCACATTCCCATATTATGCCCAAAGGGCACCGGCGCGATCAGCGGTTGATCCGGCAAGCGAATCAACCAAGCTCAGTTCATAGCGGCTTGTTTGATAATTTCAATACAGCGTTTTGCGCGCCTGAGGAACACCCGACAGTCGATAAAATCGCTCGAACGCTGGGCGGAGAGGCAAGTCAAGACCACGTCAGGGTTGCTCGCAATCGACCTGTCGCCAGGCAGTGATGATCTCTGGTTTTGAAAGGAGCCGCTCTATTTCCTGGGGCGGATAGGTGGAGAGCCGGATCGTGGAGCCCCGCAGGATCTGGGCGGTTCCCGACTGGCGCAGTCGGCCATCCTTGCTCCAGCGCAGCCGTTCGGCCGGGCTGATTGACAGGATTTTTTCAACTTGCCGCGGGCTTAAGGGTTTCTGCGCGATGGCGGAAAGCTTTTGCACGATGGCATCACGCAGTTTCTCTGCATGGTTCGCCATAGCCAGGGGAAACGCGCACTCTCGCGCAGTCCGCACGATGACGGCGCCGGATTGCTTCATCAGTCGCTTGAGCGTGGCATCGCGATCGCCGGCATGAACCTTCAGTCCGAGGGGAAGGTCTCCTGCTACGCTTACGCATATCTCAGCAGCGGTTTCCGTGCGGACTTGGCTTACAATGCTGCGAATGCGCACGTGATCCGGTTCGTTGTTCGGGCCTGTCGTTTGACTGAACATGTTCGTCTGGCCGGGCTGGGGTCTACCGCCCTCGGTAAGCGGAGCGAGGCGGGATGACGGATTGGTGTGTGCCCGTCAAGTTTTTTTGAAAGGCAAATTCTGGCCAAACCGGACCCGCATTGGACTGATCTCGTTGATCGCCGCGGTCTTCAAAAGTCTTATAATCAACGGCTTGAGGTTCTGTTGCCGATGGTATAGCCGGAAGCAAGCTGCTGTCAGGCCAGGTTCTGGCCACGGTAAATGAGCCGACCGGTTCAGCCGAAGGGAGGGCAAGGTCCGACCGAACGCAATGCGAAGGCGCGACAGCGCCGTGTCGGTAAATCCGGCCTAGCAACTCCTGTAAAAAATGCTTCGGAGATGCCCGTATCCTCCGGGTCCGGCGAGCGCGGTCTGTACGGCCCGGAACTGGCCGGTCAACTCTTCCTCTCTGTTTTTCCAGCCGTTTGGGCGTCAGACCTTCCGCAAACAAGCGGAGAGAGGATCCGATACTTTCGTATTGCAAATGATAACGACTCGCACTAGCACTGCCTCCAACACATGTTTGGGGGTTCCCATGATCAAGCGCACCATCAGCCTCTACCTTATGACGGCAGTCGCCTGGCCGGCTCTTGCAAACGACGTTGCAGATAACGATGCGGCTCAAGGCAGCCGCGAGATCATCGTCACGGCGACGGGTCGTTCCTCGGCCACCAGCACCACCAAGACCGACACGCCGATTATTGAATCGCCGCAGTCGATCGCCGTCATCAACCGGGATGAGATCGATCTGCGGGCCTCGCCCACAATCGCCGACGCTCTCAGCTACACGTCGGGCGTTCAGGCTGAGGCCTTTGGCATCGACAGCCGTGTCGATGAGGTGTCGGTGCGTGGCTTCGGCGCGGGCGGTTTCTCCTCGAACAACAACTTTGTGGATGGCCTGCGCCTTCCCTCCGGCGGGCAGTGGACACGGCCCGGTTTCGATACGTTTGCGGTTGAGCAGATCGAAGTGCTGAAGGGCCCCTCTGGTGCACTCTATGGTCAGACGGCTCCGGGCGGCGTCGTCAACATCGTGACGAAGCGGGCAACGGACCGCTTCCATGGGGAGGTGCTGCTTCAGGGCATTGGCACCACCTCGCTTGGCCGGTGGAATTATCAGGCGGCAGCGGATGTGGGCGGCCCGGTCTCCGATACGCTCTCCGTCCGGCTGGTGGCGCTCGCCCGTGACGGCAATACGCAGGTCAAGGATGTGAAGATCGGCCGTTATTATGTCTCGCCATCTGTCACATGGACGCCAGGCGACAACACAACCTGGACCATGCTGGCCCAGTATCAGCGCGATGAAGGCGGCTCGACATTCCAGTTCATGCCGGAACTCGGCACGCTGAGACCGACCAACGGCCGCTATATCGCCAACGATGACAACCTTGGCGAGCCCGACTGGAATGACTTCGACCGGGATCAGTTCCTGATCGGCTCGTTCCTGTCCCACCGGTTTGGCGAGAACATCACGCTGCGCAACAACACGCGCTACACGCATCTGGAGACGCTGTATCGCGTCGTGGTGCTGTCAGGAAATACGCTGACCACGTGCCCGGCCAACATTGTCGGCTGCATTCCGGGGCAGACGATCGGCCGGCGCGCAGTGCAGGGCGTGGGCGAAAGCGACGGCTTTGCAACCGACACCCAGCTGGAGGCGAAATTCTCGACCGGTGCGGTACAGCACACGCTGCTGGGCGGCTTCGACTATTTCCACACGGATTGGGAGCATTATCGGGATCTGGTGGCAGGTTCGCAGGTGCTGCCGTTGCTCGACTTCTTCAACCCGGTGCCGCGGGGCTCTGCCACCTATAAGGACAACCTGAGCCCGCAGATCTATACGGAAACGGTCAGCCGCCAGTCCGGCGTCTATGTGCAGGACCAGATCGAGGTTGGAAATCTGCGCATGACCATCGGCGGCCGTCAGGACTGGGCGAAGGACAATACCTATAATCCGGTTACTGGTGAGCGCTTCATCACCAAGAGCGATGCCTTTACGTGGCGCGCAGGCGCGGTTTACCTGTTCGACAATGGCCTTGCCCCGTATTTCAGCTATGCCGAGAGCTTCCAGCCGCAGGTGACCGATCCGTCGTCCAGCCTCAACGGCGAGCCGTTTGATCCGACAACGGGCCAGCAGTACGAAGCGGGTATCCGATTCCAGCGGGGCAACAACATTTACGTGACGCTGGGCGGCTACCAGATCACCCAGCAGAACATGACGACGCCCGATCCCAACGGGACGCTGTGCGGCACTTCGACCTGCCTCGTGCAGACCGGCGAGGGACGTATTCGCGGCATCGAACTGGAAGGCAAGGCCAGCCTGCCGTGGGGCATGGCTGTCATTGCAACGCTGACCCACAGCGACAGCAAGGTGACCAAGACCACCACGCCCGAGCAGCAGGGCAAGGAACTGCCGCAGGTGCCGGACTGGATGGCCTCGCTGTTCCTTAACCAGAGCCTGACCTCCGGGCCGCTGACCGGACTCGGGTTCGGCGGCGGCATCCGCTACACCGGCAAGAGCTACGGCGACAGCAACAATACGCTGAAGATCCCCGACTACACGCTGTTCGATCTGTTCGTGCGGTATGACCTTGGCGCTCTGAACCCGTCGCTTTCGGGTATGTCCGTTTCGATCAACGGGCGCAACATTGCCGACAAGCGCTATGTGGCGACCTGCACGGGGGTTGCGGCCTGCTACTACGGTCAGGGCCGCAGCGTGACGGCGCGGGTGCAATACAAGTGGTAAGGCTGGCGGGCCTTTTTCTCTCAGTCCTGCTGCTGATGGCGCAGCCTGCCTGGGCTGCGCCATGGGAGTTGCCGCGATCCGACGTCATCGAGATGGCGGCAGGGGATGGACACGTTTACCGCGTGCTGGTGGCCTGGCCGGAGGGCGAGCCACCCGCCGCGGGCTGGCCGGTGCTGTGGATGCTGGATGGCGAGGACAACTTCGCCCTCGCTGTGCAGACTGCGCGGCGTCTCACCCGTGGGCACCCGAGGGAAGCGCTGAAGCATGGGCTGATCGTGGCCATCGATTCCGGGCCGATTGCGCGGCGCATTCTGGACTATACGCCTGCCGTGCCGGGCTATGCCATTCCGGAAGGACGGCCAGCGCATGGCCAGAAAACCGGCGGAGCCGAAGCCTTCCTGTCTTTCATCGAGACAAAGGTGCGCCCGCACATTGCCGCACGCTGGCCGATCAACACGGCACGCGAGACGCTGGCGGGGCACAGCTTTGGCGGTATTCTCGCACTGTATGACCTGCGCCGTCACGGGAACTTCGATGCCTATGCGGCGATCAGCCCGTCGCTGTGGTTTGCAGATGGCAAGGCGCTGCCGCGCGAGCGGCCGGCGACGGCCAGGACCGTAATCCTTGCCGGTTCGCGCGAAGGGGGCCCGGCCAACGGGGTTCTTGAGCACGGGGAGCATTTGGCGGCTGAACTGCGGGAAGGCGGTGCTGACGCGCGGTTCGGTCTGCTTGAGGGGCACACGCATGGAACCACCATGCTGGCCGCGATGATGGATATCGTGCGCCTGGCCTTTGGAGGGGAGAGGTCCGAATGATCGCCTGGATGGGAGGGCTGTTTGTCTGCGTCGCGGCGTTGCTGCTTTATGCAGCCTCGCCAAACCAGAAGTTGACCCGCGTCAGACGGTGGGTCTCGGGGCTTGCGTATCTCGGCGTTGCCGCCTTTGCGCAAGGGCTCGTCCTGCTGCTGCAATGGGCAGGTCCGGCCACGGCGGTTTTTATTGCATTAACGCTGGCCATGCTGGTGTGGACGGTGGTGCCGCTAGGCATTGCCTGGCTGCGTTCGTCAACGGAGGCTGGCGAATGAAACCGCTGTCGAGCCAGGACTGGTTGGGGAAGTCGAGCGCGGGACTGATCCTCGGGTTTCTCCTTGCCCTCGGGCTGTCTGGCCTGTTCAAGCTGGCCAATGGCGTGGAGGAAGCATTCTTCTCCCTCAAGGGTCAGTTCTCCATGTGGATGATCTCGCCGATCTGGGGCCTCATCCTGAGCTTCTGTTTCCTGTTCGGGTCGCCCGCGCGTGCTTGGGGCTGGCTTGGGCTCGCCAACCTTCTGCTGTGGGGAGCCTTGTGGGCGCTGGGGGGAATCGCGCTATGAAAATCCGCACCGACATCGTCAAGATGTACAAGGAAATTCACGGCTGGGTCGGCATCATCTCCGGTCTTGCCCTGTTCATCGCCTTCTATGCCGGGGCGATCACCATGTTCGAGGAGCCGCTTCAGCGCTGGGCCTCGGCCCCGACGCGGCTGGCTCCACCGCCGCCGCTGGACCGCACGGACGAACTGGTCGCCAAGGTCATTGCCGCCCACCCTGAAGCCGCGACGGACTATGATATCCACGTCGAAACCGGTCCCGATCGACCAGCTCGCATGTCGTGGGAAGTCAGAACCCCGGGCGGCGATGGCCATGCACCGCGCGAGACATTTTATGCCTCGCTCGCGCCGGACGGCGGCTTGCAGGTGGAGCGCGAAGGCCCGTCACCGGTCGCGCAGTTCGTGGATGTGCTGCATCAACAGGTGGGCTTGCCGTTCGAGCATGAGATTTCCATGCCGATCATGGGCGCGATCGCGCTGCTCTATACCATTGCGATTGTGTCCGGCCTGATCGTGCTGCTGCCGAGCCTTGTGAGCGATCTGTTCGCGCTGCGCATCGGCAAGAACGTCAAGCGCATGTGGCTGGATGTTCATAACGTGCTCGGGTTGTTCAGCCTGCCGTTCCATCTCATCATGGCACTGACGGCCATCGTCTTTGCCTTCCATGACCAATTTTATGATGCACAAGGCGCGCTGTTCGGCGGGAAAGATCGCCGCCCGCCGGTCAGTGTCGCGCCGCCTGAAGCCGGAGGCCAGACGCTGGCGCCAACGGAGGTGCTGCGCCGGGTTGCGGAGCAGGCGCCGGGCTTCACAGTGCAGCAGATTTCCTATGGCGTGGATCGTGCCGAGCAGCCGTCGCTGCGCGTTGCGGGCCGCGATCCGCGTTATGGCCTGCGCGGGCCGACCTTCGGCCTGGTGGAGCTGGACCCGGCAAGCGGCGCGTTCACGTCAACGGATTATATGCCGGGCCATCAGGATGGCTGGGGCGCAACGATCGCCAGCTTCTTCGCCCTGCATTTCGGCAGCTATGGCGGCACGCCGATCCGCTGGTCCTATTTCCTCATGGGGCTGGCCGGGGCTTTCCTGTTCTACACCGGCAATCTGCTGTGGGTGGAATCGCGCCGCAAGCGTGAGCGCAAGGATGGCTTGCCGGAGCAAACCAGATCCACCCGGATGCTCGCGGCTCTGACCATCGGCGTGCCGCTGGGCTGCATGGCCGGCATTTCGGTGACGGTTGCCGCCGCAAAGCCGCTGGGCCTTGGCGCTACCGAGGGGATGCACAGCGCCATTTATTACGCGGTCTTTCTCGTCTTTGTCGGCTGGGCTTTGCTGCGCGGCGCGCCGCGCGCAAGCCTTGAACTGACGGTTGGCTGCATTGTCGCCATGCTGTGCATTCCCGCTGCCACCCTGCTGACCATGAACTCTCACCCACCGGTTCTGCCGATTGTCGATGCCGTTGCCATCACGTTGGCAGCCGCGTTGATGGTGTCGCTTGTGCCTGCCGCGCGGCGTAGCAAGCATGGTCCGCGTGACAGCGTCTGGTCACGGCAGACAGCGAGCCCATAAACCAGATTGTTCAGCGGCGGGGATTAGGCTGCACTCACGGCTGCGTGAGTGCAGTTTCCGCATTCTGGGGTTCCCGGTAACAGCGCAACGAAGTTGGTAGGTCCTCGTCATTGGCCGTGTACGTAAGAATACCATTGGACCGGGATAGGTTAAGCTGGAGCCGGGACGTGATTCATGCTCCTTTAGGACTGGAGAGGTTGATGGCACGACGTTGATATGCGCAGGCGGACAAGGAGTGGTCGATTATCGCGCCCTTGCTTCCCAATAAACTGCGGGGAGTTCCGCGGATCGATGGGCGTCGGGTGGTCAATGGTATTCTTTGGCCGTTCCGCTCGGGGGGGCTGCCGGGTTCGAGATCAGGGAACGGTATGGGCCATCGACAACGTGCTACTTCCAGCTTCTCTGCAGGCACAAAGCCGCCTGATTTGCCATTGATCTGTTTAGCCAGCAGGTAGTCTGAGCCTTGTTCGACATAGGTCAAATCCGGCCCCCGCAACCAAAACGATAAAAGCCAGCCCCAAGGGCTGGCTTTTGGCGTTTTTGGACGTGAGGGCTCGGTGAATGAGCCGACCGGTTCGGACCAAGGCGCGTCAGCGCCGAAGGTCAACGCGAGCAAAGCGAGCGGTAAATCCGGCCCCCGCAACCCAACGAAATTGATCGGCAACCCCGACCGTACGCGTAGCCTCTGCCCCTGAGGCCCTGAAAACCTATTTACGGGATTGTGGGCTGGCCGGGCGTGATACATGGCGGCGGGTTGATTTAATGTGCGATATCTTCCGCTGGTAGCTGATACTTCCGTGTCAGCCTTAAAGGTGGCCGAGAACTGACAGCCCTGACCAGCTTGCGCGGCAAGCCACAGACAACGACCGGCGATAACGGCGCGAAACTGAGTTCCCCAACCATATTGCGCTGATCACCGGAACAGAAGGGTCCTTGCAAGACATCGCGCTGGGAAGGCCCATGCAGATTGCCGTAATTGAAAGCTTCAATGGGTGTCTGCGGAGCGAAATCTCAACCAACCAAGCACGTACATCTCGCTCAGCCATGCCTGGGGCGTCCTTGCCCGGTGGCAGCGCGATTGCAACATGTTCGGGTTCGCTCAAAACGAGATGGTCGCATCGCCGCCAAGATGCACAGGCCGATGGCTTTGGGGGGTATGCCCCCGAGCCCGTTGTCATTCAATCAAACATTCAGCAAGAAAGGCCCAGACTCTGCTCCTAAGTCGGTAGCTGTCAGGGGGTTCGGGCATGGCATTCTCGAGACTTTTTGCCCATTCCGTGGCGGATCAACCCGAGTGTCACTGGGAGCCTCTCAGCGCTCATCTCAAAGCTGTCGGAGCGCTGGCCGCGGAATTTGCCTCCCATTTTGGCGCCGGGCAGTTCGCAGGAGCCATGGGCCTTCTGCACGACATCGGGAAATGCTCTGCAGCCTACCAACGCTACATCCGCCAACCCCAAGACGGGCCGTTGAAAGGTCCGGATCATAGCACCGCCGGCGCAAAGGAGGCCTGCGCGGCCTATGGCAAGTTGTTTGGTCGGTTACTGGCGTTCGGCATTGCCGGGCACCATTCGGGGCTGATGGACGGCATCAAGCTCAATGAGCGACTGGCCAAGGCGGTAGAGGATTATTCAGGCTGGACAACGGAAGCCGGACCTCTGCCAGACCTTGCCGCGTTAGAAGACGAACAGCGCCAGTTCAGGGGCAACGGCATTCACCCGACCTTTTCGGGTGCCTTCTTTGTGCGCATGCTCTTTTCCTGCCTGGTTGATGCAGATTTCATCGCGACGGAGCGATTCGATGCTCGTGCCCACGGCAAGCCCCAACCGGCGCGCGGCGGTGTCCTGCAGCAAGAGCATCTCGATAAGATCCGAAGGTTCCTGGCCAGCCATCGGCGCGAAGATACGCCGGTCAATGTCCTGCGCTCGCAAATCCTGGACCATGCCAATGCGCAGGCTGCGCAACCGCCCGGCCTGTTCACGCTCACCGTGCCGACGGGCGGGGGGAAGACATTGACATCGCTGAGCTTCGCTGCTGAACATGCACTCGCACACGGCCTGCGTCGCATCGTCTATGTGATCCCCTTCACCTCGATCATCGAGCAGACGGCGGCGGTGTTTCGCGACGACGTGGGGCTCGGGGACGCCGTGCTCGAGCATCATTCGAGCTTCGATCCCGAAGGACGCGAGCCGGCCAGCGGCAATGACACGGAATGGGAGGGGGCAGCCGGACTCGCCAAGCTGCGCCGGGACACCGAGAACTGGGACGCGCCGATTGTGGTCACCACCGCAGTACAGTTCTTCGAAAGCCTTTTCGCGGCGCGCACAAGCAAGGCGCGCAAGCTGCACAATCTTGCGCGCAGCGTGATCGTGCTCGACGAGGCGCAGTCCATCCCTGTCCACCTGCTGCGCCCCTGCATGGCGGCAATCGACGAACTGGCGCGCAATTACGGCGCGAGCGTGGTTCTCTGCACAGCAACACAGCCCGCGCTGCGTGTGTGGGATGAGGCGCTGCCGAAGCCGCGGAATGGAAAGTGTGAGGGCCTGGACATTCCCGATCACCGGGAACTCGCGCCGGATCCGGCGGGACTTTATGAAAAGCTCAGGCGCGTGCGGGTGGAATGGCTGCGTGAACCGGTGAGTGACGAAGCTGTGAGCGCGCGCTTCGCCACGCAGCCGCAGATGCTATGCATCGTCAACAGCCGTGCTCACGCGCGCGAACTGTATGGACTGTTGCGTGAGCAAGGCCAGGAAGGCGCAGCGCACCTGACGACATTGATGTGCGCGCGGCATCGGCGGGAAGTGTTGGCGCGACTGCGCGAAGACCTGAAGAAGGGGCGGCCGGTCCGGCTTGTTGCCACCAGCCTGATCGAGGCGGGTGTG
>Ga0207866_1000987_pt1 | contig 32299 bp, 51 predicted proteins | sample HigsolmetaAR203D_FD_184835 | JGI IMG/M metagenome (GOLD analysis project Ga0207866, IMG submission 184835) | Ionic liquid and high solid enriched microbial communities from the Joint BioEnergy Institute, USA - AR20-3-D (SPAdes) (version 2) ...
GGCGGGGTAGATATCTTCACAGGCTCGCGGCTCACAGATCTGCCAAATGCATCTGTTCGCTTTCAGTACATGACTACTGCAGGCACCACTCAGATTGCGAGTCTGGGAATGGCCGGCCTGAGACTTCTCGGGATTCCATTTGGACTTGGGGTCTTGCCAGAAAACCCAACTACATCCGTCACCAACGGCTTGATGTATTACAACTCCAGCAATCACACAATCAGAGTGAGAGTCAATAACGCTTGGAGGGAAATTCCAACGCAGCCAATTAGCTCCTAATGAAAGGAGGATTCGTGTGAACATCGAACGGTTGAAAGCTCGCCGGGAGGAACTTCAGAGGAGCTTAGCTGTAGTCGGGGAACAATATCGAGAGCTCCAGAACCAATCATTAAAGTTAGAGGAAAGAGCTCTCATGCTCAAGGGAGCTTTGGGGGTCCTCGAAGAGCTGCTTGCAGATGCTGAAACTCCGGAAGACGCTCCCCAAGAAGACGAGTCTCCAGAGGAAGAAGAAGCTAAAGATAAAATCTAACGCGATTTAATCAAAAATCCCAATTCTCTCCGCAAATATACCGGTAAATTCCGGTATATTATTTTTTGGCCTTCATATTTTGCTTGGCCAATTATTGGCATGATTCTGGTCTTCAGTGCTTTAAAGAATTTCTAGGGAGCTATTGTATTCCCAGCAAGGCTATCATATAATATACATATAGCTTCAGATTTTGAATCTGAAGTCCATGGGAGGAGGTGAAATCGGTGGCTTGGGATGGGATGCAGTATAGAATGCTAGAACGAATTGCAGACACTTTGCAGGAAATCTCTGAAGGAATAGACCGGATGAATGATGCCTTAGAACGGCTCGCGGATTCAAGTAATTTGGAGGTGACTGCACATGAGCCTGTTTGGACTGTACGCGTCGGCAGAAGTGATCAAAAAGACCCTGATCATGAGCGCCGTCGTCGCTGCCACTGTTGCGGGTGTACATGCCATTCCGTATCTGACTCCTCGCAGGAAGAAGCTCAATGACATCTTTCTGCAAGGAGAGTTGTACGCAACGTCAACTCGCTTTGGAAAGCCGGTAAGGCGATTTCCGGAAGTCGAAGAAATCTCTTACTCTGTAGCGGATAAGCGGACTGACATCAAGATCAAAATTCCGTTTGGACTTGATCCTCAAAAAGTGCAAGACAAAGTTTGGATGTTCGAGCAAATGTTCGGCCAGGACATCTCTCTAGAGAAGTTGAATGCGTCCTATTTCAACTTCAGCATCTACGATATTCCTCTTCCGGATTCATTCGAATACTGCTACGAGGAAGTGTATCCAGTCCTTCTTGGAAAGCAGGTGCCAATCTTTGTAGGAAGAAGCCACTCTGGGCTTGTAGCTTACGACATGGCGGAGTATCCTCACTTGATAGTTGCAGGAGAAACAGGAAGTGGCAAGTCTACGCAGCTGAGATCAATCTTGACTTCCTTGATCCAATTCAAGTCGCCGGATGATTTACAGCTGTTTCTGGGAGACTTGAAGAAGGCGGAATTTCATTTATTTAAACGTTGCAAACATACGCGAAGATACGCAGTTACTGCAGGCGAACTGCTGGAGATGTTGCGGGAAGTATCCCGGGAACTTATGACACGTACGGAGTACCTCGATCAGTATGAGGTAACTCACGTGAACCAGCTTCCGTTCAAACTTCCTTCGATAATTGTCTGCATCGATGAAGTTGCGCTACTTAAGAAAGACAAGGACATCATGTCGAAGATGAGTGAGATCGGAACTATCGGAAGAGCCTTAGGAGTCTACTTGATTCTCTCAATGCAACGCCCGGACAGCGATGTTATCGAAGGCGGCTTGAAGAACAACCTTACAGTTCGAATGGCGTTCAGGCACGCGGATCAAATCAACTACCGGATCACTCTTGGAACTGAGGCTCCTGTTGAGATCAGTCACAGTCAAAGGGGTAGGATGTGGCTCAAGCAAGACTCCCTGAGAATCGTGCAGGCGCCGTTGCTAGAATCTGAAGAGGCGAAGAAGCTCTTGACAAGACACTATGTTTATGAAGGAGAATGAAAATGCAAGAAGTTGCGGAAATAGTCTTTAGCATTGGGAAGTGTTCTTCTCGAATCGAGAAGGAGCGCATCCTCGCAGACAACCGAAGCAACACGACCCTCCTGAGAGTACTGAGATTCATCTTCGACCCATACGTACGTACCGGAATTGGAAAGACCAACCTAAAACGCAACGTAGGAGAAGTGCAGTGTGGGCAGAAGCTCGACTTGCTGGATGTGCTTATGTACTTCAAGCGCAACAACACCGGCAGAACAGAAGACATTCGAGTTGCTCAGGCGTTCATTGCGCAGCAGGAGACTGAGGAAGCGAAGAAACTCGCGGAGGCCATTGTAACACAGGATCTGAGGATCGGAGTCACTGCGGCGACGCTCAACAAAATTTACGGGAAGAACTTCATTCCGATCATCGGTATCATGCGCGGAGCTCACTACAAGGATGTAGTAGGAAAGGTCAAAGGGCCATACATCGTAACCGAGAAGCTTGATGGAGCTCGTCGAATAATTGCCAATATCGATGGAGAGATACTCATCTACACACGTAGCGGACACCGAGATGAAGGATTGGTGGAAGTTGAAGCGGAGGCAAAGCTGCTTCCGAAGAATTACGTGTACGATGCAGAGCTCCTTGCTGTAGGAGAATTCCCGAACGCGCTAGCACTGCGGCAAGCTACTAACTCCATTGCAAATCGTAAGGGAATTCGTCAAGGAGTCGTTGCGAACATCTTTGACATGATTCCACTGGATGAGTTCCAAGCAGGGGTATCTCGCGAGACAGCCCTCCAAAGAAAAGTGAATCTCGCGGCAGTATTCCATGACTATCAGTCCCTGAAGATTCTTCAGGCATATGTTCCGATCGAACCTCCGATTGAGAAGTATCCCGTGAGAACATTTCACGCTCTTAAGCCAGTCCCAATCCTTGGAGTTGCATATGATGAAAGCGACATAATGAAATTCGCAAGACCTATTTGGGATGCGGGATTCGAAGGAGTAATGCTCAATACTTTCGACGGACTTTACGAAGTAGGTGAAACCGAACGGCGACAGCTTCTCAAGGTGAAGAAAGTAAACGAGTATGTGCTCAAGTGCATAGGAGTCTTTCCTGGAGAGGGTCGTCTTGAAGGGACTCTCGGCGGAATCATCCTAAGCTATAAAGGGCACCACGTTCGCTGCGGAACTGGATTCACGGATGATCAACGGGACTACTATTGGAATAATCGCGAAGCAATCGTAGGTAAGCTGATTGAGATTGAGAGCTTTGGGGAGTCACGCAATCAGCAAGGAGGGCTTTCGCTCAACGTTCCGGTATTCAAGCGCATTGTAGGAGACGAATGAAAGGAGGTGATTTCGTTGAAAATTACTCTAAAGCAGGCTCAGAAGCGGCTTGCAATACTTCAGAGGGAGTTGGATTTCTTTGTTAGCCTTCAAGCACGCTTTGAACGAGATCCTGAACTAATTCCTTCCGGAAGAGTGAAGCAGCAAATTGACACTTGGGCGGAGTGCGTTCGGGAAGAGTGCAGCGCGCTGGTAGCAGAACTCGAGAGAGTAATGGTCGAAGTTCCATTAATCGAAGTGGAATACGAGGAGGACAACCTTGATGGAAGAAAATGCGACGAAGAAGAAAGTGATTTGGATCAGTGACCACGACGGTTGCCGCTACGAGGAAGAGATGACCCGCGAGGATTTCATGTCGCTGGAAGCAAGCCTCAACCGGTACGAGGGTGGAAGGATCATTTCTTCAGAGTGGGCGGGCAAGGAACTGTATGGAAAAACCGACGATGAGGAATATTGCAGTGGGAAGGAGTCTGCAACCGATGAGTGCGATTGATCGGGAAAAGTTGCTGGAACTGATCAAATCCAGAAAAACAAAGCTTGCTGGAAGCTACAAGGATATTGAATATGGCGCTTACATGGAACTTGAAACAATAGAAGCGTATATTGAATCTGGCGCGTTCGATGTGCGGGAGAAGGAGCCGCAAGACACATTCAGCCGAGCAATGCTATGGGAACTGGAAAAGATCGAGGAATATAAGCGAGCGAAGGAGGACGACGGGCATGAGTGACCGGGAAATGAAGATCGCAGAGATTAGGGAAGCGCTGTCGAAAGCAGCGCCGGGGCCTTGGTTCGCAGTAAAAGTTGATTCAGACAGTTACTCGATATCAAACAAACCAGGACACTACGGACACTCCATTACAGGATGGGGGAGAGTGCTTCAGACAAAAGAAGACGCCCATCTCATCGCCAACGCTCCAGAATAGCTCGGCTTCCTGCTGGATGAACTTGACCGCATACATCTTGAAGCCGGTGAAGAGGAGACTCTGTGAACACCCCGGCAGGGGGCTTATGCGCATCCGGGCTCTGGGCGGAAATCAGAATTCTAAATACACCCCAGAGGGGGCGAAGATTAAATCCCCCGCCCGGGTGAATTTATTCTATTAAATCACACCAACAATGGGATGGACAGGGTTAATAGGCTTTTATTAATAACAGGCTCTCTATAGATATATTCTATTTAATTTAGTAGTAGTAGATAGATATATATATATATAATATATAGTAGAGCCCCTGTCCAATCCCACTGTGGGATACCCGTTATAAGGAGGATTACCTATGAGGTCTGCAGAGCGTCAACGTGAACTGTTGGGAGAGATTCGTAAGGAGCTCAAGAAGCACGGAATCAAGATCAAGTTCATTCATGCGGTACATGAAGACATCGTCTTCAAGATCTCCCCGGAAACCCCAGATTCAGTCTCTAAGGCGTATGAGGTCATTCTCGACGTAGTGAAAGTACAGGTTCCGGAAGCCGTGGTAAAAATCGAGCAACTGGACTAAAAATTCTTTTCTGGAATCTACAGAAAAACATTGATTTCCTGTTCGTCCTATCATATAATTAAATCATCAGTACAATCAAGAACAACTGATAAGGAGGAAGGTCAAATGACTGAGAAGACTGTGGAGTCAAAGTCGGTTAAGGTCAAGGTCAGGGATACCCGGAAGGGCGATATGAAGCAAGCGGAGCCTGTAGCAGAGAACGTCCAAGCAGCGCCTGTAGAGGTTCCAGCGGAACAAGTTTCAACGGAGAAGGCTGCAAAGCCTAGAGAGGGTAGCGAAGTCTCTCTGGAAGAGGTGCAGCAGGTGATCGACGCTGCATCCATTGAGGAGGCTATCCGTGCTCAAGTGGGTGACAAGCCTGTGGATGTGGAAGTTCCTTACGGTGACCTGATCAAGCTTGCGAAACTGCGGGACAACAGCCGCCAAGCGTACAAGGAGAATGAGGTGCGGTTCAAGAACGCGCTGAATGACAAAGTCATCACTGAGCAACGCCTTGCAGAACGTCCGGATCCAGTACTGTCGGAGTTTGTTGCGGAGTTGGAATTCGCGCTGTGCAAGTACGTCAGCAAGATGCGCAAGTATCTGAAACGGTACGACGCTGCCCGGGCGGGCATTGCGGAAATTCGCAATGCTGAAGCTAAGGCCGCTGAAACTTCCGGAGAGCAATCCGGCAACTAATTTACATCTGGGGAGGAATTCTAATGAAAAGTGTAGTTGCGGAGATCATTGATCTGAGAAAGAAAGGCACACCGGTGTATCTGACTGCTGCGGGAATTCAGGCCGTCACTTCTGTGATGCAGTCTGGCAGTACTGCATCTCAAATGACTCAACAGCTGTACAAGTAAGAATTTCTCCTCCTATCACTTCGGTGATAGGACTTCTTTTTGGGATTCGAGCACCCAAGGTCAGGGTGCCTAAAAATGAGCCGTGACGGCTGCAGGGCGCGATGGACTGAAAAAGGATATCCCGACCGTTTCGCAAGATTAATAAGGAGAGTTGGCCTCAATGAACATACTCTGTTTCGATCCAGGAAAGTATACTGGATGGACATTCTGGGAAGCCGGAGTTGCGAAGGATTGTGAGATCGTTCGTACATTGCTGGACCTTCGACTGCTATTCGCGAAGTACGCTAAGCAAGTTGACGTGGTAGTTCTCGAGGGGTTCGCTAGAGGAACGTCTGGTACGGAAGATCAGATCCACGCAATCGAAATGTGCGGTGCGATCAAAATGATGGCTACATACTATGGCAAAGACATCTCTGTTCAATACCCCGCAAATCGTAAGGGGTACATCGCTTTTGCGAAGGAGCTCCGCGTAGTCCGAAAGGTACCTACGGATGTTCGAAGGCACGTTATTGACTCTGCAGCGCATGGATTGACATTCTATGGAAAGAAGGGTTACAATTGGCTAGAGCTAAACTCACTGCCCAAAAATCTAATGTTCACGGGATTAGAAGATTAATCCTCGAATGCTCGCTTCAAGATCGTAGCAAGGCGACTCTGCCCTTAGGGGCGAGTCGTCTTAAGGCTGGAAGCTACTCCTATCCGCCGGATGAGATTGTTGTCCTCACTCTCAAGCACTTGTTTGGAGAGGATTTGGAAATCGACCCTGTTGTGCAGGCGTGGTACAATGAGTGGACGGACCACTGCAAGGAGCTTCTCGAAATTGTCTCTCAGGAGGATGCTGAAATCCCATCTTTGCCTTGGCAAGAAGTCCTGAAGCCTTACCAGCGGGTAGGCGTGAAGTTCGCACTTGCTTCCAAAGGATGCATCATTGGGGATGACAGGGGGCTTGGAAAGACCTTGCAGGCAATTTCGGTTGCCCGGGCTTTGGATGCGAAGCGGGTCCTTGTAGTGGCTCCGGGGTATTTGAAGAATGGCTGGCGACGGGAGATAGAGCACTGGACAAATCAGTTTGCAGTGGTGTGCAATGGAGATCGCGCCAAGCGGGAGAGTGCGATAGAGCTCTTCAAGGATTCACCAGAGACGCCCTACCTAATCGTTAACTACGAGATGATTCGTGAGAAAGTTCAGTCGGGAGGATATCCTCAACTCCTGAACATGGAGTGGGATGTAGTGCTCTTCGACGAAGCTCACCGACTCAAGGGGAGAGACAGTCAATGGGTTATAGGTGCTAAGAAGTTGAAGGCGAAGAGGAAGTACCTGCTGACTGGCAACCCTATCGCGAACCGTCCTGACGAGGTCTGGCAATTGCTCAACATTCTGGATCCGAATCGGTTCACGAGCTACTGGGCCTTTGTGGAGTATTTCTGCAACCTCGTGGACACTTTCTTTGGAAAGGAGATTCAGGGTGTACGTAAGGAGCACTTGGCGCAGTTGCAGTTTACACTACAGCCTTATTTGATTCGGAGATTGAAGCAAGAAGTAGCTCCATGGCTACCTGAGAAGATTCACAAGGTCATCGAAGTGGAGCTTGAGGGGAAACAGAAGACGTTCTACAAGGTTGCAGAGAAGCACATGCTCCTTGCGCTTGAATCCGGAGGCATGGAAGTTATTGAGACTGTCGTTGAACAGAACATTCGCTTGCAACAGGCAATCGCAAATCCTGCAATCATTGGAGGGCCAGATGAATCTATCGTCGAGAAGACCGCTCTTGAGATGCTGGAAGACTTGCTCGAAGCTGGGGAGAAAGTCATCGTAGGCCTGTGGTTCGTAGACGCGGTGAAGTTGTTCTCGAAGAAACTCTCTCAAAGGAATATCAAGCACTTCGTAATTACCGGAGAGGTGAAAGCAGATGCTCGAGATACGATTGTCCAGCAATTCAAAACCCTCGAGGAACCATGTGTTCTTATCGGTGGGATCCGCGCTATGTCTGAGGGTATTAACGCCGACGAATGCGACCACATCATATTCATGGACAAGTCCTGGACACCACTTGACAATGAACAGTTCATGGATCGCATCCACAGAATTACCTCCACCAGGACGAAGAACTACTACCATATCGTAGTTAAGGACACTGTCTCAGAAGACCGAGAAGAGACCCTACAGGAGAAGTCTGAGATGATCGACGAGATCCTCGCGATGAAGGCCGTAGCAGAGAAGGTCAGAAAGCGGCATGAATCTAAGGCCTAACAGTCCATAATAGACATTGATTTTTCTGGGAAGATATCGTATAATATAATCATAGCCCAGAAAGGAGGTGAGAAGGTGAGAACATATGAGGAGTACTCTGAGTGGCTCCAGGCGCATCTTAAGCAGCTTGAAGTCGAAGGCGTTCGGATATTCAAGCTCTCCACTACAGAGCGCGAAGAGTTCAAGAGATGTCGACGCCGCTGGGATTTCGCATCGCTGTCTCGGCAAGGGTTAGAGCCTAAGCGGCCGGCACATGCTTTGTGGTTCGGCACTGGAATCCATCTTGGGCTAGAGAAGTACTACGGAGAGAACCTAGACCCCTCCAAGGTGTTTCGAGAATGGGGTTCTCAGGAGATCGAAAGGCTTCGAGCGGCCCAAGGGTTCTTGTGGGTGGAGGAGATCAACGCTTTCGAGGAGACAATTGATCTTGGCTGCAAGATGCTCGAGAACTACGTGGCATGGGCTCAAGAGCGGGACCCGCAGGATTTCGTGGAAGTCATTTACACGGAAAAAGAGTTTCAAGTTCCAGTGAGAGATTTGCAGGGTAACATTGCTAGGTTCACGGATGCTGGAGGTCAAGTGTGGGAGATTCATCTGGTAGGAAGACTTGACATGATCGTGAGAGACTCCCTTGACCGGATCTGGCTACAGGATCACAAGACTTCTAAGGACAAGCTGGATCCAGAAATTCTGATTCACAATGACCAGATGGTGGTCTATCTTTGGGCAGCGCAGGAGATATTCCAAGTTCCTTTCGCTGGGGCCTTCTACAACGTGTTGCGGAAAAAGCTTCCTACAGTGCCGAGAGTACTTGCAAATGGACGCGGACTTTCGCAGGATAAGAATATCGACACTACATACGAGGTCTATTACAATGCAATTGTAGAAAACGGGTTTGATCCTGAGGATTACAGCGAGATTCTGGAGCATTTGAAGTCGAAGCCCAATACATTCTTTCAACGGGAGAAGGTGCGAAAGAATCAGCATGAAATTCGTATGGCTGGGGCTATGCTGTACTTGGAAGCAGTCGACATGCTCAATAGTCCATTCATATATCCCAACAAAACTTGGGATTGTAAATGGGACTGCGATTTCGCAAAGCTATGTCTCTCGATCGATCGAGGAGACGACACCGCGTGGATGCTAGAGCATCTATATCAGAAGAGAACTCCAGAAGAAGGGAGTGTGTATAATCGTGAACGAACAGATGAGTAGTCATATTGCTTACTCAGGCACTGTGCGGGAGTTCCAAAAACCCCCTGGATTCGGTGTTGAGGAGCCACCTGCCCCAACTTTGAGAGATTCGGCAGTAAGGGCGTATGAGATCAGTCAGGTGGTGAACACCCTTGCATCTCGAGTGTACGAGGATCTGTATTTGGGAATGGCAGCTGCATCTGAAAGTGCAGGAAAAGCGACTCCAGATCCAGATCCAGATCCAGATCCAGGCACGCCGGTAGCAGATCTCGTTTCCGGAATCATTACCACGCTTGAACTTGCCGAGAAGACCTTGCGAGAAACTATTCAGAGATTGGAGTAGATGTTGAATGGCCGAGGTACAGAAGGTTCCGTATGTCACTGTTCCCGGAGGGCTTCCTGGTGAAGATCCTCGTGAGAAGTTCAGGTATTTGAATATGCTTGTGCACGCTCCTGGTGGTCGAGGAAAGACTTCGCTGGCTGCAACCGCGTGTAGGGATCCTAGAACTTCTCCGGTGCTGGTGCTCGACATGGAGGGTGGAGCTCCTTTGCGCTTCGTAAATGAGGATCCTTCGAAATATACTATCCGCAAGGTCCGGAGTATCGAGGATATCAACCAGATCTACGAGTATCTTGCTGCTGGCAAGCATCCGTACAAGACTGTGGTCTTGGATTCTCTCACGGAGATCCAGAAGCTGGGGCTGTATGAGTTTGTATACGGCAGGCAGCCTGATAAATCCTTCAAGGGTAACATCATTGAAGTCAAGACCGCGGAGATTCAGCATTGGGGAAAGTCCGGCAGTCAGATGGGCATGATGTGCCGCTACTTCAGAGACCTCCCAATGCATGTAATCTTCACGACACTGACGCAGCGTCTGAAAGACGAGACTACTGGCAAGATCACTATTACAGTGGCACTGCCTGGCAAACAAGCTGACGAGATTCCCGGTATTCCTGATATCGTAGGATACATCGATGTCGTCCGGATCGGTCAAGAAGATGTGCGCGTACTTAAGGTACAGCCTGACGGCAAGATCGAGGCGAAGGACCGTACGGATGCTCTCGGGGAAGGAATTCTCCTGCGCAAGGGAGAAAATCACATTTCCAAGATGCTGGATTTGATTTGGGAGCACCACGGAATTACAGAATGAGCCCACATAAATTCACATTGATTTTCTTTCGGAGATCACATATAATATTTACATAGGGCACAGAAAGGAGGTATACATATGACTGAAGAGCTTCACGATGTTTACGAGGAAGAAACTGTCGCTACCGCTACTCGCGTTGTGACAGCAGAATCCAGGCAGAAGCAAGCTGAAGCAATGCGCCTGCGCTGGCAGGATCCGGAGTACCGTGCGCGTGTGGCTGCAGGCCGAGCTGCTGCTAAGGCTGCTAAGGCTGCCGCTGCCGAGCAAACTGACGAGGAGTAATCTGTGACTTCCCTGGCCGAATTCCATCTTTGACTTCCACAGCCTTCTGAATGTGTTGGGCATCATCCGCAGATGTCCAACACAAGATTTTTATTAGCGAGAGGAGAAATGTAGGCATGATTCGTGTTGACTTTACAGATGTGAAAGATTCGGGCTTTGAACCCCTTCCAGAAGGAGAGTACGAAGCCTCTGTATTCGAAGTGGAGCAGCGTGTCGGACAGCAATCCGGCAAGCCGTATTTGAACTGGCAGTTCAAGATCCTGGGTGGGGAGTATGACGGACGCAGAGCGTTCTACATGACTTCTCTGTCCCCTGCGGCGCTGTGGAACCTCAAGGCAACCCTGAAGGCGCTGGGCTACACCGACGAGGAGCTCTCCGGCAACCTGGAGCTAGACCTGACTGACCTTCCTGGACGGGAGTGCCGCATCGTCATCGAGCACGAAGAGTACAATGGCGAAATGCGCGACCGTGTGAAGAAGGTGCTCCCTGTGGACGGAGCTCAGAACTCTCTGACTGGAGATGCACCTCTGTACCGCTAAGCCTGTGACAGGATTTCCTGTAGTAACTCCCAAGATGTGTGTGTGTGTGTACTTTAGGACCTTCGAATGGAGGTCCTATTTTTCTGGGGCCACAATCTTAGCTATTGATTTTTCTGGAAATTTCCCATATAATAAAATTAGATCGCTGAGAAGGAGGTAATGTTCAAACATGCGAAATGAGCCATTGACGGAAATGATTTCAGTAGTGTTTTCGCCAAGGCAAGTGAAAGCCATCGAGCTTGAAGCTCGAAGAGAAGGTCGCAAAGTAGGCAACTTCATTCGCCATGTCGTTGTGAACCATCTGACACTTGTGGGAGCTTTGGAGGAAGAGAGCGAGCCGGTAGGAATTCCGGACGAGGACTCCTCTGTGAGTGAAGATGAATAGTAAGAGCTTCACGATGTCACTCTCCGAAGAGAGTGCTCAGGAATTGGCAATGCTCGCGGAGAGGTACAATTCCCAGCAGAAGCATCCACTGAACAAGTTGGGTCTTCAGGATCTGTTGCGGTTGATTTTGAAGGCCCATATGCAAAGACTTCGGGGGCCTACGAAGGTAGAGAAACTGCGTCTCAATGGATTCCAGGCAGTTTCATTTCGAGTCGGAGAGTGTCCCCAGTGTTTACTTAGAGTAGATAAATTCGACTTTCCAGTACTTACCCTCAAGCAACAGGGAGTAGTGGAGTGTCAGGTATGTGGATGGCAAGGTGCAGAAGACGACTTGGGGTGAGTAAATGCGAATAGAGCGATTTCGCAGGTTCTACGAGATGTACTTGGGACCCCTACCGGAGGCCAACTCTTCAGGTGAAGTGCAGGTGCGAAGTTGCTTCCGACACGATCCGAATCCTTCAATGTTCATCAATTTGGAGGATGGAAGGTACAACGATTTCGGAAGTGACTATAAGGGTGATGCGTACAACTTTTACATACACATGCATGATGCGTCGTTCACTGCAGCAAAGAAGGCGGTAGATGAAATCGTTGGGAGTCCTGAGGAAGGAAACATAAGGGTTCCAGTACCAATTGACGAGGATCTCGTTCTCCGATGGCACTCAAATCTAATGGCGAGCGACGATCTTCGAAAGTACATGAATGTCAACAGAGGCATCAGCAATGACATTCTCAAGAAGTTCAAGATTGGTTTCGATGGGCAGCGGTATACTATTCCAATCTATAACAAGTATGGAGTTTGCGTCAATGTCAGGAGATACTCTCCAGGGGCTTCTGGCGGAGACAAGATGATCAACTATGGCAAGGGCTATGGCAACGCAAGGCTCTTCCCGCTAGAGGCCCTTGAATCTAAGGTGGTGTTGCTTCAAGAGGGAGAGTTCGATACACTCATCCAGTGGAGCAAGGGCTTCAAGGCGATTACGAATACTTCCGGCGCAGCCACTTGGAAGCAAGAATGGACTGAACTGTTCAAGGGGAAGATAGTCTACATCTGTTACGATGCAGACAAGGCGGGTAAAGAAGGCGCAATCAAGGTTGCAAGTCAGTTGATTGGAGTTGCTGAGAGAGTCTGTATAATCGACTTGCCAGTCCCTCCAAACTCCGGAGAAGATGTTACTGACTATTACGTCAAGTACGATAAAACCGCAGAAGAATTTGCACACTTGATGTCAGAAGCGAAGCCTTTCCAGCTAGACGATGGTTCTGCTGATGCCCAGGCAAATACGGTAACCAGAACAACCCTTGTAGAAGCTCGTCACAGCAGATTCAAGCACAAGAAAGTACAATTCGATGTAATGGTGGTAGGTAAAGATACTGCACCATACAACATCCCATCCCAAATACTATTCAAGTGCTCCATGGTTGGAGTGAATGAGAAGATGTGCAGCGCGTGTCAAATCGCCCGTTGCGGAGGGGAGTTGGAGCTACAGATTCCTAAAGATCCGGACATGCTTGAGCTCATAAAGTCTTCCAAGCAGCAGCAGATGGGGTTGCTGAAGCGGAAGGCAGGCATCCCTCAGAACTGCTCTTTCTATCAAGCTGAGGACACGAAAAGTGTGAACATCGAAGAAGTCCTGTTGGCTCCAGAGATCCAGTCTTTCAGCGAGTGGTCTCCTGAGGGCGTGAAATACATCCTTCAGTCTGCTTTCATAGTAGATCATCCTTTGGATGCAAATCGGACCTATCGCGTAACTGGGATAATGACTCCGGATCCGTGGCAACAGCACGTAACCTTCCTGCTAACAGACGGAGAGCCCTTGCAAGACACGGTATCGTCTTTTAGGATGACTCCGGAGCTGTACCAGCAGCTGAAGATCTTTCAGGTAACTGAGTCTGTGGAGAAGAAGTTCGAAGAGATTCATGAGGACTTCGAAGCAAACGTCACCCACATTGTTGGAAGAAGAGACTTACTTACCGGCATCGACTTGACCTATCACTCAGTACTGTCATTCTTCTTTCAGGAGGTGCCGATCCACAAAGGGTGGCTGGACTTCCTCTGTATAGGGGATACTCGTACTGGCAAGTCTGAGACCACGGAGAAGCTGCTACGGCACTATCAGCTGGGAGAAATCTCTGTAGCAGAGAACACCTCTTATGCAGGGCTTGTAGGTGGCCTGCAGCAGACAGGAGATCGTAGATGGTTCTTGACATGGGGCAAGCTTCCTCTGAACGATGGTCGGCTCTTCGTGATTGACGAAGTCTCCGGCATGTCAGTGGATGACATTGGGAAAATGTCCGGCATCAGATCGTCAGGTATTGCGGAATTGACTAAGATTCAGACCGAGAGAACAACTGCACGTACTCGATTGATTTGGCTCTCCAACCCTAGGAGCGGTCGTAATTTGAGTACGTACAGTTATGGCGTCTTAGCAGTACCTGAGCTTATCGGCAGAGCAGAGGACATATCCCGATTCGACTTCGTCGTTGCAGCATCTCGGGATGAAGTTCCAATTGACCTTATCAACCAACGCAAGATTGGCGGCAAAGAAGTTCCGCACAGATTCACATCTGCCCTGTGCAGAGCACTCGCCCTGTGGGCTTGGTCTCGAAAGGCGGAAGATGTTGTATTTGAAGATTCCGCAACGGATGCCATCCTGCACTATGCGATCAAAATGGGTCGGGAGTATTCATCTGCGATTCCATTGGTCGAAGGAGCTAACCAACGTATCAAGCTTGCCCGACTTGCTGTGGCTGCGGCTGCGAGAGTATTCAGCACAGACTCTACTGGAGAGAAAGTCATTGTAAAGAAGGAGCATGTCGACTTCGTCTATGCCTATCTCGAGCAGATCTACAGCAAGCCCTCTCTCGACTACAAGGGGTACTCTGAGCGAGAGCTCGCGGACATTCGTCTGGCGGAGAAGTACCGAGATGAGGTTACTAAGTATCTGGAAGCATTTCCGGATATCGCTGACTTGTTTGATCGTCAGGAGTATGTGTGGCCGAAGCATTTAGAAGAGCAGCTTGGTTGCGAGCGTGCCGCGGCGCAGGAACATATTGCATTCTTCACACGTACTAGAATGATCCAGGAGTCCAACAGCCGGGGATATAGGAAGTCTGCAGCATTCATTCAGATCTTGAGAGAGTGGAAGTTCAAGAGAAAAGTAGAGGAGGAGTTACATTGATAGCAACACTGTGCAAATCGTTCACCTTTGATGCCGCCCATCAGCTGGTAGGTCACAAGGGCAAGTGCCAAAACCTTCACGGACATACTTACAAGCTGGAGGTGTTCATCACCGGAGAGGTTAATCGAGACTACGGGTCTTCAGACGAAGGCTTCGTAGTAGATTTCTCCGAAGTCAAGGAGATTGTCAAGCGGGAGATTGTCGACCCTATGGACCATGCGTTTCTGGTCTGTGGCAATGAGCCCGCACTCGACAAAGTGCTTACCAAGAAGTACTATCTGGGATTCCGATCGACCTGTGAGAACATGGCCGGATACATCTTGTACAAGCTCTCGCGTGTATGGCCGCCGCACTTGCCGCCGGTGACTAAGATCCGCTTGTGGGAGACTCCAACTGGATATGCGGAAGTGAGTCTCGAGGGTCACGACCTTGATCAGATTGTCAGAGAGATGGTAGGAGGTGCCGAATGAGTGCGAAGATTCCAGTCCTAGAAATCTTTGGACCTACAATTCAGGGAGAAGGCGCTGTCATTGGAAAGAAGACGGTGTTCGTTAGAACTGCGGGATGTGACTATTCCTGCGCGTGGTGTGATTCGAAGTTTACTTGGGATGGCTCTGCGAAGCATCAAATTCGAATGTTGTCCCCGGAGGAGGTCTGTCAAGAGATCTTCTCTCTTGCAGGAGATAGCTTCAATCATGTGACTATCTCTGGCGGCAATCCTGCCCTGATAGGTCCCCAGATGCGAGAGCTTCTTATTAGGTTGCATAATCGTGGAGTGAAGGTAGGTCTGGAGACTCAGGGAAGCCGTTGGCAAGATTGGTTCCTGCTGGTGGATGACCTCACGATCAGTCCGAAGCCGCCTAGCAGTGGCATGCGAACTGACTGGGGCATCTTGCGATACATTGTGGAGAAGCTTGCCGGCTACTGCGACATGGCTGAAGAGGCCTACAACTTCAATCTCAAGGTAGTAGTGTTCGACCGAGATGACTATGAGTTCGCGAAACAAGTGCATCGGGAATTTCCGGAGGTTCCTATGTTCTTGTCCGCAGGCAATTCTGATGTAACTCCAAATGCCTCCAAAGCGGAGCTTCGGGATTCCATTCTGACAAAGCTTGATTGGCTTGCGTCGAAGGTCATGAACGATCCAGCAATGAATGAAGTTAGAGTATTGCCGCAGCTGCATGTGCTTCTGTGGGGTAATCAGAGAGGAGTATGAGGATATGAAATTGACGCAGATTCAATATAACGCGATAACTTCCGCAATAGGGAGCACGCCACAGCTTGAAGAGCTCGAGAGCGTTCTTAAGGGGATTCAATCGTTGATCCAGCTCTGTGGAGACGATCCTGACAGAGATGGCTTACAAGACACGCCCTACAGAGTGTTGAAAGCTTTCCTAGAGTACACTTCGGGGCTTAGGGGTGATCCGAAGGAGCATCTGCAGAAGACTTTTGACGTGCAACATCAGGAGCTGGTGCTCGTGAAGGACATCGAATTCTACTCGATGTGCGAGCACCACTTTGCACCATTCTTCGGGGTGGCCCATGTTGGATACATTCCGGAAGCGCGCATCACTGGCTTGTCCAAGATCGCACGAATGGTGGAAGGATATGCCCGCAGGTTCCAAGTGCAGGAGAGGCTGACTGGTCAGATTGCGCAAGCAATGGAAGAAGTGCTTCAGCCGAAGGGTGTAATGGTGGTCGTAGAAGCAAAGCACATGTGCATGTGCTCTCGGGGAATTCAGAAGAGTGGGGCCTCTACTACTACCTCCTCTGTTCGAGGAGTGTTTCTCAGAGAAGCGGATGCTCGTGCGGAGTTTCTCTCACTGATTTCGAAGGGGTGATCTTCTGTGGATAAAGCGTTGATGGCAATGCTCTCTAGTAGAGCACGCTGGATCAATGAAGCCACTGACACAGTGATCGAAGAGCTGCTGTCCGGCGTGCTTGGGTATCGAGACTTTCAGAGACTGTTGGGGCTGCCTGCAAGATTGCACAGGCAGTTCCTGCACTCTGCAGGAGTTGACCTTTACATTGTCCCCTATGAGACTTCGCGACTGATCGTGCTCAGGACGATCGATAACGAATTCTTGAGAGCACGTGTGGTCAAGTATGACCCAATATTCGATCGCGTGGAAGTCGAGGGACTTTCAGAAAAGAGGTTCAGGGAATTGATGGAGCATCTGAAGAGACACTTTTCATCTTCGCTGCACTGAAATTGCCCTTGAAATTTTCCTGAAAATATCGTATAATTAAATTAGGAGGTGAGTTCAGTGATCGTTAAACTTGTGAGAAGCCCAGAAGAAAGAGAAGCGCTTGAGAAGGTATTTAATGCATATGTCGAAGAGGCTCTTGCACGTGCGCAGGCATTGCGCGAAGAACGCGGCAAGGGCTATAACTCGACAGTCTCAATCGTGGACTACTTCCCTCACGGAGAGCAAGACCTTACATACGAGCTGTTCAAGAAGCTGGTGCGTACAGAGAGTGTCATTGCTGCGGAGAAGGAAGGGCTTGAAATCGATGGCAGTGTAGAGGACAGCATTCTTGATGCAATCAACTACAGCGCATTTCTCTATGCGTACTACAAGATGCGAAAGGAGGGCTTCAATTGAAAGTTGCAGTAATTGCGCCAACCAAGCTTCTGGATAAGTTTGCTGCGAGATCGAATTATCACTTGGTACTTGCTCACCAGTACATGCAGGATGCGGCGTACCGTAACTTCTACAAGCGAATGGTGGCCCGCGGAGATTTCGTTATTCTGGATAACAGTGCTTACGAGCTCAAGCGTTCGGTGGACGTGTCTGTGCTGAGAGAATGTGCAGAGGACTTGCATCCAACCGCAATGTTTCTGCCTGATGCCAGATTTGACACTAGCGAAACCTTGAGACTGGTCGCGGAAGCCATTCCGCAGCTGCAGGGGTTGAACGTGAAACTGCTTGCAGTTCCTCAAGGGAGGAATCTTAGCGAAGTTCTTGCATGCTACAATATTCTGAAGGCACATCCTGACATTCATGGATTTGGCTTGTACGAAGAAATTGGTGAAGTCTGTGGCTTCAAGGATCGTGTGGAGTTCCTGAGATTCTTGGACTCCGAAGGTCTCTTGGACTACACCAAGTACTATCACCTGTTGGGAATGGAAGAAGATGTCACCAAGGTCCGGGAGCTCTGCAAGTTCCCTTGGGTGAGTGGCATCGATAGTGCCAAGCCTGTGGTGTATGGGCTCCACGACATCAAGTTCAGCGAGGTAGAAGTACTTCCAGAATATCCTCATCGGCCAGAAGGGTACTTCGAGATTGAGAAAACTCCTTACGAATCTGCGGTGATTCACAATATCGATACTCTCAAAAAATGGGCCCAGAATTACGCGTAAGAAATATATTGCCGAAAAATTTTCTCCGGGGATTTATAAGGAAAATTTCCGGAGATTTTTCGGAGAATGAAAGGAGTTAATAAATATGTGCAGTATATCAGGAGCAATGTTCCCTTTGCTCATGGATCCGCTACAGAGTGCCCGCTACGAAGATATGCTCCGCGACGTCATCTGCGTAGCAGAGGAGCGCGGAAGAGATAGCTGGGGGTGTGCTTTGATATCGTTGGTTCCGTCCCAAACGAAGATCATTCGCAAGATCGGTCGTCCGAGCCACACCCTTCGGGAAGTCGAATTCTATGTTCCTATGATGTCAATGGCCATCAACAATAATCGCGCGGAACCTACTACGGAATATGTTTCGAGCAAGCTTCCGAAAGACATACAGCCGTTCACCTGCGGGGGGTGGATCGTTGCACACAATGGAACGATTGCCAACGACAAGGAACTGATCGAGAAGTATGGTCTGAAGGTTGAAACTTCCATTGACAGTGCTGTCATCCCTGCACTCCTAGCTCACTTTTTCAGCGACCCTGCAGAAATTAACTTCCACGAGATCGTCGAGGTACTCTCCCGAGAGCTCGTAGGATCCTACGCTCTCGCGATTGCTCATACCAATTGTCCTAACGACCTCATCCTTATGGTGAACTACAAGCCTCTGTATGTGGCATGCAATTCCGAGAAGAACTTCTTGCTTTTCTCGAGTCTCGATAAGTACTTGGAGGCGCCCGGCTTGGATCTTCAATTTGCTAGCGACTTGCGAGTGAAGCCGCTCAAGCCGTACTCGGCACTGCACGTAACTCGTCACACCTCCGGAAGGCTCTGCTTTGATGAAATCAGCTTGCCAAGGAAGCGTCCGGATTCTCAGAGAGCGTTGGTAGTTTGCTCCGGAGGACTTGATTCCACAGTAGTTGCAGCAGATGCACTTCGTCGCGGGTACGAAGTAACTCTGCTCCACTTCCAATACAGTGCACGTGCAGAGGTGAAAGAAGTTGAAGCTGTCAGAAACATTGCCGATCGACTTGGGTGTGACTATCTCATCGTGGGAACAGATATCTTCAAAACTGTCATTGGAGGATCTCGTCTCACTAACACACGCGATGAGATCAGTGAAGGAGTTGCTGGTGCGGAATTTGCTCATGAGTGGGTCCCAGCCAGAAACCTCATTATGCTTGCAGTGGCAACTGGAATCGCTGAATCCAAGGGTTATGGAGTTATCATGCTCGGTAATAACCTCGAAGAATCCGGTGCCTACCCCGACAATGAGATGGAATTCATCCGAAAGTTTTCCGAAGTTCTTCCCTACGCCACACAAGTGGACAAGCACGTACGTGTGGAAATGCCTGTAGGACATCTCATGAAGCATGAGATTGTCAAGAAGGGCGTTGAGCTTGGCGCTCCACTGGACCTGACTTGGTCGTGCTACGAGGCAGGAGATCTGCATTGTGGGCAGTGCGGTCCGTGCTTTATGCGCAAGACGGCCTTCAAGATCAACAATATTCCTGAAGTGATCCAGTTCTTGAATGAGTGAGGAAGGCTCCTGCCTTCCTCTCATCATACATAGGAGGCTAGTAAATGTACGGAAAGGGAAGCCTGAATGCGGATATTGTGTTTGTAGGAGAGGCTCCTTCAAAGATTGAAGAGAAGCTGAACGAAGTCTTTTACGGGAATCCTGGAAGACTGTTGCAGTCCGTGTTGAGCTCTGTTGGGATCAATAGTCAAGAGTGCTTCTACACGTACGTAGTAGACTTTGCAATCGAGAAGTCTCCCACTGTGAAAATGATAGAGACTGCACGGGAGAGGTTCAAGAGCGACTTCGCGACTATCAAGCCTAAGGTTGTAGTGGCTATGGGCACATATGCAATTAGGGCCCTATTGAAGCGAAACGACAACATTGCGGAGATTCGAGGATATACCTTCTGGTCGAAGGAATACAACTGCTATATCATTCCAACCTATCAGCCCGGGGCAGTGATTCACAATCCAGCATTCTTCAATGACTTTGCGAAGGACATACAGAAAGTATCCGAGGTAGTGAAGTATCCCCCTGGTGGCGTACGTCAGAAGCCTTTACAGTGGTACATGATCAAGTCAAAGAAGTACGCCATCAGAGTGCTTCGAGCGATGCAAAAGATGAAGAATGTGGTCTCGCTTGACATTGAGACCGACGGCTTTGACTATTTCAAAGATGACATTTTGGACATCGGGATGAGCACGAGTGATGACAGTGCAATCACATTTCACAAGAGCGTGATTGAAGATCCTGAGGTGCAGGCGGAAATGGCTCTCGCATTTGCGAACCCAGACATCATTTGGGTGCTCCAGAATGGCAAGTTCGATGTGCAGTTCTTGAGGGCGGACCCTGATCCGAAAATCTTCGGAAAAAAGAAGAAAGTGGTCATCCCTACTGCAAGGTGCGACTTTGATACTATGTATGCGCACTATGCACTGGATGAGCGTCAAGGAACGCATGGCTTGAAAGCTTGGGCTAGAGAAGAATTCGATGCAGAGGACTACGAAGCAGAGATTCGAGCGTATTTGCCAAACAAGGATACACCATACTCAGCAATTCCGGACAGAATTCGGCACAAGTACCTTGCAAATGACGTTCGCTACACCCGGAAGGGGTACTTCAGGTTCAAGGAGAAGATGAAGCAGGATGGCGTCGAATGGCTCTTCTATAACCTGCTCATGCCCGCTTCCAGAGCCTTCACGGAAATTGAGCTAGAGGGCGTTCCAATAGATGTTGAAATGCTGAAGCGTTTGATGGAAGATGCTGCCCCGAAGATCGAAGAGGCTGCAAAGCGCCTGGCAAGAGCAGCTGAGCAAGTAGGGTGGTCTCCTGAAGCGTACGTTGCCGCTACCGGTGCCAAGGAAAAACCCAAGTTCTTCAATCCGAAGTCCCATCCACAGCTGTCCTGGGTAGCATACGACCTGTGCAAAGTACCTCTCTTCGAAGGGAAGAAGACTTGCAACAAAGATGCTGTAGAGGCGTATCAGTACAGACATCCTTTCTGGAAAGCTCTTGCAGAGTATAAGCAAGTCAATGACTTGTTTGGAACATATGTCAAAGGAATGTTACAGAGAGTAGATCCAGATGGAAGGGTACGTCCTGACTTTCTGCTGCACGGCACGGTCACAGGACGGCTCTCCTGTCATGACCCGAACCTTCAGAATATCCCAAGAAAGTCGTTCGTCAAGGATCTCTTTATCTGCGATGAAGATAGCGTGATTTGCAGTGTGGACTACAAGACGCTGGAAGTTGTAGTTGCCTCAATCCTATCTGGTGATGAAGAGATGCAGCGGCCATTCATTATGGGAGAAGACTTCCACATGAACACTACGCGGGATGTCTTCGGAGAGCACTTGGAAAACTTCCGACAGTGGACTCTAGAGAAGAACGTCAATGCGTATATCAAGTACTTGCAGCAACCTATGATGCTTGAAATGCGAAATGCCAACGCGGCATACAAATATCTGTACACTTGGGAGGATCCTGACAACTTCAACACCTACAAGCTGAAGCCTGTAGAAGAGATCGAGTTCGACAAGTTGGAGGATCTTCTGATCGACTACCTCAGATTCCTCACCAAGTTCATCACGTTCGGGATCATGTACGGCAGAAAGGCGAAATCTCTCGCACACGGAGAGCTGAATTGCTCCGTAGCAGAAGCGCAGAAGTACATCGACAACTTCATGAAGAAGTATCCGAAATTCGCTGCGTGGATGAAAGCGCAGCAGCAGAAAGCTCTCAAGGAAGGATACGTAGTCAATCTCTTCGGAAGAAAGCGTCGCTGGCCATTCATTACATCCGACATTGCCTATCAAATCGAGAACCAAGCGGTCAATACCCCAATTCAAGGATCTGCCTCAGACATCAATCTCCTTTCGCTGGTCGCAATTCATGAAGCATTCCGGGAGAATGGTTGGGGACATGTAAGGTTTACAGTACACGACTCCATTATTTTCCAACTCAAGAAGGCCCACCTATCGGAAGCACTTCACTTGATTCGCGACAAGATGACCCATCCACCAGTAGACACTCAAGTACCTTTCGAAGTAGACTTGGAAATTGGCACTAGATACGGTAATGTAGAGCAAGTTAAGCTGAATGCTCACGGACAATGGGTTCCTGCCAAGCCCGAGAAAGCTAGTAAGTGGTTGATCGACACCCTAACTACCTATTGTGGATACTCTCCTACATAAAAGAAACTCTGTTCGCTTCCTGGGAGACAATTGATTTCCCAGGAAGGCTATCATATAATTAGAATATACTGTTTTCTTTGAAAGGAGGTGAAGACCATGAGATTTTGGCTAGAGGTACCTTGCCGCGAGCTTTCAGACCCTAGACTCCTAGACGAGCATCGTAGCGTACATGCGTATTTCGGTGGAATGATGAGGGCCCCTAAGAAATGGGCGAAACATCCTCTGATCGGTCCAATGGATCCATCTGTAATGCACCTAAGGCATGCCGAGCAAGTCGCTGAAATGCTTTCAAGAGGTTTCAAACATTCCACTCCTCTTGACCTTAGCGATGTAAACCACATCTCAACATGGCGAAACGCTAACGGCCTAGGAACTATTGGAATGTATCTAAATGCAGAAGGCAGCCCGATCCTACATGAGAAGATGCGAGAGCTGCAACTAGAATACCTTGTACGTTAAGTCGGGAGGAGATGCAATTGGCAAAGTATCAGTTGTACACTGATGGATCCGCAGACAAAGATGGGTTCGGAGGATGGGCGTTCTTCGTAACCCAAGACGATCAGGAATGCTTTCGGAAGAGCGGTCAAGAAGAGAACACCACTTGCAACCGGATGGAGCTAACTGCTGTCATCGAAGGTCTCAAGATGTTTGATCCAACTTCCGCGGAAGTCGAAGTTCTCAGCGATAGTGCCTACGTTGTGAACTGCTTCAAGGACAAGTGGTACGTCAATTGGAGAAAGTACAATTGGATCGGCAGCAAAGGTCCAGTCAAGAACCGAGATCTTTGGGAGATTCTTCTTGCTTCCGCTGAGAAATTCAAGCACCCTATTAAATGGACTCATGTTAAAGGACATTCCGGACAGAAATTCAATGAGCTCTGCGATCGCTTTGCGAGCAAGGCTAGAGGAGGGAACGTCGATCGTGGTACTATTACCCGGCTATGAAAGGATGTTCGATGACTCTCTTTCTCGAAAGCAGCTTCGTCACTATCGGAGGCAGTGGCTTCAACGGAACAGAGGAGTCTTACGCCTCTCTGTAGAAGACATGGCTCGAAAGCTCGGAGTAACCGCTACGGAGTATCGGCAGTTCGAAGAGGGCCTTACGGAAGAGGTTGGAGGGCTTTCATTTGAAGAGGTTCACTACTTCATAGTCCAACATCAGTACGCTCTCGGAGTGCAGGGCACTCAAAGGATTCGTATTGACTCTTTCGAGAGGTAATTCCAATGGGGTACGTGCTAGAAATCAAGCTTGGTATGCCTTTCGGTGACATCTTAAGTGCAGAGGAGGGAGATCCTCAATGAAAGGTTCAAAGGTAATTTCACAAGGAAAGCGGGTACGCTTGATCAGTTGGACCTACAAAGATATGGTGCACTACGGGATTGAGGCCCTTGCAGATGGTCAGATGCTGCAAGTCTTCTCTCCAACCAAAGAGATGAAAGGCTGGGCTCTTCGGCAGGGGGCTTTGCAGCGGTTCAAAGAGATGGACTCTGTAGAAGCAGGCAGGCCTCTTTCTGACTTCTACTCCGTGGTGCAGGACATTGACTCGATCACGTCGCAGCATTTTCTTGTGTGGTGGAACAAATCCAGAGGAAGATACTCCTTCGGAAAGGTAACTTCGAAGAGTGAGTATCTTGTGTTCTATGTGAGTCCTGACAACGATCCTGGATTCTTCAACAAGTCGAGTCTCCAAGAGAAAATAGATCTGGGGGTAGTATGGGTTGTGGACTCTTCACAGATTCCAAGTGAAGTAGTCTGGAGGGAGTAGTGTGAGTAAATTTTCAGAAGGCGATTGGGTAATAGTACGCCGAAATGCATTGGACATGCCCCCATTAGTAGGGTACTTAAAGGATATCTTAGTCGCAAGAGGTTCCTACAGGAGGCGTTCTCTTAGGGTGCGCATAGTGCGTCGGCTGGATGGGAAGCCTATTTCTTGGGCGGGCGCTGAAATCTTGGTTAGGGACTTGGATATAACTCCATACCCGCCTGAGGAAGGGACCTTGCAAGATCTTATAGACTTCGCACTCGACGCTAGAGATCGCGAATGGTTTCTAGAGCTTTCCGAACAGTTAAAGCAGCAGAGAGAAACCACCGCGCCAACGGTGACTGAAGAATGACATATTATTAGCCCTATCTTACCACATAGGGCAAGGGAGGTAAAGAATGACCAAGAAAGCAACCGGCATTGTGCGCAAGGTAGACGAGCTTGATAGGATAGTCCTGCCGAAAGAGCTGCGTCGTGTATACGGCATCAACCCTAACGACTCGGTCGAGATCTTTGTCACAGGCGAGGAGATCATCCTGCGCAAGTATGTACAGCCTACGGGATGTACATTTTGCGGTACGGTCGCGGATCACTATGCAGATATGGGAGACCACAGGATCTGCCCAGGTTGTGCGGAGTTGATCATGGAGAGGCTGCAGTCATGATCAACGGTACAATCTGATTTTGAGAGTAATTATCGCGAAATATTCAAATTTCCCGGGAAAAGCTGCCTTATTTTCCCGGGAATATTTTTGGGGCTTTAGAATTTATCCGCTGAAATCTTGGCCCGATAATTGCAGGAGACCTCACAGAGGGAGGCATAAAAATTCAGATGAATTAACATTGATTCCCGCAAATATAACGTTGAAATCCTCCTTTATAAAAGAGGGAAATATTTCTTCAACAGAATTATATTGAAATTCGGTCCCCTATCGGAAATCAACAAAATACTTGCGGGAAGCTCAAACTATTGCTCTCTATGAATACAACAAAAGATTTATATAGTGCTCATTGATTTACCAGCAGGGGTATCATATAATTTAACTAACAGGCAAAACATTTCGCTTTCTAAAAGGAGGTGATAAAAATGCAGAAGCGCTTCGAAGATCTCACTCCTGAAGAGCAGTACATACAGAGTAAAGAGTCACCCGAACTTTATCAGGAGTTCTTCCGAATTCATCAAAGGCTTGCGTGGTTCATAGTGCACGAAGTAATTCGCCCGGAGGCTGCTAAGCTTCTAGATCGCGGGGCGTCTATGGATGACTACTTGCAAATTGCGATGCTAGGGATGTTGAAAGCCTATCAGACTTTCAATCCTGAAAGATCGAAATGGGCTACTTGGGCTTCAGTCTGCATTCGAAACGAGCTTTACATGACTCTTCGCCGTCGAATGAAGTACGTCAAGCGAAACATCATCTTCGAATCCTTCGACGACATAGTGTTTGACCGCTCTGGCGGAAGAGGAGACGAAGCAATTACCTTGGAGCAGACAATAGGAGAAGAGGACCTTCGAATGAAACTGCTCGAGAACGTGGAATTCTTCTGGGCTGTAGTAGAAAGGCTCAAACGTCATCTCAACGCCACCGAACTCAAAGTATTCGAGAAGGTGCTCGAATGCCGTCAAGGAGTAACGCAGGTCACTCTCGCTCGAGATCTTGGGATCAGCCAATCATACATCAGCCGGGTACTTAGGCGCATCTACTTCCAGGCAGAAGAAATTCGCAAGCAGCTCCTAGCAGACAAACTTACCTCTTGATTTCTTCAGGATTTTCACGTATAATTAATATAGGAGGTGATACTAATGAAAAGCGAAAGCGAGATCGTAGCAACCTTTACGGAAGCAGGAATTGCAGCATTCTCACGTGCAATCCTGAATGCAGTCAAGGTCGGAATCAAGATTGCCCAAGAGGTGCAAGTTGTCCCGAAGGAGGACATCGACAGTTCCGAAGTAGATCGGATCGTGCACGCATATTACAAGAAGCGTTCTGAGTCCGCGGAAGCAGAAGCTTCCCCCGACGCTGCTACGGCAGAGGCTCCAAAGCTTGACACCGTAGTTCTTCAGGGACTCTTGGAAGACTTGCTTAAGAACAATCCAATGAAAGTTTCCGAAGTGTTGAAGGCCTTGCACGCAGAGGGATTTGACTGTACATATCAACAGCTCTACTATTCGCTGGAGAAGTTGGTAAGTGCAGGAACAGTCCAGAAGCTTTCTGACAAACGATATGTAAACACATCCGACTCTTTGAAAGAAGCTCTTTAGAGAAGGGAGGTTGAGTAAATTGAATCCTGAAACATTCCATCTATTTGAGCAAGTCCTTGCAAATACACGCAAGTACTTCGTATGCGAGTACTATGCAGGCACCCGTGAAATGATCTTTAGATACGTGTGTAAGCAACTTGGGGATGTTCCTCCAGCAATGGTGTCCGCAGCGCTGAGAGTACTCCGCGACAGCAATGCAATCATATACGACAAGAAGGTTTGGTGGTTCTTGGCCGACAGATAATCCGACCCTAGAGTGCATCTATGGAGAACGGACCTAGGAGACCTTCGGGTCTCCTACCTTCTTGAAAGGAGGTGATTATTCTTTGGGAAGCAGTCGCCCAAAGTTTGTGATGGACATTTCTGTAGAGAAAGTAGACATGAGTTCTTGGACCGTGTATCGGAGAAGACAGACCTGCAAGTGCAAGAGAGTTTGCAATGACGCAGTTCGGTTCATTGGTATCGAAGATCGGATAGTGGTGTGCCGGAACAGAGCTGCAGAGCTTCTAGGAGAACTGTCTAGCATACTTAAGGACGGTGAAAGCTGATGACGCGCCCACGTAGCTACCGAAGAGTACTCTGCGAGAAGTGTCGCAAGAAGTACTCGTACTATCACTTTCCGAAGCACTCATGCAAGCCCCGGACGGAGAGAAAGAGGCCAGCTGATCTCAATAGATCTGGAGGTAAGAAAAATGGATAGGCAATCAACCCTCTACTACCAGAAAGTAATTCTCCCGCGTTGCATCAAGATCGGACAGTACATAGTTTCCCAGCGGGCAACTCTCAGAGCAACAGCTCTCGCATTCGGAGTATCGAAGTCAACTGTGCATCAAGCAATCGGTGTACTCAAGCATATTGAACCGTCCCTACATCAACAAGCACTTGCGGTGATTCAGTACAACAAGTCGGTAAGACATCTTCGCGGTGGGGAAGGCACGCGGAAGAGGTATGAGCAGATTCGTCAAGCGCGGCAATTGGAGCAAATACTAAAATCTCCGCGAATATACGGGTAAATTCCCCGTAATAAAAATCAGGGAGTCCCTTTAGGACTCCCTTTGTTCGGGCCCAATTATTGTAATTGGTTCTCTTGTCCGTTAAACGGCATCGGAGGGCTAGATTCTGCAAAGTGAGGTGCTGTGCCTTCGCCTTCTTCCTGTAGCAGTACATTGTGTCCTTGAGCTGCCATCTTCTCTGCAAACTGCAACATTCGCTTCACCATCTCTCCACCAACTGCTCCGCAGTAGTAGGAAGGAACCATTCTCCAATCGTACTTGCCCTTGTTGTTCTTGGGAACCTTCACTCCGATGGAGTTAGCTACTTGATACTTGATCGCATCCAGAGCATCTCTCGCTTCGGGAATCTCAATCTGGTTCTGAGTACCCGTCGTAGTGCTGTTGATTTTGTCGTCCATAAAATCTCCTCCTGAGATCATAGTGGCTACCTTTGGATGATCTTTCGATCATCACTAGTATTATTATATATGATCCCAGGAGGAAATATTTACGCATCTTCAGATTTCTTTTGTGCGCTGGAAGATTCTATGGAACCCTCCACATCTTTTGTTCTTGAGTTCGCGTTCAACATTCCTAGCTGTGCAAACGTCGGCATGATAGGATGAACAACGTCAAGGAGTGCGAAAAGTATGTCCGACTTGGAAGTCTTGAGAGTAAACTGCATCTGCCCACCAAGACGAACATATTCCTCAATGAGGTCCTTCTTTGTACGCGAGACATTCTCCCTGTAGTAGCGATCCCTCTGACGCAGTATCTCCTGAATCTTTCGATTCAGCTCCATCCTCTTCTTTGAAACTCCCATGATACAACCTCCTGCCAATTGCTTGTTGCGGATGATTTTATTATATGATGCACCTAGAGGGATTTCAATTGATGGATTTGTATGCAGCATACCTCAATCGCAATGCCCTTACTGCTACAGCGAGTCTCTCCTCCGCAGCGATCAGTGCATATGTCGCTGCATCAACGTACTCTGGATTTGCGTTTTCGAAGTTGTGAACTGCTTGATTGTAGGCTGCCAGTGCTTGTCGATACTCCTGCATTACTCTATCTTCCACAGAGCCCACCTCACTTTCCTTTTTGAAGATAAATGTGTGCGAGGATTGCTCGAACGTCAACCTTGATCTTCGGTGGTGTCTCTTGCTGTGTCGAATGCTGCGTCTTCTTCGACAAGGATTTCACCCCCCTCCCACTGCAAGAATTACACTTCCGATGGCGTTAGCTAGCTGTACCGGAATCGAGATTCCTTGTCGGGAAGGCATCCATTCCGGAGACTGCTTCGTACGATACCACTCACGAATGGTAACGTACTCCTTTCCACGCAACTGCGCTCTCCGAATCTCGTATCGAGAGTTCTCGGACTTCTCGATGATCGTTGCATCAGATTCCCAACCCCAAAAGCCGTGTCCCTGAATGTTCATACGTGAATCTCCTCGCATTCGTTTTTGCAAAGCATGTTGGACACGTGAACTTGTCCGTTGCTGCACTGTATGTTGGATCGTGCGTCCTGACGAATTCTTCTGCCGTCATGTGCAGAAGGTATGCCTGAATGTCGATTGACGATATGTGTTGCGGAGCTCTACTACAGCCTCTGCACTCCACCTGTTTCACCTCCTAGAGCGGCTTGATTATGGTGTGGTTGTTTTGCTTCGTGAGGCACAATTTGCATCGAACTTTTCCATTCGGCAGTTTTTCCCAATGATGTCCATGAGTTCGACAGAGTTTCCGTAACCTGCGAGTTCCTAGCGCATACCCCAGCGCTGCAATGACGAGTGTGTACAGCAAGAAGCCCATTTCCGATCACCTCTTTTCGCTGGAACTAGGTTGCCTCTGCAGGGAGGACACCTGCCATCTGGAGCATCTCTTCCCCGAGTGAATTTGCATCCTGGAAGTGAGAGCCGCGGAAATCCGCCGCAAACGAGTCCTCCCAATACATCCACCTCCCTCAGGTTCTCTGTTCAACACTCAATGGTTTTGAGTGCTGAATCGAGAACCCGAATGCAAGTAGCATCCGAGTTCTGCAAGGTTACTCGTCTTCCTCTTCTTCTATCGGAAGGACCTGCACACTGCCGCAGCGAAGACACTCCCTGTAGAAGCAATAGTCGAGCGCTGCTCCAACTACAAACGCGGTGTTGTTTCAACTTCTCGTGTCACACTTTCTGCTTGCCAGAGCTCTCTGTAGGCGGTAGAACCACAGTTGGCACATCTGTGAGGCATTGGGGTGCTCATCACCGGTAGCGATTGCTTTGTCACGGCGGTTGCAAGCACATCAATCAGTTTGGGCAACCCCACCTCGGCAGGCTCTCCTTTTAGATAGGTTTTCACCTCGGTGAGTTCGAGACCGTCACTATCTTTATTCCGGTAGTGGGTTCTCGAAGAACCCACTTACCCTCTCTGTACCGGAACCCCAGCTTTTCAAGATCCCACAACATCATCTTTCTTCGCCTCCTACGGGAGATATGGTCCGAACACCTTCAAGCGTACTTCGCCTTGCGAGTTATCAAGTTCCAAGGCCTTGAAGAGAAATCTCTCTCCCCGGGACATCTTCATCACTTCGTCAACTCGTTTTGCATTCGGAACAACCCAGGAGTCTATCTTCTCGCTCACAGCGTTGTAGATTTCCTGAGAGTTCTCTGTGAACGGAGTAAAGTGCTCCACTATCACGTTAACCTTCCCGCCTAGTACCCTTCCGGCAACCTGTTGCAGCTCCTGCATTAACTCCAGTACCCTAATGCTGTCGTCGGTGTCCGGATGATCCAACATTCCCACTTCATAGCATCCGCATGCGTTGCACCTCTGCTCAGCGGTCTTTACATTAAACTCCGACAGATCGTAGGAGGGATCCAGCGATCCCTCATGGTTCACCCTTACCACTCCAGTACCCGCAAGGTACTCTGTTACGCTTGTGCTTCCGCATTTAATGCAAGTGAGCTTCTTCATTTGTTCTTCCTCCTTAGAATTTTAATTGGTAGGCGCATTTCCGAAAGCGCAGCCAACAGCCTTATCTTAGCTTAGTTACATCATAGGCTTCTACAGGCTTGTAGTAGCTAGGCAATGGCAACAGCATCAACTCGCTGTGGCCAACGCCTCTCGCATAGGTAACTGCCTTGATCATGTCCTGCAGAACAGTCGCTGCATCGCTGCAGTCTGTCAGCGGATTAATTTCACCGCCGCTGCTCTTGACCTGCTCAAGCGCATACAGCAACACATCCTCCAAGTAGTCACTTCTCAACGTTACTTTAACTGTTTGCATACTGCTCACTCCTCATCTCTTCCGTAAGGCGTTTTATACCTTGCCGTGTAGGTAGTGTTACTACTTCTGTGACGTAGCATACACCCTTAAGGTATGTGCTTCCGCATTCCAGGCGCATAAGCTGTTGTGACATGCGATGCGGTGCGGTGTTCCTCTTGTTGTATTATTTGCCGGTCTCCGCTTTAGAGAGCTCCTCTTTGAGGGAGTTTCGCTCTTCCAGGATCCCAAGGTAGTAAGCAACTGCAACCTCTCTAGCTTCCAGTGCCTCGTGATACTCCACAGAGTCACTCCCATATTGCTTGAGAGCCTCCTCAGTATCCACGATTTCCTTTTTCAGGATGGCACCTAGCAGAGCGGTCTTTACCTCAAATAGCTTTAAGAGGCGACGCTTGAGCGAAATGCGTTGGTTTTTAGTGAGTTGTGGACACATGTCCAAGAACTCCTGCACCTCGCTGATCTTCCTCTGGTTCTTTATTAGCATGTCCGCAAATGCCGCAGAGCCTGGCTCGTAAGGTACGGTTACTTTCACATTTGTCACCTCCCCTCGGATTGGATTGACAGGAAGAGAAGAGAGCGGTTAAGCCCTCTTCTTTTCCTGTGCAACTTGAGCTTGCGTAGCACGTGCAGCCAGCTGAGCATTGTGAAGCTCGAGTACCATCCGCATGACGCAGTCGTTCGCTTCGTATGTGCGGTACACACGTTCGTTCGACTGTTTCGTTTTCACGTGAGTGACGACTACCTTATAGGTTTTCGCCTCGGAATTCCCTGTAGCAGTCACTGCATAAACGTCAGCGTCGATTGTGAGTGTGTACTCTGTAGCGTCCCATTTCTTGTTAGCGATAGTTCCCTTCACATGAACCTCCAGCGGGAGATGCTCCCACTTCTTCCTTTGTCCCGGTGTGAGACCTAGGAGATAGCCTCCGTCGTGCTTGCGCATTTTCATGTCTGCCATTGCTTTTGCCTCCTTTGTTTTAATTGGATTCACTGGGATAAGTAGGTAGAAATCCTGAAAACTCCTGAGAACAAGGTGTGAGTTTAGAAAAGCAGTCCTTTCCCAGTGTGACAGTCGGATACCTCCTCGAGGTTCGGCTCGCTTTTTCCCTTTGTTTTAAGGGTTTGCAAGTGACCTCACAGAGTTCCCACTGTTAACACAGAACGCACTGCCTCAAACTTCCCTTGTCAAAGAGCCTCAGACTCCTCAGACACTCCAGTGAATCAGTTGTTGTGCCTGATGATTATATTATATGATACCCATAGAGGGTAATCAATGGTGGGCCAACTAAACTTTTCTATCGTCCAAATTTGGGCCATAAACCCTTTCTATCTGCACTTCTTTGGGAAATCCCGCACGCACACTGGCATTTTTGGGCCTCGGCCGCTACAGGGTCACTCCGCCTCGCGTTTTGCTCCCATTTTTGGTTCAGGCAAATTTGGGCACCCCCCATTTTTGGGCCTAGCAAATTTGGGCGACCCTCGCGCATCTCCCCAGGGACTCGTTTTAGACCCCAAATTGTGGCTGGCAAATTCGGGACTCACTCCGCTCGCCGTTTTAGACCCCAAATTCGGGGGCCGGGTGGGAAACAACCTCTCCCAAAAGTGGGGCAAATTCGCGAAAAGAAAAAGAGAGCGTAGAAATATCGGACTCCACATCTTCGTGTAACTCTCAACCTCGTTTTAGACCTCAAAAATGGATGCAGGGGTCCGAAAAATGGGAGCCCCTCTCCC
>Ga0207866_1000993_pt1 | contig 32117 bp, 29 predicted proteins | sample HigsolmetaAR203D_FD_184835 | JGI IMG/M metagenome (GOLD analysis project Ga0207866, IMG submission 184835) | Ionic liquid and high solid enriched microbial communities from the Joint BioEnergy Institute, USA - AR20-3-D (SPAdes) (version 2) ...
AACATTATTTGTGCCCCAACTGTCGGGATCGGCTGGCCAAGAAAATTTCCCGCGTGCAGCAGGATATCGGGAATAAACCTTCACGCTCCGACAAAGAAAGCCATGAACCGGCGTTCCGGTTCAAAGGACACGCCCAGGATGGACGGGAGGGATATTGACGAGCCGTTGAAGGCACGGGTTGCGTCGTCCTCCGCCGTCCTCCTTGAATCATTGACCGAGATATTAACATTTCCATTTGTGAAGCCGATAATAGTATCATACTATGATCGGTTTTTTTATGGTTTTGTGGGAAACGGAGGATCGCAGGTGAAAATTCACGACACGAACCGGATAGGGCCGCTGCAGGCTTACCGTGCCGCGGAGAACGCGCTGTCCCGATCGGTCGGGAAAAAACCGGCCGCCCGCGATGAAGTGCGCATCTCCTCGGAAGCGAAAGAATTGCTGGGCGCCGATCAGGCGCGGATCGAACACCTTTTGGAGCTGAAGCGCGCCGTCGAGGACGGCACCTATCGCGTGGACGCGATGAAAATCGCGGAAAAGCTTCTACCCTATTTCAGAAATTAGGTGACCGACATGTCCGTGCAGCCGATGCTGCAGCGCCTTGAAGAAATGGCCGACCTCCACCGCCGGCTCCTTGCGCTGGGACGAAGGAAAACGCGCGTGCTCGTTGACGGTTTGGTAGACGAGCTGGCGGAGATCACCGCGGAAGAAAATCGGCTCGTCGGCCGGATTACCGTTGTCGAACGGGATTTGTTCCAGCACGCCGAGCAGTTTTTGAGCGAGAAAGGGTTTCCGCATGACGCATCGCCAACGCTCACCGATGTGATCAAACTGGTTTTTGATCCGCGGGAGCGCGGCGCGCTGCAGTCAGCCCGTGCCGAACTGCTGAAGCTGCTCGGGGAACTGCGCCCGGTCAACGAGCTGAACCGGAATTTGATCGAACAGTCGCTGGCGTTTGTGCGCCATTCCATCGATACGATGACCGCTTCCCCGGAAGACGATATGTTGTACCGACATCCGGACCAGCAGGATCAGCGGTATCTGGGGCGGGGGCTGTTTGACGCGAGAGCATGAACCCGCTTGCTTGTCGCCGTGGATGCGTGGCGGCCGGGATCGCGGAGTTCGACGACGCGGAAGGCGCCGGATCGACGCCGCGGCACGAAAGCGCGAATTCGCGTGGAATGCCCGTTGTGCAGTGAATGCGGCCGGATTTCGCCGGCGGACGAGACGAATATTACGCTGTACAGGCGCCGGCACCACGCATACCGATATCGATGACTTGAGACCATTTGCCCAAACGGATTGCTGAGAACGCAGAGGAGTGAAATTATGAGATCGACGTTTCACGGCTTGGAAACGGCCAAACGCAGCCTGTTTACCCAACAGGCGGCTTTGAGCACGACGGGGCATAACATCGCCAACGCCAACACCAAGGGCTATTCCCGCCAAGTGGTGAACATGGTCGCCGCGCGTCCGATCGAAGCGGTGGGCATGATGAGATCAACCGCCAAAGGTCAGCTGGGAACGGGGGTGGAATTCAACTCCATCACGCGTATCCGCGAAGCGTTTCTCGACGACCAGTTTCGCAACGAGAACAAGTCTTTGGGGAATTGGAGCATTCAGGCGGACACCCTGGAAAAATTGGAAGCGATCCTGAACGAACCGTCCGACACGGGCCTTCGCACCGTCATGGACAATTTCTTCAATGCGTGGGCCGAACTCGTCAAGGATCCGCAAAGTATTACCGGCCGCAAGATCGTCAGGGAAGCGGCGATCGCCCTCACCGACGCGTTCAACCATATGAGCCGGCAGCTGGACGAGCTGTCCGCCGACCTTACGGAGAACATTCAGATCAAGATCGACGACATCAACTCGAAGCTGTCCATCATCGCGGACTTGAACCGGGAAATCCGCCGTATCGAGGGGATGGGCGACAACGCCAACGATTTGCGGGATCAGCGGGACTTGTTGGTGGATGAAATTTCGAAAGTGATCAACATCACCGTGACGGAAACCGAGCAGGGATACACGCTGCAGATGGGCGGCGTCGTTTTGGTCGACGGGGACGCGGTCACTCCGCTTGACGCGGGTTTGGTGGACGGCTATTTCAACTCCGGGGATCTCAATTCCGGTGAAATTTACGGATTGATCGTTTCCCGCGACCGGCATGTCGCCGACTATCGGAATCAGCTGAACACGCTGGCCAACGCGATCGCCAACGGGGAAATTACCGTGACGATTCCCGCGGGAACCGTGCTGCCCGAGGGCACGGTGCTGAACGGCATCACTTATACCGGACCGTCCCGAACGCTGACTTCTCCGCTGACGGTGACCGTGAACGGTTTGAACGGGCTGCACAAGCTCGGATACGCCTTCAATGACAGCGGTTTTTCCCCCGGCGGAGACCTGTTTGTTGCCGGTGACGGTTCCACGACGATTACCGCCGGCAATATTCGCCTGCATCCCGACATCGTGGCGGACCCGACCAAGATCGCCACATCCATGCGGACGACGGGCAATCCGGAAGAGGTGGTCAAGGGCAACAACGACTTGGCGCTGCTCATTTCGCAAATGAAGGACGCGAAATTCGCGTTTTCGTCGCTGGATCCGAATTCCCCGGTGCAGTCGGGCACGCTGAACGATTACTTCCGTTCGGTGGTCGGGCAGCTGGGGGTTCAAACCAGCGAAGCGAAGCGGCAGACGGCCAACCTGCAGCTGATCACCGATCAGGTGGACGCACGGCGCCAGGCGGTCAGCGGCGTGTCGCTGGATGAAGAGATGGCCAACATGATCCGGTTCCAGCACGCGTACAATGCGGCAGCCCGCATCATGACGACGATGGATGAAGTGCTGGAGCGCATTATCAACGGCATGGGCATTGTCGGCCGTTAACGTTAAGTTAGAAGGCATTTGACCGCTGCAATATGGAATGGCGTCGGCCTAAATTCGCGCTGAGAGAACTACTCTTGAGGATGTGACGATCGTATGACCCTGAGAGTGACCCAAAGCATGATCAATACCCAACTGCAGCGCAACCTGAATCTCAATATGTCCCGTATGGCCAAACTGCAGGAACAATTGTCCACCGGCCGTTTGATCAACCGGCCTTCCGACGATCCGGTCGGCATTACGTATTCGCTGCGCTATCGAAGCGAGCTGGCGGCGAACGAGCAGTACCGGAAAAACGTCGACGCCGCGCTGTCCTGGTTGAATTTTACCGATACGATGATCGGCCAGGCGGGCGACGTGATTCACCGGATCCAGGAATTGACCGTGCAGGGAAGCACGGGTACGAATCCCCAGGACGCCATGGACAACGTGGCCAGGGAAATTTTGCAACTCCGGGATCAGCTGGTGAACATCGGCAACAGCCAGCTGGCCGGCAAATACGTGTTCAACGGCGAACAATTCGATATCGCTCCTTATTCGGAGCAAAATGAAAATCCGAATCCGGACCCCAACGTCACTGATTATGCCAACGTGGTCACCGATTCCGGCCAGGTTCGTTATGAGGTCGGTCCGGGGGTGGTGCTGGCCATCAATGTGACCGGCAACGAGCTTTTCGGATCGCCGACCGACAATGACAATCTGTTTCGCGTGATCGACCGGATCGCGACCGCACTGCAAAACGGAGACAAAGACGCCGCGTCGGATGAATTGGCCAATCTTGAGTCAAGATTGGAAAAAATATTAACTGTCCGCGCCGAGGTCGGCGCCAAGACGAACCGGGTCGAGCTGATGGAAAACCGCTTGAAAGATCTGGAGCTGAACGCGACCGATCTGCTGTCCCGGACGGAGGATGCGGATATGGCGGAGCTGCTGATGCGTTCCAAGATCGAGGAAAACATATACAACGCTTCCCTGGCGGTCGGTGCCAAGATTATCGTTCCGAGTCTCGTCGACTTTCTCCGATAAGCGGGGTGAACGGCTGTGTTCCCCATCCCGATGATCCGCATGGAAACGACGCCGGCTCAGATCGGAATCGAAACTCAACCCGGAGGGTTTGAAATTCGGCAGCGGCCTGCGGAAATTCACATGCGAACGACTCCGGGAAAGTTTACGTTCCACGATTCTCCCGGCAAGCTGGAGATTGACGTTTCCCGGGTTTGGGAGGCGTTTCACGGCGGGTCGCCGCTGGATATCACGAAACGAATCTACTCGCAAATTCCGGAAATCGTGCGGCAGGCCATCGTGAAAATCGTGGAAAAAGGCAACCGGATGGCGGCCGTGCATTTGCCGGGAAATCCGATCCAGGAAATCGCCTACCAAAGTTTGTTTGAAGATCCGATTCCGATTCAATACACCGGTCCGGCATCTTATGACAATATCGACATTCGGTATACGGTGGAGGATTTTCGTAGCGAGTTCGAGCCGTGGGAAGTGCAGGTGGACGTGGAGACGCATCGTCCGGAGATTACGTTTCACCGGTGGCAGGTGGACGTATACATGAAACAATATCCTTCCCTGCGCATCATTCCGCCCCGGATCGATCTGGAGGCATGATGTCGGCAAGCCCTTTGCGGCTTTTTTCTTTTTTATGAAAAAAGAACAGAATTCAGGAGTGTGAACGCCCGTGCTGCTGCAAACGGCCCGTTTTGGCGAATTGAAAATCAGCGAGCAGGACATCTACACATTTCCCCAGGGGCTGCCCGGTTTTGAACGGTATCGGCAATATGTGCTCCTAGAAACCGAGGAAGGAATCATTGAATTTTTGCAATCGATCGAAGAACCTTCCATCTCCTTGATGCTGGTCGATCCGTTTTTGTATTACCCCGATTATGATTTTGCGCTGCCGGACAACGTCGTGGAGGAATTGGGCGTATCCTCGCCGGAGCAAATTTTTGTGCGCAGTGTGCTGAACCTGCCCGGCGACATTCACCGGGCGACGATCAATCTGGTGGCGCCGGTCGTGTTTCATGCCGAACGGAAACGGGGCAGACAAGTCATTCTGACACAAACGCAGTACACGACGAAACATCCGCTGTTTCCGAACCTCGCCGCGTCGGGCACGGAAAAACGCTAGAAGGAGGCGCACGGGTCATGCTGGTATTGTCGCGCAAGAGAGGCGAATCGATCATGATCGGCGGCGACGTTGAAGTCACCATTCTCGACGTGGGGGCCGATCATGTCAAGGTGGGCGTCAGCGCGCCGAAGCGGGTGGAAATTTTGCGCAAGGAACTGTACACCGCCATTATCGAATCCAACCTGCAGTCCGCCGAGCCCGTCATGCTTCCCGAAGAGGCGGCCAGGGAACTGAAAAAAATTGCGGAAAAAAACATCGAGAAAAAATAGGAATAAAGTATTAAATTAAAAAAAGATTTTGTCGATATAACATATGGAGTCTCTTCAGGCGGCCGACTGAAGAGACGCCGCCACAAGGACGTGGGATCATCCATTCAAGGAGGAAAATCAGAAATGAGAATCAACCACAACATCATCGCGATGAACAACCATCGCAACATGGCTCTGAACAACGTGGCCGCAGGCAAAAGCATGGAGAAACTGGCATCCGGCCTGCGCATCAACCGCGCTGCCGACGACGCGGCCGGCCTGTCGATCTCTGAAGTGATGAGAGGCCAAATCCGCGGCCTGCAGCAAGCGCAAAGAAACGCCCAGGACGGCATCTCCTTCGTGCAGACGGCGGAAGGCGCAATGAACGAAGTCAGCGCCATGCTCGTGCGCATGAAAGAGCTGATCGTGCAAAGATCCAACGGCACATATTCCTCTGTCGACATTCGAAACATCAGTGAAGAGTTGGATGAACTCGGCCAACAAATTGACGACATCATGACCAACACGGCGTTCAACGGCATTTCCATCACCAAGGGCGTCAGCATCGTCGTGGACGACATTAACACGAAAATCGCCATTGACCAAATCCAAACCGGAAGCTTCACTGGCCTCAATTCCACTTCTGATCTTGACGCCATTAATGCCGCCATCAAGGCCGTGGCTACCCAACGCGCCAATCTCGGTGCGAAGCAAAACCGTCTGGAGTACACCTCCAACAACCTGGGCACGACGATCGAGAACTTGTCGGCTGCGGAATCGCGCATTCGCGACACCGACATGGCGTACGAAATGGTCCAGCTGACCCGCAGCAACATCCTGCTGCAGGCTTCGCAGGCGATGCTCGCGCAGGCAAACTTTGCTCCGCAGGGCGTGCTGTCGCTGCTCCAGTAATCCCGATTGGCACTTATTCATTGGAGACCTTAGAGCACCTAAGGTCTCTATTCTTTTTATGCATTTTGAAACGGAAAGCGGGGGACAGTATGACGACGTTGTCGCTGGTCATGATTGCGCGCAATGAAAGCGCGCGGATTTCCCGTTGTCTGGAAAGTGCCCGTCCGTACGTGGACGATATCGTCATAGCCGACACGGGATCGACCGACAACACCAAGGAGATCGCGGCGCGTTTCGGCGCGCGGATCGTGGATTTTCCCTGGTGCGATCATTTTGCGGAAGCGCGCAATTTTGCTTTGGATCATTCCGTCACCGATTGGAATCTCATGCTGGATGCGGATGAATATTTGATCGGCGACGCGGGCCCCAATATCCGGGAATTCATCTTATCCGGACCGGCCATCGGACGCCTGACCGTCGTCAGTTCCTTTGTGGACGAAACGGGGACGCCGGGCGCTGCGCGCAGCCATATTTCCCGCCTTTTTCCGGCCGGTGTCCAGTACCGCGGCCGAATCCACGAGCAGGTGGACTCCCCTCTGCCGCGTCGGCTCGTTCAGGCGGAGATTATGCATGACGGTTACTTTCAAACAAACAAAGCGCAGCGCAATATTCCGCTGCTGGAGGCGGAATTGCAGGAACATCCGGACGACGCATACTGCCTGTACCAATTGGCCAAGGAATACAAGGGCATCGGAAAAATCGAATTAGCCCTGAAGTATATGGAACAATCCTATGCGAGAGCGAATCGTAAGGCTTCCTATCACCCTCTGATTGTGGTCGAGCTGTTATACCTGCTGAAAGACGCCGGACGATTGGAACATGCGATGGCGGTCGTTCAGGCGGAGTCTGACCCTTTGGCAGGGTATCCCGATTTTCATTTTGTCAAAGGGCTGCTGCTGCTGGATTGGGTGCTGAGCGACGTTCACCGAAACGTTTCCCTGCTTCCCGAAATCGAAAGATCTTACCTGAGATGTCTGGAAATCGGCGAGCATCATGCCTTCGAAGGCGTGGTGGGCACAGGGAGCTTCGCCGCGCTCCATAATCTCGGTGTTTATTATGAAACGACGGGCGATCTGGAGAAGGCCGGGCATTGCTACCGGCAGGCCGCTTCGATGGGATACAAGCCGTCGGAGGAAAGATTGGCGTACTGGGAAAATCGAGGAGGCGGTCTAAAAATTTGATGGGGAAATGTCGATAAAAAGGGTATAGATTGAAGGTTGGAGGTAGGACGGAATGCGTGTGGGGATGAGCGACGCCAGCCTGGTCTGGAGCGTACCGCGAGCGGAACAAGGTTCGATCCAGGTTAACCCGACTTCCGGAACGGACTCTACGTCGGCCAATGTGAATCCGATGTCAGCGAATTCGGACAAAACGGCGGTAACTGTGGAAAGCGAACGGTTGACCAAAGCGATCGATCAAGCCGTCAAGGCGCTTCAGGGACCGTCCACTTCCATTAAGATTTCGTTTCACGACAAGACGAATGAGTTGATGATCCAGGTTTACAACAGGGAAACGGGAGAAGTGATCCGCGAAATTCCTCCCGAGAAATGGCTGAATGTCGTCGCCAAGATGCGGGAAATTGTTGGCATCTTGTTCGACGAGCGAGTGTAGGGGTGATCCTATGAGAATCGCAGGTTTTGCTTCGGGGTTCGATATCGACGCGATGGTGCAGGAACTGATGTCCGCGCACCGCAAACCGCTGGACACGCTGAGACAGCAGAAAACGTTTCTGGAGTGGAAGCGCGAAGATTACCGGAGTATGGCGATCAAGATGATCGACTTCCGCAACAACAAGTTGGTCAGCTATAACAAGTCGACCGTCATCAACGCGAAAAAAGCCGTGGTGACGGGAGATTCGTCCGTACTGACCGCCAAGGCGATCGGGTCGGCCGCCTCCGGCTCTTTGAACATCAAGGTCACCAGTCTCGCGGCTTCCGCCTCGGTACGTAGCAGTTCATCGGTCGGCACCAACATTTCCGAGTCCGCCAGGCTTGATGAAATTTTCGATGCAAGCCTTCTTTCATCCGGCAAGATCACGATTAATGGGACCGACATTACATTTTCGGGGACGGACACGATTCAAAGCCTGATCGACAACATCAACAACAGCGCGGGGGCCAAGGTAACGGCCTTTTTCGACTATGCGTCCGGACAGCTGTCTTTGACCAACAAGGAAACGGGAACCCCCCTTACCGTGTCCGGCGCGCTGCTGACCGACGCGAACGGATTTGATCTCAACACATTCTCTTCCGCGTCGTTAAAGAGCAGCGCATCGATCGGCACCAATATCGACAGCACAAAGACATTGAACGAATTGAAAGCCGATGGTGTGCTGAATTTCACTTCGAATTCGATTACGATTAACGGCAAAAATATCAGCATTGACCCCGACGTAGATACGATTCAGGATTTGATCGACAAGATCAACGCTGCCGATGCCAACGTGACCGCGTCCTTCGACTTTGCCACCGGCGAATTCTATTTGACGAACAAGGATCCGGGCAGCACTATTACCGTGTCCGGCGACCTGCTCACCAACGCCGACGCTTTCGATCTGAACACGACGTATTCATCCGGCACCAACGCCGTACTGGAAGTCAACGGCATGACGATCGAGCGTTCCTCCAACACATTTACGATCAATGGCGTGGAAATTACGCTGACCGGCACGAGCGGCAGCCAGACGACCACGATCAATGTGACGACCGATACGGACGCGATCGTCGAATCGATCCAATCGTTTATCAATGACTACAACGCGATGATTTCCGCGATCAACGCGGAGCTGAACGAAGAACGCTTCCGCAATTATCCGCCTTTGACCGACGAACAGAAAAAGGAACTCAAGGAAGACGAAATCAAACTGTGGCAGGAAAAGGCGCGGAGCGGCACGCTGCGAAATGATACCATATTGAGCAAGGTCATCAACGATTTGCGCCTGGCCGCCATTGCGGATGTCGGTACCGGAAGCGATGCGATCAACATTACGGATATCGGCATCAATACGGGAGACTGGACCAAGCGCGGCCAATTGCAAATTATCGATGAGGAGAAACTTCGCAAGGCGATCGAAGAAAATCCCGAACAGGTGCTGAAGCTGTTCTCCGGCAATGAATCCGGCGCGGATCCTGACGATCCCGCGGATCCCCAATTGGGCATCTTCAACCGGATGCGCAACATACTGGCCGCCGGCATCGACCAGCTGGCCAACAAAGCGGGCACCTCGCGCGTCAGCACGGATCCCAATCAGTCGTACCTGAAAAACAGCTTGATGGAAAGCGAACTGACCTCGCTGGAACGGAAAATTGAAGACTATGAGCGAAGACTGACGGATATGGAAAACCGGTATTACAAGCAGTTTACCGCGATGGAAGTGGCCATCAACCGGTTTAACGCCCAAGCCGGTATGTTTGCGAACTTTATGTCTCAATAAGTGAGGAGGAACGGACTGTGATCCAAAACGCGCAGCAGAAGTACCAGCACTCGGCCGTGCAGACCGCGACTCCCGCACAACTGGTCGTGATGTTGTACGACGGCGCCATTCGTTTCGTCAAATTGGGCGTCGAAGGCATCGAGCAGAAAAATTACCAGAAGGCCAATTACAATTTGGTCAAGGCCCAGGCGATTCTGCATGAACTGACCGGGGCGCTGAACCGCGACATTCCCATTTCCAAACAACTGGTGCAAATTTATGAATACATGCTCTACCAGCTGATTCAGGCAAACTTGAAGAAAACCACATCGCCGGCGCGAGAAGTTCTCCAACATTTAAACGTTTTGCGCGATGCGTGGGCGCAAGCGGCCAAATCGGTCGGCGCCTCTCAGCGCCTGTCTCATGTCTGATCCGATTGCGAAGCTGCTCGATCTGACCAGGAACGTCGCGCAGCAGCTGGAATCCGTTTCGCAAGAGGAAATTCTCGAGTTGATCAACGTCCGGGACGAGGCCTTGTCCTATTTGGAACAACGCTGGGCGGGCTTCACGATGGGAGAGAGGGAAGCGCTGCGGAACGTGATCCGCGAAGTGACGGCTTTCGACGCGGCAATTGATCGGAAGATGAATGATTGGAGAAGCGAAGCTTCCCTGGAAATGCAAAAGATCGGGCTCATTCGCAAACAGCGCAGTGCCTACCAGGGATACGGCCCGATGGACGGCCTGTTCTTTGATGAAAAGAAATAAAAAAAACAAGTCAATGACCTGTGACGGATCAGGAAATCATGACCTGATCTTTTTTTCTTCGGTGTGGACTTCTGAACTATTAGATATTCAAACTCAAATCCGATCCGTAGGAGGCGTATATTTTGCAGACCAACAAACAAGTCAAAACCAGCATCGTCATTCTCACCCACAACAAGCTGGATTATACGCGGGCATGTATAGGCAGCATTCGCAAGTTTACGGAACCGGGAACCTATGAAATCATTGTGGTAGACAACCTTTCCACAGACGGGACGCGGGAATGGCTGGCCGAACAAACGGATATTCTGACGATATTTAACGAAGAAAATGTCGGTTTTCCGCGCGGATGCAACCAAGGGATGGAATTCGCCAGAGGAGACGCCATCCTGCTGTTGAACAACGACACCATCGTAACCCCTGGATGGCTTGCGCTGCTCTCGGAATGTCTTTTTAGCGATGAAACCATCGGAGCGGTAGGCCCGGTTTCCAACAGCGCATACCAATACCAGGATATTCCTGTTTCGTATCAGACGGTGGATGAAATGTTGGAATTTGCATCCCGATACAATGTATCGGATCCGCAATCATGGCACGATGTGGTAAAACTGATCGGGTTTTGTCTGTTGATCAAGAAGGAGGCCGTGGAGCGGATCGGGAAATTGGATGAAAGGTTTTCTCCCGGTATGTGCGAGGATGCGGATTACTGCATGCGTCTTATCCAGGCGGGATATCGGTTGAAATTGTGCACCAAAGTGTTCGTTCATCATTTTGGCTCGATCTCTTTTCGTGAGATATCCGATGGGCAGCGGAAATTGCTGGCTGACAGCAGAAAGAAGTTTGTCGAGAAATGGGGATTTCATACCGTCCATCATATGGCGAAACGCACCGATATGGTGGAACTGATCGATGAGTCGAATTTTCAGCGATCCATTCGCGTGTTGGACGTTGGCTGCGCATGCGGTGCCGCACTGCTGGAAGTCAAAAACCGATATCCGAACGCGGAACTGTATGGAGTGGAGAAAAATCCGCAAGCAGCGGCCATCGCCTCCGCGTTCGCGCAGGTGAGGACCGGGGATGCGGAGGCGGAGCTGGATTATCCCGAGCATTTTTTCGATTTCATTTTGCTTGGTCATGTGGTGGAGCAGCTTCGGCACCCGGATCGTTTTCTGGAAAAATGCCGCTCCTTGCTGGCGCCAAACGGAAAAATCATTTTGAGCGTATTCAATGTGTCTCATATTCATGTACTTCAGAAATTGTCGCTTGGCAACGGGGTGTACGTGGAAGGCGGAGCTCTGGATCCGCACAATGTGCGTTGGTATGATCGTGCGGGCATCCAGACCTTATTGACCCGGACGGGATTTGAACCGGCCAAGTGGTACGCGGAAAACACGTATTTGTCCGAAGCGGACGAAGCGTGGATCGCTGCTCTGTCCAAACTGAGGGGGGGCGGGGACACGTCGAGTCATCGTGTCTGGCGATATGTCGTACGTGCGAAACTATCGCTCAATTCATCGACGTTGCGGAATGAAAGTGTGACGGATCCCGCGGCAATGGAGACGAGATTCATGGAGGACTCCGAAATGAAGGCGGGTTTGGAAGCGATGTTCCGAAACGCCAGGGAGACCGGGGCATTTGGACAGCTTCCGGAGACGATTGCTCTATGGATCAAAGACGGAAAATGCGGAACGGACGCGGTCATCCAGGCGGTGCATACATATGCAACGGACAAGCAAGATCTGTTAAATAAGATTGCTGCTGCTTGTTATCGTCAGCAATTATATGACGATATGATCCCGTTTTTGCACGCATCGCTGCAAATCGATCCGGCCCATACGGATACGCTGTACAATTTCGCCTTTATTCTCCATCGTGCCGGTTCCGATGAGCAGGCGCTGCAATTTTTGCACCACATCCGGGAGAAGGATGAGGAAGCGCTGCGATTGCAGGAGAAAATCCAACAGCGTCTTGCGGAGCGGCAAAAGTAAACGAGGAACGAAGTAAGTGTCTGTGATCAACGAAGGCCTCGAAAATCATCGGCGATTTCGAGGCCTTTTTGCGGATCGTCTTCACAGTTCCTGCAGGAAAGGAAGCCGGCGGCACTCGGGGAATTGCTCGAACAGCTCCTTTTTCACGCGCCGTTTTTCCGCCGGGTCCGGGCAGTGACACAGGTATGTCACATAGTAGACGCGTCGTTGAGGATTTTTTTCCATCGCTTTCCGTAAAAAGTGAAGACCTTCTTCAATCATGTTTTCGTTGAAATGGGAAAAGGCCAAATGCTCCAGGCTTTCCGCTTCCAGTTGATCCTCGTTTTCCAGCAGCATGGAATAATACGGAATCGCCAAAGAAATGCGGTTTTTTGCGTAAAAAAAGTTGGCCATCCGGTTGATCAACTTCGGATGCATCATCCGTTGCATCCATTCGTCGTAAGCGTCAAACTGTTTCAAAGTGAACATATCCGTCAGGACGGTTGCGCAAAAATCCGTGTCCGGCTCGGTCGACCACTGCACCGGCTCGTCTCCGCGCAGAAGGGCGAGCGCGGTGCGATACATGCCGCAAGCATCGCTGTCTTCGCCTGCCGGTTCGGCGAGGTAATTCTCGTCCTTCCACACCAGCGCGCCCAGAATACGCATTTTCAGCAAGTCATCGTCCATGGCCTGTTCTGCGTCGCCCTTCAAGAATCGCTCGAACAATTCGCGGTCATTCAGCAAGATCGCCCTGCGCAGCGCATGGGCCGAACTCAGGGGCAGCGGTTCTCCGAACTTTTGCTCGTAATGCCGCATCAGCTCGGCTTCGCCGGCCGCCAAAGCGGCAGCGGCGATCAGCGCCAAGTCGCGTTTTGTCGGCTGTTCGTACAGTTTGTCCAGAAAACCGATGATGGAATCCGGGGGTTCCGAAACGGACAGCAGTTCCATCATCGTCCGAAGCACGATAAAGTCGGAAGAATTGTGTAAAAGCGTCTTGGTCATATAAGCGATCGTATTGGACATGTCACGCTTGCGATAATAGATGGCCGTGAGTTTTTTGTATGGAATCGTGCTGCCATAGTCGGGGCTGATCAGCCAAAATTCGCGGTTATCTGCGGCCCGCCGCTCCGCTTTCGCGATCGCCTGCACGTATTCGCTCTCGGCGTGCGCATACAGCGCATAATGATCATAGATGACTGCGCGGATGGTGTGGTATTCCGGATATTCCTGATAGCGAACCAATTCCTGATCGACCAGTTTCCACGCTTCCGGTATTCGCGCCGAATTCAGCAACGCGTTGATCCAACTGAGCAGACAGTGGGGCAGCCATGCGCCTCTGGAAACTCCGCGATAGGCGCGCTGGTAGCACTCGCAGGCTTTCTCGTATTCTCCGGCAACGTAATGTTCATTGCCCAAAGTAAAATAATCATAAGGAGTAAATTCCCCGCTCTGTTTGATTTTCTCGAAAATTTGCCGGTTTCGTTTATTTTTCTCTTTGGAAGCGACCGTTTTGTTCAAGTAACCGGTATGGAAAATCCGGTAAGGGAGCCTCTGAAATCGGACAGGAACGCCTCGCTCGGAAGTCAGCTGTTCATGGATCGGCCGGTTGAAACGGATGCCCAAATGATTGGGAAAGACGCGATCCGCGTTGCTTTCCAGGATGTTGCCCGCCGCGACGGAAGACCCGGTGAAGTTGATGATCGGCAAATTGTACACCCGGTCGGGCTGCGGGGTCTGCTCCGACAAAAAATGACGCAGCTGCATCGCTTCCCGCGGTTCCATATACTCGTCCGCGTCGAGCACGAGAATCCATCGTCCGGTCGCCCGCTTCACCGCTTCATTTTTGGCGGCGGAAAAATCGTCCTTCCATTCGACGTCAACGATCAGAGCGTTGTATTTCGCGGCGATTTCTTTGGTGCGGTCGGTGGAACCGGTGTCGGCGATGATGATTTCGTCGACGATTTCGCGAACGCTGTCAAGGCAGCGAGGCAGCACGTCCTCTTCGTTTTTGACGATCATGCAGAGCGAGATCAGTTTATCCATGCGATGATTGTCATACCTTTCGAATATATTAGACCGCTATATTAACCGCCGGTGCCGCATCAGGCCTGAAGTTCCGCGATGCGCGTTTCGATGGACTTGAGCAGTTCCGAATCCGCACAATGCCTGCCCGCCTTTTGATAATAATGCAGCGCGCAGATCCGGTCTCCGATTTGGTCGAAGATGTGGGCAAGATTGTACAGGGTGTCGAAATTGGTGGAGTCCATATGGTGAGCGCGCATCAGATCTTCGATCGCCTGCGGGTAGTTTCCTTCGACATATTGCAATACCGCTCTCACGGTCAAAAGTTCCGCATTGAGCGGCACCGTCTGCGCATAGCGCCCGAACGCGGACTTCGCCTGCTCGATCTGCCCGGCTTCGATAAGCTTGGTCAAATACGATGCCATTTTCGATTTCAACGATTCCAGTTCATCTTCCTTGCGTGCGGGAGAGCGGCCGCCCCGCTCCAAATATTCGTCGATGGCCTTCCAGACGCGGAGGCTGGACTGTCCGTCCCGATACGTATGTACGATCCGGGCGGTCCGTTCGCGCTCATCGCGGTAATAACCGCGGTCATTCAGAGAACGGATCAGCTCGGCCTGCAGCGTATGTTGATCCAGCACTTTCGGTCCGGGGGTCCACAGTTCGTAAGGCTGCAGCAAAAAACCGCGCTTCCGGCGATATTCTTCCAGATCGACGGGGGTGAACAGGATCGGCTTGTCCAGCAGCAGGTAGTCGAAATATACCGAAGAGTAGTCGGTGATCAGCGCGTCGCTCGCCCCCAAAATTTCGTACAGATCGATGCCCGAATTCGTCAGCATCTCGCCTGTCAGCAGCACGAGGCGGGGATGCCCGAAGCGGGCGATATGTTCTTTGGCCAACGCTTCTTCGAAGGGATGAAGTTTGACGATCAGCGTAATGCGTTGTTCCTCGAGAAATTGCCGAAACGACTCCGCTTCGAAGGCGTCAAACCCGAAGGGATTGAGCCAATGCCGGCGGCCGTCCGATTCATGCGCGTGAAAGGAAGACTGCCGAAACGTCGGCATGTAATAGACGATGCGCGTTCCCGCGTAATCTGTTCCGAGCACTTTCCGCATTTTCTGCCGGCTATCCGCGGCAAACAGGGCGTCATTGCGCGGCATGCCCGTGACGCGGTATTTGTCGATGCGGGAGCCCATGCACGCATTGAGCAAGGTGTTGTATGTATCCGAATACGACATAATCAAATCGACATTTTGCCAATACTTTGCGATATCTTGCTGGGTAGCCGGTTCGTCGATGTCCATATTGGCCATGCATTTCAGCGGGAACCCGTGCCACAGTTCAATGAGAATCTTTTCCCCGAGGGCGGGATGATTGCCGTGCGTGGTGACGAAAACATCGCTGTTGCGGGTTTCTTCGCTCATTTTGTCGTACGATTTGAACGCTTCAAGATGAACGTCGTATTTTTGCGCAATGTCTTCCGGCATGTATTTGTAAAGCAGCACCGTATTTGAACCGGTCAAATGGCCGGTAAACAGTGTAATTTTTTTTTTTCGGACAGATTTGCTAGCCATGGATTCTCTCCTTGTGATTCATGATGGAATCTATTCCATTATATCGGAAATTGCCGGTAGATTGTAAACAAGAATACAAAATTTGACGATGTCGAAATTTCGTGGAAAACGGGAGTTAATGCGGGAAAAAGTGGAAGGGGGCTGTCGAAAGGTGGCAAACGATTCACGGCGCTGCGGTATTCTTCACTTTTTGTCGGAGGAATCCGATAAATATGGTATGCTCGTGGTATGCCCGTCTGCAGTGAGGGGAAGGCGTTTTCACCCGATGGATGCGGTGCGAGACGGAATCCAGAGATCCGGAGGGCGAATCGATGAAGAAAGTGTTGACTTACGGTACGTTTGATTTGCTGCATCACGGACATATTCGTCTGTTGAAACGGGCGCGCGCGTTGGGCGACCACCTTACGGTGGGATTGTCCACCGATGAGTTCAACCGGATCAAGAACAAAACGTCGTTTTTCAGTTACGAGGAGCGCAAGGAGATTTTGGAGTCGATTCGTTATGTCGACTGTATCATTCCGGAAACGTGCTGGGAGCAAAAAGTGGAAGACGTCATCCGTCACCGGATTGACATATTCGTCATGGGCAGCGATTGGACGGGGAAATTTGACTTTTTGCAGCCGTACTGCAAAGTCGTCTATTTGCCGCGAACGAACCACATATCGTCCAGCCAGATTCGCGAATTTTACAAAACGCTGCAGAGTTGACAGATTTTTTGCCCAATATACTGCTTATGTCACGAGAAAGCGGGGCTGATTCATGAAAGGCGTTGTTCTGGCTGGGGGAACGGGATCACGGTTGTATCCGCTGACCAAGGTGACCAACAAACATCTGCTTCCGGTCGGCAGGTATCCGATGGTGTATCATCCGATCTGCAAGCTGGTGGAAGCGGGGATCCGCGACATTTTGATCATCACCGGAAAAGAGCACATGGGTGATGTGGTCGCATTGCTGGGAAGCGGTTCGGATTTTGGCGCGCAGTTTACCTACCGGGTTCAGGATGAGGCGGGAGGCATCGCGCAGGCGCTGGGTCTGGCGGAATCGTTTGCCAACGGGGAGCGTGTGGTCGTCGTGTTGGGCGACAATGTGTTTTCCGACAGCATTTCCGCTTACGTCGACAACTACCGGAGACAGGAGCGCGGGGCAAAAATTCTCATCAAGGAAGTGCCCGATCCCCATAGATACGGGGTTCCCGAGTTGAGGGACGGTCAGATCGTTTCCATTGAAGAGAAGCCTTCCCGCCCAAAAAGCCGATACGCGGTAACAGGAATCTATATGTACGACAGCCTGGCCTTTGACATTATCAAAACGCTGCGTCCTTCAGCTCGAGGGGAACTGGAAATAACCGACGTCAACAACGCGTACATCGCCATGAACGCCTTGACGTACGACATCCTGAACGGCTGGTGGACGGACGCCGGAACGCACGATTCCTTGAAGAAGGCGAACGAATTGGCCAAGGACGTGTTGTACGAGGCGGCGGGTGTTGTTTTCAAATCTTGAACGGCGGGGAAACGGAAATGCGAATCATACCAACCAGATTACAAGAAGTGCTGCTGGTGGAAACCGATGTGCACGGCGACCACCGCGGTTTTTTTACGGAAAGCTATCATCGGGACCGATTCACAGAAGCGGGCATCGATTGTGAGTTTGTCCAGGACAATCATTCGTACTCGAAAGAGGCAGGCGTGCTGCGCGGTTTGCACTATCAATTGGAGCCGATGGCGCAGTCGAAACTGGTCAGGGTCGTCCACGGCGCCATTTACGATGTGGCCGTGGACATTCGCCAAGGATCCCCGACCTTCGGACAGTGGATCGGCGTCATTCTCAGCGCGGACAACATGCGGCAGCTGTTCGTGCCGAAGGGGTTTGCGCACGGATTCTGCACGCTGGTTCCCAACACGCATGTGCTGTACAAAGTGGACAATTACTATTCGCCGCGGCATGATCGCGGGATCGCCTGGAACGACCCGCGTCTGGCCATTGATTGGCCTGTGCGCGATCCGATCTTGTCGGACAAAGATCGGGTGCATCCGCTGCTTGAAGATGCGGAATGTCTGCCGTTGTGAACGACGGATTCCGTATGACGCCCATCAAGGATTTGGGGGAGATTCCATGAAGGTGCTCGTCACCGGAGGCGCGGGATTTATCGGGAGCCACTTCGTGCGGCATCTTGTCCGTCAATATCCCGCATACCGGGTCATCAATCTGGATGCGCTGACGTATGCCGGCAATCTGGAAAACGTAAAGGACGTCGAAGCGCATCCGAAATACACTTTTGTCAAAGGTTCGATCACGGACCGCGCGCTGGTCGGCCGCCTGTTTCAGGAAGGGCTCGACGCGGTCGTGCATTTCGCCGCAGAGTCCCACGTGGATCGAAGCATAAAGGATCCGGGGCGGTTTTTGGACACCAATGTCATGGGCACCCAGGTGCTGTTGGAAGCCGCGGCACAATACGGCGTCGGGGTGTTCGTCCATATCTCGACCGATGAAGTGTACGGTACGCTCGGGCCGGAAGGGTATTTCACCGAGGATAGCCCGCTGATGCCGAACAGTCCGTACTCCGCTTCCAAAGCGGCAAGCGATCTGCTGGTTCGCGCCTATCATGAAACCTATGGCGTACCTGCCCGGATTACCCGGTGTTCGAACAACTACGGGCCGTATCAGTTTCCCGAAAAGCTGATTCCACTCATGATTATGAATGCGCTGAAATATCAGCCGCTGCCGGTGTACGGCGACGGAATGAATGTGCGCGATTGGCTCCATGTGGAAGACCACTGCCTCGCCATCGATCTGGTGTTGCACCGAGGAGTTAACGGGGAAGTGTACAATATTGGCGGCAACAACGAGCGCACGAATCTGGATGTGGTGCGGGCGATTTTGGCCGTATTGGACAGGCCGGAGTCGCTGATCCGTTTCGTTCAGGACCGGCCTGGTCACGACCGGCGTTATGCGATTGACGCGACGAAAATCCGGACACGGCTCGGCTGGGCGCCGCATTATGCTTTCGAAGACGGGCTTCGGCAGACGATTGAATGGTATGTCGACCATCAGGATTGGTGCCAGAGGGTGTTGACCGGGGAATACATGCATTATTATCAACAGCAATATGGCAGCAGGTTGGGAGTATGAGATGAGAATATTGATTACCGGCGCCGACGGTCAGTTGGGCCGCAGTTTGGCGAAAACGCTGGGCGGCCGGCACGAAATATGCGGTTTTGGCCGCGCAGCGCTGGATGTGACGGATGCGGAGCGGTGTTTGGATGTCATGCGTCACATTCGGCCCGATGCGGTGGTGCACGCTGCCGCTTTTACGGCTGTGGATCAAGCGGAGCGCGAGAGAGATGCAGCCTATGCGGTGAACGCGATCGGGGCGGCGAATGTCGCCGCCGCCGCTCAGGAATTTGGCGCCAAGATGTGCTATATCAGCACCGATTACGTCTTTGACGGTGTCAAAAACGAACCTTATATTGAGTTTGATCGTCCGCATCCGCTGAATGTGTATGGTCATTCCAAGCTGGCGGGAGAACAGTTGGTGCAAACCCTTTGCCAAAGATATTTCATTGTCAGAACTTCGTGGCTTTACGGAGTGGACGGGCGAAATTTTGCGAAAACGATGATCGCGCTGGCGAAAAAGGGAGAACCGATCAAAGTGGTTGACGACCAGTTCGGATCGCCCACGTTTGCCTACGATCTCAGCCGGTTTCTCGGGGAATTGATCGAAACATCCCGGTTCGGTATCTATCATGCGACCAACAGCGGTCATTGTTCCTGGTTCGATTTCGCCGCCGCGATTTTTGAGGAATCGAGGCTGAACGTCTCGCTCGAACCGTGCACAACCGATCAGTTTCCGCGTCCCGCACGCCGTCCCCGGTACTCCGTGCTGGACAATATGGCCATTCGGGTCAACGGATTTCGTCCGCTTCGGCATTGGCGGGAAGCGTTGCGGGAATGGGTTGAGGGAACGAAACAACTTCAAATTTAAAAGAACAGGAGTTACTGATATGACGGAAGCGCGGCTTTCAGAAAAAAACGCTTTGCGTGAGTTGTTAATCCAATGCATGCATGATCTGGAGACCAATCTGGAGCCGCTGCTCCAGTTTGATACCGAAAGCATCGTCGCAGAATGTTTGCAACTGCCTTCAAGTTCCATTGACCTGCTCAACAGATTGGCGATTTTCAACTTTGAACAAGGCCGCCTGGACGATGTGCTTCCTTATTTGAACGAAGCGTACCGTTTGAATCCCCAAGACGGGGATACCCTTTACAATCTTGGCGTTGTCATGCACGCCGTCGGTGAATACGAATTGGCCCTGCAATGGTTTGAGGCCATTGCCGAAAAGGACGACGAAGTTCTGCAGTGGATCGCAGTCGTTCAACAACAGCTTCAGGACGCGCAAGCGCGAAGAAGAACGCTGAAGTTTTATCTTCGGCGCATTGAGCACGAAGTGGAGCGTGACGAGGCGGCTGCCCTTCTCATTGCCGATTTTCAGGCCGGCAATGTTTCCTTGCAGGATATTTTTTCTGTCATCGAAACGGATATTTACTATAAAAGTGCGACGTTGAATCGCGTGGCGGTATATTATTACGCTTCGGAACTGTATGAGCATGTGATTCCGCTGCTGCAAAAATCCCTGGAGCTGGATCCGAATAACGCGGATACGCTGTACAATATCGGAAGCGTTTTGTTTCAAATGAAAATGTACGCGGAGGCGTTGAATTTTCTGAAACAAATCCAACAGCCGGATCAGAAAGTGTTCGATTTGATCCGTCAGGCAGAGGAGAAAGCGCATGAATGAGAACAATTCACCTATGATGAATATCTTGATGCCAGATCTGATATTCAGCCAAACCGAAATTTGGTTCAAGATGTGGTGTAAATGAAGTGCGGGAAGACCTGTTTCTAACGATAATCTTTTTTATCTGGAAAAATTGAATTTTTTGCTCAGAATATCGAAGGGGATGCCGTATGAATCGACGTAAAATAAGCTTCATTTACTGCACCGACAATGAACGGATGTACAACGAGTCGGTAAAGTACATCCATTCGCTCTACGTTCCGGAACATTTTGAAGTCGAAATCATTGCGATTTCCGATGCGGTAAGTATGACAGACGGATATAACCGGGCGATGAAACGTTCTGATGCGAAGTATAAAGTTTACTTGCACCAGGATGTATTCATTGTAAACAAAAATTTTATCAGCGATGTTGTAAGTCTTTTTGAAAGGAATCCGAATCTTGGATTGCTGGGCATGGCAGGGGTCAAAAAAATGCCGCCCAGCGCAAAGTGGTGGTATTCCTCCAATGTGTATGGAAAGGTTATAGGAAGCGGCAATACAGGAAAGATGGACTTGCTGACCTATCGTCAAGTCAGCGGGGAATACGAGAAGGTCGAAGTGGTTTACGGCTTTCTCATGGTCACCCAATATGATCTCCCTTGGAGAGAAGATCTGTTTCAAGACTGGTGCTTTTACGAAGCTTCGCAATCCGCCGAATTCCTGAGGGCTGGCTTTGATGTAGGGGTTCCCTTTCAGGACGATCCCTGGTGTATCCATGACAGCGGAATATGGAATGGGAACGGTTTGGACTCATATGCCCAAATTTTTCTCGATGAATACAGCAAGGATATGTTACCGCTCGTAAGTGTGCTGATACCGACCTATAATCGTCCGCAATTGTTTGAACAAGCCTTGTTGAGCGTCATCAACCAAACATATCGGAATATCGAAATTATTGTTTGCGACGACAGCACCAATGATGATACCAAAGATCTGATTCAGAAGTATCTGAAAGAGTACGATCACATCGTATACGTGAAAAACGAAAAAAACTTGGGGCAATTTTACAACGATATTCAGTTAATGAATCTTGCAAATGGCGAGTACATCAATTTTCTCATGGATGACGATCTTTTTCATCCAAGTAAAATTGAGAAAATGATGGAGTATTATATTGAGGATACAGAATGTGCCATCTCATTGGTCACGTCTCACAGACAAAGAATTGATATGGATGGGAATGTTTTGCCGGATATCTTTGCTACTCGAAGACTTTTTAACCAAAATACCGTGATCGATGGTATACTATTCGGCGAATTTTTATTGAGCATTTTTTCAAATAGTATCGGCGAGCCGACGACCGTACTATTTCGAAAAAGCAAAATGGTCGAGCCGTTCGGCTGTTTCTGTGGGCGGCCCAATATTTGCAATGTGGATTTTGCAACCTGGTTAAACCTGCTGTCGACAGGGAAGATCGTCTACATTTCCGAAACCTTGAGCTATTTTCGGATCCATGAAGGGCAACAGCTGGAAAAGCCGATGATGCGCTTGAGCGGAAGAGTGGATTTCATGCACAGTTTGCTGCATGCCGAAGAAAGGGGATTTTTCGTTAATCAACCGGAAAAATACTGGCAGGCAATCATCATTTGTCTGAGAGAGGCAGACCAGATCATGCCGAATGTGAAGGAGCTTGGGGATAATTCTAAGTTACTCCATGAAATGAAAGACTACTACGAACAACTCAAGCGCAAAAAAGAAACTCTGAGTAGATCGCTTCCGCTTGTCAGTATTGTGATGCCGTTTTTCCATCGTCCGGATTCATTTGAAAAGGCTCTAAAGAGTGTCCTGGATCAATCCTATAAGAACGTCGAAATTATTATTTATAACGATACGCAAAACGAAGATTTGGAAAGGGTGCTTGCACCATACTTGATCCAATACGGCCAGATAAAATATTGTAAAAGCAAAAGGCCGCCAAGCCATAGTAAATACCACGAATACATCAAAATGGCGTCGGGGGATTATATTGGTTTCCTAAGCGAAGACGGACGATATCATCACGACAAAATATCCTTGATGATGGCACGCTTTTTACAGGATTCGGATCGCGAAATCTCCCTGGCCATATCTCATAAGTACATCTTGGATGAGAACGGCAATCAACTGACGAAATTCAATCGCAAACCGTTGTTTGAGAAGATGGAACTCGTCAGTGGATTGCAGTTTGGCGAAAGCGATTGTCACTATTTATCCAACTTGTGGATGGATTTGTCTGCTCCATTGTTTCGCAAAAGTGTTAATGTCGATCTCATAGATCAATTCGACGACGAGATCGATGCCACCCTGTCTATTTGGCTGCATTCGCTTACGGAAAGAAAAATGGTGTATTTGCCTGAAGCATTGAGCTTTACGGTTGCCAATGAAGATCAGTTTATCTGGAAAAGATTGGAACTCGCAAATCAATTGTTGTTCTGTCAAGGAGACGGCTTATTTGCGAATTCGCACAGATATCGTGAATTTTTGACAGAAATGCTGACGATTTTGGAAGGGGATTCGAGAATTTCTCATTCGCCGGAATATATGCGGCAAAACAAGATTTGCAGGGAGCAAATCAGACAAAAAATCTTCATGCTTCCTCTGCCAGCAGGATGTATTTCCGGAGAGCAGCTTTACCAAAATGACATAATTGCTGAAGAATCGGAAGAAGTAAAACGACGTATTTCAGATCATTATTATTACGATGAGAAAGAACGCATCTTCATCAATCGATTGTCGTCCAAAGTCGATTATGCAGACGGGAGTGAGCAAGAACTCATTGACCTTTTCAGCCGGATTGACGAAATCGATGAGGACGGAGAAAACCTCCTTCCATATATGAAGGATTGGTCTACAAAATATCATCTTTCTCCTGTCAGAAACAATCTTTTCGAATGCGTGCAGGATCTGTTCAAGCCAGGCTGCAGAGTTCTGGAATTGGGCGGTGGAATTGGAGCAGCCACATGGTGGTTAGGTAGACGATTTGCTTCTGTTGATGTGATTGAAGGAAGTTTCGCCCGTGCCAAGGCTAACAGGTTGAGAAATAAAAATCACGACAACGTAAAAGTGTTTGTGGATGATATCACCAAAGCAGTGTTTCCGAGATCAAAATATGATCTTGCCACTTTGATCGGTGTTCTCGAGTATATTCCCTATTTTGTGGATTTCTACAATGCCGAGAACGTTTGTATGGAATTTTTGACGAAAGTGGCGGAACATCTTGAAGATGACGGAATATTGATGATTGCCATCGAGAACAAGTTGGGAGTGAAATATTTTGCCGGATGTGCGGAAGATCATAATGGAAAGCTATTTACCGGCATAAATGGTTATCCGGACAAGTCCCCGGTTACGTTCAGTAAAAAAGAACTACAGCAAATTCTTCAAGGATCCGGGTTTCAAAACATACAGTTTTATCATTGTTTTCCCGATTACAAGTTGCCCAAGACGATAATTAGGGAAGACCCCGAGATGTATCATTTTGATCTTAGCGGCATCTTACGGGGGATGTATGTCGACTACAAACATCAAAGAGAACATCTGATGCCCGATACGCTGCTGATTGACGCCTTGGTTTCTGCCGGGTTGCTGGCTGATTTCTCAAACTCTTTCCTGGTGCTTTGTTCCAAATCGCCGGCAGTGAATTTAAAAACCAATCCAGTCATTACAAAATACTGGAATAGAGAGGTTGTAAAATCGGTCTTCTACCATAAAATTGAGTTTTATTCGGACGGAAATCAGAAAAAAGTAGTCAGAAAACCGCTTTTTCATCACACGGGAACGGCGGAGATTGGAAAAACCCGCTATCATCTGAACAATGAAGAGTTGGTTTATGGTAAAAGCTTGAGCGTTGAAGCATACAGAACTTTGCTGGCAAATGACAATTATGAAAGCTTGACGAATCTAATACGAGAAGTGCACCGCTTCCTGCTGGAGTCGTACCAATTGGAATCTGTCGATGCCGAAGGGTTTCGTCAGGTGGATGGAAGCGCGATAGATTTTTGTTTGAACAATCTTGTGAGAAAACCGGACGGAACACTTCATTTTGTCGACCGAAAATGGCAGTATGCCGAAGCACTGAACGAAGATTATGTCATTTTTCGAAATTTGTACGCTCTTTATGAAGAGATGTTTCCGTACATTGCGGAAAACAATTCCGCGGATTTTGTGCTGAAAATCATGAAAAGAATCTTTCCAGGGATGGACTTTGCAAGATTCGAGATGCACCTTGAACAAGAATCGCGTTTTCTTTGCGATATCCATCGATTTCCCGTTACAAGAACCAACCTGATTGCTAATCCACTCAACAAAAGTCTAATGTTCAAAAATCAAATCTTGCATTATATGATCAATAATCGGGTTTCGGGGAAATGAAGTCCGGTTTGGGTTTCATAACGGTGTGAGCGGAGGTGCTGAGGTGAAAAATTTTTTTATCAAGCCGGGGTATACTTCCCGTTTGAAGCCTGAATATTTCATGGACAACATTCAGGGAGTGGTACACCAACCGGATGTATATTTGCTGGCCAGATATTTGGCCGAAAAGTTCGGAAGCAAAACGATAATTGATATTGGTTGCGGCAATGGGAAAAAGTTACACAATTTGGCACGGGATTATAAAATTATCGGTATCGATATAGGCAGCAATTTGGATTATTGCAGAACGGCATACCCCGATCATACCTGGATTGAACACGATCTGGACAGTCCGGTGAAAATTCCGATTTCCAAAGCGGATTTGGCCAACGCGGTGGTTATTTGCGCGGATGTGATCGAGCATTTAATCAACCCGTATTACTTGTTGCGAAATATCAAAGAAATCATGCTTGATGCGGCGGTTTGTTTAATATCGACACCGGAGAGGGATTTGGTGCGAGGAGTCGATGATTTCGGACCTCCGGCCAATCCTGCGCACATAAGAGAGTGGAATATTCAAGAATTTTACCAGATGCTATCATATTTCTACTTTAATACCGAATTTGTGGGATTGACGGTCAACAACGACAGAAACCTGGAGAAGAAAACGATATTGGGAATTATTGGAAATGACAACCTCGATATTCGAAAAGACGAGAACTTTAAAGTTACGGCGATTATGTCCGTTTATAATGAAGAGGATGTTGTGTTTCATACCATCAAAAAATTGTTGGATCAAGATATTCATGTATATGTGATTGACAATTGGTCCAATGACAATTCATATCACATTATAGAGCAGTTTTATGGGCACAGATGTTTTCTTGGCGTGGAGAGGTTTCCCCAATCGGGACCTGCGCAGCACTATAATTGGACGGATATATTAGAAAGAATCGAAACGTTGGCGATGCAGCTGGAGTCGGATTGGTTCATACACCATGATGCGGATGAAATACGAGTCCCTCCCTGGAATGTGAGCTTGAAAGAGGCCATTCAGTATGTGGACGGTATGGGATTTAACGCTGTCGATTTCACTGTGATTAACTTTCATCCGTTGGATAATCACTTTTCGACAGAAACCGATACGTTGGAAGGTTACTTTACCCATTTCGAATTTGGCACCAGGCCGGGGCATTTCAAGCAGATAAAAGCTTGGAAAAAAACTCCCCAGAAAGTGCAACTGGCGCGTTCGGGAGGTCACGAGGCCGTATTTCCCGGTCGTAAAGTGTGTCCTTACAAATTTATAACCAAACATTATCCGGTTCGGTCGCAAATTCAAGGAGAAAAGAAAATTTTCCGGGATCGCAAGCCGAGATGGAACCCCCACGAAAGAGAAAAAGGTTGGCATTTCCAGTATGATCATATCAACCAGGGCGATTCTTTTATCAGGCGAAAAGATGATCTGATTGAGTACGTAAGTGATGATTATTTCAGGATCGTTCATTTGGTGGAAATGCTTTCGGGGATCGGAATCGTTCAAAATAATGTCTGATCTTTTCGCGAAATTTCCATGGATTTATCCCCAACTTCTTGCCCACAAACCTGTGGATATTGTGGATAAATCTGTGCATAACCAATGAAAACAAGCTTACATCAAGGGATGCCGGTGTGAATACGGAAATTTTCAATCAATTGAAAACCGAGTGAAAACGGCCGTCGCGCCCAGATTATTCCACCCTTTCGGGTTTTCCTTTCGGGTTTTCATTGACTTTACGTCGGCGCCGTGTTATAGTCGAGATGTGGGCAAAGCAAAGCCTGCAGCATTTGAATATGAAGGGACTGTATTACATGCAAGGAAGAGTGAAATGGTTTAACGCAGAGAAGGGCTACGGATTCATCGAGAGCGAACAAGGCGGCGACGTGTTTGTTCACTTCTCGGCCATCCAACAGGAAGGATTCAAAACGCTGGAAGAAGGCCAAGCGGTTGAATTCGACATCGTGGAAGGCGCACGTGGTCCCCAGGCAGCTAACGTAGTCAAATTGTGATTTCCTCTGCGTGAACCATTTTTTGGTCCTACGCTTGAAGAATCCGCATGTTACGATATAGCTAGCGCGAAAATCACCCCGGTATATCCGGGGTGTTTCTTTTTGCGGCGCGAAATGCGGGACGACCTCTTCTGAAATGCGGGAAGCCCGCTCCTCGTAACCCACATTTCGCAAGTACTGGATTCACAATAATCATTAGGTACGAATCTTCTGCATTCTGTAAAAGCCAATGTTGGTTCGGACAATCGGGGAGAATCGACGGGCAATGACCGCTTTCGACAGGTTGTGTACACACTTCCCCGATTTTGTTAAGCGGGTTACAGCTTCGACACGGTTCGTCGTGTAGATCGTCATGTCATATCCCGCCATCTCCACCACACGGCGAGCGAGTTCGTCCGCATTGTCCGTCAGAAACTGTTCAGTCCGGTCCGGATCGTGTAGCAGCATCACTTTCACGGATTGCAGCAACTCCAGCAACACTTGTCCCGTCGGCTTGTAGTCTTTGCTTCGTCCCGGAATCTGCAACGGTTTCTCCTGTTTTGCCCACTGTTCACGGACCCGGTACTCCAATATTCCATACACCAACAACGCCATGACCAGCACGATTCCCAGCGCCCCGATCCGATCGGGCGTTTTAGGAATATACCGTCCACAAGCTGCGGATCCTTCAGCAGACGAAACCGGGTTTCCGCCGCATCCTGTCCCTTGTAGGTTCGAAGCACCTCGGCATCCGTCACTCGGTCCGTCTCTGCATTACTGATCAGTACAAAGGTGCCCAGACGGCGCTTCTCTTCTTCCACCGCCTCTTCGTTGCGTGGCAACATCGTGCGCCGAGGCACGTATACCGTTTCCATCGGTGTCTCTTCCGTCTTCTTTGGACGTCCCCGTCCCCGACCGGTTCGCCTGGCGGGACGCGTGATCGTCTCGACCTCCATTTCTCACGTATACTAGTTGCTTCGATGCTCTTTTCGATACACTTCGATCGCTTGCTAAGCGTCGGACACAATGGAACTCACGTTGCTCCAGCTTCTGCAACGCATGCGCGATGCGTTCCTCTTCCTTCATTCTTCAGCGTTTTCTCCAGGCTCCGCTGTTTACGCTCAACCTGGTGATCCGAATGCACGACGATGAACCGAAACAGACATCCGTCGATCCGCCGCTCGAACGATTGCAGCCGATACTTCGCGGCGGTTTCCCCGGTTCGGAGCGCGCCGGTGTTCTGCCACGCCCCCGAGGTCCCGCCGCTTGCTTCACTTCATCGCCGACGGAAAACAGATCCGGCAAACGGGAGACAAAGCGCAAGCGCATACGGCTCATTTATTTCATGTTTCGTTTTGTGATCAGCGCGGAGTCAGCCACGTAGAGCAGTTGTTCCCAAGTCTCTTGTTCCAACATCCGCCGCAGCTTGCCGATGAAGGTGAAATTCCACGTCTTGTCGGAGGTATTGCCGTTCTCCACGTTGGCCAGCACCGGAATCCGTTCCGACGTCACCGCCAACCCCAGCATGATATGCTTCAAGTCCGGCCGGTGATCCTTGCTGTGTCCGCGAACCACTTGCAGTTCGCTTCCTTTTCATAGTCGCCATGCAGACTGAACGAAGTCGTATCGCTGTGCAGACTGCGGATCGGCAGTCCAAGCTTGCGCATCGCGTGGATCGACAGGGTGGAGTAGACCGATCACGGTGTCGCTTCATGCAACTTGTTGAGCGCGCGAGCCAATACATTGTCATTCAATTCGTTGGCCGTCACCCCCGGACCGAACAACCATTCCACGTCCTGATCCTGGTAAAACCGCTTCACCTGATACAGCGGCTCCTTCCCGCACAGCACATTGATGATCAGCGCCTTGAGCCTCGTACCCGGTGACAACTTGCATCGATCTTGATTCCAAGAGAGCAAGGAGTTGAGGAGCGGCTCCAAACCGATCTCCTGGCCGATGCGGTTGACCAGAACGGTTGGACCCGAAGAGTAGGCTTTCACCGATGGGTTCATTCGATCGCCTCCAAAGAACAGGACAATACAATATACATTCTTTGGAAGCAGGTTGATCCCTTCTGAAAAATTCTAATTTTGTCTAAAAATCACGTACGAAATGTGGGTTCAAGTTCCTCCAGTAGAACAAAGAACTCTCCAGACAAGCGCTGATCTGATCGATGTTTGTGGCAGCATGCACGCCCAGCACGTTTGAGACCGAAGCCAGTCTGCGACAAGCACGGTTTGCCGCCTAACCCCAAAGAACAAGAAAAAAACACAGCAAACCTAAAAATAGCTAAATATTAAATGTGTTCATTATTTCGTTATAGCCGCAATTTGACATAAATGCGTCTACACGTTCCAAATCGCTCTCCCTATAAATGTGAAAAGCCGGATAATGGGTATCCACATACAATTCAATACCTAGTGCAGCTGCTCTAATACAAAAATGTCTGTCTTCACCCCTGAAAGACAGGTTACTGATTTCACTAAAATTTACTCCAGCATCCAATGCGGATTTCGAAATTAATGTACATGCACCGAGGCCTCCTACCTTATAAACTCCCGGTTTTTTTAATAAATTGAGAAATTCTAAGATTCGCCTGTTAATTTCTGCTTGGTCTAATTTTTCATTTCTGCTGGATTGATACAATGTATACACGTCCTTAAGCCATACTTGCGGCAACTCGATGTAATCATTGTACCACTTTGTCCAAAAAATATTGGATATAATGTCTTTATTTGCGGAGACAAGCCGATTTAATGTGTTAGGATGCAGGACCAGATCCGAATCAATTAAAAAAAGATAATCAAAATGATTGCAAAGGCAAAATTCAATCATATCATTTTTGAAATTGGCCACTTTCCATATCAATTTTTCATTCCAATAGTGGGTATTCTCATTTCGAATATACTGGTCATTAAAATGTGATCTAAGAATATACGTCCGATAATTGTGACTAAATTCTTCTATAAATAGGCTTGATTCTGGTTCAATGTTGTCATCCACAAAGAAAAAGGAAACTTCGAAAGAATCTTTTTTCAGTAGGTCTAACGATTTCAGGAAATATCTTAATATTGCTGGTTTTTGATGAATCGGGCTGCCAATTAAAATACGCGGTTTTATCTTGTTATCCTTAGACTTCGTATTCTCGATTTCTACAATCATATTTTGTATAGACTCACTCAAAGAAAGGTCAGTACAGATTTTTTTCGCTTTATGTAAATAAAAGTTGGACCATTCAAGATTCCCTAATTTAAACTGAATGTAAGCCAAATTATAGATAGAATCAAAATGCGTCTTATCCAACATATACGCTCTGTTAAATAAATCAACAGCTTTGGAAAGATCATTTTCTATGAAAGCAATAACACCTTCCAAGCAAAAGATATCCGAATCCGTTCCAACCTCTTCTTTATAAAGTTCAAGTGCTTGTAAAGCCTCAGAGATTTCTCCTCTTTCAATCAATGTTGAAATTGTATTTTTGATTTTTTCTTTTAACAGGCTAACATCCAATATAGATTGGATTTGTAATGATTCGGAACGCAATTTGTGTTCAAGTAGGTCATCGATAATTTTCCACATACGTTCACTTGATTTATCGTCTTGATATACATGTACGATGTCACGCAGTTGTATACGTTCCGACTCATAATAATTTGGGTCATGAAGGCATTTTGTTAATTCCGATTGTAAACTCTTTTGATCAAAGACCTTTGGTCCGGGGGCCCATTTTTCATATGGTTCGAGCAAAAATCCTCTCTTGATTTTATACTCTTCAATGTCTACCGGAGTAAAAATGACAGGCCTGTTCAGCAACAAGTAATCAAAATAGACGTTGGAGTAATCTGTAATTAGTGCGTTGCTGCAATTAAGAATCTCATATAGATCCAAATTTAGTTCATCTAACAAAGAAGAAGTGATTACGTTTATTGCTTCAGATTCGAATTGTTTTATTTGCGGTAAAACTACAGATTCCTCAACCGGATGCAGTTTTACGAAAAGTTCAATTTGATGGTCGGAAAGAAATTGCCGAAATTGTTCGCTGTCAAAATCATTAAAGCCGAAGATATTGTGCCAGTGCCGATTTCCATCGTTTTTGTTTTTATCGAAGAAAACTTGCCGGAATGTCGGCATATAGAAAATGATGTTCTTATTCCGCAAACTTTTTTTCGTTAATTTTTCTAAGTTCTGCAGCCCGTCGGATCTAATAAGCATATCATTTCTAGGAGCGCCGGTAATCTTAAATTTCGATATTTGAGTTCCAATACGTGAATTGAAAACAGTATTAAATAAACTGGAATAAGACGAAATGATGTCCACATTTTCCCAGAATTGAGATAAATTCTTGGCTGTTCTCGGGTCAAGGGGGGGATTAGCCATTCCTTTTAATGGAAAACCATGCCATAGTTCGATGTTAATCTGATTAGGATTAAAGGGATAATTTGCATGAGTAGTAACTATCACATCGCTTTGTTTCGTTTCATCGCTATATTCATTAAAAGGACGTTCTTTAATCAGCGTCACATTGTACTTTTCTCTTATATATTTTGGCATTAATTTATGCAAAATGGCAGTATTGGAACCGGACAATGGACCGGTAATTAGTGTGATTGACTGTTTGCGGAAGTTTAAATTACTAGCTGTCATTTTTTTTTTTACTCCTCGATTCTTTTAAGAAATTTTGTTCTGATTGATATTAATAATATCGACATGCGAGTAGTCTTTTGTAAGCGAAAAATTTATTTCAAGCCGAATATTATCCACATGTCCCTACTAAGTAATAACATCTAATAAATAGTCGACATACTCCACATTTTTTACATTTTTTGGTCCTACGCTTGAAGAATCCGCATGTTACGATATAGCTAGCGTGCACATCGGGGCTGTCCCAAAAGTACCTTTGGAACAACCTTAGGAACAGCCCATATGTAAAAATCAGGTGGAATTCTTAAAAAGACCAGGGAGCTACGCGGACTGTTTTCGCTTAGCTCCCTGGTTTTTGGCGT
>Ga0207866_1001001_pt1 | contig 31897 bp, 16 predicted proteins | sample HigsolmetaAR203D_FD_184835 | JGI IMG/M metagenome (GOLD analysis project Ga0207866, IMG submission 184835) | Ionic liquid and high solid enriched microbial communities from the Joint BioEnergy Institute, USA - AR20-3-D (SPAdes) (version 2) ...
CGAGCAGCGCGCAGGCGACCGCGAGCGCCATCTTGACGATCACGGCCTCTCCCCCGGCGAACAGCGTCGCCACGAGCACGCCGAGCGTGGCCGACTCGGTGGTGCCCGCGGTCGACGGGGACACGAAGCGGTTGCCCGTGATGTGCATCATGACCAGGCCGGCCACGCTCATCGCGGTCCCGGCGAGCAGTACGGCGAGCAGCCGCGGCAGCCGGGACTCGACGAGCAGGTGCAGGTCCTCGTCCCGCCCGCCGAGCAGCCCGGCCGGGGTCACGTCGCCGACACCGGCGAACAGCGAGGCGACGGCCAGGGCGGTGAGCAGCACCGCCCCGGCCGCCAGATGCCACGCGCGCAGCCGGCCGGCGGATGGCCGACGTGTCACGACAGGCTGTCGGCGACGGCCTTCACCATGTTCTCCACCGAGCCGAGCGCGTTCGGCGCGATGTACCAGGTGAAGGGGTCGAGGTAGACGATCTTGTTGTTCTTCGCGGCCTTGGTGCCGTTGACCAGCGCGTTGTCGAGCACCTGCCGCGCGGCCTGGCCGTTCTCGCCGATCGCCGAGTCGCGGTCGATGACGTAGAGGATGTCGGGGTCGGCCTTGGCGATGAACTCGGCCGTGATCGCCTCGCCGTGGGTGTCGGCCTTGATGTTCGGGTCGGCGGCCTTCACGCCGATCACGTCGTGGACGAGCCCGAACCGGGAGCCGGGTCCGTAGGCGCTCATCTTGCCGCCGGTGGTGAGCACGATCAGCCCGGTGCGGTCGTCGGCCTTCGCCTTGGCCTCCTGCACGGCGGCCTCGATCGCGTCGAGCCGCTGCTTGACCTCGGCCTCCTTGCCGAAGATGGTGCCGATCGCCTCGATGCGCCGCCGGAAGCTTCCGAGGAAGTCGGCGAAGTCGACGCTGAGGTCGACGGTGGGGGCGATCTTCGCCAGCTCGCCGTACGCGGCGGCGGAGCGGGCGGCGACGATGATGAGGTCGGGCTCGAGCGCGTTGACCTTCTCGTAGTCCGGCTCGAACAGCGAGCCGACCTTGACGTACTCGTCGCCCGCGTACTTGGCGAGGTGGTCCGGGAGGTTCTCCACCGCGGGCACCCCGGCGACCTTGACGCCGAGCTCGTCGAGGGTGGCGAGCACGCCCACGTCGAACACGACCACCTTCTGCGGGTTCTTGGGCACGTCGGTGTTGCCCTGGGCGTGGGCGACGGTGACCTTCTCCGCGGCCTGCCGCCCGCCCGCGGCGGTCTCCGCCGAGTCGGCGCCCTGGCCGCCGCACGCGGCAAGGACGAACAGAGCAGGCATAAGCAACAAAGCGCACAAACGACGCATTACGGGCTGGGAGCGCACGGAACCTCCAAGAACGGACCCAAATTAGGTAAGGCAAACCTAATGCCCTCTGGATCCGCTGTGGTCACCGCCCCCCTGTTTGCGTGGATCCGCGGCCGTGCCGTACGGCCTGCCGACCCGGTCACCTCGCCCCGGGCGTCACTACGGGGAGCCCCGCGGCCGTCCACGCGGCCATGCCTCCGGTGACGTTGTGCACGCCGGCGCGTCCACGGTGGGCGAGCAGGCTCGCCGCGACCGATGACCGGTAGCCGCTGCTGCAGATCACGGCTAGCGGCCGGGAGCCGGGCACCTCGTCCATGCGCTCCGCCAGCTCGGCCCCGGTGACGTGCACCGCGCCGGGCACATGACCACCCGACCACTCGGCGGGCTGGCGCACGTCGAGCAGATCGGCCTCGCCCCGGTCGAATCGGCCGTACAGCTCCTCGACGGTGATCTGCGGCAGGAACGCGACCGGCCGCCCGGAGGTGCGCCAGGCCGCCATGCCGCCCGCCAGCCACCCCTGCGGCGGCGGGTACCCGATGCGCAACAGCTGCCAGACCGCCTCCCACAGGTCGCCGGCCCGGTCGAGCACGAGCAGCACCCGGGCCGCCTCCGGCAGCACCGTCCCCGCCCAGGTTGCGAAGGCCGGCCCGAGCCCCACGTTGAGCGCCCCGGGAATGTGCCCACCCCCGAACGCCTCCGGCGCCCGCGTGTCGAGCACGAACGCCCCCGCCAGCCGCCGCCGGTCGAACTCACCCACCTCCAGCGCGGGCGGCTCCGGAACCACCCCGAGCGGCGCGACCCCTGCGAGGTTCTGCGGCCGCATCCGCCGCCAGTACGGCGGCACCGCGGGCAGCTCACCCAGCGCGACCGGCCGGCCGATCGCCGGATTGGTGAGCCTCTCGTACCCGACCGTCGTGGACAGCCGCCTTCCGATCCGGCCCCCGCACAACGACCCGGCCACGTGCGTCGGATACACCAGCACGTGATCCGGCAGCGTGAGCAGCCTGTCCACCGTCTCCCGCAGCGCCCGCGCCGCCTCCCGCACCTGGTCCGCCCCGCCCAGCAGATCCGGCCGCGCCACATCCCCCACGAGCAGCGACCCACCGGACAGCACCGCCACCGGCACGTCGGCCGACACCGCCCGGTCGTACAGCACCAGGCTGATGTGCTCGGGCGTATGCCCAGGGGTGTGCCACACCTCCACCCCCACATCCCCGACCTCGACGACCTCCCCGTCCCGCAGCGCCCGGTGCGGATACCCGAGCTCGGCCACGGCCGACCCCCACAGCTCGGCCCCGGCCCGCCCCCGCAGCTCGATCAGCCCCGAGAGATAGTCGTTGTGCCCGTGCGAGTCGGCCGCGTACGCGATCCGCACCCCAGCCGCCCGCGCCGCCGCAAGATAGACGTCGACGTCCCGCCGCGGATCGAACACCAGCGCCCGCCCGGTCCGCTCGTCCCCCACCAGGTACGACGCGTGCCCCAGCGACTCCAGATAGAACTGCTGGAAGAACACGCCCCTCACCCCCAGCCCGGCGCACCACATCCGATCCCGCGCCGACCGCACGCTCGCGGCGCCCTTCGTCTACCCACCCGGACGCCCTTGTCGCCTCGCGCCGGAGACGGGCCCGCGGCGATCCGCCAGGCGATCCGCAGCGGCCTCGCACACCAACGACGCCGCGATGGACACCACCGGTTCTCGCGTCGAGGCCGCCGTTTCGCCCTCTATCCGTCACTGCAAAACATCCCGGCGTTTCGCATCCCTGCCATCACGGTCAGTAAAAAGTGGCTGGTCGCCGCCTTTCGACCCACCTATCTTCCAGAAGGAGGGCATTCGTATCAGGCGAGGGACGAATGACTGAAACCGGGACATCAAACGACAGGACCGCTTCGCTTCTGAGCAAGATCGCGAAGGCGTGGCCGCCCCGCATCGTGACGGAGCTGCGGGAGGAAAGACGCAAACTACACGAAGAGCGAGTCAGGCTCATGGACGATCTCCGGAGCGCCATCGATGATGTCACGAGAGCCACCACCAAGCTGCGAGCGGCGGCCGACGACGCGGTGCAGCGAATCGAGCAGGCAATCGCAAGACTGGAGGTCATGAAGGAATTCCGCCCCAGCGAAGGCGAACGCCTCTGCATCGAGCTGTTGCACTACTGGAAGATCGAGAATAACTGGAACAAGAACGCCCTCAGGAGCCTCGAGGCGCTGGCCAAAGATGGGAAGGGCAGCCTGGCGCAGTGGGGTGCCAAAGAGCTTCTTAGCGGGGGCACGATCAAAGTAGGTAAGAAAACCTACCCGCGGCTCAAACAGTTGGCGGAGGACGAATCCGCCTCGGAACAACGAAATGGTCGGCCCTCCCCACCCGAGACCGGCGTGATCCCTGAATGACAGCGACCCGCGCTGGACAACACTCGGTGATGCACCACCGACGCGACACCCAGGACCGCACAACGATATGCGTCGAAGGCCGAGCCGGACGCCAGGAGGCCTTCCGGCCGTCCGGTGCGGCGGCGATTATCCTCGCCTCTTGAGTGATCTCGACGGGCCGTGTCCCAGCGAGTGACCGGAAGCGAGGAGCAGATGCCCCGAACGACCCAGCTTCGGATCTACACGGTACGTGAGGGTTTGCTTGATGAGTGGGCCGAGAAGTGGCGGACGCTCATCGTCCCTCTGCGGCTAAAGTTCGGCTTCGAGATCCACGGCGCCTGGCTCGACCGGGAACGGAACCAGTTCATCTGGGTGATGTCGTACGACGGGCCGGAGGGCTTCGCCGAGCGTAACAAGCAGTACTGGGCCTCTCCCGAGCGGGAGAGCATGAACCTCGACCCCGACGACTACCTGGTGGAGACGGAGGCCCGGGAGGTCGAGACGATCACCTGATCAGGACTTCACCGGCAGCAGATGGCGGCGGCGTTCGTCCTCGGTGAGCGACCGGAACACTCGATTACGAGCGATCGCCTGCAACCGGTCGAAGTCCGGCGTCACCGGCCAGATGCGAGCAGTGCCGTCGAAAGACGAAGTGAGCAGGAACTGCCCATCGGATGACCAGCTCACCGACGTCACCTTGTCCTGGTGCACGCCGGCCACGACGATCTCCTCACGGGTGGTCGCATCCCAGATGCGTACGGTCCGGTCCTCCGCGCCAGTGGCGATCCGGCTACCGTCCGGTGACCAGGCAACCGTGCGAACCCGGCCCTCATGACTACGGAGCACCCCGACAGACCCTCCGGTGGCCACCTCCCAAACACGCGCCGTCCAGTCGGCCGCGCCGGTGACGACATGCCGCTCGTCGGGCGACCACGACACGCCATCGACCCAGTTCTCGTGACCACGCAGCACCGTCAGCTGCTCACCGGTGCCCACGTCCCAGATCCGGCAGGTCCGGTCATCGGACACCGAGCTGATCATGCGTCCGCTCGGGGACCATGCGATACCGCCCACCCAGTCCTGATGGCCGGTCATGACGCCGACCACGCTGCCGGTGTTCACGTCCCAGATGCGGATCGTACGGTCGTGACCCCCCGTGGCGACCCTTGACCCGTCCGGGGACCAGGCGACGGCCTCGACGGCCGAACCTTCGTGGTCCAGAACCACCGCGCCGGAGGTTCCCCAGATCCGGGCGGTCCCGTCCCATGAACCGGTCACGACCCGCGACCCGTCCGGAGACCAGGCGACCGCGTAGATGCGGTCCTCGTGCCTGGTGTCGTGCGCGCGGCCGAACGGAAAGGCCGGATCACCTGTGTCCGCATCCCAGAACCGGAGTGTGCCGTCATCGGAGACCGTGGCCACGAGGCGGCCGTCCGGCGACCATGCGGCCTGGTTCATCGGCTGGCCGAGCCCACCGAGCAGGACCGCCTCGGCACCTCGAGGCTGGATGTCCCAGATGCGGGCGGTGCCATCCGCTGAGCCGGTGGCGATCCGGGATCCGTCCGGCGACCAGGTGACTCCCCACACGGTCTCGTCGTGGCCACGCAGGACCGCGAGCGGCATGGCGTCACTGGCATCGAAGATGCGGGCCGTGCGATCCGTAGAGGCCGAGGCGATGCGCCGCCCGTCGGGTGACCAGGCGACATTCCATACCGGATCGGTGTGGCCGCGGATGAGCAGCTGCTGCCGCCCGGTCGCGGAGTCCCAGATCCGGATGGTCTGATCGCCGGAGGATGTGGCGATGCGGGTCCCGTCCGGTGACCAGGCGACTCCCTCCACGAAGTCGGTGTGCCCTTCCAAGGTCAGCGACGGTGTGCCCTCCCCGACGTCCCATACGATCACTGTGCGGTCATGGGAGGCCGTGGCGAGTCTCCCATCGGCCGACCAGGCGATCCCGTAGATGTTGTCGCTATGGCCGTGCAGCTCCTTGGCCAGCTCGCCACTCGCGGCATCCCAGACACGGACGACCCTGTCGCGCGAGCCCGCCGCCACGTACCGTCCGTCACGGGACCAGGCGACCGTACACAGAATGTCCCGGGCACCGGTCAGGACGCCGACCTGCCGCCCGCTGGCGACGTCCCACAGCCGGACCGTCCGATCCCGGGAGGCGGTCGCGACATTGGTGGAGTCGGGGGACCAAGCGATCGCCTCGACCATCCCGGCGTGCCCGGCCAGCACGCGCTCACAGTGTCCGGTGTCCGCGTCGAAGATGCGCGCCGTACCGTCCCGGGACGCGGTCGCGATGCGGGTGCCGTCCGGCGACCATGCGAGGTCGCGCACGGCGTCGGCGTGTCCGGTCAGGACCATGCGCAGGTGGCTGAACGCCAAGGCGCTCATCAGCGCCCGTTGCGCGGCCGGTGTGGCGGCGCACTCACCAAGCGCCGCCAGCGACAGCAGAATCGACAGTTCCGGATACCGCTCGGCGTTCGCGAGCACGTAGCGGCCGATGCCGTCCGAGACCCGGCGCAGGAACGCCCGGTCACGGCGCAGCGAGGCGTCGACGAGCTCCCGGACCGGCTCGGACGCCTGCCCTGCCTCTTGCAGGGCCGCCAGCCATCGCTGCGCAAGGGCCAGTCGCTCCCCGGTAAGCAGGTAGTCCTCGCTGCGCCCGGACTGCTGCCAGTCGGCCGCCCATCGCTCCAGCTCCGCCCGGCGGCGCAACTGCTCGATGCGGGTCTCGACCTCCTGACGCAGCGGGGGCCACTGCCGGAACAGCGCCTCGTGCGCGACCTGGGCGTACGGCCGGCCGTCCTCGGCTCCGGTGACCAGCAGTCTGGCGTCGACGAACGCGTCCACCACACGGCGTTCCCGCTCGGTCAGCTCGGCCAGCGGCACCCGGCGGCGGGCGGCCTCCTGTCCTTCGACCGTGACGAACTTGAGCAGGACGGAGAAGATCGCGCCGGGCTCCTCTTCCTCGCGCAGTTCGGCCAGGACCTGATCGGCCTGGCGGGACAACGCACCCGCCACTCCCCCGAGCGCCCGGTACCGCTCCTGGGTCACCTCGGCCCCGGGCCCGACGGCGAAGTACGCCTCCTGCAGCAGGTACGCGAGCAGCGGCAGGGCGTCGCTGCTGCCCACCTCGTCCACGATGGTCTCGGCCAGCCCGGGCGCGAACGTCATCTCCACCAGCTCGCCCGGCCGTTGGATGATCTGGAGCATCTGTGCCCGGCCGACGGCGCCGATCGCCAGCGGGTTCTGGAACAGCTCGGCGTGCGCCGTCTCCAGCAGATCCCTGAGGAACTCGATGCGGATCGTGCCGATCACCGACAACCGGGGATCTTGGGCCACGGCGCGCGCGAGGGTGTCCAGGAACAAGGCCCGGTCGCGCTCACCGGCCAGCGTGACGAGCTCCTCGAACTGGTCGACGACCAGCAGCGTACGCCGGAACCGCTGACCGGACTTGCTGCGAATCTCGTTGAGCAGCGTGGACAGCATGTCCGGGGATTTGCGGAGCCGTCGGGAGATCGCCGCGTCGTCCGGACCGCCACCCGCCTGAGCCAGAACCCGGGCGAGAGCGCCGAACGGGTTCGTCCCCGGCGTCATCGTGGGCAGGATCACCCATCGGCGTGCCCGCAACCGTGGCACCACGCCGGCCTGCACGAGCGAGGACTTCCCGCTCCCGGAGGAACCGACCAGGGCGACGAATCGGTCCGCCGGCCGGGAGGTCGGCGTGCTCAGCCTGCGCACCAGGTCGGCGATCTGGGCCTCCCGGCCGAAGAACACCGCGGCCTCGTCCTCGGTGTAGGCGTCGAGTCCGGGATAGGGCGAACGCGCCGAATCCCACGAGCGCCGGGGCGGTGGCGGGCTTTCCAGCCGGTACGCCACCACGTGCCCGACGACCAGCACGACGATGAGCACGCCGATGCCGGGCGCCGCCACCTGCTGCAGCACGTTCAACCAGGCCGGCGCGTCCTCGGCGTTGGTGGCGTAGTTGGTGACGATGCCCAGCAGGCTCGCCACCACGACCAACAGAACCTGCAGCAGAAGCGCCAGATTCCGACGATGTCTCATGTGGTCACTGCACCGGCCGTGGGCACCTCGACGTACTCCTAACCGAACGAATTCTGCGCAAAGTCAAACCACGTGACGTGGCGGTAGGCCGACCTCATGATCCCCAATCCTCGCCGGGACGAACAAGAGCGTCGGCGTGGGCAATGGATTCGTGCGCGGCACGATGAAACCCTAGCCAACTTCAGGCTGCGCGGTCGTCGACAACGGCGGACTCCGTCCATCTCGGCATACAGCGAAATCCCCTGGCAGGCGATGTGACGCGAGGAGCACAGCGCCCGCCAGGGGCCTTTGCGCTACGGCCGATGAGATTCGACCGAAAATCCGTGACCGTTTCGACCGAAATGCCACATGAACGCACCTGAGGCGAATTACGCGCGCCGGTACGGCGCTCAGCGCATCGGCGCCGAGGCCATGCCTACGCCCTCGCCCGCGGCGTGCACCGAAGCCACAGGATTACGTGCCGCCCCCGGGACCGGCCGGGCAACTGATCTCGAACCAGACCACGCGGCCCTCGTCGTGGACGTGGGTACCCCACTTGTCGGCGAGGAGCTCGACCAGGTAGAGACCGCGCCCGCCCTCACTTTCCTGATCCACATCGAGCCGCGCCCGAGGCTCGCTTCCCGGCGATCCGGCGTCGCCGACCTCGACGCGGAGTACGCCGTCGGCGGGTTCGGACAGCGACACCGTCACGACTCCGTTGGGGAGGCGTCCCGAGTCCGAGTGGCAGATCGCGTTGCCGACCAGCTCGCTGGTGAGCAGGACGGCGTCCTCGACGACGGCGCCCTACCGGGCGAGGAGCGTGCGTCGGACGAACATGCGGGCCTCGGCGACCGACTCGCCCCTGCCGGAAAACTCGGCCTGGGCGATCACGCCTGGGGCCGTCACCGGACCACCGCCGCGATGCGTCCGGCCACATCTCCGCTGTAGGCCGCCACCCTCCGCCTCGGCCTCCGGCTCCGATTGAACTGCCACCGGTCGCCCTGCTGGGCGACAATGATTTCGCCGAGCTCGTGGGCACCGGACAGGAGCAGTACGGGTTCCGCGTACGGCGGAAGATGCAGATGCTTGGCTCGGCCGAACTCCCACAGGTCCCCGGCGAACCGGACCAAATGGAGGAATTGCCGCTCTCTCTGAACGTCCATCCATCCACACCCCTCGAAGCGATACGCCTCGGCACTGCTAGTGCCGCTGTTTCCGCTGCGAGGATGACGGACGGTGACTACGATGCGTAATACTTGGTAACTACTTCTATTCGATAGTCAAAAGCGTGGCCTGTGTAGCGTCCTCCAGCTCGCGTAGCGCGGTCGAAAGGAAGTCCTCATGCCAGCGCCTCGCCCACTCAACCCTGCTAGCAGCATGCTTGCCTACTGGGGTGCGGAACTGCGGAGACTGCGCATCGCGGCAGGGATGACACAGCGGGAACTGGGAAGGAGGACCTGCTATTCGGCCTCCTACATCGGGCATGTCGAGACCGCGAGGCGCCCTCCGAGCCGGGAGTTTGCAGTCATATGCGACAAGGTGTTCGGAACCGACACCCTCACCCCTCTATGGGAGCTGATCGAAAAAGACGCCCATCCGACGTGGTTTAGACCGTATATGGAGCTCGAGCGCCAGGCGAGGACGATCAGATTCTGGGCTCCGCTCCTGATTCCAGGCCTCGTGCAGACACCTGACTACGCACGCGCACTGATCCGGACGAGCAACCCTCGGTGGACCATCGACCAAGTGGAAGAAGCGGTGGCAAGCCGCATGAGACGCAAGGAGGTTCTGTTCCGGGAGGACCCTCCTGAGCTTTTGGTGATTCTCGATGAGACGACCCTCCTTCGCCCTGTTGGTGGGCCACGCGTGATGCGAGCACAGTTGGAACACCTCTTGGAGCTGGTGGAGACCCGAGAACGCACTTCCATACAACTGGTCCCGCTCGCCATGCATATGCACGCCGGCCTTACCGGACCTATAGTTGTTACGAGCTTCAGAGGTCAGCCGGACGTGGTCTATCTCGAATCCGCTTGGCGCGGTGAGGTGATTACCGACCCGGAGGGAGTCGAGGAGCTGACAAGCCGTTTCGATGCCATCCGGGTGCTGGCCGCCCCACAACCAACGTCGCTCGCAATGATCAGAAAGGCGTGTGAGCAATGGACCTGAGCAAGGCTGCATGGCGCAAGAGCACGCACAGCGGCGGCAACATGGGAGAGTGTGTGGAGGTCGCGACCAATCTCCCGGGTATCGTGGCGGTCCGCGACAGCAAGAATCCGAACGGCCCCGTCCTCATGTTTACCCATGAGGAGTGGAAAACCTTCCTCAGAAATATCAAGAGTAACGCATAGGCGCCGACACAAACCGATAGCTCGTCGACGTTTACACGGAGACCCCGTCGAAATTATCGGGGTCAGAGTTTGCCACTATGTTGCCCGCGTCTGCTCATGTCAGCGCGCGGGCAACACTGCTATCAAGGACAGGCCGACGCGGCGCTCAGCCGACCCGATGCCTCAGGTGATCGTGGGTGCCCTCAATGCCATCCCGGCGAAGTCGTGCAGGCAAGGGCAGCCCTTCAACATGCTTGTGATACCGAGCCATCCGGCCAAAGCGATCCACATTCCCGGCCAGGGTGGCTCCGTCCTTGCTGTCTAGTGTCGGGTCGCGCCCTCACCGATAAGCGGGCGGGCAGCGGTGGCGTAACGGTCGGCGTCGCCATGCCGACAGGGGTGGAGCACACCGTCGCCAAGCCCTTGCAGGGTGAGGTCCACCAATGCCGTACCGTCGCTCGCCACCCGTCCGAGCAGCGCCTCGAAGCGGTCCAGGCACCTGAAGATCTCGCCGAGCGCACGCTGCCGTGGAAGTGGGATCCGCGGAATCTCGATCCGACGGAGGTCGGCCTGCGAGGTTCCCGTCTGTCCCCACGCCGATGATCGATGGGCGGCGATCCTGAGGAAGCCGGCAAGGCAGGCGGGGTCGACGCGCTCCGGGTCGACGCGAAGCACCTGCAGGCCCGGCCCAAGCACTCCCCGATCCTCGTTCACTACAAGGACAGCGAAGAAGCGACCACCCGCGGGAACGACGATGTCTCCGGGCCTGACGGTCACCATGTTCACGGCCGGAGTCGTCCGGCCGGTGGGGCCTCTCCGGGCGCGTACGTCCTCGAGCGTCAGGACCGGGATCTTCCCTACGCCGAGCTCGAGCTTGGGAGGCGTGAGGATCACGATGGCACCCGACTTGATCTGCTCGCCGATGGTCGTCTTGGGCAGCTCCTCCCCCTTGACCTGAAGTGACCGCAGGTCGTCCAAGGCATGGGCGAGATGCTCGATCGATGACGACAGCGTGTTCACCTTCGAGGTATAGGCGTACCGCTCCTCTCGCCGCGGTTCGGAGAGATAGCGGCCCGGGGTCAGGTCCACGAACTCATCGAGAACTTCGATGATCGGGATCGCTCCATCGGTGCGGATGCCGGAACGGAAGTCTTGCCAACGGCCGACGACGTACTCATGCAGGTCCGGCCCGGACCGGTCCGCCGCGTTCACCATGAGGATATGGGTCGGAAGGTCGTCTTCACCGGTCGGCTTGCGAAGTATCCACAGGTGCGGTGCGCCGAGCGCACCCGGTGCGGAGCCGGCGGGAAGCGCCACCACCGCCCGCAGCGCCCCGGTACGGAGTAGTTGAGCGCGGATACGACGGCCGGAGCGCCGGTCAGCGGCCGCCGCGGGCATCAGGATGACGACCTTTCCACCGGGCCGGACGTGGTACAGGCAGTGCTGTACCCAGGGGAGTTCGGGCTCGCCGCGGGGCGGCAGGCCGTACGTCCAGCGGACGTCGCCGGACAGCTCCTCGTAACCCCAGCTGCGCTCCCCGAAAGGAGGGACGCAGAGCACCGCGTCCGCCTCCAGCCGACCGAACGCATCGCCGCGCAGCGAATCCCCCGCGTGCACGACGGCGTCGTATCCGTGTACCTGCAGGCGGCACCGGGCGATCGCGGCCGCAGATCGCGCACGCTCCTGGCCGTAGAGCGTGGTCGCCCCCGCGTCCGCCGCGGCCACGAGAAGTGTGCCGAGCCCGCAGGCCGGGTCGAGCACGGCACCGCCGGCGACGTCGGCAAGAGTGGCCATCAGCTTTGCGACCCCGGCAGGCGTCACCGCGACACGGCGGGAGTGCGCCTCCAGGTACCGCTCGAAGAGGAAATCGAAGGTCCAGGCCGTGCCACGTGACCTCGCGAGCTCTGACACACCCTCGGGAACGTCGCCGTCGGTCTCTCCGGTCACGAGGAAGGCACCGGCACGGCCGAGGGCCTCGGCGAGCCGTAGGTCGTCGACGCTGGCCCGGAGCCGGTGCCAGACCCGCTCCTCGAGCGGGATCTCCGTGATCTTTCCCTGGCGGCGCAGCCACGCCTCCACGTCCGCGAGGGCGAACAACGGGCTGCCGGAGGTGCCGGCGACAGGGGTGGGAAAGTCGTCGAAACGGCGGCGCCAGTTGCTGACGGCGGCGCGGCCGACCCCTGCCATCCTGGCGATGTCGGCCACCGTGACCGTGGCGCGGTCGTTCATCACTCCCCCAGGTACGAGACGAGCACGGAGTACATGTGGCCGGGGTCGTCGGAGAGATCAGGTTTGACCCACCCGTGGAGCGGCGGGAGGTCGTGGATCCACGGTCGAAGGCTTCGGTAGACCGACACGGCGCTTTCCGGTCGTTCCTCCGGTCTCTTGGCGAGCAGCCTCAGTGTGAGGTCCTCAAGTTCCTCGGGGACCCCCAGCATCGGGGGCGGCTCCTCCTCCTGGCTGCGGGCGATCTCCTCCAGCAGGTCGGGAGACTCGAACGGCCGCGCCCCCGTGAGGAGTTCATAGAGGACGCAGCCGACCGTGTACAGGTCACTCGCCCGGCTCGCCTTCACTCCGTTGATGAGCTCGGGTGCCATGTAGCGGGCGGAGCCCGGCACGTGCCCCGATTGCGTGATCTTCGAGAACTCGCCGGCGAGCGAGGTCGCCACCCCGAAATCGATGACCTTCACCGTGCCGTCGGGGCACAGCATGAGGTTCTCCGGTTTGACGTCCCGATGGATCAGATCGACGCGGTGCGCGGCCGCGAGCACAGCGCACACCTGCGCGCCGATGAACGCTGCCCAGGGCACCGGCAGCGGGCCGTACTCGTCCTTGAGCTTCCCGACCGTCTCCCCGGCCAGCGCCTCCATCACCATGAACAGGTGGCCGTCCTCGCCGAAGTCGTACACAACCGGAACGCCGGGGTGGCGGAGCCGCGCGGTGATGCGGGCCTCCCGGTTGAACCGCCGCCGGGCGTCCTTACCGGCGGCGAGTTCGGTCGGATTGATCAATTTGATCGCGACAGGCCGGTTGAGCCGAAGGTCGATGCCCTCCCACACCTCGCCCATGCCGCCGCGCCCGATCGCCGAGGTGATGCGGTACCTGTCGGCGATCGTCCTCATGGCAGGAACCTGCTCTTTCGGCCGTGCCAGGAGATAACGAGGTCGTCCCGGGCTCGGGTGGCGGCGACGAACAGTAGCGAACGGGCTCGCTTCATCTCGCGACGGTGACGGAGGGGATCACTGTCCTTGAAGCCGAGAATCCGACTATGCGGTATCAGACCGTCCGCCATACCAGCGATGATGATCCGCTGGTACTCGAGCCCTTTGAACCGGTACATCGTCCCAACGTGCACCATTGCCTCAGGGAGCTTCGGCCCATCGGATCCGATGACACAGGTTGTGATGCCGGCCATGTTCAACCGGCTCTCCACCTCGGACATCATCCGCCGTTCGGGTACGGCAACCGCGATCGAATCGCCACCCCACTTCTTGACCTGCGCGACGATGCCCTCGAGCTCGGCCTCCCAGGTGGGGTAGCCGACGAATGCCGGCCGCTGCCCGCGCAGCACCGACCGATAACCGCGGAGATCGTCGCGGCCATCGTCGAGATCGTCCCACTCCTCCTCCCCGAGCAGGCCGAGCGCGGTACTGAGGATCTCGTGGGTGGTGCGGTAGCTAAGGGTCAACTTCGACGATCGGCCGCGAATGTTGATGCCAAGGCTGCCCAGCGACACGTGGTTGGCGTAAATCCGCTGGTGTGTGTCGCCGACGATGAAGATGTCGTCAGGCCCCTCGGGGACCATGGCGCGTAGCAGGCGCCAGTGCGCCGCGCTGAGGTCCTGGGCCTCGTCGACGACGATGTGCCGGTATCGGGGCCGGTACCAGATACCGGACTCACGGTGCACCTTCACCGCGCTCTCCTGGTCCGCCTGGTAGGCGGCAAGCTTCATGGCGCGCTCGGCCTCCAGACGAGCCGCCCGTGCGGCGACCTGCTGCATGGTCCACAGGCCCTTCTCGTCGAGGCGCATGACATAACGCTCGACAAGATCCCATATCGCCGCGCGTTCCGCCCTGCTGATCGGACGCCCACGACCGGCTCGGCGAGCTCGGAAGTACTCGGCCCGCGTGGTCACCCCCATGCCGAGAATGACCTGGGACCACTCGTCGTGCAGGAACTGAGGGTCCCAGCGACGTTCCTGCTGCTCTTCGAGCAGTTCCTCCCACTCCTTGAGCGCCCGCGTATCGTCAATCCACCGTCGTGACGGGGCGGCCATTGCCTCCGTGACGATATCGCTTGCCAGCTTGTCGATGTTGACGACGTGGACCCGCTTCAGGACCTCGGTGCCAGCTAGAGCAAGCAGTCGTTTCCGCAGGTCCTCAGCGAGATTCTTGTTGAAGGTGGTGAGCAGTACGTCCTTGTCACCACCGGGGCCGAGGCGGTCCACCAGATACTTGACCCGGTGCAGTGCGACGATTGTCTTGCCGGTGCCAGGGCCACCGCTCACGCGGGTTGGCCCGCTGTACCGCCGCTCTACCAGCTTGCGCTGGGTGGGATGTAGGAACACCCGCCAACGATCGAAGTTTCCCGCTTCCAAGACCTCCTGAATTGCGACGTCCTCGGTGGTGACCATGGTGGCCGGGCGCGCGAGGGCGGCCTGGTAGTCCTCGGCGTCGACCTCCTCGTCCGCAGCCATGGGGGCGGTGACGTGTTCGCGAACCTCCTCGACGGTCTTGCCGTCGTGGAGCTCGAGAAGCACCTCACGGGTGAGCTGCGGCGCATACTCGACCAGTCCGAGCAGCTCGTCCTCGGTAGTGATCTTGTAGATCAGGTCGAGCAGCGGCTCGGCGACCCCCAGCTCCAGCAACGTCTGCTTGGGATACTTGGCGAATAGTGGCTCCGGTCCCGCCGAGGAGGGCTTCTGCCCCACCACTGTTTCCTCGGCCGACACGAGGTCGAGGAACTCGATACCGCCGGTGACCGGGTTGATCTGGTATGCGAACTTGTCGAGGTTGTCGTAGACCTCCTGGCGAGGCTTGACCGCGACGAGGATGTAGTCGCCGCCGCCCGCATGCAGCAGCAGCGCCCGGTAGTCGAGGTTCACCCGCGCCGAGTACAGGCGGGGATGCCCCTTGAGCTGCTTGAAGTTCAACCCCGGGCTGTACGGATCCCGCCGGAACTTGTGCTGGAAGTCGTAGATGGCGCCCTTGACGGCCCGCGGCAGTTTGAGAATTTCCTTGTCCGCCTTATCCAGCAGCCGTAGCGTCACCTGGCCGCCGGCTACCGCGGCTCCTTCGCTCACTTCGTCCCTCCGATCCGCGCGGCAAGCTCCTCGACCGACCAGCCACCGGCGGTGCGCACCTCCCAGCCCGCCGCCCGGTAGGCCGCGTCACGCTTCCGCTCCTCCTCGCCGTCACCGGCGAGCACCACCGCCACCTTCACGGACGGCCATGCCATCTCGGCCTGCCAGGCCTGCTCGCCGAGCTCGTAGCCGACCTCGGGCACCGGCACGCCGTGCTCCGCCAGTTGTCGCGCCAGCAGCACCACGTCGGGATCGCCGACGTCGAGCAGGTCGAAAACCTCTCTCCAGTGCTGCTCCAGGACCGAGTCCGGGGGCGTGACGGATGTGTCCTTGGCCGGTTCTTTCTTCTCCGGCTGGGTTTCCTCCCGCGCCCGCTGGGTGATCTCCGGGTCGGTGACGGTCCTGGTTTCCCGCCCAACCGGCTGGGTCTCGTCGATGACGTCCTCGTCGAGCGGCAGCATGCTGAGCGTGGTGCGAAGCCCGACGCCACCGCTCGCCGCGAGCAGTGCCGGGTCGAAGTCGTCGAGCCCGGTACGCGCGAGCTGCGCGCCTTCGCCGCGCCCGAAATCGAGGAACTGCAGCAGGTTCCCCCAGTACAGCCAGGCCGCCCAGCGCCGCCGGTGCGCCGTCTCGTCGCATTCGATCGTCTCGGGGCGGTCGTCGATCACCGTGAACGCGCTCCAGACGGCGCCGTCCCGCTGATCGAGAATAATTGCCAGCGGACAGCCGTCCGCGTCAGCGCCCGCGCACACCGCGATCCGGCCGGGCGCCGATGCGGGCAGGGCCGAGCCGTGCAGGGCGGCCGTCACGCGCTCGGCTACACCGGCGGCGTCGCACGTGCTCGCACTTCTGAAGGCCGCCACGGCCCCGGCGACCGCCGCTTCGGCCCTCCGCAGCCACTTCTCCGGCGTGGGATCCGCGAGGTAGGCGAGCAGGGTGTCGATCGGGTTGGTCCACATGGTCCGCACGAGATCGGCGGGGTCGCCGCCCAGCCTCCGGTAGAGCTCCTGCGCCTTGTCCCGGGCTGTCCTCGGGTACGGCTCACGCAGCGGGGTCCGATCACCGTTGGGGGCGAACTCCCGCTCCTGCCACTCGTCGAGGTCGTCCCACGTCAGCTGGAAGACAAGCCTCCCGTGCGCGCGCAGCCGCGCACGCTTGGCCGCGTCGTCGGCGAGCCGGTTGATGCCAGGGGCCGCGTGGTATGCGTACCCGTCGAGGTACACGGCGACCTGAGGGGACCGCGAGTCCACCGGATCGAACAGCACGTCGGGCCGGGTACCTCGGATGGTGTTCTGCAGCGTCACCCGCCAGTGGCGGATGATGCCGTCCGGGCCCTTGATGCGCAGGTCCGCCGTCCTGCGTCCGTCCACGACTTCGCCCCGGGCAAGGGTGGCGGGCACGTCGTGGCGCTTGGCCCACGCCTCCAGGCCGCTGAGGAAGCGGGCCTCCAGCTCGCTTTCGACCTGGTCCCACAGCGAGATCTCGCGAGTGCTCGATACCGGCTTGACGTCCCACCCGTCGAGCAGCTCGTCCAGCATCTCGAGCGCATGGGCCCGGCTGACCTTGTCGTACAAGGTGCCGGGCACGTGGGCGAGCAGACAGCGGTGGCAGGCCTGCTTGCCGCGCTCCTCCCGGCATCGGCAGTTCGCCACGATCTCCCGTGCCGCCTCCAGCACCTCCCGGAAGCCGTCGGCGGTGGCAAGGCGGTGCAGATAGCCGGTTCCGCCGGGCAGCGTGTCGTGCAGCACGAGGAACCGCCGCCGACCGACGGCCGCGTCGGGCATGGTCGCCGTGACGATGGCGAGGTGGTCGGGATTCCCTCCGTACCTCGCCGCGATTCCGGCCATCAGCGCCGCTTGGAACGACACGGTGCGTTCCTCGACCATGAGCGTGGCGACGGGCAGCAGGATGCGCAGCGCCTCGGTGGTGAGCTCGTGGGCGAGGATCAGTTTGATGTGCTCGGTGTCCCGTGCCGCCCGCCGGTACGTGCACCACGGACGGTGGTGCTTGCGCGACTCGTCGAACGAGGACGTGGCGAGCAGCCCGTCGGAACCGCCCGACGGCGGGCCGTCCACGGTGGTACCGCCGCAGACCGGGCAGGCGTAGAACGGGTTGAGCCGTACGTCCTCCCCGGCCAGCCGGTGGGTGGCCGGCCGGTCGAACCGGGTCATGCCGAGGTTGAAACGGCGGATGACGGCTTTGCGGGTGAAGTCGACTCCGAATACCGCCTTGGCGTGTCGCCACGATTCTTTGGCGAGGTCGTCCGGATCGATGTCGACCGCGACGACGGTCTCGTAGTAGCGGCGTTCCCGGTCCTCGTTGTCGTCGCGGATCCGTGCGTCGTCGCGGCGGTCGTGGGAGATGACCCGGGTGGGCCGCAGCACCTTGTGCAGCGAGCCGATCTCGCCGATGTCCCGGCCACCGCAGCGCGGACACGGCGAGACGTCCTCCTTCGCCCGCGCGGTCCGCACGTACCCGCATTCGGGGCAGATCCGCCACTCCTCCCACGCAGGCCGGGAGGGGGTGCCGACGTCAAGCCCGGTGATCTCGTGGCGGTAGCCGCGCATGTAGAAGAAGTTGCCGGGAGCCAGCTCGGTCAGGGCGAGCCGGGCCGGACGGCTGTACTCGCGGACCTCGCTGTGGTACCGCTTGACGCCGTCGACCTCCTCCTCCCAGGTGATCGTCGCCTCGAGCCGGGTGGCGGAGTCGATGAGGGAGTAGTTCGGCAGCAGGCCGAGCTCGACGAGCGCGCCCTGAGCGTTCTGCCGGCCGATCTCATTCATGTGCCGGGCGACGGCACGCCGTTCGGCCGCCAGCGACCGCTTGATCGTGAACTGGCTGGGATCGGACTCCACCAGCGTGGCCATGGCCGTGTCGATGTTGTCGAGGCGTTCCCGCAGGTCGACCATGCGCCGCTGCCACGCCTCCTCGGCCCGCCGTACCGCGTCGGCGAGCCCGGAGGTGGCGAACTCGCGCAGATCGGCCGCGGCCTCGGGGCTCATGGCATCACCGAACAGGTCGAGGAAGCCGTCGATGGCTCCGGACGCCAAGGCGGCCGGAACGAAGGCGGCCAGCCATCCGGTCTCCCCGAACAGCGCGGACGCGCGCCGCGGCAGCGGCAGCACTCCGGGGAGGCGTCCCCGGGCGCACAGGTCGACGAGGTGGGCGACGTACTGCCTGCGCAGAATCTCCACCGCCGACAGGTAGGTGCCCGGCGGGACGATCTCGCCCGCGATCATCTCCAGCGGCTCGTTGAGGAAGTAGAGGTCGCGCGGCGAGCGGCCCACCAGGGTGACGAGGAACGCGTTCCCGGTACGGCGTCCCGCCCGGCCGACCCGCTGCACGTAGTTCGCCGGTCCCGGGGGCAGCGAGGCGAGGATGACCGCGGACAGATCGCCGATGTCGATGCCGAGTTCCAGCGTGGGCGTGCAGGCGAGCACATTCGGGTCGTTGTAGCGTGTGCCGTCGCGGAACCGCTGCTCGACCTGCTCGCGCTGCCGGCGGGTGAGCGATCCGGTGTGCTCGGCGGTGACCACGCGGAAGACACCGTCGCCGAGGTAGAGGCGGCGGTAGTAGTCGGTCCGGTAGTTGTGGGTGGCGCGCCTGGTGAGCCGACCGCCGCAGCGGTAGCGGGGGCACGGCTGGCCGTCCCAGTCGTCGACCTGATCGGGTGGCACGGTCTGTACCCAGGCGCACCGGTCGCAGCCCACCCCCGCGTCGTTGACGTACTCGTCGTCGAGCAGACGCACCCGGATGTTGCCGGGCTGCAGCCCGTACACCTGCGTGGCACCGTCGTCTGCGGTCCGCTTGTGGATGATGCCCTCACCGGCGAGCACCGGCAGCAACCGGGCAAGGTACTCGCCGGCTTGGCCGCGCCCCAGCTGCAGACACCGGGTCACCCAGTCCTGCGCCCAGCCCTGCTCGGCGTCAATGCGGTCGAACTCGGACCTCTTCTTCTGCCGGTCGATCAGGAACGTCGGCGCGCTCAGCCCGCGTGGAAAGGCGGGCATGCCGATCGGCCGCTGCCCCCAGATCGTCCGGAAGCGGCTCGTGCCCGCGTTGGCGATCCACCTGTCCAGCCACGCATGCTTGATCGCGCCCCGGTAGCGCATCCGTTCCAGCAGTCCGCGGACGAGCACCAGGTAACGAGCGTCTCCCTGGGGCTCGATCATGCCCGAGAGGTTTCGGTGCACGTCCCGCGCCAGATCGGCGATCTTCCACGGGTCGTCCAGCACGACGTCGACGGCGGCCGTCCGGGTGAGCTCGAGGGTACGGCCCTGCCGCGACCGCAGGCCGAACTCCATGATCGCAGCGAACGCCAGCCTCTCCCCGATGAGATTCCAGGTTTCCGGTGTGCCGCTGGTCTCGCCGGCGAGAATGGCGTCCACCTCGCCAAGGTCGTGCAGGTCGGGCGGCACGACGGCGGACAGTACCCCGGCCTCGCTCGCTGCCGCGGCGAGGTCGGCGATCAGGTCGTTGAGCAGGATCGATGTCTCGGGGTCTAGGCGGGAGGTGAGCAATCGACGCAGCGAGAAGGTGTAGGAGCGATTGGCCACGAACCCGGCCCGATGCGCGGCGTCCTGCACTGAGTCGTTGAAGAGCAGCGTCTTGCGCTGCTTCGGCTCGAGCTGGTTCCCAGCGAACAGCTGCGTGATCGCGACAGACGCGAGCGAGGCGAGGCCCGCACCGAGAAACCGGATGCCCTCGTCCATGGCGCAGGCCGGGCACCGGTCCTGTTCGGCGGCGTAGTTCGACTCCGGCCGGGTGTCCAGGTCGGTGAGCACGAAGACGGCGTCACCCTCGCCGTACACGTCCTTGTCCGGGTCCACGGGCCGAACCCGGTTCCCCTCGAGGACCGCGAGGTTGCGGACATTTGCCTCCACCTCGCTGCGGGTGGCCTGGATCAGAGGCCGCACCCGCTTCTTCTCCGGCCCGACCGCCGCGCGGTAGATCCTCTCCGGGACCGTCACCAGCTCGGCGGGATCGCGCTCAGGCGAGTATGCGGCCCACCCGGAGCGTCCGCAGTGCCGACAGTAGATGGCCGGCAGCAGCGTCTTGTCGAGGACATCGAGCGTCGAGTCAGCGTCCGTGACCGGCAGCTCACCATCCCATCCGAACGCTGGCACGTGATGGACCAGCCGCAGCAAGCGCGACACGGCCCGCACCCACATGTGGGTCTCGACCATCAGGAACGGCCGCTCCCGACCCTTTTGATCCTTAACGCGGGCCACCGACAGCAGCGCGACGAACCGGGCGAGCGCCATGGCCGCCCTAGCCGGGTTCTGCCGGATATATGCGCCCCAGTTGTACGCGCCCCGACGCGGCAGGAGCTCAAGGACCTCGTCGACTGGCCGGGGCCGGTCGCCAAGGACCTCAAGCACCGCCTGGGTGAGGATGTGCTGCTTCAGCTTCATCGCGAGCCGTTGGGGGTCGAGGCCGTCCTCCCCGGTCACCACGGCCGCGATCCGCCTCAACGCTGGCGGATCTTGCGCGGGATCCCCGCAAGCGATCAATTCCTCCGGGTGCGGCAGAGGAAGCTGGACGTCGATCTTGTCGATGAACTCCTCGACGGCTAGCCGATCCTCACCGATCACCGCATCCGCAGGGAACTCCACCCCGAACACCCGCTGGGCCACCTCACGGATGGACTGACCGCCGTCTCGCCCGCCACCACCGTTCGTCGCCAGCGTGGCCGAGGTGGCGACGGGGCAGATGTCGCCCAGCGGCTCTCCTGGTCGGGAGTGTCCCGTCGCAGCCGCCAGCCGGCGGAGCAGCATCGCCACGTCGGTGCCCTGCGCGCCGTCATAAGTGTGGAACTCGTCCACCACCACGTAGGCGATCTCCGCGCCCTCCCACAACGACAGGTCATCGGCGCGCTGCAGCAGCAGGTCGAGCATCTTGTAGTTGGTGATGAGGATGTCCGGCGGGTTCCGCCGCATCTCGGACCGCTGCGTCATCACCTTCGAGTAACCGACCTCGGGCGTGTCGCCGATGTACAACCCCGCGGTCACCGCCTGCAGTGCGTCGTTCTGCAGGTACTCGTTGATCCGATGGGCCTGATCCGTCGCAAGGGCGTTCATCGGATACAACAGCACGGCCTTCACACCATGCTTGCCCTTAGCCCGCTCCCTCCGGCAGTGATCAAGCACCGGTATGAGAAACGACTCCGTCTTCCCCGAACCCGTCCCGGTGGTGATCAGAGTTGGCTGCGCCTTCTTTCCCCACGTGCTCAGCCGGCGGAACGCCTTCAACTGATGCACGTATGGCGTGGGCTCCTCGGGCGCCCATTCGAGTACCTTCCGCCAACCATCATGTGCGGTTCGAAACGGTGTACGAATCCGTAGGTACGGCCCCCGAAAGATACCCTGCTCAGAATGGTTAAGGAAGCGCTCTAGCGCATCACGAACAGGCTTTTCCGCGAGCGCAAGAGTCGTGGTGAGGTACTGCGTCAGACTCCGCCGCAGTTCTTCAGCAGCTAGCGTCGGCTTCATGCGTCACCGCCCTGTGCGCGTTGCCGCATCATCCGGGACTGGCCATCCTGCCTGGCGCAGACGCTCGGAAAACACTGCATACGCCTGACGGTACTCGGCCTCACGATTAGCCTTATAGAAGGGGCCAACGTAGCCATCGGGAATAGGGCCATTCACTTCTGGGTCCAGATGAGCCATAAGTTGATCGAAGTGCGCTCTCGTCTGCCCGTTACCATATGCGTTGTGATTAGCGGCAATTTTACGTCCATTCAAATCGAAAAAAGTTCCCGCCTCGTAATCTGCAAGAACTGGATAACGCGATCGAAAAATCGCAATAAGCTGCTCAAGAGTAATGCCAAGCCAGAGTGCCACCAGAACATCTAGCTCGACCAATGCCGCCCTGCGCTCAAACTCTGTACGCAAGGGCGTGTTATAGGTCCATTCAGCCTTAACTGCACTGGGATCGCCAAGCGAGGTCAACCCAGGCCAAGGAACACTCCAGTTCTCACTATTCCAGAGCGGATCGAAGAGTTCTTCCCACAGAGCGGCATAGGCCCTTGTAAGACAGTTAAGACGCAAAGTTCTCAGCAGCACTGCTGCAGCCAGCGGATGCTCGGGGTGCGCAGCAGGCATGCGGTAAACCTCCGTGTTACGGAGGTCTGACCGGCCGCTGATTCGAAGCAAATAATCAAGAGGAAGAGCAGCCCAAAACCCGGCAGCCAAGGCAGTCTCTCGGTTATTCGAAAGAGCGAGTGTGTGGACGCCGTCTACATGCGCCGGCCCCGGCGGAATGATGGCGGCAAACAGAGAACGCTCGGTATCGAACGGGATCATTCTTCGCCAGGCCAAGCGATAAAACTCCGTGCATCTGCGCCTGGTGCCATCTCCCATCGTCCACTCATCCTGTGCCGCAAGATATTTTTCTGGGCTAGCGGCACGCTCATAATTCGTTCTCGGCACAGCATCTTCGGCAAGACTTACGAGATCCCACGCCGACCAGTCACGATTCGTCTTACAAGGAATGTTTGGCTGCTTACTATAAGGGGTCGCCTGAGAGAGGTGTGGGCCTTGCAAAATAACATCATCTAGAGACTGCGGCTGACCCGTATGCCACCGTATAAGACCGTCCTTTTTTGCGTTGGCTTCATGGTAGCCGGGACTGATCCTTGGGTTAGCCTCGATAAGTCGCTTTTTGTAGGCAACTAGCGCTCCAATTGCGCCAGCCTCAGCAGTCGTCACTGGATACAGAAGGGGCGTCTCTTCAACAGGAGAGTCGGTTCCGGACAGCTTTCCCCATTGTGCGAGCAGAGACGCGTCCACACGAATTAACCGTTCTCTGTGCGGCCGCAATTCCCACTTGCCAGCATATTTGATACCTGGCAGTTCGCCTTGACCATCATGCTCCAGCGAAGCGAGGAGCGTCGAAGGATGGAACAACCAACTTATATGGACGAAGTTGATAGTGGAGGCCGCTCCATAGATATTAACGCTGAACTGGCGGGTACCCTCGATATCGAACAACTGATATCGGTTGGAGAAATGAGCGTGGAAGCGGAGGTGGCGGTAAACAGCAGCACGCAATTGGCCTTCCTTAGCACCCGAAAAGTGGGTATCGGGATGAATTAGCCCACCTATCCCTCTGGGGCCGAGATTTTCCCAAAGCTTACACATGAAGGCACGATACAAATCTGGCTGTGTTCCAACCAGCAGCGGATATGTGGCAGGAGAGGCAAGAAATTCGGATATCCCAATAATTTCTGCCAGCATACGTGTATAGTAGATGCGCCATCGATCGTCTCGGACGATATCGCTTTTCCGATCAGTCCACTCCGATACGCTTGGCCGGGCGGTAAGCACAAACCATGGGTCGATCTCAGCCAGAACGGAAGCTTCTTCCCAGCGAGGCCTCACCCAAGGTGGATTTCCAACTTGAAGATCGAAACCCCCTCGCTTAAAGATCTGCGCAAATTCAAGCTCCCAATGGAAAAATCCCAGCCGGCTGCTTATTTCCTCTGCAGTCTGGAGCCATGGGAAACGGTCAGCGAGCTTGAGCTCCGAATCCATTCCCATCCAAAGAGGAAGCTCGTTCTCGTACTCTTCGAGATCGGCAAGGGTAGCAAAGCTTGCCAACGAGTCTTCTGGGACGTCTACACGACCGAGTACTGCCTCGGCAAAGTCGAGCCAATCGTCTAGGTTCGCTAGCGGAATCAGAGGACGTATTCTCTCAACGGATGATCTGTTCGGCTCTGCAGCCAGCACCCGCCGTGCATAGATTTCGTCCGACCCGTCGAGCAACCCGACACGCTCAACCGGCCAAAACCAGAGTGCGCACCATGTGTCCATCACCTTCTTGAGCCGCCAGTATGGCGTTCCTGGCGCAGTGAGGTCCGCGTAGATTTTCTCCTTGGACACTACTTTATCCGGGTGCTCAAGCCAATCCGCACCCCAAACCGGAATTCTACGGCTGATTTCAACTTCAGAGATCGACAACCGCTGCTGAACCAGATCCCAGAGATATTCGACCCGCTTCGACAGACTCTGAAGGCGCCGGAGCTGACTCTGCTTCCAACCTCCCGATTTCTTGTCCGATACCCTTTTCCGGATCTTTTTACGCCATTCGGCCAGACGCTTCGCCTCGGCGGGAGCCAGCTCTTTAGCCTCATGCGCCGATGCGATCAAGCCCCATCCTTCAGCCGGCAACAGAAAATGGTGAACTTTTCCCTTGGGTAGAGGACCAGAAGAGAAAGGAAAATCCTCAGGTGTCTCCTTGAGCCACGTACCCTTGATTAGGGATTCTGGACTATATACGCGACGGGCTGCGCCGATCAGGGAGTTCCCACGGCGGAGATGCAGGCCGAACCAAGGAGCCTGCAGGCCCGGGTACATCACATTCAGCCAAATCGACACCTCGGCGAGTTCGACTGCGGATTCGTTGAGGTCGACGCCGTAGGCGTTGTGTAGGGCGATGTATGCCTTAACCTTCTGCAGCTCCTCTTCGTAGCTTTCGGGATCGATCGAGATGCCGACTTCCTGCTGACGACGCTTAAGGTATTCTGCGGCGACCTGATTGATAGCCTCATTCAGAAACGCGCCGGAGCCCAGAGCGGGCTCGCAGATCTTCCATTCGAGGATTTCGCTCGCGGAGGTAACCTTGCCGTCCTGGTCGAGGCGATGCTTGAGCGCAAGCTGGACAGTGGCCTTCGTCAAGGACTCAGGCGTGTAGTAAGAGGCACTGGTCTCACGGTCACGGCCAGCGAGCCGGTAGACGAAAGAGCCCTTGCGGTAGCGGACGTACTCGTCGGTCTTGTTGCCGTCCTCATCAACGACGCGGACAAAGACCTCCGGCGGGTAGTCGCTGACCTTCGAAGCCGGGATCATCCAGGAGCCCTCGGAGGGGTCGCCGCCCTTCGCTACCTCGTACAGTTCCTCCTTGGCGATGAAGCCGGTGTAGGACATCAGGCCCTCGTACACGGCGCCGAGCTGGTTGATGCCCAGCTGCGCGTATGAGATGAAGCCACCGCGCTCCTTCTTGCGACCCTTGGTGAGCATGAGCTTGCGCAGGACCTTGTGTAGGACCTCGTTGCGCAGCCGTGTGTCAAGGCGCGGGGCGTTCGGATCGTCCTCGTCGAGCGAGATCGCGTCGCGGCCGATGAGCCGAATGGCCTCCGGCTCGAACAGATCGGAGCGAAGAGGCTCGAACTGCAGCCCTTCGTCTTCGGAGACCTCATCGCCGGTACGAGGCCGATGGCCTTTATTCACCATGCGGAAGAGCAGGTCGAGCGACTCGTACAGGTGGAAGCCGTTTCGCGCTTCCTCGTCGGTCAGGTCACGCACGACGAGTTCACCGAGCCGGGCCATGCTGTAACCCTTGATGTAGTTCTCGTCGTTGACCGGCAGGATGCCCAGCTCTGGGCGGGCCTCGGCGTAGAGAAGGAACAGGATGCGGTAGAGGTAGCGCAGTGCCTCTCGGCCGAGTTCCTTGGCGAGCTCGCCCGGCTCCATGATGTCCTCGGGTTGGACGCCCTGGGCCCGGATGCGGTCAAGGACTTCGTTGGCGATGAGCTCGACCGACTCCCGCAGGCCGTCGCGAAGCTCTTTCGAAACGCCAACCGCGTGGTTGCGCGACTTGGCGAGCAGGTCGGCAAGGGGCTCGGAACCGCCTTCTTCGGGTGGCAGCAGGGAGTCAGCGCCGAACAGGGCCGCGATCGTCCCCAGCTCGTCGGCGTTATTGCGACTGAGCGCCACGTCGAGGTTGACGGCGAGGTAGCGTCCCTCGCCCCAGACGCTACGGTCGGCAAGGATGATCACACCGCCAGCAAGGAGGAGTACGTAGCGGGGTGGAGAGTCGGCGGTGAACAACCAGGAGGCAAGCTTGGCACCGGAAGTGATCTGCTCGCGGTTGTCGAACGGGACCGGGTGGAGCAGCCTGCCGGCGTGGTTTTCGTCGAGGGCGGCGTCCACGTCGGCGGACCAGCCGCATTCGATCGCTACGAGGTACTGGTCAGCGTAGGCGACGTGGATGGAGTATCCCCTGCCCGCACGCTTCACACTGAGTTCCCGAGGGTGTGCCTCGTAGCCGAGAGCGCGCAGGATCTCGCTGTGCAGTTCGCCGAGTTCCTTTCGCAGCTCGCGGGCCTCGTCCTCCATCAACGTGTCGCCATCGCACAGCCGCGCATCCAGCTCGGCGAAGTACGGCCGAGCGGCGAAGTAGGTCTTGCCGAGGGCACGCAGCCCACGGCGCGGTGTGGTGTGCCCCGCCTTCTCCTGCTCGGTCCAGCGGGCGAACAGGCCATCCTTCGCCTTCAGATCCTTGGGGAGCACCTCGGCCAGGTAGTGAGCCGAGAAGTAATCACCGCGGTTGACCAGCGAATCGAAGCTCATCAGCGCCAATCCTGGGGAACGAGGACGGCGAGCACCCGCAGCAATGGCTCGCCGGTGATCTTCAAGGAGTCGAGGAGGCGTTCCTGCCGCTCAACGGTCTGGCGAACGCGTTGCTCGGCACGCCCACGGTGGGAGACATGCACACCGTCGAGGGTGAGCTGCTGCCACTCAACGAGCTTGGCGTGGTAGGCGTCGAGCGGCTCGACGACCTCTGCCTCATACGCGGTACGGCGGTTTTCCAAGTGCTTCCTGGCGATGGCGACCGCCTGCGGCACCTGCTCCTGAAGCCGTCGCAGATCGATCTCCCGCCCGGTATTGATCATCTTCGGTCCGACACCCGCTTTCTCGAGGATCTCGATCATCTCCTCGGGAAGCACGCCAGCGGAGGTAACAGCCATCCACTCGACTACCGTGGGGCGGCCGAGGCGGTTGGAGTAGATGCCCTGGACGAGGAAGGTCGGTTCGACGACATCGGCGGTGATGACCGGGGCCCTCTGGCGGCCCAGCCGTAGCAGGACCTTGTCAATCACCCACTCGACCATGGGGTGTAGGTCGGAGAGGTAGGCGATCTCCGGCCACATAGTCTTGGTTTGGCGGGCCTCGTCGAGCTTACGCTGGGCGAGCTCGCGCTTGAACGTGACCTTCATCCGCCGGCGGACGTCGTGCGTGCGAAGGTAGTCACGGGGGAGTGCCGACAGACGCTGGACCAAATCCGGCGGTGGTTCGAAGGCGAGCATCTCGCCATCGTTGGAGAGGTTCTCAATCAGGCCGAGGCTGTCAATGGCCTCCATGACGAACGCCTCGGTGTCGGCAAAGAGCCGGGGTACGTGGGCGCGCGGCGGCTCGGGGTCGGTGAGGGCTGCCTCTCTGTTGCTGAACAGGAGGGCGAGAAGGTCTCCCCCAGGCCCTTCCGGGATGGACTCCTCCACCGTCTTGCCGGCAAGGAGATCCTGGATCAGGCGGCGCTCCTCGCGTTCCGCCCGGTACTCGCCCGTGACTGCCTGGGCTGTGCCGAGGGTGCGGTGTGCGATCTCCTCCTTGAGCAGGAGCTTCTCCGCCACTGTTCGGTCGTCCTTGGCCCCTTCCACCTCGGAGGTGAGGATGAGCGCGCGGAATTCCGGGTCGGCGGTCTGTCCGTAACGATCGATCCGGCCGTTGCGCTGCTCGATCCTGATCAGGCTCCACGGGACGTCGTAGTGGATCAGGTGGTGACACTGGCGATGCAGGTTGACGCCCTCAGAGGTGACATCGGTGGTGATCAGCAGACGCACCGGGGTGTCACTCAACCCGAATCGCTCGATGATCTCCTGCTGCTGCTGGTCGGGCATGCCGTTGCCCAGCATCATCTCGACCTCGCCCTTCACGGTGAGGCCGAGACGTTCGGGAAGCACATCGGCGAGCCAGCGCACCGTTTCGACACTCTCGGAGAAGACCACCGCCCGGGTGGTGCTGCCCGGTCCAACACCGATCTCCTTGAGCACACTGACGAGGGCGCACAGCTTGGCCGAATCGTCGTCAGTCATGCCGACGGCCAGATCATGCAGCCGCTTCAGGGCCTCGATCTCACGCGGATCCTCGGCGTTCTTGAGCCGGTTGGCGACCGTCTTCGCCAGCGCCTTGTGCGAGGAGAGGAAGGCCTTGAGCAGCGTGTAGGGGAAGAGCCGGTTCTTGCCGGTCAAGACCGGACCGTCGACACGTTGCTCACCGGCGAGCCAGACGTGGGCGAGCTCCTCGAAAATGCGTTCCTCGGCCTTGGTCGCCTTGCAGTGCACCGGGATGGAGGGACCACGGTCGGGCCATTTGTCCCCCATCTGGTTGCGCACCTCGGGATCGATCTTCGTGCGGCGGATGTAGAGGTGCTCGATGTCCTTGGCCGAGTATTGTCTGTCGTCGGCGATCGCCGCGGGGTCGAGCATGCGGATCAGCTCGGCGAACGACTCGGCATTGCCGTTGTGCGGGGTGGCGCTCGCCAGTATCAACCCGTCGGTGCGGCGCGCGAGGCGCTTGGCCAGCCTGTTGCGGAGGCTGGTCTCTCCGATGAGGTTGTGGGACTCGTCGATGACGACGACGTCCCAGTCGATCTTCTCCAGGTGCTGGCCGTACCTGCCCTCGTTCTTGAGGGTGTCGATTGAGATGATGATGCGCTTGTAGTAGGTGAACGGGTTCCGGCCTGCGGGGATCTCGCGCTGAATGCGCTCGATGCCGACCGAGTCGAGGCGGATCAGCGGGATGGCGAACCGCGTCCAGAGCTCGTGTTGGAACTGCTCCAGCACCTGTTGCGGGGTGACCACGAGGATGCGCTCGCCCCTGCCTCGCCTGATCAGCTCGGCCAAGATGAGACCGATCTCCAGTGTCTTGCCGAGGCCGACCACGTCGGCGATGAGGATGCGAGGCTGTAGCCCTTTCAGCGCCAGTTCCGCCGGCCGCTGCTGGTAGGGCAACGGGTCGAGGAGAAACCGGTCGGAGAGGGCAAGACCTTTCTCTGTCTGCGGCAGCGGCGTCCGGCGGAGGATGGCCTCGAGGAAGAGCCGGCTCTTGGCAAACCGCGGGGTGTCGTCCTGCTCGAGGACGGTGTCCTCGGGCCGCAGCAGACTCACGTTGTCTAGGGCGGTGAAGAACACCGCCTCCTCGTCGCGGACGATCTCCGACGCGCCGACTGCCGTGATCTTGTATCCGTCATGCGCCGTCTTCACGCACGTGCGCACGATCCACTCGGCGTCCCGGACTTCGATCCGGGCTCCCGGGGGGAAGGCGGTCTCGGTCACGGTCCTTCTTTCAGAAACGGGCGGTGGCGGCGTAAGCACTGCGCAGCCGTTCGGCGAGGGCGGCGACGACCGATCCGGGAACGACGAACTCGGACAGGTCCCGCCGACGCCGCCGACGCCACGGCGCGGGTTCCGGTGGGTCGTCATTGCGTTCGACGTAACTGGCGACGACAAGCCGCCGTACCGCAACGGATGGGGCGACGCCGTCGGCGGTGGCCAGCTCCTTGAGCCGCTCGTACGCCTCCTCCACGGTGGGGCGAGCCTCCGGGTCATGGGCGAGCATGGCGGAGACGAGCGGCCGGAACTCCACCGGAAGGCCGTCCAGGTTGGGCGCCACCTCAGGATTCGTGATCTGCGTGAAGAGCGCCAGGACCGTCTCGCCCTTGTAGGGGTAGTGCTTGGTCAAGGCGAACAGGAGGGTGGCGCCGAGCGCGTAGACGTCGGTCGCCGCCGTGACCTCCTTGGGCCTGCTCACCTGCTCGGGGGACATGCACGCAGGGGTGCCGAGTGCCGCGTCGCTCCTGGTCAGGTCGGTCGGCCCTTCGGCGAAGGCCACGAGCCCCAGGTCGATCACCTTGGGCCCGTCCCTGCCGAGCAGCACGTTGCCGGGCTTGAGATCGCGGTGGACCAGTCCCGCCGCGTGGATGTCCCTGAGCGCGCTCGCGAGGAGCATGCCGAGGGTCGCCGCGTTCTCGACGCCGAGAAGGGCGCGGGTCTCAACGAATTCCCTGAGGTTGAGCCCGCGGACATACTCGACGGCGAGCCAGGGCTGTTCCTCGTCCTCGTCGGAGGCGTCGACCAAGGCCGCGACGTAAGGGCTCTGCACCGTCCGCAGCGCGTCCAGCTCGCGTGCGAATCGAGCGCGTACGTCCGCGCGCCCGGCCAGCTCCTCCCGGATCACCTTCACGGCGACCGGCTCGTAGTCATCGGTCACACCGTAGAAGACCCGGCCCATCCCGCCGCTGCCGAGCCGCCCCTGGATGGAGACGGCACCGATCCGCCTCGGATCGGAGGGGTCCAAAGGCTCCACGCGTACCTGCCCCTGGTGGTGACATCGACCGGTTCACGCCCCGGTCAGGGCCTCCGGATTCCTTCCGGTCATACGGCACCCCGCCAGGGCACTTCCGGGACAGTAGCGGAACAACACCGTCCTCGTCCACACACCTTCTAATGTGAATCGGATTTACGAAGCACTCAGAATATGTCCGTTTTGTGTCCTCATATCACCAGAGCGAAGATGCTGTACACCGCTCGAGACGCACTCGATCGCTGCCTACCAGGGAATTCATCGGCGGGATAACCTATCCGTTTCGTCTTCACAACACTGGGCCGTGCTGTTGGTTGCCTTCACACTATGATCACGTCCGCACAGCCACGTCCAACGCAGCCACTCGCCACACAGAAGGCCCTATGTGCGTGACTCCTCATCTCCGGTACCCGACCGGCCGAGCAGCGACGCCCGCGCAGAGGCTACCGTTGAGCGCCGTCACAGGCCCGTTCACCGGACCAATGCGGCCACGGCGATTCCTCTGAGAGCCGCTCGGTACAGGCCGGTCGGAAGACGTAGGCACGATGGGCACTCCGGCCGCCCGCGTCGGGAGGTGGGCAGCCGCCGGTTTCCCGCCACGAATTCGTGTGAGACCGGCCGACAGTTCCATTCGCCGATTCCCGAAGAGCCATGGCGCCGTTCCCGGCCGGGCTCGCCGGTACGCATCATCGTTTCGAGAATGAGGTAGGGCCCGGACCCCTTCGACTTCGCGAGCCGAACTTGTCGCGGCCTGGCGCCGGGAGCGTGCGGCGCAGCTCACAGCCCGGACAGCCGCGAGGCAGAAGGATCACCACCGAGGCATGTGCGGACCTGAGACTCTACGGACAGGACTCGATCACCCGCCTTCGTGAGGCCTTTCGGACGCTGCTCGAGGACTGCGACCGGCGGACGAGCACGCACAGGTGATCGCGAGGGCACTGGAGGGCTCGCCCGAGCCTTCGCTCCCTTAAGCCGTCCGCCCTCGCCGAGACGCCTCCGGGTCGGATCTAGAGGGCGAGAGGGGCACCGGTTACTGGGGTGCGTGATCGAATCCACGATCGGTTACGCCATGCTATAGGGTCATGGTGAAAAAGATGATCGGGACTTCGGTCCTCGCCGCCTCGCTGTTGGTCTCCGGCGCCACCGCGGCGTCGGCCCAGGCGAAGCCGACGCTGGGGCCGTACGGGTACGGTGCCGTCAAGCTCGGCATGAGCGCCAAGAAGGCCAAGGCGACCGGCGCGCTGGTGCTGAAGTTCCCGGGTGGCGGTGGCTGTTCCGGCTGGGACCTGAAGAAGTTCCGGAGCCCCAAGAACCAGGTGGGCGTCTGGATCTCGCCGCGGCTGGGGGTGGCCGCCATCTACGCCCGGAAGAACATGAGGACC
>Ga0207866_1001017_pt1 | contig 31514 bp, 26 predicted proteins | sample HigsolmetaAR203D_FD_184835 | JGI IMG/M metagenome (GOLD analysis project Ga0207866, IMG submission 184835) | Ionic liquid and high solid enriched microbial communities from the Joint BioEnergy Institute, USA - AR20-3-D (SPAdes) (version 2) ...
CCATCCAGGATCTTTTCCACCACAAGTACTTTTTTCAATTCAGCTCTGGTCAATGTCACTTTTTCCTTTCCCATAGTGACATTATCTCAGAACAGTTATACCGTGACATTATCACAGCACAATAACATGAGCAAACTTTACTCCACCGAAACGGCTTCGGTCAGCGGTTCTTGCGGATCCGACGCCTCATCCTGCGGCATGGCAAAGCGAATGCCGCGGTAACGCTGCATGCCCGTTCCGGCCGGAATGAGCTTGCCGATGATGACATTCTCCTTCAGCCCGAGCAGCTGGTCGACCTTGCCCTTGATGGCCGCGTCGGTCAGCACGCGGGTCGTTTCCTGGAAGGACGCCGCGGACAGGAAGGAGTCGGTCTCCAGCGACGCCTTCGTGATCCCGAGCAGCACCGGCTTGGCCACCGCCGGTTCCAGCCCGTTGAACAGCGCCTTCTTGTTCGCTTCCTCGTATTCGTGGATATCCACGTACGAGCCCGGCAGCAGGTTCGTGTCGCCCGCGTCGACGATGCGGATCTTGCGCAGCATCTGGCGCACCATGACCTCGATGTGCTTGTCGTTGATTTCCACGCCCTGGTTCCGGTACACCCGCTGCACTTCCTGCAGGATGTAGTTCTGCACGCCGCGGATGCCCTTGATCCTGAGCATGTCCTTCGGGTCGATGGAGCCGTCGGTCAGCTCATCGCCGGCTTCCACCTGCTGTCCGACGGAGACGCGGATGCGCGAACCGTAGGGAACGCTGTACACCTTCGATTCGGCTTCGCCTTCCACCTCGATTTCCCGCCGGTCCTTGGCGTCGCGGATGTCCTTGATCACCCCGTCGAGCTCCGAAATGATCGCCTGGCCCTTCGGGTTGCGCGCCTCGAACAGCTCCTGGATCCGCGGCAAACCTTGCGTGATGTCGTCGCCGGCGACGCCCCCGGTGTGGAACGTGCGCATCGTCAGCTGCGTGCCCGGCTCGCCGATCGACTGGGCGGCGATAATGCCAACCGCTTCGCCGATTTCCACATGCTTGCCGGTGGCCAGGTTCCGGCCGTAGCACATCTTGCACACGCCGTGGCGGGTGCGGCAGCTGAGCACGGAGCGGATCGTCACCCGCTCGATGCCGGCCGCGATGATCCGGTCGGCCTTGGCGGCGTCGATCATCTCGTTGCGATGGACGATGATCTCGCCGGTCTCGGGATCGCGGATCGTTTCAAAGGCATAGCGCCCTTCGATGCGGTCGTACAGATCCTCGATGACTTCCTTGCCGTCGTGGATCTTCGTGACGGTGAACCCTTTGTCCGTGCCGCAGTCTTCCTCGCGCACGATGACGTCCTGGGCCACGTCGACGAGACGGCGGGTGAGATACCCGGAGTCCGCCGTCCGGAGCGCCGTGTCGGCAAGACCTTTCCGCGCGCCGTGGGTGGAGATGAAGTATTCCAGCACCGTGAGCCCCTCGCGGAAGTTGGACTTGATCGGCAGCTCGATGATCCGCCCGGACGGGTTCGCCATGAGGCCGCGCATGCCGCCCAGCTGGGTGATCTGCGACTTGTTCCCCCGCGCCTTGGAGTCGACCATCATCGCGATGGAGTTGAACTTGTCGAGGGACTTCATCAGGATGTCCGTGATGTCGTCCTTCGCCCGGCTCCAGATTTCGATGATGCGGTCATAGCGCTCTTCGTCGGTAATCAGGCCGCGGCGGTACTGCTGGGTGACGACGCGCACCTTTTCTTCGGACTGGCGCATGATTTCCGCCTTTTCTTCCGGGACGACGACGTCGGCCACGGCAATCGAAATGCCGGCTTTCGTCGAGTAGTAGAACCCGGTTTCCTTGATGCGGTCCAGAATGACGGACGTCCGGGTCGACTGGTAGCGGCGGAAGCACTCGGCGATGATGGAGCCGAGGAAGTCCTTGCCGACAGCCCCCTTGGGCGGAATGTTCTTCATCGCTTCGCGCAGGTCCGCGCCCTTGTCATACACAAAGTATTGCTCCGGCGTCGAATGCAGCAGGTTGGCCTTGCTCGGCTCGTTGATGTACGGGAAATCCTCCGGGAAAATCTCGTTGAAAATGAGTTTCCCGACGGTGGTGATCAGCATCGCCTGCTGCTGCTTTTCCGTGAAGGTCGTCTTCTTCAGCGCCCGGACCGGAATCGCGCAGCGGGAATGCAGCGACACATATCCCATCTGGTAGGCCGCGACCGCTTCGTCGACGGACCGGTAGACCGCGCCGGTCCCCTTCGCCTCCGGATGGTCGATGGTCAGGTAGTAGCATCCGAGCACCATGTCCTGCGACGGTGTGACGACCGGCTTGCCGTCCTTCGGATTGAGAATGTTGCCGGAGGCGAGCATGAGAATTCTCGCTTCCGCCTGCGCCTCGGCAGACAGCGGCACGTGCACCGCCATCTGGTCGCCGTCAAAGTCGGCGTTGTAAGCCGTACAGACGAGCGGGTGCAGCTTGATCGCCCGGCCTTCCACCAGCACCGGCTCGAACGCCTGGATGCCGAGCCTGTGCAGCGTCGGAGCGCGGTTCAGCAGCACCGGATGCTCCTTGATGACCTCTTCGAGCACGTCCCACACTTCCGGGCTGACCTTCTCCACCTTGCGCTTGGCGCTCTTGATGTTGTGGGCCAGTCCCTTGTTGACGAGCTCCTTCATGACAAAGGGCTTGAACAGCTCCAGCGCCATTTCCTTCGGCAGCCCGCACTGGTACATTTTCAGGTGGGGGCCGACGACGATAACGGAACGGCCGGAGTAGTCCACGCGCTTGCCGAGCAGGTTTTGCCGGAAGCGGCCCTGCTTGCCCTTCAGCATGTGGCTGAGCGACTTGAGCGGGCGGTTGCCCGGACCGGTCACCGGACGGCCGCGGCGGCCGTTGTCGATCAGGGCGTCAACGGCTTCCTGCAGCATGCGCTTCTCGTTCTGCACGATGATGTCCGGCGCGCCCAGATCGAGCAGCCTCTTCAGCCGGTTGTTCCGGTTGATGACCCGGCGGTACAGGTCGTTCAGGTCGGAGGTGGCGAAACGGCCGCCGTCCAGCTGGACCATCGGACGAAGCTCCGGCGGGATGACCGGCAGCACGTCGAGCACCATCCATTCGGGACGGTTGCCCGAATTGCGGAACGCCTCGAGCACCTCGAGCCGCTTGATCGCCCGGTTTCTCCGCTGCCCCTGGGCCGTCTTGACCTCTTCCTTCAGCATTTCGACTTCCTTGTCAAGGTCGATGTCCTGCAGCAGCTTCTTGACCGCTTCGGCGCCCATGCCCGCCTGGAAGGCGTAGCCGTACTTTTCCCGGTAGCTGCGGTACTCCTTTTCGGAAAGAAGCTGTTTTTTCTCCAGAGGGGTATCGCCGGGGTCCGTCACCACATAGGATGCAAAGTAAATGATCTCCTCCAGGGAGCGCGGAGACATGTCAAGGGCAAGCCCCATCCGGCTCGGAATGCCCTTGAAATACCAGATGTGCGACACCGGCGCGGCCAGCTCGATATGGCCCATCCGTTCGCGCCGCACCTTCTGGCGGGTCACCTCCACGCCGCACCGGTCGCAGACGACGCCTTTGTAGCGCACCCGCTTGTATTTGCCGCAATGGCATTCCCAGTCCTTCGTCGGACCGAAGATCTTTTCGCAAAACAGGCCTTCCTTTTCCGGCTTCAGCGTCCGGTAGTTGATCGTCTCCGGCTTCTTCACTTCCCCGCGCGACCAGGAGCGAATCTTGTCCGGAGAGGCGAGACCGATCTTCATAAATTCAAAATTGTTCACGTCCATCAAGGAGCAACCCTCCTCAGATATTTGCAGACAGTTGCCAGCCGTACAAACGGGGTTATCCGAAAACCGGCTGCGGAGAGCCGGCGGTTGTGCGGACCGCCGGCGGCCGGTAGATTCCTCGTCCGGCAGTTCCGCGAACCGCAACCGGCTATTCCGCTCCGACCTCGACGCCTTCCAGGTTCAGGTTGAGCTTGTCGCCGGGGCCGTCTTCCTCGTCGTCGATCTCTTTCATGATGATCTCTTCTTCATTTTCAGCCAAAATCTTGACATCCATGCCAAGGCTTTGCAGTTCCTTGATGAGCACCTTGAACGACTCGGGAACGCCGGGTTCGGGGACGTTCTCGCCCTTGACAATCGATTCGTACGTCTTGACGCGTCCGACCACGTCGTCCGACTTGACCGTGAGGATTTCCTGCAGCGTATACGCCGCGCCGTAGGCTTCGAGCGCCCACACTTCCATTTCCCCGAAACGCTGCCCGCCGAATTGCGCCTTTCCGCCCAGCGGCTGCTGCGTGACGAGGGAGTACGGACCCGTGGAGCGGGCGTGGATCTTGTCGTCGACCATGTGCGCCAGCTTGATCATGTACATGACGCCGACGGTGACCTCGCGCTCAAACGGCTCGCCGGTGCGCCCGTCGTACAGGATCGTCTTGCCGCTGCGCTGCATGCCCGCCTCTTCCATCGTGTCAAACACGTCGTATTCGGTCGCGCCGTCAAACACCGGCGTGGCCACGTGCATGCCGAGCAGCTTCGCGGCCATGCCGAGATGGACTTCAAGCACCTGTCCGATGTTCATCCGGGACGGAACGCCGAGCGGGTTCAGCACGACTTCCACCGGGGTGCCGTCCGGCAGGAACGGCATGTCTTCCTCCGGCAGGATTCTCGCGATAACGCCCTTGTTGCCGTGGCGTCCGGCCATTTTGTCCCCTTCGGAAATCTTTCTCTTCTGGGCAATGTAGACGCGAACGAGCTGGTTGACGCCGGGAGGCAGCTCGTCGCCGTTTTCCCGCGTGAACACCTTGACATCGACGACGATGCCGTCGGTGCCGTGCGGCACGCGCAGCGACGTGTCGCGCACTTCCCGCGCCTTCTCGCCGAAGATGGCGTGGAGCAGCCGCTCCTCCGCCGTCAGTTCGGTCACGCCCTTCGGCGTCACCTTGCCGACGAGGATGTCTCCGGCGCTGATTTCCGCGCCGACGCGGATGATGCCGCGCTCGTCAAGGTTCTTGAGCGCGTCCTCGCCCACGTTGGGAATGTCGCGGGTGATTTCTTCCGGACCGAGCTTCGTGTCGCGGGCCTCGGATTCATATTCTTCTATGTGGATCGACGTATAGACGTCTTCTTTCACGAGCTTTTCGCTGAGCAGAATGGCGTCCTCATAGTTGTACCCTTCCCAGGTCATGAACGCCACGAGCACGTTGCGGCCAAGGGCCAGTTCGCCGTTTTCGGTGGATGGACCGTCGGCGATGATGTCGCCGGACTTCACGACGTCGCCCTTGCGCACGATCGGCCGCTGGTTGATGCAGGTGCCCTGGTTGGACCGCATGAACTTGTGCAGCCGGTATTTGACGAGCTCGCCGGTGACCGGCTTGCCGTCCGCCATTTTCTGGGTGCGCACCCAGATTTCCGTCGCCGTCACCCGCTCAACAACGCCGTCCTCCTTGGCAATAATACAAACGCCGGAGTCCTTGGCCGCCTTGTATTCCATGCCGGTGCCGACGATCGGCGCCTCCGGCTTGAGCAGCGGCACCGCCTGGCGCTGCATGTTCGATCCCATGAGCGCGCGGTTGGAGTCGTCGTTTTCGAGGAACGGAATGAGCGCCGTCGCCACGGAGACGACCTGCTTCGGAGAGACGTCCATGTAGTCGACGCGCTCCCGCGGCAGCGTCAGGATGTTGTCGGAGCGCTTGTTGTAGCGCACGACGACCATCTCGTTGGCGAAGGTTCCGTCCTCATTCAGTTCCACGTTGGCGGGCGCGATGACGTAATCGTCTTCCTCGTCCGCCGTCAGGTAATCGATCTGGTCCGTCACCCGGCCCGTCTCCGGATCCACGCGGCGGTACGGCGTTTCAATAAAGCCGTACTCGTTGATGCGGGCGTAGGTCGAAAGCGAGTTGATCAGCCCGATGTTCGGACCTTCCGGCGTCTCGATCGGGCACATCCGGCCATAGTGGGAGTTGTGCACGTCCCGCACTTCGAAGCCGGCGCGCTCGCGGGTCAGACCACCGGGACCGAGAGCGGACAGGCGCCGCTTGTGCGTCAGCTCGGCCAACGGGTTCGTCTGGTCCATGAACTGCGACAGCTGGGAGCTGCCGAAAAACTCCTTGATTGCAGCGATGACCGGACGGATATTGATCAGCGCCTGCGGCGTGATCATGTTCGCGTCCTGGATGGACATGCGTTCGCGCACGACCCGTTCCATCCGCGACAGACCGATGCGGAACTGGTTCTGGAGCAATTCCCCGACGGAGCGCAGGCGGCGGTTGCCGAGATGGTCGATGTCGTCTGTCGAGCCGACGCCGTGCAGCAGATTGATGAAATAGTTGATCGACGCGATGATGTCCGCCGGCGTGATGTGCTTGACGGATTTGTCGATATATCCGTTGGACAGAATGGAGATGATCTTCGTTTCGTCGTCCGGAGCAAAAATTTTCACGCGCTGCAGGGGGATGCTGATTTCGTCGAGCACACCGTTGTGCACCCGATATTCCACCATGTTCGTGCCGTTCTCCAGATACGGCAGGAGCTGGTCCAGCAGGCGGCGGTCCACCATCTGTCCCGCTTCGGCGATGATTTCCCCGGTCGCGGGGTCCACCAGCGTTTCGGCGAGGCGTTGGTTGAACAGCCGGTTTTTGATATGCAGCTTTTTGTTGATCTTGTAGCGGCCGACGTTGGCGAGATCGTAACGTTTCGGATCAAAAAACCGGGCGATGAGCAGATTTTTCGCGTTTTCCAGAGTGGGCGGTTCGCCGGGACGCAGGCGCTCGTAGATTTCAATCAGCGCCTTCTCCGTGGAGTCGGTGTTGTCCTTGTCCAGGGTGTTGCGGATAAACTCGTCTTCGCCCAAAAGCTCGAGAATTTCCTGGTCTGTGCTGAAGCCGAGGGCTCTGAGCAGCACCGTAACCGGGATTTTGCGCGTCCGGTCGATCCGCACATAGATGATGTCCTTGGCGTCCGTCTCCAGTTCCAGCCACGCCCCGCGGTTGGGAATGACCGTGGCCGTGTACGTTTTCTTGCCGTTTTTGTCCGTCTTCGTGCTGAAATAGACGCTCGGGGAACGCACCAGCTGGCTGACGATGACCCGTTCAGCGCCGTTGATGATGAACGTTCCCGTTTCGGTCATGAGGGGGAAATCCCCCATGAACACTTCCTGCTCCTTCACCTCTCCGGTTTCCTTGTTGAACAACCGCACTTTCACGCGCAGAGGAGCGGCATAGGTGACATCCCGTTCCTTCGCTTCATCGACGGTGTACTTCGGTTCGCCCAGGCTGTAGTCGATGAATTCGAGGATGAGATTCCCGGTGAAGTCCTGGATCGGGGAGATGTCCTGAAACATCTCGCGCAGTCCCTCGTCAAGAAACCACTGGTACGACTTTTGCTGGATCTCGATGAGATTGGGGACTTCCAGCACCTCTTTGATGCGCGCATACGACCTGCGCTGACGACGCCCATACTGCACCATTTGTCCTGCCAACATCATTCACCCCTCTGTCTTGCTTCAGACATTCTTGCTCCTGCAATGAGAGACTGGAAAAAAACAATGCAAAAGCCACCCCGTCTTCCCGTTTTCCAAAAAAAGGAAAAGTTAACAGGGTTTGCTTTCGCATCGATTGCTGAATTTTGCGGATTGCGCTCTGTCCATAGACGGATGCTCCAAAAAGGTTGGTCGAAAACCGGAAATGGGCATAGAATCAGCATTCCCATCAATCGTTGCCCTTATACCCCAGGACATTCACTGAATCGCGCTGCTCCTGCAAGGATCATATCGGCTGATCGCGCAAAATTTTTTGCAGCTTTTGCGCAAAAACCTCTTGACATTTTAGCCAGATAAAGGGATAAAGGGGCCATCTTAATACTGACATTAAACAATAATATCACACCGTTATTTGCCAGTCAACCCAAAACCCTGCGGGACTGGCGAATTCGCGCCGGTGCGAATTGCTTGACGATGCTAATCGGCGCGGACTCCCTAAAAAAATTGCCACTTTTTTGCAGCTTCATGCCTCCAACGGACAAAAATGTCCGTCACAATTGAAATTCCATGCTTTAACGGGCATGAATGAACGTTAGAAGTTCGAGTGTCGTCCGGACTCCATTCCGGCGCTTGTCACTTCACCGCTTTGTAGACCCGGTAGCCCTTGCTTTTGGCCACCTCCACCACTTCCCGGTAGAGCGACTTCAACTTTTCGTGCGCCGACGGCGCCCCCTGCTTTTTCTGGATGACAATCCACAGTTGGCCGTCATCCCTCAGCAGCTCCACGGCCTCTTCAAAAATGCGATGAACCACCCGCTTGCCGGCCCGGATTGGAGGATTGGAGACAATGAGCGAGTACGACCGATCCCGCACCTGCTCATACAAGTCGCTCTGCAGAGCAGAAGCATTGCGAATTCCGTTGCGGGCCGCGTTGATGTTTGCCAGCTCCACCGCCCGTTCGTTGATATCGATCATCGTGACGTTTAACCGCGGATTGAGGCGGGCGGCAAACAAACCGATCGGGCCGTACCCGCAGCCGACGTCCAGCAGGTCACCCGACTCGGGCAGCTCCAGGCTTTCGATCAAAAGCCGCGATCCGAAATCGACTCCCGTTTTGGAAAAAACGCCGGAGTCAGTGATCAGATGCAAAGTGACGCCGCGGATGCGCGCTTCGATTTCCCGCCTTTGGTGCGCTGCCTCCGGTTTTTGATCGTAATAATGGCTGCTCAACGTCCCATCGACCTCCGCAACAACATGTCCCATGTTCCTCCGTTCCATCGCTGTAACGCCGTTTGACCGTCAATCCACCGTTTGACCGCAATCCGCCGCCGACCGTTTTGCAGGCGCAGTCAGAGGCCGCATGGTCGCAGCGCACAATGCTTCTCTCAGCGGGCTGGCCGCCGACAATTGACGCGCGACCGAATTTTACAATCATACATGATGATTCGTCATTTTTCTGCCAAATGTTTCCTACAGCAGATGCTCCGCGTCACTTTCGCGGGTGTAAAAGCGGGGCTGCCCCATCGTCCGCTTCTCCAGACATGTGGGCAGCCCCGGGATCATTATTTCAGTTCCACTTTTGCGCCAGCTTCTTCGAGCTTCGCCTTGATTTGTTCGGCTTCTTCCTTGCCAACGCCTTCCTTGACCGGCTTCGGAGCGTTGTCGACCAGGTCCTTCGCTTCCTTCAGGCCGAGGCCGGTGATTTCGCGCACCACCTTGATGACGTTGATCTTGGATGCGCCGGCATCCGCCAGGATGACGTCAAATTCGGTTTGCTCAGCGGCAGCTTCTCCGCCGGCGGCGCCCACCGCGCCAACAACAGCCACCGGAGCTGCGGCGGTTACGCCGAATTCTTCTTCAATCGCCTTGACCAGTTCGTTCAGTTCAAGAACCGTCATGTTCTTGATCGCTTCAAGAATTTGTTCTTTGCTCATGAGATAACCTCCATTATATTTTTCATTCAAATTCAGCCTTCCATCGGGCTTCATAACGGGCGCCTCAAGCGCCACTCGTTGAGTACCAATCGTCGAGCGCCAGTTGTCCAGCGCCAGCCGTTGAGCGCCAATCCGGGTGCACTCGGCATTCGAGCGTCAACCGCATGGGAGCACCCGCCGCATCATGCGGCCTTTGCGTTTGCCGGCCGGCTTATCAAGCCTGGGCGGCGCCTTCCTTCTGCTCGGCAACTGCCTTGACCGCCAGCGCGAAGTTGCGAACCGGCGCCTGCAGCACGCTGAGGAGCATCGACAACAGCCCTTCCCTGGACGGCAGGTTCGCCAGAGCCTTGATCTCGTCCACGCCGACGATCTTGCCTTCGACCACACCCGCCTTGATTTTCAGGGCGTCGTTGCTCTTTGCGAATTCCGACAAAATTTTCGCGGGAGCCACCGCATCCTCCTTGCTGAACGCAATGGCCGTCGGACCGGTCAAAAATTCATGCAGCCCGACAAGATCCGCCTTCTCCGCGGCGCGGCGGGTCATCGTGTTCTTGATCACCTTGAATTCCACGCCCGCTTCGCGAAGCTTTTTGCGCAGTTCGGTCACCTGGGCGACGTTCAGCCCGCGGTAGTCCGCAAGCACGGTGCTGGCGGAACTTTGAAGCTTCTCAGCCACTTCCGCCACGATTTGCTGCTTTTGCTCAAGAACTTTCGCATTTGGCACAGCACACACCTCCTGATTCAATGTTTCGTGACTGGTTCATTTTTCCTGACCTGAATATCGATCCGTAGGCATAAAAACGGCCCCCCGCAGACATGCAGCGAAGAGCCTCGAGCTGGCCTCACCACGCACGCCAGCATCACGCTTGCGCGGCACGGCAAAGCCATGTATCGGGAACACCTCGGCGGGATATTAAGCCCAGTTCAGGGCACCTGCTGTCTACGGTACGCATATTCAAATGTCGGGTTTTGCAAATCTCAAGCCTGGTATCTGACGCGCACGCTCGGGCCCATCGTCGAGGAGACGGCGATGTTCCTCATGTATTGGCCCTTGGCCGCAGCCGGCTTCGCTCTCACGAGAGCTTCAAGCAGCGCCTGCAGGTTTTCGGCCAGCTTTTGCGCATCGAAGGACACCTTGCCGATCGGAGCATGGATGATGCCTGCCTTGTCAAGACGGAATTCGATCTTGCCCGCCTTGATTTCCTGAACGGCTCTGCCCACGTCAAAGGTCACCGTGCCCGCCTTCGGGTTCGGCATGAGGCCCTTGCCGCCGAGCAGACGTCCCAGCTTGCCGACTTCCGCCATCATGTCCGGTGTGGCCACGCACACATCAAAATCGAACCAGCCCTGCTGGATCTTCTGGATCATGTCCGTATCGCCAACATAGTCGGCTCCGGCAGCTTCCGCTTCCTTCGCCTTCTCGCCCTTGGCAAATACGAGCACCTTGCGGGTCTTGCCCGTTCCATGCGGCAGGACGACCACGCCGCGCACCGCCTGATCCTGCTTCTTCGGATCGACGCCGAGACGGACGGCCGCTTCCACCGTTTCATCGAACTTGGCTCTCGCCATTTTCTTCACCAGCTCCATCGCTTCGACGATGTCGTAGCTGGTGCTGCGGTCGACCAGTTTGGCCGCTTCCTGATAGTTCTTTCCATGTTTTGCCATAGTTTGTTGTCCTCCCCTGTGGTATTAGCGGAAAATCCTCCCACCTTGCCTGTTCCGGACGCATGCGAGCCGCTGTATGCCTTCGGATAGGGCCCGCGGTACGCAACCGGTCAGTCTTCGATCACAATGCCCATGCTGCGGGCAGTGCCTTCCACCATGCGCATGGCCGCTTCGATGGAAGCCGCGTTCAGGTCGGGCATCTTCGTTTCGGCAATCTCGCGAACCTTGGCGCGTTTGACCGTCGCCACCTTGTTCTTGTTCGGAGTTCCGGAACCTTTCTCAATTCCCGCGGCTACGCGCAACAGCACTGCAGCCGGCGGCGTCTTGGTGATGAACGTAAAGGAACGGTCCTCGAACACGGAAATCTCAACGGGAATGATGAGCCCGCTTTGATCCTGCGTGCGAGCGTTGAACTCCTTGCAAAACGCCATGATGTTGACGCCTGCCTGACCAAGAGCCGGACCTACCGGCGGCGCGGGATTCGCCTTGCCTGCGGGAATCTGCAGCTTGACGACCTTGATCACTTTCTTTGCCATGTGAAACACCTCCTTGCCATAGTGTGGTAAACGGAGGAACCGCCTCCTCCCACATGCAGGGCTATACCTTTTCCACCTGGGTGTAATCCAGCTCCAGAGGCGTCTCCCTGCCAAACATGTTCACAAGGACCTTGAGCTTGTTTTTGTCCGCCAGAATTTCCTCGATGGATCCGACAAAGTTTGCAAACGGGCCGACCTTGACCCGGACGGTATCCTTCAGCGCAAAGTCCAGCTTCGGCTTCGGATCCTCCATGCCCATTTGCCTCAAAATCTGCTCCGCCTCTTCCGGATTGAGCGGCACCGGTTTCGAACCCGATCCGGCCCCGACAAAACCGGTCACTCCAGGAGTATTGCGCACGACATACCAGGAATCGTCCGTCTGGATCATTTCCACAAGGACATAGCCGGGATACACCTTGCGCATCACCGTCTTTTTCTTGCCGTCCTTGTTCACGATCTCTTCCTCCATGGGAACGACCACGCGGAAGATCTTGTCGCCCATCCCCATGGATTCGACCCGCTTTTCCAGATTGGCCTTCACCTTGTTCTCATATCCGGAATAGGTGTGGACCACGTACCATCTCTTTTCATCCATAAAAAAACCACCCTGGAATGATTAATTGAACGCGAGACGAAGCAGCTCTGAAATGATCGTGTCCAAAATGGTGAAATAAATCGTGACAAACGCGACCGTAACGAGAACGACGATTGTGTAGGACGTCAGTTCCTTCCGGTTGGGCCAGCGCACCTTTTTCAGTTCAGACCAACTGTCTGCAAAAAAAGAAAAGAAGGAGCTGAACCCCTGTCTTACTCTGGACAGAAATGCCACTTTCACACCCCCGATTCCTGCAGCCTGAACCGCAACACATTATCTCGTTTCACGATGCACGGTGGATCTGTTGCAGAACTTGCAATATTTTTTCAATTCCAGGCGATCAGGAATATTCTTTTTGTTTTTGTTCGTCGTATAGTTTCTTTGCTTGCATTCGGTGCAAGCGAGAGTGACGACCACGCGCATATCCTACACCTCCCAAAAAACCTTGCTGCAGAGCTGCCGGTGTGCCAACCCGGGGCTTCGCCCCGATGCTTCGCATACGCTCTATGTTCAATTCGCCGTTCAATTATGTCATTCGAACGTATTGACAGGGCTACCCAACAAACTTTATCACAACGGATTCACCTGTGTCAAGAACAAGTGGGAGGCGGCGCGGCGGCCTGGAGCATGCGCTTGCCGGATGCGCGCGTGCGCGCGGGCAGGCGTTCGCATGCGGTGGCGTGCGTACGCTACTGCGCAAGTGCGGCGCGGCTGCGCGCCGTTGCTTGCGCACTGCGCCGATGCGTGCCTGCTTCTTCCATCATTATGCACATTCGCACACCTGTTCAAACGCATCTGCCGCATTTGCCCGGCATGGCCGCGCCATGGCGTCTTGCGGTGCGCCATGCCTGGCACCGCGCATCATGCCGCGCGCAACAGCAAACGGAACTGAGAGACCTTATTCGGGTCGATTTCAGCGGTTTTGCAACGCTAACGGAACGACGAGACCTTATTTGCCTCCAAACGAGTGAATTTTGAAGAAAAAAACACGAAATAAGGTCTCTCAGTTCCGTCAGATTCTAAAAACCGCCCGTTTCCGGCCAAATAAGGTCGCTCAGTTCCGTTAACGTCCAGGCCGGACACCGGACAAATCCGCCCGCCCGCAACCAAAACGCGCCCAAAAAAGCAAACATCCCGACTTCAAACCGGGATGCGGGTCAATTGAACATATTGCGCACCAGCAGGTAGCGTTCCAGCTTCCGCTTCACCCGCTGCAGAGCGTTGTCGATCGACTTCACATGGCGGTCCAGATCCACCGCAATTTCCTGGTAGGAGCGGCCATCCAGATACAGCATCAGCACGCGGCGCTCCAGATCGCTCAAAAGCTCGGTCATCTTGTCCTCAAGGCCGTTGAACTCTTCCTTGTGGATCATGAGTTCCTCCGGGTCGCTCACCCGGGAGCAGCAGATCACATCCAGCAGCGTGCGATCGGATTCATCGTCATAAATGGGCTTGTCCAGAGATACGTAGGAGTTCAGGGGAATGTGTTTCTGGCGGGTGGCCGTCTTGATGGCGGTGATGATTTGGCGGGTAATGCAAAGTTCGGCGAACGCTTTAAAGGATGAAAGCTTGTCGCCGCGAAAATCCCGGATCGACTTGTACAAGCCGATCATGCCTTCCTGGACAATATCTTCCCGATCCGCTCCGATCAGAAAGTAGGATCTTGCCTTGGCCTTGACAAAATTCCGGTATTTCTCGATCAGATATTCCAGCGCCTCGCTGTCGCCGGCATGGACGGATTCGACCAATTCCTCATCCGATTTGAGCTCGTATTGAGTCGAGACCACATCATTGACGCCGATACCCACTTACACCCCTCCGGACTGCAAAGCACTGCTGTTGTTATGAAATCTGTCACGAGCGCACCAATAAGATAGAATTAGTATACATGATGGGGTTTGTGAACGTCAACCAAATGTTCGGGAGTGTCACCCGAAACTGCAAAAAATTGAATTATTTTCCACTCCGTCTCCATTTTTCCAGCCGGTCCCGCAGCGTCTCGTCAATGCGCGTGTCAAAGGAATTGCGCTGCGTGTCCTGTTTCCACCGGATTTTTTCCCGGACATGCCGGCGGTTTTCCTCCACCTGCCACAGCAGCTCGCGGGCCGAAATTCGGAGCGCCCCTTTCCCGAACACAACATGCTGCTCCACCATATCGGAGGTGGCGACATAGATCTGCACTCCCCGTTTCTGGAGGGAATCGACCAGCCGCTCAATGCATTCGTCCGCCGTTTCCTTTTCCTTTGTGTAAATGATCTCGACATTGCCCTGCTCGATTTTCGCTCCCAATCCAGGCACCTCATAGGCGTCAAAAACGACGATGACCCGCCGGCCGGTGAAGCCCTGGTCGTCGGACAAAAGCTCGATCAGCCGGTCACGCGCGTCCTCCAGCGACTGCTTCGCCAGCTCGCGCAGCTCGGGCCAGGCGCCGATCATGTTGTACCCGTCAACAACAAGCACCTCGCTGCTCACTCGCCCGCTGCTCACTCGCCCGCCGCTCCTCACCCGCTGCTCACGCCCTTGCTCCTCCCGCCAATTTTCGCTGGCGCACGACTTCGTACATGAGGATGCCGGCGGCAACGGACGCGTTCAGCGACTCCGTTTTCCCGTACATCGGAATCCTGGCGGTCAGATCGCAGGTCTCCATCACCAGCCGGCCGATGCCCCTGTGCTCATTTCCGATCACCAGCGCCAGCGGCATGTTGAGGTCGAGCTCGTGGATCAGCTGCGATCCCTCTCCGGCCGCGGCAATCGTCCAGATGCCTTCCTTCTTCAGACTTTCCAGCGTCTGGGCGATGTTGGTGACCCGGGCCACAGGCACGTGCTCGACGGCTCCGGCGGACGTCTTGGCCACCGCCTGGGTCAGCCCGACGGCCCGGCGCTTCGGGATGATGACTCCATGCGCGCCGGCGCAATCCGCCGTTCGCAGGATGGAACCGAGATTGTGAGGATCCTCGATCTCGTCCAGGACCAGAATGAACGGATGCTCTTCGCTTGCGCGCGCCCGCTCGAGAATATCCCCGACATCCGCGTATTCGTAGGCGGCTATCTGCGCGATGACTCCCTGGTGCCTGTCATGGCCGATCAACTGATCCAGCCTGCGCCGGTCCGCATACTGCACCGTCACGCCCGCCTGCCTCGCCGCCGCCTCCATCTGATCCGCCCACTGCTTCTGCGCGCTGTCCGCGATCCACAGCTTGTGAACCGGCCTGCCCGACTGGAGCGCCGACAGCACCGCATGCTTGCCGCCGATAAACTCCTCCGCCCCGCTCAGGCCGCCTTCCTCGCCCGTCAAAAAAGGTTCGCCCCTCTTTTTGGTTTCGCGCGCTCCGTTCTTTCCTCTCAATCGGTTCGATCCGTTTTTCCCGTTCATCCTGTCCATTGCGCTCGCCCCGCTCGTCCCGACTTTTCCGCTAGACACGTTTTTCCTGCTCATCCTTGCTCACCGAACCCTTCCGCATCGGAAACCGTGCGCTCCATCAATTCCAGCAGCCTGTCGTGCCGGCCGCTGTAATACAAATACCCGATCAGACATTCAAACGCCGTACTGTGCCGGTATTCCAGCATATCCGCGTTTTTCGGAGCCGTTCCGGACTTGGCGTTTCTTCCCCTGTTGACCACTTCCCGCTCCTCATCGGTGAGCAGCGGCATGAGCCGCTTCAGCGCATTCGCCTGGGCCCTGGCCGACACGTAGCGGGTCGCCATTTTGTGCAGATAATGCGGCCGGTGATTGGCGCCGGAAATGAGATACTGCCGGATGAACAGCTCGTAGACGGCATCTCCGGCGTAAGCCAGCACGAGCGGATGAAGCAGCTTCGGCTCTTTGGAGGGGGGATGAATGAGCCCGCTCAATCCGCTCATCCCGTTCATTCCGTCCGCCCCGCAGCTTCCGGTGCCCCCGTTGCTTCCGCCGCCATGGCTGCTCCCGCCGCCCCCGTGGATCCCGAACCCGAACACATCTGATGCCATGCGCGCGTAACCCGCCTCCTCACTTTCTCCGCCAGCGCACGCCCTGGGGCGTATCCTCCAGGACGATGCCCCTCGCGAGCAGCATGTCGCGGATTTCGTCGGCCCGCGCCCAATGTTTCGCCTGGCGCGCCTCGGTCCGCTCCGCGATGAGCCTCTCGATTTCCTCATCCAGGAGCGGCTCGCCCGCCTCCGGCACGATGCCCAGGATCCCGTCCATCTCGAGCAGCGCCTTCTGCAGCCGCTCAAGCACCGGAATTTCAGCCACTTCCCGCTGCAGGTACACATTCGCCTCGCTCACCAGCTCAAACATCGAGGTGATGGCGTCCGGCGTGTTGAAATCGTCTTTCATCCTGGCGTGAAAATCGGCCAAAATCGCATCCACCCGCGACAGGACGGCCGCGCCGTCGGCGCTCAAGCCCTGTTCCACCGCAATGCTCAGGCGGTGCGCCAGGTTGACCGCGCAGTTCTCCAGCCGGGCGACGCTCTGTTCCGCCTGGTTCATGACTTCCTCGCTGAAATTGAGCGGGCTTCGATAATGCGACGAAAGCATGAAAAAGCGGATCGCCTCGGATTTGTACCGGGCGCGCAGGTCCTTCACCAGCACGACATTTCCGAGCGATTTCGACATTTTTTCGTTGTCGATCTGGATGTACCCGTTGTGCATCCAGTATTTCGCCAGCGGCTTGTCGTGCAGCGCCTCCGACTGCGCGATTTCGCATTCGTGGTGCGGGAACTGGAGGTCATGGCCGCCGCCATGGATGTCGATCGTCACTCCGAGATGCTGCCGCACCATGGCCGAGCATTCGATATGCCAACCGGGCCGTCCCACGCCCCACGGGGAATCCCAGCAAATTTCCCCGGGCTTCGCCGCCTTCCACAGCACAAAATCGAGCGGGTGCTCCTTGCGCGGATCGACCTCGATGCGCTTGCCGAGCTGCAGCTCCTCCAGGTTTTGATGGGACAGCTTGCCGTATTCCGCAAACCGGGAGGTGCGGAAAAACACGTCGCCCCCTTTTTCGTAGGCAAATCCCTTCGCCTCGAGCCCCCGGATGAACTCGATGATTTCCCGCATCGTTTCCGTCACCCGCGGATTCGCGGCGGCGGGACGCACCTTCAGCCCGTTGGCGTCCTCGTAAAAAGCGGCAATGAACCGGTCCGCGATTTCCGGAACGGACAGGCCCGTCTGTTCCGATTTGCGGATCAGCTTGTCGTCGACGTCGGTGAAATTTTGCACGTAGCGGACGTCATAGCCGATGGCCTGCAAATAGCGGTACACCACATCGAAAAAAATGAGCGGACGCGCGTTCCCGATATGGATGTAATCGTAAACCGTCGGGCCGCACACATACATGTTGACCTTCCCCGGGGAAATCGGCTCGAACGCTTCCTTCCGGCGGGTCAGGGTGTTATACACGTGTAGCGTCATGCTCCCTTGCTCCTTCCCTGGCTGCCAGTTCCTGTTTCAGGGCCGCCACTTCCCTGCGCAGCTCGTTGATCTCATGGTTCAGCTGATTGTATACTTCCAGAAGCGGGTCGGGCAAATTGCCGTGGTCCAGCTTGTTCACGCGCATGCCGTCCTTCCGCACGACCCGGCCGGGATTGCCCACCACCGTGCTGTTTTCCGGAACTTCCTGCAGCACGACCGCGTTCGCCCCGATCCGGGAGTTGTCGCCCACCTTGAAGGATCCAAGCACCTTCGCCCCCGATCCGATCACGACATGATTGCCGATCGTCGGGTGGCGCTTCCCCTTCTCCTTGCCCGTTCCCCCGAGGGTGACTCCCTGGTAGATCACCACATCGTCCCCGATTTCGCACGTTTCCCCGATGACGACGCCCATGCCGTGGTCAATGAACAGGCGGTTGCCGATGCGCGCGCCCGGATGGATTTCGATCCCGGTGAAAAACCGGCTGACCTGGGAAATGATGCGGGCAATCGTATACATCTTGCGGAGGTAAAACCAGTGCGCGATGCGGTGAGCCCAGATCGCGTGCAGACCGGAGTAGGTAAAAATGACTTCAAACAGGCTGCGGGCGGCCGGGTCGTTGTCAAACACCGCTTCGATGTCCATCTTCATTTTTTTGAACATGCGCGAACCCTCCTTTGGATCGCCGACGAAATATCCTGCCCAAAAGAAAAAACTCTGCAGCGAATGCTGCAGAGACGTTCGTCACGCGGTTCCACTCTGCTTGCGTCCCCTTCAACGGATGGTCCGGAATCAACCCTGGCCGGAAACCCGGCCGGACGGACCGTCTTCGGAAAACGCCGCTCTCGGGCTTTTAACGCAAGCCGGACGGCAGGACCTGAGCGCATGGAGCCCCCCTTCCCCATTCCCGGGATCCGGGCGCTCGCGGTTCAGCCCTGCGGCTCACGGGTGCACTTCCGGTCAAGCGTCCTGGGCGACTTCCAGCCGGATGCCGGCGAATACCCGATCCGGTCGCCCTCTCTGGGAGGACTGCCTCAACCGTACTCTCCCGATCAATGCCGTTCAGATCATGCCTTTATTTTATGCTAACAAGTATATCGAAAACCATTCATCTTGGCAATTCAGCGGGCGTATCTTGCGCCATTCGCGGCCATCCCGTGCGCCGACGGTTCAGTACCCTGACAGGCGGGCCAGCACCTTTTCCCTGCCGAGCAGCGCCAGCGTTTCGTTCAGGTCGCGGCCGTGGGTTTGGCCCGTCACCGCGGCGCGGATCGGCATGAACAGCGCCTTCCCCTTGCAGCCGGTTTCCTGCTGCACCCGCTTGATTATCTCCTTCAGGTTGTCCGCCTCAAACCCGATTGCCTGCTCCACCTCGCGCCGGAATGCGGACAGCACCGCCGGCGCCTGCTCGCCGGCAAGCACCTCCCGCGCCTCCGGTTCAAACTCCACTTCGTCGCGGAAAAACATGTCCGCAAGCGGCACGATGTCGGAAGCGCAGACGAGCTGCTCCTGGTACAGCGCCACCAGCTTCTTCGCCCATTGCAGTTCGCTGTCCGACAGCGTGTCGGGCAGGCGTCCCGCCTTCTGCAGGTGGGGAATGGCCAGCGCGCTGATCCGCTCCGGATCGGCCTGTTTCATATAATGGTTGTTCATCCAGCGCAGCTTGCCCGTGTCAAACACCGCCGGGCTTTTGGACAGCCGCTCCGGGGTGAACATCCGGATGAACTCTTCCTTGCTGTAAATTTCCTCTTCCCCCGGCGGGGACCATCCGAGCAGGGCGATGAAGTTGAACAGCGCCTCGGGCAAATAGCCCAGGTCATGGTACTGCTCGATGAACTGGATGATCGACTCGTCCCGCTTGCTCAGTTTTTTCCTCTGCTCGTTGACAATCAGGGTCATGTGGCCGAACTTCGGCGGCTCAAACCCGAGCGCCTCATAGATGAGCAGCTGGCGGGGCGTGTTGGAAATATGGTCGTCGCCCCTCAGCACATGGGAAATGTTCATCAAATGGTCATCGACGACGACGGCGAAATTGTATGTCGGAATTCCGTCCTTTTTGACGATGACAAAATCGCCTATGTCGTCCGATTCAAAGGCGACCTCGCCCTTGACCATGTCGTCGAACCGGATCGCGCGGCCTCCGGGCACGCGGAAACGGATGCTCGGCGCGCGACCTTCCGCTTCCAACGCCGCCCGCTCTTCGCCGGTCAGGTTGCGGCACCTTCCGGAATATCGCGGTGTCTGCCCGCTGGCCATCTGCCGCTCGCGCTCCTGTTCCAGCTCCTCCTCCGTGCAGTAGCAGCGGTATGCAAGACCTTTGTCCAGAAGCTGCCGCCAGTACCGCTCATACAGTTCCAGACGCTCCGTCTGCCTGTAGGGACCGTGCGGGCCGCCCACATCCGGCCCCTCGTCCCAGTCGATGCCGAGCCATTTCATGAAGCGGAGCTGGTTTTCCTCCCCGCCTTCCACGTTTCTCTTGATATCCGTATCCTCGATCCGGATGATGAATGCTCCTCCGTTGCCCCGCGCAAACAAATAGTTGAACAGCGCCGTGCGGGCATTGCCGATATGCAGGTGCCCCGTCGGGCTCGGCGCGTATCTGACGCGAATTTGTTCGGCCATGTTTGTCCCCTCCTCGTCAAGTTGTGAGCAATACGACCGCCATGGCGGCAATGCCCTCTTCCCGTCCGGCAAATCCGAGCCGCTCCGTGGTCGTCGCCTTCACGTTCACCCGGTCGGGTTCCGTCTCCAGGAGCCCGGCGATCACCTTCCGCATTTCCGGAATATGCGGCGCCATCTTCGGCGCCTGGGCGATGATCGTGCAGTCCAGGTTGCCCAGCGAATAACCCGCCTCCCGGGCGAGCGACCACACCCGCTTCAGCAGCAGCCTGCTGTCGGCGTCCTTGTACGCCGGGTCCGTATCGGGAAAATGCCGGCCGATGTCCCCCTCTCCGATCGCGCCCAGCACGGCATCGGCGATGGCGTGGAGCAGCACGTCGGCGTCGGAATGCCCGTCCAGCCCCCGATCGTGCGGAATGTCAACTCCGCCGATCATGCAGCGCCGTCCTTCCGCAAACCGGTGAACGTCAAATCCCTGGCCGATCCTGAACATCCGCTTCCCCTCCTTGCATGAGCGCCTCGGCCCACAACAGGTCTTCCGGCGTCGTGATTTTGATGTTGCGGTAATCCCCTTCCACGACCCGCACCGCCACGCCCAGCCGTTCCACCAGCATGGCGTCGTCGGTGGCGGCGATCCCGTCGGCTTCGGCCATGGCGTGGGCTCTTCTCAGCAGATCCAGCCGGAAAGCCTGCGGGGTCTGCACCGCCCAAAGGGCGGACCGGTCCGGCGTGCTCTGAATAAACCCGCCGGACACCAGTTTGACCGTATCCTTCACCGGCACCGCCAGCACGGCGGCTTCGCTCTCCTCCATCGCCGCCTGCAGCCGGCGGATGTTCCCGGCGCGAACAAAGGGCCGGACCGCATCGTGCACCATCACCCACTCGGCGCCGGCGCGAACCGCCTTCAGGCCCTCGCGCACCGAGCCCTGCCGGTCGCTTCCGCCAGCCACGATGGCGCTCACCTTGCCAATCCCGTATCGCTCGACCAGCGACCGCGCCTGCGGGATGTCGGCCTGCGCGACAACCAGGACGATTTCCTCCGCCTCCGCCATCCGCTCAAACACTTCGAGTGTATGTACCAAAATCGGCTTGCCGCCCAGGGGCAAGTACTGCTTGCTCACCCCGGCGCCCATCCGCGTGCCCTTGCCCGCGGCTACAATGACCGCCGACCAACCCAATGCCATCTGCTCCCCGCTATCTTTTTTGGCCGACCCGGCCGTCCTTGTTATACAAATCCTATCATATACATTTTTCCCCCGCACGTACAAGAGGCTGCCCGCATCCAAACAGCCTGCGGGGCAGCCTCCGGGAACATCACGCATGATGGGCGATCACGGCCGGGCACGGCAGCGTGGCAACATGGCGCAACTACAACGCCTTCTCCAGCAGCTTCGGCTTCGCAAAAATCATCCGGCCGGCCGACGTCTGCAGCACGCTCGTCACAAGCACCTCGACGGTCTCTCCGATGTAATCGCGGCCGCCCTCCACGACGATCATCGTCCCGTCGTCCAGATAGGCGACCCCCTGGCCGTATTCCTTGCCGTCCTTGATCACATGGACGACGATTTCCTCGCCCGGCAGCACCACCGGCTTCACCGCGTTGGCGAGGTCATTGATGTTCAGCACCTCCACGCCCTGGAGCTCGCACACCTTGTTCAGGTTGTAGTCGTTGGTCACGACCTTGCCCTTCAGCATTTTGGCCAGCTTCACCAGCTTGCTGTCCACCTCATGGATATCATCGAAATCGCCCTCATAAATAAGTACCTTGACATCGAGTTCCTTCTGGATCTTGTTCAAAATGTCCAGGCCGCGCCTTCCCCTGTTGCGCTTCAGCAAATCCGACGAATCGGCGATGTGCTGCAGCTCTTCGAGCACGAATTCCGGAATGACCAGCGTCCCTTCAATGAAGCGGGTTTTGCAGATGTCGGCGATTCTTCCGTCGATGATGACGCTCGTGTCCAGGATTTTGTGATCCCTGGTCGGTTCCTCCGGTTCCGCCGCCAGTCCGGCTTTTCGCCACTGGCTGACCATGTTCCAGTCGACCTTGTGGCGGAATCCGAACTGGAACCCCATATAACCAAGCATTAAGCTGCAAATGGCTGAAATCGCCGGGCTCGCCGAACCGAAAAGCGGCATCACAGGATACAGCAGCGCCGCCAGAATGAGTCCGGCCGCCATGCCCGCCAAACCCGCGAGCATCCGCGCTCCACCGGCGGCGATCATGCGGTCCGTCACCGCCTCCGTCAGGCGGACACCCAAAACGCCGATGGCATACCCGGCAATCGCCCCTGCCGCGGGCAGAGCATAGCTGCCGAAATGAACGGGATCCGGAATCAGGGCAAACTGCTGCCCCGCGGCGAGCCGGTATCCGGCATACGCCCCGAGCGCCGCCAGCACCCATTGCAACAATTTGTTCATCGACTGCCCTCCTTGATTCACGCATTGCGTATTCCTTACCAGTATTGTCCAAGGAGGGCGCCGATAATCCGGGCGCTCAATTTTTTTGGTTGGCCGGATCGCCAGGCTTTAAAAAAACGCAGCCCCATCAGGTGTGGGGCTTGACGGACTCTTCGAGTTCAAAGGCAAGCGCCGGCTCATCCTCTCCCGCGTCGGGCTCGGCCTCCCCGGCGGCCTCCGTGCGGTCAACGTTTTTTTTTAGTCCATACAGCGCATAGATGACCAGAGGGATGAACAGCAGCTTCGTAAGATAACCCGGGAACAGCAAGGCCAGCGCGATGACCGTAACGGTCACCGGCAGCAGGATCCACAGGATGGTGCGGGACAGATGCATTTTTTTGAAACTGGGATATTTAATGTTGCTAACCATCAAAAAAGACAGCAACAGGGTCGCCCCGATGAGCACAAAAGCATGCAGGTCGCTGTAGAACAGCGCCAGCGTGCTCAGGAGCCCACCGGCCGCGGGGATTGGCAGGCCGATAAAATAGCCGGGCTCCCCGGATATGACGTTGAACCGGGCCAGCCTCAGGGCGCCGCAGATCGGAAAAATCGCCGTCACCAGCCAACCGGCCGCCTGCGGGTTCAGGCTCTGGAAGCAGACGACGTACACGATAAATGCCGGAGCGACACCAAAGGAGATGACATCGGACAAGGAATCCAGCTCCTTGCCGAACTCGCTTTGCACTTTCAGGGCCCGCGCCACTCTACCATCCAATCCGTCGGCCAGCATCGCCAGGATGACCAGCATCGCGGCGAGCACCGGTTCCCCGTTGAACACAAAAATAATGGAAACAATTCCCAAAAACAGGTTTCCAATCGTAAACAGATTCGGGATGGTTCTCGTGATCATGGCTGCCCACCTCAAGCTTACTATATCCTAAACGGATGGGTTCCATCAATCCATTGTTGCATCCGGAAGCCTTTTGGCAACTTGTGGACGCGTCACAGATGGCGATCGATGAACACCTGCTCCTGAATCCGTTTGAGCCCTTCCTTGATGGCCCGGGCTCGCACCTCGCCGATTCCGTCCACTTCGTCCAGCTCTTCGATGGTTGCCATCATGATATGAGGCAAAAACGAAAACCTTTCCACAAGATTCGAAATGATCATCGAAGGCAGGCGCGGAATCTTGTGCAGCATGCGGAATCCCCTCGGGGAAACGGATTGGTCCATGGCGTTGTTGGCGTGGGGATAGCCGAGCGTGCGGACGATCGTCTGGGCGTCCAGCAGCTCGTCGTTGCTCAGCCGATGCAGTTCCCTGCGGATCTCCCGGCATTTTTCCTCGCTCAGCTCCCGGCAGTAGTCCATGATCAGCCACATTTCTTCCTCATCGATGCCGGACACCAGTTCCTCCAGCTGCATGCTGATGAGCCGGCCTTCCGTGCCAAGCTCGTTGATGTAGCGCCTGATCTCGCTGCGGATGCGCAGCACCATCTGCAGCCGCTGCATGACGTTGGCCACTTCCTCCAGCGTCACCAGTTCCTCAAATTCGGCGGCTCCCAGGTTTGTCAGCGCCTGGTCCAGCACCGATTTGTATTTGTCCAGCGTCTGCAGCGCCTGGTTCGCCTTGGTCAGAATGACCCCGATATCCTTCAGCGCATAGCGCAGGTTTCCCTGATACAGGGTGATGACGTTGCGCCGCTGGGAAATGGAAACGACCAGCTTGCCGGTCTGCTTGGCCACCCGCTCCGCCGTACGGTGGCGAATGCCCGTTTCGCTGGAGGGGATGGTGGAATCCGGAATGAGCTGCGTGTTGGCGAACAGGATTCGCTTCAGATCCTCGCTCAGAATGATCGCCCCGTCCATCTTGGCCAGCTCGTACAAATAGTTGGGCGAAAAATCGCAGTTGATGGAAAAGCCGCCCTCCACGATCTGCATGACCTCCGGGCTGTACCCGACCACGATCAGTCCGCCGGTTTTGGCGTTCAGCACGCTGTCGAGCCCTTCCCGGAACGGAGTGCCGGGCGCGACCAGTTTCAGCAGCTGGTCCATCACATTCTTGGAGGTTTCGTCTTCTTTCATATCTCTCCCCCCTGTCCATGATTCCAATCAATCGAATGAGATTGTCATTCAAATGCCGCTTCGAGCGCTTCCATGACCGTTTGGACGCCGACGATTTCAATGCCCTGCGGAGGCCTCCAGCCCTTCTGGCTCTGCGCGGGCATGATGACGCGCCTGAATCCGAGCTTTTTCGCTTCCGCCACGCGCTGTTCGATGCGGCTGACCGCGCGCACTTCCCCGGTCAGTCCGATCTCGCCAAATACGACGTCGCCGGAGCGGGTCGGACGGTCCCGAAAACTGGAGGCGACGCTCAGAGCCACCGCCAGATCGACCGCCGGCTCATCCAGACGGACCCCGCCGGCCACATTGACGTAGGCGTCCTGGGTCTGCAGCATCATGCCCATCCGCTTTTCCAGCACCGCGATGATGAGCGCCAGGCGCTGTTGGTCGAAGCCGGCGCACATGCGGCGAGGAGACGGAAAATGGGTCGGAGCCACAAGCGCCTGGATTTCCACCAGCACCGGACGTGTACCTTCCATGCTGGCGGTGACGATGGAGCCGGGCGCTTCTTTGGGCCGTTCCGACAAAAACAGCTCCGAGGGATTGGCAACCTCCCTCAGCCCCGATTCGGACATTTCGAAAATGCCGATCTCGTTCGTGGAACCGAACCGGTTTTTCACCGCCCTCAGGATCCGGTAGCTGTGGTGCCGCTCCCCCTCAAAATAGAGCACGCTGTCCACCATGTGCTCCAGCAGCCGTGGACCGGCGATGGCGCCTTCCTTCGTGACGTGGCCGACGAGAAAAGTGGCCATGCCCCTTCCTTTCGCCAGCTGCATGAACCACCCGGTGCATTCGCGCACCTGCGCCACGCTGCCCGGGGCAGACGCAATGTCGGGATGATAGACCGTCTGGATCGAGTCGATGACGAGAAAATCCGGTGACGTCTGCTCGATCGCTTCCTCGATCAGCTCCATGCTGTTTTCGCACAGCACAAAAAGGCTGCGCGCCTGAATGCCGAGGCGCTCCGCCCTCATCTTCGTCTGCCGCGCCGACTCCTCGCCGGACACATACAGCACCTTGCTGCCCCGGGACGCCAACGCATGAGACAGCTGCAGGAGCAGCGTCGACTTGCCGATCCCCGGATCTCCTCCGACCAGAATGAGCGAACCCGGCACCACGCCCCCGCCCAGCACCCGGTTCAATTCGACAAAACCGGTGTCGAACCGGTGCAGGTCGCTCCCCTGGATTTCCAGGATGGACGCCGCCCGCCCATGCCCTTCCGCCGCATGCCCGGCTTCCGCGGCAAACCCGCGGCGGGCGCCGGATCTCGCGCCGGACTTCGTTTCTCGGACCAGCTCCTCCACCATTGTGTTCCAGGACATGCAGCCCGGACATTTTCCCATCCATTTGGGCGTTTCATACCCGCATTCACTGCAAACATACTTGCTTTTCGCCTTTGCCATTCCATGCCCCTGCTCGTTGAACTGATCGTAAACCCTCTTCGCAAACCCGCAAAACCGGATGCGCATCCCCACCGAACCGATTGCGATAATCAAAGTTTACCATTTTGCCATTGTGCAGGAAAGTCCCCCGCCCCTCCCTGAATCGTGAAAAAGCGCACCATTCACCCCGCCGTTCTTCATCCTGTGAAGCGCAAAAAAGGCCGCCCCGGCAAGGGACGGCCATTGAATGTTTTGTTGAGTGTTATCGCGTTTGCGCTCAATCCTGATCGGCACTGCGTCAGGACTGCTCGGCCACGGGTTCCTTGTGCCTGACGACGAGGTCGCCTTCCTGCTCGTCGATGATGAGGGAGTCTCCCTTTCGGATGTTGCCCTTGAGCAGCTCCTCGGACAGGCGGTCTTCGATATGCTTCTGGATGGCGCGGCGCAGCGGGCGCGCTCCGAAGGCGGGATCGTACCCTTCCTTCGCCAGGAACGCCTTCGCCTTGTCCGTCAGCTCGAAATCGACGCCCTGCTCGTTCAGGCGCTTGCGCAAATCCTCGGACATGAGCGTGACAATTTCCTGGATGTGCTGCTCCCCGAGGGAATGGAACACGATGATCTCGTCGATCCGGTTGAGGAATTCGGGGCGGAACGCTTTCTTCAGCTCGCCCATGACCTTTTCCTTCATGTTCGCGTAATCCTTCTCCGCGTCGTTCGCGGCGGTGAAGCCGAGGGTGGAATTTTTCTTGATCGCCTCCGCGCCCACGTTGGACGTCATGATAATCAACGTGTTGCGGAAATCGACCGTCCGCCCCTTGGAGTCGGTCAGGCGGCCATCCTCCAGCACCTGAAGCAGGATGTTGAACACTTCCGGATGAGCCTTCTCGATTTCATCCAGCAGGACGACCGAATACGGTTTGCGGCGCACCTTCTCCGTCAGCTGGCCGCCTTCCTCGTATCCGACGTATCCCGGAGGCGCGCCGACGAGCCGCGAGGTGGAATGCTTCTCCATGTACTCGGACATGTCGATGCGGATGACCGCATTTTCGTCGCCGAACAGCGCTTCCGCCAGCGCCCTGGCCAGCTCTGTCTTGCCGACGCCCGTCGGGCCGAGGAAGATGAAGGAGCCCATCGGGCGCTTCGGATCCTTCAGCCCTGCGCGGGCCCGGCGGATGGCACGGCTCACGGCCTGAACCGCCTCGTCCTGGCCGATGACGCGATCGTGCAGGATTTGCTCCATCTTGAGCAGGCGCTCCGTTTCTTCTTCAGCCAGCTTGCTGACCGGAATCCCCGTCCAGCTGGACACGACCTGGGCGATGTCTTCCGGCGTCACCTCCGAATCGGTGCGGCCCTGTTTTTCCTTCCACTCGTTCCGGGTGCGCTCCAGCTCTTCGCGGATTTTCTGCTCCCTGTCGCGAAGCGCGGCCGCCTTCTCGAATTCCTGGCTTTGCACGGCGGCATCCTTTTCCTTGCGGATGTCTTCCAGCTTTGTCTCCAGCTCCTTCAGGTTCGGCGGGACGGTGAAGGTTTTGAGGCGCACCCGCGAACCGGCCTCATCGATCAGGTCGATCGCCTTGTCCGGCAGGAACCGGTCGGTGATGTAGCGATCCGACAGCTTCACGGCTTCGACGATCGCTTCGTCGGTAATCTTGACCCGATGATGGGCCTCGTAGCGGTCCCTCAATCCGTACAGGATCTGGATCGCCTCCTCCGGCGTCGGCTGGTCCACCATGATCGGCTGGAACCGGCGCTCCAGGGCGGCGTCCTTCTCGATGTATTTGCGGTATTCGTCCAGCGTCGTCGCGCCGATGCATTGCAGTTCTCCGCGGGCGAGGGCGGGCTTCAAAATGTTGGAAGCGTCGATGGCCCCTTCCGCTCCGCCCGCGCCGATGAGGGTATGCAGTTCATCGATGAACAGGATGATGTTTCCGGCCTGGCGGATTTCATCCATGATTTTTTTCAGCCGGTCCTCAAATTCCCCTCTGTACTTCGTGCCGGCGACGACGGAGCCCATGTCGAGGGTCATGACCCGCTTGTCACGCAGCGTTTCGGGAATCTCGTTGTTCACGATGCGCTGCGCGAGCCCCTCGGCGATGGCCGTCTTGCCGACGCCCGGCTCGCCGATGAGCACCGGGTTGTTTTTGGTCCGGCGGCTGAGCACCTGAATCACCCGCTCGATTTCCTTGCTGCGGCCGATGACCGGATCCAGATTGCCCTCCCTGGCGGCAGCCGTGAGATCCCGGGCCAGGCTGTCCAGCGTCGGTGTGTTGACGTTGGCCGGAGCCCCGCTGTGGCTGCCGGATACCGCTTCGCTGCTGCCGAGCAGCTGCAGCACCTGCTGGCGAGCCTTGTTCAGGCTGACCTCCAGGTTGTTGAGCACCCGGGCCGCCACGCCCTCCCCCTCGCGAATGAGACCGAGCAGAATATGCTCCGTGCCGACGTAGGTATGCCCCAGCTTGCGCGCCTCGTCCATCGACAGCTCGATGACCTTTTTCGCGCGCGGCGTGTAGGCGATATTGGTCGGCTGTTCCGGGTTGCGGCCGATGAGCGCCTCGACTTCGTTCTGGATTTTTTCCAGATTGAGTCCGAGGGCAACAAGCGCCTTTGCGGCAATGCCGTCCCCTTCGCGGATCAGGCCGAGCAGGATATGTTCCGTGCCGATGTTGTTATGTCCGAGACGAACCGCTTCTTCCTGCGCGTATGCCAAAACCTTTTGCGCACGTTCCGTAAATCTGCCAAACATCATGGTTCAACACCTCCTGAAAATGTGTCTTTCTCAACGATCCATTCAACGTTCCAAATATTTAACGACATTAACCATTCATTCACCCGGCGTAATGCTGCTTCAGCTTTTCACGGATGAGCTCCGCCCGCCTCAGGTCCCGCTCCTCCGGCGACAGTTTGCCGCCCGCGTACTGCTGCAGGAACCCCGGCTGGGTCATGACCACGAGCTCATTGATGACGTGGGGGGAAATGCCCTTGAGATAGCCCAGATCGATTCCGAGCCGGACATCGGACAACCGCTGCGCCGCTTCCTTCGAATCCATCACATAGGCGTGGGCGAGAATGCCGAAGGAGCGGCTGACCCGGTCATGGATCCGCCCTCTCGATTCCGCCACCAACTTCTGCCGGGCGCCCCGTTCGTGCTCGATGATCTGCCGGACCACATTGCGCAGGTTGGCGATGATCTCCTCCTCGCTCTGCCCCAGCGTGATCTGGTTCGAGATCTGGAACAGGTTGCCCAGCGCCTCGCTGCCTTCCCCGTAAATGCCGCGAACCGCGAGACCGACCTGGGTGATGGCGTGCACGATGCGCCCGATCTGCTGCGTCAGCACCAGACCCGGCAAATGCAGCATGACGGAGGCGCGGATGCCGGTGCCGACGTTGGTCGGGCAGCTGGTGAGATATCCCCTCTTCTCATCATATGCGTAATCGAGCCGCGATTCAAAAATATCGTCAATCCGGCTCGCCAGCTCCCAGGCTTCGTTCAGCTGCAGGCCGGGGAACAGGCACTGGATGCGCAGGTGGTCCTCCTCGTTGACCATGATGCTGATCCCTTCATTGTGGCTCAGGATGACCGCTCCGTTGCGCGATTCCTCGGCGTGATTCGGGCTGATCAGGTGTTTTTCCACGAGGACGCGCTTGCCCAGCTCATGGAGCCTGCCCAGTTCCACAAACTCGAACTTGCCCAGCTGCTTCCATTCCTCCGCGTCCATCACGCTCCGGACCTTTTCCAGCACTTCCTCCGACTGCTGGTTGGTGGCCAGGATCGGGAAGGCATGGGACCTCAGATTTCTCGCCAGCCGGATCCGGCTGCTGATGACGATGTCCGATTCCGGCCCGGTGCCCTTCATCCACTCGCTGGACGCGTCTTTCAAAAAACGGTTGAGATCCATGGCGCCCTACCTCCTTCAAGACTGGATGGACCCATCTCTTGCCAGGCGCTTCTCCAGTTCCCGGATCCGGTCCCGGATCTGCGCCGCTTTTTCAAATTCCTCCCGTTCGATCAGCTGCTGCAGCTGCCTCTTCAATTCGGACAATTCCCGCTTGAACTGGATCTGGCCGCCGCTGCGCTTCGGTATCTTGCCGGCATGGGTCGTCGTGCCGTGAATTCTGCGAAACAGCGGATCGAGCTTGTCGGCAAAGGCATGGTAACAATGGCTGCATCCGAACCGCCCGATCTTGCTGAATTGGGCATAGCTCATGCCGCAGCTGTCGCAGCGCAGCGCCTGCACCTGCTTCTGCCCGAGCGCGCCGGCCGGAGGATCAAAATCGAGCATGCCGGACAGCAGATTGTGAATGGAAAAACCGTTGGCCGTGCCCGGAATGAGCTCCCCCTTCTCCCGCGCGCACGATTCGCAGAAGTGATACTCCGACTTCTCGCCGTTGACGATCTTGGTGAAGTGAAGCGTCGCCGGCTTGCTGCCGCATTCCTGACAAATCATGCGGATCCCCCCTTCAGGTGTGGTCGTGAATTGCTATTTGCTCATCAACGCAATGAGCATCGCCTTGAGCAGCCTGGCCCGGATCTGGTCCCTGAGCGGAAGCTGCAGCGTCAGCACATCTCTGGACATGACCGATTTCAGCAGACTGGCTTCCCTTGCGGTAATCTGTTTGGCCTCTTCCAGCTGCTGGATCAATCCTTCGGCGCTGGCCTGGTCCAGCTCGTCTCCGATCATCCGGAAAATGTGCTGGTTCAATTCTTCCTTGGGCAGCTGGATTTTCTGGATTCGGATATAGCCTCCCCCGCCCCGTTTGCTTTCGACAAGATAGCCCTTTTCAAAGGAAAAGCGGGTGCTGATCACGTAGTTGATCTGGGAGGGAACACATTGAAACTGGTCCGCCAGCTCGTTTCGCTGGATCTCGATCGTCTGTCCGGGACTGTTCTGCAAAATGGTTTTCAAATACTGTTCGATGAGGTCGGATATATTTCGCATGTACGCCCCTCTCCCCCTTTCCCTTTCGTGCGGCGTTCAGGCTGCCTTCACCCGGCGAAGGTCAAACCCGGAATGGATTGACTTTGACTATCTTTGACCTTAATTTTATTATAACAATTTCCAATCCGAATGCAAGCAGGATTTTGTTCTTTTCAACATACTGTCAGTTGTTTTTCATTCATACAGTTTATCCCCAACAAGGATGGCCAATACGGGCATGTCAAGGACAATGAAATGGCGGAGCTGGCAGAGGGTGGCATCAGGCATCATCGTCGTCCGCAGGTTCAAAACGGGAACATCCGTGCGGGATTTCGGCCAAAATCCTTTCGTTTGACATATAATTCCGGTGGCCGAGTCGAGTTATAGTCCCTAGTAGTGGTGTAAAATTGCACTGAGCTTCTTGACAAGGGAAGCCACGGTATGATTTCTACTAAAGTGACGCAACTCTACTTTAGAAGGAGGATCAAACCGTGGCTTCTATAGATA
>Ga0207866_1001030_pt1 | contig 31058 bp, 21 predicted proteins | sample HigsolmetaAR203D_FD_184835 | JGI IMG/M metagenome (GOLD analysis project Ga0207866, IMG submission 184835) | Ionic liquid and high solid enriched microbial communities from the Joint BioEnergy Institute, USA - AR20-3-D (SPAdes) (version 2) ...
TTAACGCCTGAAATTACTTCCAGTCGTCCAAGACTCGCTATTGGTGGCTTGGCTTTAGCCTTTCCAAGCAGGATTTCCACCTGCTAAACTTCACAACCTAGGCTTGGTCGCACCGAAAGTTGAGTTACTAAACTAAATGGTTTATAATGGCATAAAGTACTTATTCTAATTTATCTTACTTATAGGAAGAGATGTTATGGCAGAGCACCGCAGTAGATTAATAGAGATTGACGTTTTTAAGGGTATCTGTATTTTGGCTGTAATAGCGATTCATATGTCAGGCATCATTGCGGACGAAAGTAATTTATCAATAAAAAAAATTGATGATTTCTATTTGTTTTCAATCATCACACGGTTCTGCGTCCCAGGCTTTATCCTAGTTTCCGGCTTGCTATTGGCTTATCGTCATGAGAAAGTTGCCCCGTTAGATTTTCTTAAGAAAAAATTTACTTATATATTAATCCCTTACTTCATCTGGACATATATTTTTATTTTTTTTTTGGGCTTACATGAACAATCAACCACGATTAAGATATTTTGAGGCTATTATTTTTGGTACAGGTAGCTATCATTTATATTTTGTATTAATTATCATCCAGTATTATATCTTCTATCTTGCAATCCAAAATATTGTGAATCGAATTAAGCCTTGGTTTTTAGCAATTCTATTTGTAGCCCAGATTTTACTAAACTATTGGGCAAAAACAGTGAATTTTTCTCCTCTTAATTACAACTATGTCACAACCTTTTTGCCTTGGGTAGCTATATTTTTTTTTGGTTGCTATGTCGGGCGAAATTATGAAACATGTGTTTCTGTTTTTAATAAATACAGGACTTTGCTTTATATAGGATTTCTGATAGCACTCTTCTACCAACTTTCTCGGTATTTGCAACTATTAATTGAAGGAGAAAACATACGAAAAATACCAGACGGAATGGTCATTGTGCCTACAATTTTAATATTTATGATTGTAGTATCCTTCGCTAAGGAAATAACACAACTCAAGGAAGTATTTATGCTGAAATACCTAAGTAGATTGGGCAGACTTTCGTTCGGCATTTTCTTAAGTCACCCATTGATCATACCATTTTTCGTTCTTCGGATTAATCCGCTATTTGAAGAAACTCCGGTGTTACTAATATACTGTGAATACGTGATTACGGTACTAATCAGTTGGGCAATGACTGAAATATTATCCCGAACTAAACTATTTAGAATATTGGTAGGGAAATAGTAATAAATGTTTCAAACACCAGAGATAACGAACGATTTATAGTTCATTAAAACGGACTGCCCCCCCTAAGTTAGGACACTACCACGTTCAAAAAGGGAAATCACATTACAGTGTCATTTCTTGAGGTATTATTAAGCCTGAAGTAATCATTTGCTAATACTCATTTGCTAATAGTTCTTTGTTTTTCCGCTTCTTCACGTTTATTCGCCATCATTTCATCCACTTCGAGCTTTTTGCGCCGTCCGGCAAGCCGGATGGGTCAAAGAGTCGAGAGGTAAGCGAAAATTCATTTTACCCCAAAATAAAGTGGAAATTGGCGTAGGCATAACATTAGAGGCCAAGCGTTAGAGGCCAAGCGACAAATCCACTCCAGCCTCGACTTGTGGCAGCAAATAGTAAACAGGCGAGCACTACCATGGTAAAATTGTAGTTGTCGAAGCCACAATTTTATCTTGGGGAGGGACGCGGCGTTTATACCACAACTGAAATTGTTTGAGTGGAACGAAATTCAAACGCTCGGAGATTTAGAACACTGCAACTTATACTGGAATCGATGCCGGACGAAGAGTTGATGAAGACACTCGAACGTCAACGAGGCAAGGGACAGGATGATTATACGGTGCGTGCCATGTGGAATTCGGTGCTGGCAAGCATTGTGTTTCAGCATGACAGTGTAGAGAAATTGCGGCGCGAACTTTCCCGCAATGGACAACTGCGGGAGATGTACGGATTTGACAATCAAGTACCGCCGCCGTGGACCTACACGCGATTTCTGAAACCTATTGATGCAGCACGAGTGTTTGGTGGATGACCTGTTCGACAAGCTCGTGAAGCAGTTATTCGAAGCGTTGCCGGAGTTTGGGAAGCATTTGGCGATCAACAGCAAAGCGATTTCGTCGTTTGCCAAGCGCAAGAACCCGAACGGGCAAGCGGACGGACGCCGAGACACCGATGCAGACTACGGCTGTTAAACGTATCGAGGCCAGCAGGAAGATAGCACGTTGTGGGAGAAAGTTGTCCGGTGGTTCGGTTACAAGTTGCATCTGATCGTGGATGCGACATATGAACTGCCGGTGGCGTATGCCGTCACTTAAAGCCTCCCAACCGGACATCAACGAAGTTGGAACGGATGAAACGGAGGCAACCGGACCTCTGTTGGGAGAATCTTTACGCTGATCGACCGGGCCAGTTATACCAGCTATAAATGGGAGAAAGAATCATCGGTAGGACGCGTCAACAGTCGTTTGGACGTATCCTTTGGCTTTGAATGGCACACTATTCGCGGCATGGCCAAGATGAAGATGAGATGGCCCTATGTGTCATGTTGGCCATGGCGTTGGGTCGGGATCCGGGAGAAGCAGAGCAAAAAGATGCGAAGTTTAGTAGCCAGCGCCTGAACCAAACAACTATCTCATCTGGATAACTCGCACGAAAAAGAAATTCACAAACCGTTTTTTGTGGATAACGGGATTCGTATGCCTTTTTCGAAAGATGATGGGTCCAGTGTTTATTGCATAATAAAATTGCCGAACATTGCAGCGTAAAAATGCTCACGAAAAATGCAAAAAGGCACTTGTCAGCATCACAACTTTCTCCTATCGTTAGGTTTGTTCAGAACTCGACGAAGGAGACGCGAAAGGATGCTGAAAATGCCTCAACAACAATATATCAGGTTTTTACGCGAAGTAGAAGGCTGTACCATACAAGAAATTGCCGATCGGGTCGGAGTGCATTGGCGAACGGCCAAAAATATGCCGATCAAGATGACTGGAATGTTTCGATGACCAAACGGAAAAGCAGAAGCCCTGTCATGGGGCCCTATATGGAGATTGTCGATGCTTGGCTGGAAGAAGACCGATTGCTCCCTCGGAAACAACGCCATACCGGAGTGCGCATCTATCAACGATTGCGTGATGAATATCAATTCCAAGGCGGTCAACGCACGGTGCTTGCTTATGTGAAAAGGCGAAAGGACGAGCTGGAATTGGAGCGCGCCAAAACCTACGAACGGCTGGAACATCCGCCCGGTGAAGCCCAGGTCGACTTCACAACGATCGAAGTATGCCAAGGACATCGACTGCTCACTTACAAATTGTTGGTCATGTCGTTCCCACACAGCAATGCGGCTTTCGTCTATCCAACACAGGCTGAGAATCAGGAATGCTTCTTGGAAGCGATGAAACAGATTTTCGAGCAAATGGGCGGCGTTCCCCGCCGCATCTGGTTCGATAATCTGTCTGCCGCCGTGGTGCACATCGAGAAGCAAGGCGAGCGCCAATTGACAGAGAGCTTCCAGCGTTTCTGTGCGCATTACCGCTTTGAAGCCGTATTCTGCAACCCGTACAGTGGTCACGAGAAAGGGCATGTGGAAGCGAAATGCGGGTATTCCAAGCGCAACTGGGCCGTTCCGATCCCCCTGTATGAAAGCCATGATCAGTTGGTCGCTTACTTTACAGAGCAAGCGTTGCAAGATCGGCAGCGTCAGCATTATGCACAGCATCGTCGGATCGATGATCTGTGGGAAGAAGAGCGGCATCCATTACTTGCGTTGCCCGAACACGGCTTTGAAGCCTTTCGCCTCCATGCTGCCGTGGTGAACAAATACGGAGAAATTCGGGTGGACGATACAACCATTCCGTTGTTAGGACAGGTCGCTCCAGGCACCGAAGTGATGATTCAGATGTATTGGGACCGCTTGATCATCCTGAATCATCAGCACGAGAACATGCGGGAAGTGCCTAGACCGTACACCGGACGGACTGCGGAAATTCCATGGCCGCAAGTATTCTCCGGCTGGCTTCGGAAACCGCGCAGCGTTACGCATTCCCAATTTCTGAGGATGTTACCGGAGGTCTTGCAGTCGTATGTGACGGTCACGGAGGTCACCACGCGCAAAGATCGTCTTCAGGCGCTCAGCCATTGGAGTGAAGTCTACACCATCGTGCAGATTCAAGAGGCGCTCGAATGGCTTGGTACGGATGCCGCCGTCTCCCGCATCACGCAATTCTCGGTATGAAACATGGCAGTCGGGATGTCCCCGCCACATGGGAGGAGACGCTTTCGCCACCCGGAACACGGATGGAGAATTCACTTGAGCGCTATGACCGACTGATGGGGGTGATCTGAGATGGCAATGGAACTGGCAGACTTGTGCCGGCAACTGCGCTTGGCACATGTGGTGGACTATGTATCGCTGCAGCAAAATGAGCAACTGCGAAGCCTCTCGGAACAACTGCTTGCGGCGGAACTGGATGGCCGCCGCCGGGCCAAACTGGGGAAACTGGTGCAACAGGCAGGGTTTCCGCACATCAAGACGTTCGTGGGGTATGTGTATGACCACATTTCGTTCCCTCAAGGAAGCAATCCGGAACAATTGCGATCACTGGAGTGGTTGGAGCGCAAGGAAAACTTGCTGCTCATGGGTGCGGTAGGCACAGGAAAGACACACATGGCCATCGCGTTGGGAGTGGAAGCCTGCCGACGCGGCAAGGCGGTGCTGTTTTACCGGGCTTCCGATTTGGTTGCCGTGCTGCAAGAAAAGTTTGTGGCGGGGACACTGAGCCGATTCCGTGAGAAATTGAGGAAAGTCGACCTGCTCATTCTGGACGAGGTAGGCTATGTGCCGTTCAGCCAAACCGGGTCTGAGTTATTGTTCAACGTGATTGCGGATTGCTATGAGCAGCAGAGTGTGATCGTGACGTCGAATTTGGAATTCGGACAATGGACATCGGTATTCGGCGACACCAAGTTAACATCTGCCCTAGTGGATCGACTCGTACATCATGCGCATATTCTCTCATTCACCGGCGAGAGTTTCCGCTTCAAGCAAGCGATGGAACGTATTCCGTTGTAACGAAAACTTTGCTGGCAAGATGCCTTGGCATTTTTCGCTGCAAAACTGAGCATTTTCTACTTGCAAAAAACAGTCCATAAACAGGTAGGTGTCATCCTACATTTTGTCAAATGCCGTTTCGGGTTCGATTCTACACTCCGTTCATGGAAAGGCTCAGAAACCAGAAAAAGCACATCGCAAAAAGATCATTTCATCCTGGTATTGACAAACCCAGTTTCCAGCGTTTTCGGAGACATGCCATAACGTCTGGCTACTTAATTCTGTATAATAACTAGTTAGAACTTCTGCGACATATTCCTTTTCCCTTCAACTGGGCACCAAAACCGTCTTTTCACGGATAACTTCCTCCACCTTATTAGATCTGAAAGTGGTTAGGAGTGTCCAATTGGATTAGGGGACCGCTTAAATAGAAAAGATCCAGTATGCACCCATATTCCATGATTTTTTCTATACTTTGAAAAAGAAGTAGAGTAAACCACTAATTGATAGTTTCGTCCAAATAATGTAGTTTAATTGCCAATTTTTGTGCCACTTTCCTTGAGGCTATATCTTCGTTAGGAGGCAATAATGCATTTTCATCATTCAACCCATAATTGTTGTTTTGCAAATATGTCATTTTACTCATGATCAGTTCATGTATGGCCATATTTCTTTCACCATAAATACTTAATAAATTTTCTTGAACTAATAATAAATCAATTAATGTTACATAAATATAATCCGTTTCATCAAAAAACAATTCCCCGTCTTTATAAAAAACTTTATAATAAAGGTCACCATTTTCTCGAATCCAATTGTTTTTAGTTACTTCAATTGCTGATAACAACGCTTTAAGGACAACTTCGTAATCTTTAATTTTAGTTAATTTGTATTTGTTAAGCAAATAATTAAGGATTCCTAATTGATGATTTAAACTAGAATGCGTTGGTTTTGATTTTTCGTCTAAAGAAAAATAATCAGGAAAAAAATAGGCTTGGTCGTTAACCATTAGTAATTTTCCTTTTTTTGAATAATCTACCAAAAAATTAGCATAAGTCAAATGATAACTTTCTAATTCCTGAAAAGTAAAAATCGTTTTAAAATCTTCTATGGCTAGAGAGACTGTTTCATTCAATCTTGTATCAATATATGGTGAGGAAATTTGATAATCTTTTTTCAACCATGTAGAAGTATAATCAGTTAAAAACAAACCTTTTTCAGTAGGCCTATATCCAAATAGTTGAATAATCGCGTTATACATCATATCGTAATAAAATCTATCTCTCGTTTTTTTATAATATCTAAACATTTCCTTCTTTGACATATGATGTAAATTAATTCCATATGCATCTGGATCGAAAGGTTCAATTGAATAAGGGAGTTTAGTATATGAACCATGTGGCGTTAACCACATGTTATATCTTACGTCGTTATTTTGAATAGATATTGAATAATCATTAAAAAATTCTTTAAAATTTTCTTCGGAGGAAAAAAGTTTGCCCTCGCTAATTAAAAAGAATAAATCAGATTTCTTACCTGATGGTAATTTAATAATAGTCTCAATATGAACAGATGTTCTTTTATTGTATACATTTGTTTCATCGGATTCTTCATGAAATTTTCTAGTGATACTTTTCATTTGATTGTGATAGTATAGATTGTTATCCGAATAGATAATACATTTTGACATTAAAATAGATCCTACATTTGTATTTATATATTTACTAGGTGTAGTTAATTTATTATAACCGTAGCGGTTGCTATATTCAGGTTGCTGGTAGAACTGATTAAAATCGCTAAATTTTGATTCCGTTACATTGTTAAATACTAAAGAAAACTTAATAACTTGTTGATTATCCATATAATTTGTAAGATTTAAAAAAATAAATTGATCTCCGTTATCAATGGGTCGTTGAGTTATTTTTAGTGTAAATCGTTCACTTAAATTTGAATAAAATAAGATGTTATCATAATGCTGATTAAGCACTGTTCTTTTAGAGTTACCACCATAAATTGTCTCTGAAACTTCCAAAAAAAACTTTAAGTTTTTATTTATATCGCCCGTATAAACTTGATACTTTTTTAAGTTTTCAGAAAGTGAAATTGTTTCCATTTAAAAATCCCATCCTTAACACCTAATAATATTATGTTGGGACAATTAGGACTATGTTTTATATGAATCACGATGATACTTTTAAGCACTTCTTTTCCATAAAGTATTTCTTATTAGGTTTTAGTATGACAACATGCTCAAAGCATCTATAAAAAGCATTTGTGAGCTATGCGCGGCGGAAATATCCTTGAAACTGGAATTCCCTTACATGAAGACAACTAAGAAGGCTAGACTAACTAATGATCAAAGTACAGTAGTAGAAAAAAATAGCAAATTACGAACCAGTATTACTACATTTCAGGATACATATCCACACTCAAAAAGAAGGATATCCTCCCTCATCGCTGAATCTAATTTCTTCTCAAAAAACATCTTTGTATAAGCAGATCAAATTTTGCCGCTACATTCGGAATGTTGTATGACTCATATACAAACTGCCTGCCTTTATTACTCATAATCCTATATAGCTCCTCATTTTTCAGTTCCAAAATCTTGTTCACCATTTCATCGATGCTGCTTACAACAAACTCTGTTGGGTAAATATATTCAACACCAGGCCAATGTAAAAGTAAACTTACCGCACCAGATGCCATTCCTTCCGCAGGCGCTAAATGAAAACTTTCTGGCTTCTCATAATCACTCACGGAAAGAACAATTCCAATTTTTTTAAGATATTCCGCACTATCTTGCCATCCTGTAAATATAACCGCCTTTTTTAGTTTGGAGTTGGTTTGAATTCTTTCGTAAATTTTTTTGTAGTATTGCTGTTCATTCTCAATTTTCCAAAGCCATGGAACATCCTCGGGTTTTGAACCAATAATATGAAGCGTATAATTTTGATCATACTCTAAGAGTTTTTCCAATACATCAATCGCCAGATCAATCCTTTTACGTGATGGAAGTCCGCCTATGACCGCTAAATTATATTTATATTGATCTGTTTTAGGTTTGTAAAATCTATCACAATCAACATGGTTAGGAATTAAACTTACCTTCTCACGAGGCAAGTTAAAACTTCGAATAAATTCCTCATAATAATACATTCCGACAGAAATGAATCCATCTATGTTTTCAATATTTATTTGCCGACCATAGTTTTGGAATGCCTCAAACCTGTGCATTCTCACAAACAATAACTGATTTGGTAGCTTATTTTGAGAATACCATACAGCATTTCCTAATAGCCACTCGCAGAAAATAATATCCGCCCACTTAAGAAGTTCCCGGCTTTTCTTTTCATCATGGATTTCATGTCCCTGCCATTCATCAATTTCAACTTCATATTTTTGTTTAAAATACGGTATTAATGGTTTGATAAACTTCAAATCATAACCATTAATTAGAATTCTTTTCCTTGTATTCTTTACAAAAGCCTCATAATCTCCGTCTAAAATATTGTTAACGATACATTTCAGCCGATCATTTAAATTCATTGATGGCACAATGTTTTTATTTTCCTGTAAAAATTCACTTAACTTTTTAAATTCCTGTATCGGTATTAGTCCGTTTGAGTAATTCAACATATTTTCAAGTGCTGCCCTTAAACCCACATGCAATCTTATTTTATAGTAATCAATCCCAATACTTTTGAGTATATTTCTGGATTCTTTCCAAACTGTTAAATGATCGATTAATTCTCTGGCCCCGTAGCTTTGTGTGGATGAAACGTTATTTATTTCATCTCGTTTCACATATTCATAAATACATTCATCAATATATTGAACTCTGGTTGTTTTACTGTAACATTTACTTAGGAAAAGTGTGTCTTCTCCCATTCGAATATCTTCTCTAAATGTGATGTGATTTTCAATTAGAAATCTTTTATTATAAATACCGTCAACGGTTGTACTTTGTTTTGCAATTAAATTCTTTATTAGCTCATGTCTTGATACATTCATATATTCATTCTTATTTAACCTGTTTGCATAAAAGGAATTTCCATCCTTAACAACTTTTAAATACCCTCGTACAATGTCAAAATTATTTTTGCTCGCTTCAGAATATAACAAATTGCATGAATTTTCCAACAACACATCATCTGCATCTAAAAAAATAATATAGTCAGCTTTTGCGGATAGAATACCGTAATTTCTGGGTCTGGAAGGGCTTCCGGAGTTTTGTTCTAATTGGATAAGTCTAAAATTTGGATATATATTACAATAATTCCGGATAATCTCAACTGAACCGTCTTTCGAACAATCATCAACAAATATCACTTCAATATCTTCCAAGTTCATGGTTTGATTAAGAATAGAAGAAATAGCTTTTTTTATTTTTTTCTGGGCATTATACACCGGAATTATTATGCTTACTTTAGGCAATGTATACACCTACTTTAATAAATCTTGATTATACTAAATTAATATTGTACTAAATTATTTCTAAATACTTACCTTCGCCATATTTTCACTTGTAATTTCATTAGGAAACAAAATATTGAATTGATCACAATTAAACAATCTATACCCAACTTCAAAAAGCTTGGATATAAAATAGTCATCCTTCAAAAGATCGTATTCAAAAAATTGTAGTGCTTTTTTAGGCAATACGGAAGCAAATATCGAAGCTTCATTAACAAAACGATATGGTTGATATTTTAAATTTTTTACCACAATTGTATCCTCACTCAAATATTTGTAACTCAGAAGCATATCCAAAAGATAGTTGCTTCCATAGAAATGGTTAAGATCCATAAAAGCCACATATTCAGTGTCAATTAAATCTTCCAAATTCTTCCCATATTTTTCAAGCATATTCAAATCAGTTACATATATCGAATTATTCCCGTACTTTGAAAGCCAATTTGCAGTTTCTATAGAATTCTCTCTTTTATTGATTATTAACAATTGTTTATAACGATATGTTTGATTTTCAAATAGTTCTATAGACTTTTCGATTTCTTCTTCATTGTTAACGAAAATCACTGAACAAACATGATGAATATTTCTTTGAACTTCTATTCCAATTACATCTAAAATATAGGCAAACCGCTCCTCATAAGTATGATTCATGAGAACATTTCGGAGAGCTTTAAGACGGTGTTTCTCATAATTTACCTCAAAGGCTTGAGTCAGTAGATACTTGGATTGTTCTAGGTCAGTTATATCAAGCAGAAAAAGAAGATCGCCAAAATGTTTTTCAAGTCCTTTTGAATAATTACTAATTACTAATGTATTGGATGCCATTAACTCAAATACCCGACGTGCAAACATTGTATTTGATTCGGTCTCAGTATTGATATTTAATGCAAACTTCGAACCTTTATACCCCTTATCCAGCCGGGTATAGGGAAGTCTGGGTCTGATGTAAGGTTGAAACTGTAGTGGAAAAGTATGATTCTCGTCCTGATTGTAATATTGCCTGTCATATATGACAAGTTTTTTGCCTTGTTGAATAATCAGATTGAATATTTGATCCATCACTTTGCATCTTTGAGGATGTTGTCTGTAATAACTACCCGAAAAAATGATTTCATCGGTCCGTTCGCACGTCTCAATAGGATTAAATTGTCTGGGTTGAACAGCAAACATCAATGGGTATACGTTGTTGTGATTATATTCTTTCTTGTACCGTTCCACACATTCTTCAGCGGTGGTAAAAATATAGTCAAATTTTAACGCGGTATCTACAAAATTGTGTACTTTATCGTCAAAATGCGACGGGTCTTCTTTATTCCAAAAAACCGTAACAATTCCGTTCTCTTTACAATACTGGATAATTTTCAATAACTCGGTCCTGTTTTCTTTATTAAAATTAATACTGCTGTATATTTTTCCTCTCCACTCTCGTTTATCGGGATCTTTACCTGTCCATGCCGATTCGCAAAAGAATAAATCCGGCTTCTTCAGTCGCATCGTTTGCAACCAATTATCCGGACTCAAATAAATAGCTTCACATTCATGGCGCAAACTCTCATAAGTAAATTCATCCACCACCATCGCTACTTTAAGTTTACGAGGATTTGTAATTTGTCTTTGAAAATTCACCTGGAAATCCTTTATATTCGTAACATAAGTACCCATACCGGGTTCCAGTACGATGGAATCAAGTTTGAACCTTCCATTGCCTTGAACTCGTATCGCCAGTCTTATATCTATGTCTGGAGCATCAATTTCGATACTCTCTTTTGAATTAAGAGGGATTGAATATATTTCTTTTTTTATTTGGTGAACATACGTTATTACAAATAATCGTATGTCACAATCACCACTTTTCTCACCTTGAAAACTTACATGTAGAGTGCTGAATAGATTTAATTTATCAAAGAGAGAATGCTTGGGTGCCAAATCAAAACTATTGTTGGATTCTAAATAGGAAATATAACAATGCCCGTTATTACCTTCAATCACGATTTCATGCTCCAATAAACGAACTTTTTTATCGGAAGGAAACCAGTCTTCTTTATTATAATTTAATCGTTTATATTCAAGCTTGCTTCGGATAAACCGTTCCTCATTAATTAATTCTTGCAGTCTTTGATTGATTTGCACAATATTCATTTTTCAAACCTTCTTTCACTTAAACCTTTTCATAAATTTCCATAACCTAACTGCGATCTTGCCGGGTAACGAGTTCCTCAAGCGCATATATCTGGATTCTATTAATTGATAATGTTGCTTTAAAGCTTTTAATTCATTTAAGACTTGTTTCTCCATTTCTATATGTTGCAATAACTTTTTGTTCAATTCCTGTCTTTCAGCTTCGTATTGTTTACTAGCATTTTTATAATTGGCGATTTTCAACAAATAATTTTCTTTTTCCACTTCAGAACGTTGAAGTTCTGCTTCATAACGTCGAATTTCTGATTCATAACGTCGATTTTCTGATTCATAACGTTGAATTTCAGCTTCGAAAACTTGTTTATCGCACGCTCTTTCGTATTCTATTCGTTGAATCTTTTCGTTAAGAAACATAATTTTATGAGACAACTCTTGCTTCTCATTTTCGAGTTGATTTTTATCCTTTTCAATTTGTTGAAGCTTAGCGTCAAAGCTTTGTTTCTCCCGTATTTTTTCATCTTCTGATTTTTTAACTTTTTCTTTTTCCGAAGATAACCACTTATTCAAGTTCCATTTATCAATTACGGTTTGATTAAACTCACGCACAATATTTTCCTTAAAAGCCTGTAAATTTTGTAAACGTTCTTCGATGCTGTTACACTTAATATAAATATGATTAAAATGATGCTTATCAATTAACTCATATTGGTATTGCCCCAAAAACCGGTCCACTTCATGAAAATTTTCATTAATTTCTACCCATATAACAGGATTGGATGATGAAAGGATTTTCGTCATACCACTTAAAACATCTAACTCTGCACCTTCAACGTCTATTTTGATGAAACTAGGATAGTCTAAATTCAGTTCATCAATGGAAACGACCGAAACGCTTCCTTCAGGATTCTCGACAAGTTTACATTCTCCCATGTTCTTTTCATTGATGATAAAATCCGCTCTTCCCGATTTTTTACCAACAGCTTTACGAAAAATTTCTATGTTAGACAACTTATTCTCATTAATATTTTTTTCCAGTAAATCGGCGTTCATCGGAATCGGTTCAAATGAATATATTTTCTTTGCCTTATAGTATTTATTAAAAAAAATAGTATGATTTCCGATATTGGAACCAATATCATAAATAATTGGTTCAGATGGAATGTACCTGAAAAACTTTCGTAAGTCATTAATCTCATAATAATCTTTAGTGGAACTGATGACAGATGTAATATAATCGCCCTTAAATCCAAACATTATTGTTCCGTCTGAAAGTTTTACCTGGGTGTATTCAAGATCATTCAATTAATTTCACCTCTAACTCAAAGCAAGTCCGACGTTTTTCTTGAAACGAAACACATTACCAAAATTAATAATCTCCAATCCAGAACCTGGTTGAGGTTCTATAATATTTTTTGTATCAAACAACATGGGAGTTCGCATGAGTCGTGCGATTTCTCTATGATTAAGGTTCTTAAATTCATTATGATCTGTTAGAACCAATACAATGTCTGCATTCTGAACAGCTTCCTTTAAGCTGACGAATTTTTCATTTTTTACATGAGGATCGTGAATCGTCAAACGGAATCCCTCTTTTGTTAAAATATCGATAATTTCCAATGCGGGGGATTCTCTCGTATCATCTACATTGCCTTTATAGGTTACCCCTAACACAGCAACCAGCGGGTCACTGATATCCGCAAGAATTTTCTTAGTAATATCAACTACAAACTTCGGCATACTGTTGTTCGTATCCCGGGCTAACTTGATCATTTTCGCGTATTCCGGAGATTTTGCATAAATAAAATAAGGATCTACAGCCAAACAATGACCACCTACTCCCGGGCCTGGATTGTGAATATTCACCCGAGGATGCTTATTTGCCAATTGAATAACATCAAGTACATTAATGTTTAGATCGTAGCAAATTTTCGTTAGTTCGTTAGCCAATGCAATATTTACATCCCGAAATGTATTTTCCATACATTTGGTCATTTCGGCAGTCCTAGCTTCTGTCTTGATGATCTCACCTTTTACAAATAATCGATACACATCGGCAGCCGCTTCAGCACATTTTGTTGTAATTCCACCAATAATACGATTATTATAAACAAGTTCCTTTAAGATTTGCCCAGGCAATACACGTTCAGGACAATGCGCCAAATAAATATCCTTACCGGCCTCAAATCCATGTCCCTCGAATAATGGCTTAATATAATCATCCATAGAGCGCGGCGCAATGGTTGATTCCACAATCACAATGTTGCCCTTCTTCAAATATGGAACAATAGATTTACATGCATTTAGCACATACCTTAGATCACAACTCATATAATCATCTGAATTATTCGGTGTAGGGACTGCAATGATAAAAACATCCGCTGGTTCAGGTTTATTGGAGGCACGGAATGATTTATTAAAAACAACGGTCTTAATTATTTCCGCTAAGCCTGGTTCCTCGATGTGGATTTCCCCTCTATTTAAAATGTCAACAATTTCAGGGTTGATATCTACCCCTACAACTTCACAACCGTGATTCGAAAACATTGCCGCAGTAGGTAGTCCAATATAGCCAAGTCCAAGTACACAAATTTTCATATTTTTTCCCTTTCTTGTTTGCTAAAGTATTTTTTGAAAAATTTATTTTTACAATTTATTTTCTACAAGTAAGTTGAGTCAAATTTCAACAAACTATCTCGTTCTTTGATAAAATTTTTTATACTTCAAAAAAATTAAATATAATTCTAACATAGCTTTGTAATAATTTCACTATACTTCAGGTACCCGATTTAGACAAGATTTTTGTGATTCTTAAGCCCCTAATTCAACTGGAGTCTCCCCCAGAAGGCTACCTAACTGTATCGGCCAAAGTTTGAGATAATTTTCTTGGTAGCGATCTCTTCTTACTGCTAGCTCGTATAATGGTGAAGTAAAGATTGATGATCAACGGCAAATACCTGCGCTTTGCTAATTACTATAACGCGGTGCAGTTCTTCCAAATAGTTACTTTGTAGAGCAGCATATCGTGTTCTTGGCAAACACTATTCTACCAAAGAATTGAAGCACTTTTATTATAAAGAGCATAGAACACGACTTTCCAAATTTAGGATTTATTTTCAAAATTTAATTTATCCCATTAATTAGCACAGTATCAAGCTTTTTAGGTTGATCTGCCTTAAAGTAAAAAATAAATTTAAAATCGAAACAGTTAAATAAAATACATTGAACTATCTTCATTTTCCCGCTAAGATTGGATTTAGTTACCACATTAAATTCAAAATGACTGTAGACACATAACGACACATATTTTCGAATAAATATAATGAGATCTATCCAAAAATCATCCTTAAAAAAATTTGGATCTTTGCCGAAATATATGTGGGAATATGGTGGCCAGACTGCATCGGAAATTAACCACAATAGAGCCGCTTGAAACGAACAATTTTTTGTAATGATTTCACAAAAATCGTCGTTTCATCGCGCAACTTTTCATAACAATGGCGGTATATACCAATGGTAAAGATATTGCTTCTATCATGGAAACTTTTATATAATATACCAATTGAGAGGTCTCAATTTTTATAATGATTGTGATCTCTCATTTAAAATTTAAATTATACTCTGTAAGGAGGTGAGAAAGGAATGGAGTATAATCAAAAGCCTTCAATCAGTAAAGCTTCAGAAAGAAAAAAGGAGGAAGTGGGATTGTTTAAACCTGCTGTAATCAAAAAAACATCCGGTTTGCTGGCATTGTTTCTGCTCTTATCAATCTTGACCCCTGTCTTGGCGTTTGCCGGCGCATGGTTTAAGGATGTCACCTACAAAAACGGAACGGTTTCCGGTGTAGTTTATACGGATACTTACGACCCGGATGTCTCGGTAGCCGTTTACAACGCTTTCGGCGGGGCCTTTATCAGTGCAGCCGATGTCACTTATGACGCCAGCATCTCTAACGACGGTTTCTGGTACTACAACTTCTCCAAAAACATCGGTACCAGATACGACAGATTACATGTTGTTGCTACCGTCTATGGTGTAACTCATGACACATACGTCAACAAGTCATATGACTTTATCGGTGGCGGCGGTGGCGGCGGAGGCATCTCCAACGGCGACACGGCCAACATTGGTTCTGACGGCAGAGTAAGCGCAAGCTGGCTGCAAAACGCTCTGAAAAACAACGACAACGTAACGTTGAAACTTTCGGGCGAATTCGTCATCATCCCGGCTTCCGCACTTCTGGAAGCTAACGGCAAGACGATTACCATCATTGCTTCCAACAACGCTACTTATGTGTACCCGATCAATGTTGATCTGATCAACGATTGGGCAAAACAACTTGGCGTTGAAGCGAAAGACATGGACATCCGGATAACGATTGCCAAAGTTACCGGCGATGATCTGGCCGCAGTGGAAAAAGCTGCTGAAGATCTGGGTGCTAACCTGCTTGCCGATCCGATTGACTACACCGTTGCTGTTGAAGCAAATGGCCAGTCCATTGAAGTTGACGATATGGGTCAATACGTAACCCGTACTTTGCCGATGTCCGGATCTTTTGATCCGAGCAAGACAACGGGTGTCGTTTACAATCCGGAAACCGGCGAGTTCAGCTTCGTGCCTTCTTTCACCACGACCAAGGACGATGAGTCTACATTAACAGTAAAACGTCGCAGCAACAGCATCTACACCGCAATCGAATACAGCAAAACATTCGCAGACATTGCAGGCCACTGGGCACAAAGCTACATCGAAGATCTTGCTGGCAAGCTGATTGTAAACGGGGTAAACGATACTTCGTTCCAACCGGAACGCAATATCACCCGCGCTGAGTTTGCAGCTCTGGTTGTACGTGCACTGGGTCTGAACGCTAACGTTGAAGGATCCTCCTTCAGTGACGTTCAAGCCAATGCTTGGTACGCCGGTGTTGTGAATGCGGCAGTGAAAGCCGGTCTGGTTAAAGGCTACGAAGACGGAACATTCCGTCCGAACAACCCGATCAACCGTGAAGAACTGGCGGCTCTGGTTGTTCGCGCTCTGAACTATGCTGGCAAAAACACAACGGTCAGCGCTGATGAGCAAGCTCAACTGCTGGCGAAATATCAGGATGCTGGCTCGATCGTTTGGGCTAAAGCGGAAATTGCCGCTGCAATCAAATCCGGTATCGTTGAAGGTATGACCGCGACGACGATTGCACCGCGCAATGACGCTACCCGTGCTCAATCGGCTACGATGCTGCAACGTTTCCTGTCGGCAGCTGACTTCATTAATAAGTAATAACAACCGCTAGCCATTGGCTGGTCCGGTAAGGCTGGTCCCGAGTAGTTCGCTACTTATGGACCGGCCTTTTTTCTTTATTTCATGCAATTGCCTGCAATACTTCTCTTGTATTGCTTCAGCTTCTTTCAACTCCATCTGGCTTTAACCATCACTCAGTTAGCCAATCCCGCCGCCGATTGCGATTTTTCGCAAAAACCGGTTTGACCGGCGGGTAGCATACACTTTGTACGAGAACGAGCCCAAAATCTCCTTGTCCTTCTACTTTTGCCAAAGTCAAAAGAACATAAAGGGCCTTTAGCGTCAGACTTTTTCCGTCGAATCGATCTGCTCTCATCTCCTTGATCATCCCAATGGCATGCAGACCTTTCACATCAGTTCCCGCAACACGGCGATCGGGTAAACCAATCGTCCTCCTTTAGGACAACGTCCGCACAGTCCGATAGTGTCCCGACAAGTGGTGGAAATTCCACTATAGGGACAGAGACCGATATTACTTCTGTAATGCGACCACCGAAGTTAGCGGATAAGACGTTTGTCCGATAAAATTGACCAGGGATTAGTCTGAAGTCAGCCTGAGTCCGGCCGCGAGCGATCAGTTGGTTAGAATAGCCACAACCGTATACCGCATTCGGCTTACACGAAAACGTCTCGATCCGGCCATTATAGCTTGGCATACGCTTGGATAAAACGTTCCTTCATCATCCATCACCCGCAAAAACGATTCGCCGGTTTTGGCCGAACTGAGCATAACAAAATTATGAGCGCGAAACTGAAGCCGTCCGACCATCCGAACGTGACATGTTGCAGCCGCGGCGCGAGATATCCCCGTCGTATGATCGAAGACCCGAGCCAATAGCTCAGGCTTTCTTGATGCGGTCTTTTCGAGATTCCCGTTTCAGGGAGTCACGGAGAATTGACGGACGTTTTTTCATAATGGTCACTTGTGGTACAGGCGAGGGGTGGTACAAGCTGGGAACGGGCTATTGTATTTCAGGAGATATAAGGACAATTTCACGAATTTTCAAGGGATAACAAGTTTTCAAGAGACAACAGGGTCAGAAATTGCAGCCGTGGCTGATTCAAGGGGATACGCTTCAAACGGTCACAGAAAGCAGGATATTACCTTGCCCGGTGCAAATATTTTCGGATATACCTACCTAACCCGGTGCAAGATATTTTCAGACCGCATCATTGTGCCAGAACATCGCTAGTCCGAATCAGAGTCTCATACCGTTTGTGCTGAGCGAATGGGATATGACACAAAAGCCGCCATTATGATAACCAGGATCGTTAAAACCCCTGACCCCAGTTAAATGCCCTTGACCCAATAGAAAAAGAGTTCTCATCGTTCACTGAGGAACCGACGAGAACCCCTCTGTTAATAAGCTCGCATGAGCTGGTTATTTTCCGTTTCTTACATCATGCCCATGCCATCCATGCCGCCGCCCGGCATACCGGATGCTTTTTCTTTCTCCGGCTTGTCGGCGACAATCGCTTCGGTGGTCAGGAACATAGCGGCAACGGAAGCTGCGTTTTGCAGTGCGGAACGGGTAACTTTCGCCGGGTCGACAATACCCGCTTCGATCATGTTAACCCATTCGTCGGTAGCGGCGTTGTAACCAATGCCCACTTTTTCTTTCTTCAGGCGCTCTACAACGACGGAGCCTTCCAGACCTGCGTTGGAAGCAATGATCCGGACAGGTTCTTCCAGAGCGCGCAGAACGATGTTCACGCCGGTTTTTTCGTCACCGCTAACATCGATTGCGGCAACCGCGTTGTAAACGTTCATCAGCGCCGTACCGCCGCCGGAAACGATACCTTCTTCCACTGCAGCGCGAGTGGAGTTCAAAGCATCTTCGATACGCAGTTTGCGTTCTTTCAACTCGGTCTCGGTAGCTGCGCCGACTTTGATGACCGCTACGCCGCCGGCGAGTTTGGCCAGACGCTCTTGCAGTTTTTCCCTGTCGAAATCGGAAGTCGTTTCTTCCAGTTGCGTACGGATTTGTTGAATGCGGGCGTCAATGTCTTTCTTGTCGCCGGCACCGTCAACGATGATCGTATTTTCTTTCGTAACGCGCACTTGGCGGCAACGGCCCAGTTGATCAATATTGGTCGATTTCAGTTCCAAACCAAGTTCTTCGGTGATCACTTGGCCGCCAGTCAACGCGGCGATATCTTGCAACATCGCTTTCCTGCGGTCGCCGAATCCGGGAGCTTTGACAGCTACGCAAGTGAAGGTGCCGCGCAGTTTGTTAACGACCAGGGTTGCCAACGCTTCGCCTTCCACATCTTCAGCGATAATAAGAAGCGGACGGCTTTGTTGTACAACTTTTTCGAGAACAGGAAGAATTTCCTGAATGTTCGAAATTTTCTTGTCGGTAATCAAAATAAACGGATCTTCCAGAACAGCTTCCATCTTATCCGTATCCGTAATCATGTACGGGGAGATATATCCGCGGTCGAACTGCATCCCTTCGACGACTTCCAGTTCTGTGGTGAATCCTTTGGATTCTTCAACAGTGATGACACCGTCGTTGCCCACTTTCTCCATCGCTTCAGCGATCAATTGTCCCACTTCTTCGTCAGCAGCCGAGATCGCTGCCACTTGAGCGATGGATTGCTTGCCTTCGATCGGTTTGGAAATCTTCTTCAGTTCATCAACCGCAACTTTAACCGCTTTTTCAATCCCTTTGCGGATGACCATCGGATTAGCGCCGGCAGTAACGTTCTTGAGCCCTTCGCGGATCATGGCTTGTGCAAGAACCGTAGCCGTTGTGGTACCGTCGCCGGCAACGTCATTGGTTTTGGTCGCAACTTCTTTTACAAGTTGTGCGCCCATATTTTCAAACGGATCTTCCAGTTCGATTTCTTTGGCAATCGTAACACCGTCGTTGGTAATCAACGGGCTGCCGAATTTTTTCTCCAGTACCACGTTGCGGCCTTTCGGACCCAGGGTTACTTTCACTGCATTCGCCAAAGCATCTACGCCGCGAAGCATGGCGCGACGCGCGTCTTCACTGAATTTAATATCCTTTGCCATGAAATGTAAACCTCCCGTATTTATGATTTGATTTAAGCTAGAATGGCGTGAACGTCACTCTCGCGCATAATCAGCAGCTCACGGCCTTCATATTTGACTTCCGTGCCCGCATATTTGGAGAAGATTACACGGTCTCCTTCTTTCAATTCCAACGGGATCCGTTGGCCATTGTGGAGAGTACCGCTTCCTACGGCAACAACTTTGCCTTCTTGCGGTTTTTCCTTGGCCGTATCAGGCAATACGATCCCGCTTGCGGTAGTTTCCTCCTTGGCAATGGGTTCAATGACGACACGGTCACCTAGCGGTTTGATCATGGAAAAATAGCCTCCTTTGATTCAGATCTTTAAGTATTTGCTGTTAGCACTCGATATGGCTTAGTGCTAACAAGTAATATAATAATCATTCCATAAGTATTTTGCAAGTAGGTAAATACAAAAAATAAAGGCCCTCGTCAGACCCGAAAAGTTTGTCATAGAGCAAGGAAAACCGCGCCTCCAACAACCCCTGACCAGACGTTTCGTCCGCGCTCGGCAGGAGATCGTCGCTTCACGCCGGCTCCTTGTGATTTTTGGCCATACTCCGCTATTTTGTCCCAAATTCCGCTTCCCAAACCAAATCCTGTTCCGCCTGTTTGCGGTACACCACCTTGGACAAATAGACGCTCAATTCATACAAAACGACCATCGGAACCGCCACAATCAATGCGGTAACGGCATCCGGCGACGGAGTGATGATCGTGGACACGATCACAATCATCATATAAGACAACTTTCTCATTTTATGAAGTCTTTCCGGATTCAGGAGGCGCAACTTGGTTAAAAACATGACGATAATCGGCATTTCGAATACAATAGACAGGGGAATCAGGATATTGAACATGAACGAAAAATATTGCGCGATTCCGTAAGTCTCCGTGAGCGATAATGATTGGGTAATCGTTGTCGTGAAATAAAAAGCCATCGGGAAGACGACGTAATAACCGAAAGCGAGACCCAGCAAAAACATCAAAAATGCGAACGGTATATATTTAATGGATGCTTTGCGTTCTTCTTCCCGCAGTCCGGGTTTGACAAACGCCCATATATGGTACAATGTCACCGGCAAAGAAATAATGAGGCCGATCACAAAAGCGACGTTCATATATATGCGCAAAGGTTCCCAAGGCGAAAAAACGTTCCACGTTATTCCGTTTGCGGGGGGAACGCTTTTCAAATACACGATGATCGGTTTGGAAACAACGAATCCGAGAATGACCGCCAGCGCAAAAACAACCAGAACCCAAATCACTCTCCGCCGGAGTTCGGTCAAATGTTCTATCAGGGGCATATCCCTGTCTTGCTTCATCCTCGCTTCACCAACCCAATAAACCTGCCGTCAACTGCATGTGAACGTTAGTCCGGCAATCTCTTGTTGTCCCTTTTTTCATCCGGTTGGCGGTCTTCTGACCGGGATACATTCAATTCTTTCCGGTCCGTTGACTGATCAACCTGCTGATCGTCATCTCCTATAATGCCTCTCGTTGCGTTTTTGAACTCCCGCAGCGTCTTGCCGAAAGCGCGCCCCAATTCCGGAAGCTTGTTTGGGCCGAATAAAATCAAAGCCACGATGAGAATTAACAAAAACCCTGAAACCCCAATCGATCCGACTCCCATTACTTACGCACCTCCTGATGGATCATGAAATATGTTCAATGGAATTCGACTGCATCAAAACGGAACCATTATTATTGTACCGCCTTTTTCTCCATTTGCAAAATGACGATTGTATGAATAAATAAAAGCTGTCACCGTAGATAATATTCCCGATGTCCCCGCAAAATTTCCAAAGCAACAGGTAGCTTGTCCATAATGGCGCTCAGACTCTCGTGAACACCCTTGGGGCTATCGGGTAAATTAACAATCAATGTCCGTCCCCTGATCCCGCTGACACCCCGAAATAAGATGGCACGCGGATCTTTCTGCATGGCAATCATTCTTATCACCTCGGAAAAACCGGGCACCTGCCGGTCAATCACCTTCAATGTAGCTTCCGGCGTGATGTCCCGCATACCCAGGCCCGTTCCCCCATTTGTCAAGACAAGATCGGGATGGTAGTACTCCGTAATTTCAATCAGAGCCGCCATTATTTCGTCCATCTCATCGGGTACAATCCGGTATTCCACAATTTCGCCTTGCAGTTCTTCCTCCACAAGCTCACGAATCACTTGAGCGCTTGTATCAGGCCGTTCACCGCGCGATCCGCTGTCGCTGGCCGTCAATATTGCAACACTCCACCGCAATTGCCACACCTCCCAGGCGATTTTATCCAAATTGCCATACGGACCAAACGTTTATCTGTTCCTGCGATTCAAGAAGCCGCGGCTATTCATGCATCCTGGCTTATCCGTGGTTCTGCAACCGTTACAGAAGCAGCCGCTTCTTCCTCCTCCCTCCCGTTTGCAACCGGCTCACGAGGCAACACCCGTTGTTCGGTCACGATCGCATCCAGCCGGATGTCGTGCGCTTCCGCCGGCACTTCGGGTACGATCTGAAAATCGAACGCCACGGCTACGGTCAATGGCCTGCCCGAATCTTCCGGCAATTGCGCAAACAACCGGTCATAATACCCTCCCCCATACCCGAGGCGTCTGAGCTTTGGATCGAAAGCCAACCCCGGCACGACAATCAAATCAAATTGCTCCGGATGATTCCATCCGGGTTGTTCCGGTTTCGGTTCCCGGATCCCATACGCTCCGGTTTCCAAGTCCTCTTCACTGTCAATAAGGTGCCACACCAATTGTCTGGCTTTGAGTACCGCTCTGGGAACCGCCACCCGACATCCGTGTTCCCAACACTGACGTATAAGCGGCCGCACATCCACTTCGGAACGGAAAGGCATATACGCGGCGATTGCCGGAGAATGCGTTCCTCTTTGAAACATTTTCACCACAAACTCGCTCCACACCTTTTCACAAATTTGTCCCGATTTACGTGCATGATCTTCTTCCGGAAGCGCCGACCGTAAACGTTTCATGTAGTCGCGAAGCTGTTGCTTTTGACGAACGGGTGCCATGCCCCTTCAGCCTTTCCAATGTTGTATTTGGGATTATTTTAGCATTATAACCATCCCTTTTCCATGGGATGAACCGGTCGGGAACCCTTTTGTAACCGAATAACAGGGATGTAACCGGACAAACCGGAAAAATCACTTTGCGAAGAAACGGGATTTCGGTACACTAAAGATAAAGGTGGGAATAAATGATGTTACTTCAAGCGACGGGAATTACCAAACATTACGGCGTAAAAACCGTGTTGTCCGATATATCCATACAAATTCATAAACGCGAGCGGATCGGTCTCGTCGGTGTGAACGGGGCGGGAAAATCGACGCTTCTGCAAATATTGGCCGGGGAACTGTCTTATGATAGCGGGGAAATTCATATCGCCAAGGAAACTTCAGTCGGATATTTGGCTCAAAATAGCGGGCTCACGTCGGACGAGTCCATTTGGAACGAAATGTTGAAAGTGTACGCTCCGCTGCTTGAAGCCGAACAGGAATTGCGGGAACTGGAAGCAAAAATGGCTGACGAACGGTTGATTCGCGATGCGAAAGCTTACGAAATCACCTTGAACCGTTATGCCTGGCTTTCCGATTGGTTTCGTGAGCGGGGCGGATACGAGATCGAGGCGAAAATTCGCGGCGTGCTTCACGGAATCGGTTTTGCCGATATTCCGCCGGAAACCCCGGTTCGGGATTTGAGCGGTGGGCAGAAGACAAGGCTGGCTTTGGCCAAAATGCTCCTGCAGGAACCGGATTTGCTGCTGCTCGATGAGCCGACCAACCATCTCGATATTGAAACGCTGACCTGGCTCGAAGGATACCTCCGCGCCTATCCGGGAGCGATCCTCGTTGTTTCACACGACCGGTATTTCCTCGATGCCCTGGTCGACACCATCTATGAAATCGAGCGGACAACTTCGCGGCGCTATATCGGCAACTACACCCGATATGTCGAAACCAAAGCGGCGGAAATTGAAATTCAAATGAAGCATTACGAGAAACAACAGGAAGAAATCGCCCGCATGGAAGATTTTATACAACGCAATATTGCCCGCGCTTCCACGACCAGGAGGGCGCAAAGCCGCCGCAAGGCGCTGGAACGGATGGAGCGTATCGAAAAACCGCAGGGCGAACTGAAACGGGCATCGTTCTCCTTCGAAATAGAGCGCCAATCCGGCAAAGAAGTGTTGGAAGTCAATGACCTGACCGTGTCCCACGATCCGAAAAAGCCGCTTTTCAGCCGGATTTCCTTCCGGCTGGAACGGGGGGAAGTGGTGGCCCTGATCGGGCCGAATGGAATCGGCAAGTCGACCCTTCTCAAAACGTTAATCGGCTTGCATCATCCTGACTCCGGGAGTTTTCATTGGGGGGCCGGCGTTCGCATAGGATATTACGATCAGGAACAAGCGCAATTAAATCCCGCGAATACGGTGCTGGACGAAGTATGGAATGCGTACCCTCATCTCGATGAAGTGGAAGTGCGCAATGTGCTGGGAGGCTTCCTGTTTAGCGGCGAAGATGTGTTCAAAAAAATCTCTTCGTTGAGCGGCGGCGAAAAAGCCCGTGTTTCCCTGGCAAAACTTATGCTCATGAAAGCTAACGTGCTGATTCTTGACGAACCGACCAACCATCTGGATCTGTACAGCAAAGAAGTGCTGGAAGCCGCGCTCATGGATTATGAGGGTACCTTGCTGTTTATTTCCCACGACCGGTATTTTTTGAACAAAATGGCCGAACGGATCCTTGAGCTTAGCGCCGATGGGATGGCCAACTATTTGGGGAATTACGACGATTATTTGGCCAAAAAAACGGAGCTCGCCGAGTTGCGGGCAGAACGTGAAACGGCAAAAACCGCTTGGCCTCCGCATCATCCACCGAATCATCATGCGGCAAACCATTATGAAGCGGAAAAGCAGGCCAAACGTAACGAACGGAACCGGCAGCGCAGGACGGAACAACTGGAGCAAAGAATTACCGAACTGGAAAACAGCATTTCCGCTTTGGAAGAACGACTGGCGGCTCCCGAAGTCTATAACGACTACGTGAAAGCGCAAGAAATCAATGAACAAATTGAGCATCATAAAAATGAACTGGAACGATGCTATGAAGAGTGGGAGAGTCTCCTTTCCTGAAGTTTCAAAAGCAACATAGGCACCGCAACATAAGCAATCATCGTTCCCGCGGCAACGATCCCCGAATCGTTGAACAAAAGCGCAACGGCCGCGCCCGCCGTATTCGCGGTTAGTCCATGCATAATATAGGGAACCCGCTTCCGCCAAATACGGAATATGCCGTACGGACGGGCGACTAAAACGGCGATGATGACAAGGCAAGTCACAAATACTTTGCTCCACACGGAAACTTTAAACAAATGCCAATTCATCGCCAGTTTCCTTGCAATCATGCCCAGAATCAGATCCCATCTTCCTTCCCCCATAACTTGCATAGCCCGGCCAATATGACTGAGCCGGTCCGGCTGCGAACCGAACGGCCTGTTGCAAAGCCACAATAACGCCAGACCCAGGAGAAGCAGCCCCAGAACAAACAGTAGCAGAATGCCCCATCCGGCCGCCGTTCTTCGTTTGACAACCCCTGACGATGGGACGCTTCCATTCGTGCGCATGTCTACCGAAGAGGCGGTAGTTCGCAAACCCGCTTCGTTTTCCGCATAGATCCGATAGAGAAATATTCCGAACGTTACCGTAGCGGTTAACGCTCCGCCCGCATTCGTACCCAATGCGGGCCATGCCAGATAAAGCGTAGTGACGGCCGATACGATAACCGCCAACGGTTTTACATAACGGACCGGCCGATCTGAAGAGCGTCCCCGGTGAACCCTTGGCGGACACCACTCACGGATCTTCTCCAGCATGCCGGACAGTCCAAAAACAAGAGAACCGATCAGCACCCCCATATATTCGTTGCCAATTCCGTAATATCGCGCCCCAACCATCGCATCATAACCGAGAATAGAACGTTTCATGGCCAAAGCTCCCGTAAATCCGTCCGCCAGAATCAATAAACCCGTCAAAAAGCTGAACATCGCGGCGATCCATAACCATGGGCGACGGTTTAACAGGACGGAAAGCGCGAGCGTTCCGCCGAAAAATTGGAGGAAAACGGCGGTCTTCGAATCGTTGCCCAGCCATCCCATAAAAAAAAGTACCGTCGGGACGGCCAATATGGAACACAGTAACAACCTGATCCCATAAACAAAAAAATGGGCGCCTCTCTTCCCTTCCGTACCGTTCTTCCGCTCCAATCCACCTAGCAAAACAAACACCGCGCTTAACAGCAGAACCGTCATTTCATAGGTAACATAGGGATATAACAAACGCGGGCGGATCTGATACACCGTACTCATGCGTTTCAATTCACCGAAAAATTCCCCCAACGAATAGTCGGTAGATAAAGTTTGCAGAGCGAAGCCGGTCATTCCGCGGGGAATATCCAATCCCAGATGACGTAACCAAGTCGGGGCGGCATCCGCGTAGGTAACGACTCCTGCGCGGCGGGTTGTAGGTGAATATAACAATCCCGCCGGGGTATTTGGCGCATACGCGACAAGCGGAGCCATTAGCCATTTCCCCGCGTCGGCATCCCTGTTCACCTTCGGTGAAAACAGCCATAGTTCCGCACGTTCATCCATCATGTTCAGGATTTCGCCGAGAAACCGGTCCATTTCTTCTAAAATCCGTTTTTTGCTATGGAGAAACGCCTGCGGATCATAACCGTCTTTGTCCTGATAGAGCCGGTGCAAATCCCCCAGTTCGATTAACGTGACCGAACGATCCGGCGTTTCCTTCCATATATCCAGAAGCCGTTCATAATTCGTTCTGACTCCGCCCGACCGGACTGGATCAGCCAACAGTTCGCTTCCGGAAACGTCTCCGTTCGGAACAACACCCTGAGCATCAGTCAGCAGCCAGGAGGCAAATCTTTGCCTCTTTGTAACTAATTCGCCGATCCAATGATCCCTTTCAACCATTCCATTATTTCCGTTATCCATTCCATTCTTTCCGTTGTCAAAAAACTCGCTGACATCATCCCCTTGGGAAGCCGGCTCTTCCCTCTCTATGTTCAAAGGTTGCCCAAAGTCGGCGTTGCCGTAGACAAACCGTGCTATGCCCGCTTCCTCGAGGGTTTGTCCAAGCAGTCCGATTTGAGCGCCGTAACGTAACGTGCGTTCTTTCTCCTGTACAGCCAAAAACTCCGGCAGCAATATGGCGCCGTCAGCCGGAGGCTTACGGAACTGGTACCGTTCGTAAAGTTCCTGTCCGGTAGCGCCTTTAATGGTCTCGTTGCGCATGAATGCGTTACCCGCCACAGAACCGTGAACCGGTGCCGAAGCCCCCATCGATGCATATAATGAGACCATCCCTCTGCCGGGGGTTCGTATATTCATCGCCGCCCACCTTCCCCGCTCCGCTAAAAACTGAAAGGAAGGCAAAGTGTCCAGCGTTTCCGGTCGCAATTCAAGAAGAGACAAATCGGGAACAGAAATGAGAATCAATTTCTCAACTGAGGCAGCAAGATGATCTTCTGGATACTTCAACCCGCCAAGACCCGTTATCCCTGTTATCAATGGAAAATCTCCTGTTGTCAATGGTAAATTCCCTGCGGTTACTCCCGCAGTTACTCCCGCGGTTACTGATGAATCTCCCGTTATTCCATGTAATTCCCCTGCAACTGCTATTGGCTCCCCGATTATTGCCGTTGATTTTCCTGTATCCAACCATGAAGTCCGAAATATAAAAATGATGAGTAAAGTCAGAAACAGTCCAAACAGCAACCATTTAACCCGATGTAAATCCAAAATCCTTCTATTTTTCATACTTTTTATCACGGTTGTTATCACGCTTTTTATCACGGTCCCGCCTCCTTCCCGCCAAAAATGATCATCCCCCCTCATTTTTCCCACAAATCAGCCGCATCACTCTCTTCAGAAACTAAAGATTTGGCAGATCTACCTTTTTACCCGATTTGGTTATTCCGAATTATCCCGACTTTATTATCCCAACTTTAGTTATCCCAACTTTAGTTATCCCAACTTTAGTTATCCCGAATTGTCCCGAGTTATTATCCCGAATTATTATTCTGAGCTACTATCCTGAGTTATTATCCTGGGTTATTTTCCCGAGTTCCTTTACCCCGTGTTTTAATTCCTCCTTGTTATCCCCAGTTTGAAAACATTCAACTATCCACTATATCCACACACTTATCCACATAACAACGCCTAAATATTAAGTACGATGACTGATTTTTTTCATAGTTCATCAACTTATTCACAATATCCACAAAATAATTGTGAAAAACTTATACTATTTTTGCGTCGATCTTTATCCCTTGCCAACAATGGGGCAATAGCACTTATACACATTATCCACAATCGTTGGGAATAACTATTGTCCACAATCCTCTTCCCCCAAATCCCCCGTTCCTTCCATACCATCTCAAATATTCCTTATCTTTTACTTATTTACTTGTTCAATATCTCATCATGATCAAATTGCTTTTTTCATTATTACTTTCTTTCATCATTGCTTTCTTTCATTATTGCTTTCTTTCATCGTTCCTTTCATTTATCATTCCTTTTCACTCATCATTTCATCATTTCTTTCATTCATCATTTCTGTTATTCATCCAATATAAATGTATCAATGTCTAACCGTTGACTCACCATTTCATTTTGCTCCATATCATATCTCTTTTCACCACTACTTTTTGCTTCGTATCCCTTTCATTCAGGTGCTTTCGACATTCATCTCATCTTTCGTTTCCCGGATGGATGTCCGTTAAACTGTTGCAAGCTCTTTGTTCCGAAAGGTTTTCGACAATAACTCTTTGCAGTTTACCCGTGCCGAGAAGATTTTAACTTGAAAAACGAACATGTGTTTGGTATAATAAAAATGCGAACATACATTTCTATACTTATAAGCAGAACGTAGCTTCCACAACCTTTTTCCACTTAGGAAAGTCGGTCCATCAATCATGCTTTTTCATTCAACACACACGCGCAATTTTTTAATTAAAAAATAAAGAAGAGTCGAAAATTCTCACCAGTTTTTATCCATTGATACAGTCATAGATACAATCATAAATACAATAAGTCATAGATACAGCCATAGATACAGTTTGTCATCTGCAAATACAGTTTGTTACCCTCGGATATATTTTGGAAACTTCACGAATAACGATCCAACGTACGGGACGCTAGAACATTTTGGTTGGGAGAAAATAAATACAGTGGATACTCCGGTATAATCTACCGGGTATTTCGAGGCGATGTTTATGTATTTTGAAAAATCGGCATTAAATCAAAATTCGGGGTGTCAGAATACGGAGGAGTTTCATCTATATAACCTAAAACATTTAAAGAGGGACGACCAGGAAGGTCTAAAACGCTTTCTTCTTCGTTTCGGAACGGAGGAAGCTTGCGCCCGGGCGCTGTTTGCGGCCCGCTGGCCTGACGGGTTCCGTTGTCCCCGCTGCGGCTTATCCCGCGCTTACTTGATCGCTTCCCGCCGGCTTTTCCAGTGCGCCGCCTGCAAATACCAGGCTTCCCTCACTGCGGGAACGGTTTTGGAAAATACACGGACCCGCCTGTCCAAATGGTTCCTTGCCTTCTTCCTGGTCTGTCGCCCCTCCGGAATCAATGCCGTGCAGTTGCAACGCGCGATTCGGGTCACCTACAAGACCGCCTGGGCCATGCTGGCCAAGATTCGCTACGCCATCGGCAGGGCCAATGAAGATGCCTTACTGTCCGGCATCGTCCGGATTCAGTATGAGGTCTATGGCCGCCGGCCTCATTCGGACTTGGAACTCCACCGCGGGGAACATCCCGTCATCATCGGCGGTGCGATGGACGCAAACGGCCAGCCCGTCCGCATTGCCATCAAGAAAGTGGCAAGAGACCATGCGGAGAGAATCCGGGAATCCGTCCTCGCGCTGGAACAATTCAAAAGGCAATATGTCGATCCCGGGGCGGCGGACGTGCAAAGTCTTTCTCCGCACCCCGGCAAACTGAAGTGTAAGACGCTGAGGGCTGCCGTCAAGAAAGCGACGGAATGGATTCATGCGCTGTTCGGAGGGATCGGGGGCAAGCATCTTCAGGCTTACCTGGACGAATACCGTTTCCGGTACAATGCCACCCATGCGGCTCGGGGGAACGGTTCCGAAATGGGAACCGGCGCGGCTTCCGGTTCAAGTTCTTTCAAGTTCCATCCGTTTGCTTCAACAGACAAAGAAGTGGCCATAGATCCTGAAGTTGCATTAAGCCCCGGAGTTGCCACGGGCATAAAAATGGCCGCAGACACAAAAGTTGCCGTAAACACAAAAATTGCCATAGACACAAAAGTTACCGCAGACAAAGAAGTCGCCGCAGACCTGGACGTTGACATGGACACAAAAATTGCCGCAGACAGAGAAGTTGCCATGCAAACCCAGGATGATCTGATGTTTGGACAACTTGTCCAAATATGTTCGTCTCAACCGGGACTGACCTATGCGGAGATTGTGGACGGAGGGCAATGCAGGTTTTTCTAACGTTTCTTGAGAATTGTTTAGACTGCCTTTTTGGGAAAATTTTCAATTTTCTAATTTTAATTTTCTGATCTATTAATCTTTTAAATTTCTAAATTTCGATTTTCTATTTTAAATTTCTAATTTGATCTTCTATTTAATTTTCTAATTTTGATTTTCTAGCCTTTATCTCCTTATATCTATATCTATATCTATATTTCTAATTACGATTTTCTAACCTTCATCTATCTATAACAACCTTTTTCTTCCGGTTTCTATTTTTATTTCTAATTTCAATTCTGGCTCAACACCAAAGTTAGTGCTTGACTTTATGTACCAAATCGTTCACGGTTACATTCGACCAGAAGTCCTTGTACGTAACGCTCCCGGTTCCGGGTGAAGTAATGCCGACGTTGATAGGCTTTCATTCGGTTATTCCTTCCCTCAACGGTTGCATTTGTCCAGCGACAGGAGTGGTAATGGACGATCTCCGTTCGCCAGTTTC
>Ga0207866_1001032_pt1 | contig 31015 bp, 32 predicted proteins | sample HigsolmetaAR203D_FD_184835 | JGI IMG/M metagenome (GOLD analysis project Ga0207866, IMG submission 184835) | Ionic liquid and high solid enriched microbial communities from the Joint BioEnergy Institute, USA - AR20-3-D (SPAdes) (version 2) ...
TATTAAAAAGAAGCTTCAGGAGCATCCTGAATTCAAAATGATGCTAGGTTTATCTGGAGCATTTGCATTTGTGCTGTCAGCATTAAAAATATAATACTTGCTCTATATGAATTTATTTTTTCAATATACCTTTTACTGTATAATCCGTTCTTTTAAATTTGCCATTTTTATAATAATGACTGACTTTTTGATCATATGGCACCCCTTTGCTCAGCGCTTCAACAAATGACGGGGCATCACTAGGTCGAAATTGTTTATACCATATTCCTTCTGGATACAACACGACAACACATTTATCTTTACATCTCCCGTTACATCTAGTTCTTGTTGTATGAATATAATTTTCCAGTCCTTTTTGACTTATTACCTGGCGTATACTTTCTGTTACTTGCTCCGCTTCATTTCTCATACAAGTGGAACCGTTACAAATAAGGATATGATGTTTTAAAAAATCAAAATTCCAAGTTGCCATTAATAAAATCTCCCCTTTTGATGTGTGCACAAACAGCTGAACGCATCAAGCCAAATTCAATCGAATGACTTACTTAAAACCTATATTTGAAACAATTGAGTAAAATGGTTGAACATGTCATTTTTTCTGTTTATATGATTTAGAAACAAATACAAATTACTTTACTGACAGCGGCAACCAAACTTTTCTACTGTATTTTCATAAGGAAAAGTATGTTTTTTAATAAATGGGGCAAGCAAACGCTGCCCCATTTATTAAAGACCCTTTTGATTAATAAAAAACCTCATCTCGTTTTCCAGTAAGAAATTCGTTTGTACGTGTGTCGACATCACGCTTATTTAACATTCCTGTTTCCACTACTAGTCGTTCCAAGGCGGCCAGCCAATGCTCATAGTAGTTCCAGTCAGAATTATCCTTCTGTTTCGCGGTCTCCCACCCCTTGATCTCCTCAATCAAGCGGGATCGAAAATCCTCCCAAGAGCTATACAGCTTTTCTTCGTACAAAGCAAGAGTCATGCCAAAAGAGCGTCTTTCCCAAGGCTCTTGGAATTCTAATTCTCCGTTTTTTCTAGGAGGTGCGACTTCTTCGGACATATTCGCAAGCAATGATTCATTAGGTTGATTCTCACAACTTTTCATTGTTTTCCTCCTATCCTACCGTAACTTTAGGCGGCTCTATTTTAGCGACACCAATCATGGAGTCTCGAGTAACAAGTTTTGCAAGCTCCTCCTCCGTCATTCCTTCCGTACCTTCAGGTCTTTGCGGCAATACCATAAAGCGAATTTCTGAACTGCTGTCCCATACCCGGATTTCTACTGAATCTGGAAGATCTAATCCGAATTCTTTCAACACTTGTCTCGGCTCTTTTACGACACGAGCTCTATAAGCAGGTTCTTTGTACCATGAAGGCGGTAAACCAAGCAATGGCCAAGGGTAACATGAACATAAGGTGCAGACTACAACATTGTGTACCGTATCCGTATTTTCTACTACCCTGATATGCTCACCCTGTAAACCATAGTATCCTAGCTCCCTTAATACAGTCTCTGGATCTTCTAGCAATCTTTGTTTAAAAGCAGGATCAGTCCAAGCCTTCGCTACGACCTTTGCTCCGTTCATTGGTCCCAGCTCATGCTCATAATGTTTTATTACCCTTTCAATAGCATCTGAGGAAAGAAGCCCTTTCTCAATCAACAAGGATTCAAGAGCTTTTGCACGTGCCTCCCAAAATGATTGTGGACGCGGATGATGATGTGGAAATCTTGGATCTATATTAGTATTTTTTTGATCAATCGTCATATTGTATTCCTCCTTCAAAAAATGATTAATGTGAAACAGGCTCCATATAACTTTCCCATAGATCTATATAAACGGAATCTTTCTGTTTATATCCCCATAATTCTTCAGCCTCAAAACGTACCCGGTAAAGATATTGCGGGTTTTCTCCTTTTCTATGAGCAGCATCATCAGGGAAAACATGAGCTCCATATACCTCATCAATGACACCATATTTGTCACGGGCATATCGAGGGAATCTCGTATGACCAGTTGGATGAATGTTTTTCGTCTTGATTCTCTCTCCTACCTTAAACCGAGGAGAAGCTGAAATTTCACGGAGCGGAGATAAGCCATCATAAAGTGCCTTTTCTACAAGCTTCACTAATGCCGGATCCTCTCTTCGTGGTATTTTGGTATCAGGTTTCTTCAAGAAAACCTCCGTTCGTTCATCTAGTTCTTTTTCGTCTAATACTCCCGTATCTACTAAGTTGTATGCAACGGTTGCAATCCAATGGCCATAATACGACGACGTCAAATAATCCACTGGACGCATAAGCTCAATGCCGATCCTGAATTCATCAAAAGCCTTCATCCCCAATCCTTGTGCCATACAACCAGCTACAAGTCCGAACGCAAGTCTTTCCCAATCATGTGTAAAATAAATGTCCTCTTCTTCTTTTACATACATAACTTTTCCAAATCCATCCATACCTCCAACATCATGAATACCGTTCATTTGTTTACCTCCCATCTTTGATTAAGAATTTATTTTTACCGATGACATATGTTAGTCATCTCATTTAACACTTAAGGAAAATGACGAAAATGCAGTTATTGTGCATTGAACAATTGGTATTCCAGAATTACACACCAATTTCTTTTGTTTTTCCTTCATTTGGGATTCCTTGAATCGGACATTCTGCTGTCCCAACCGTACTTCTAGTGATCTTCTCTACATTTTCTCTTGCCTTTTCTGCATCGAGTACCCAAGTGCGATAAAAATCAAATGGGCATTCCGCTACGCCTCGGTCGCCTTCTCCGGAGTTGATCAAGCCAGTATAGCCTCGGTGAAGCAGCTTGAACAAATGATTTTGGGACTGGGCGTTCTTTCTAAAATCACGAATCTGAGAGATGGACACTTCTGCGTACTGTATACCATTCTCCTCCGTTCCGCACTCACCTAGTGTGCGTCCGTCAAAACCGATGATGGCAGAGTGGCCAAAATATGAATAAACTCCGTCAAACCCTGTTGCGTTGGCAACGGCTACATAGGTATTGTTCGCCCAAGCCATAGCTTTCGCCATCATGATTTGCTGCTCCTTTGCCGGATACATGTAGCCTTGGCAGCGGACGATCAATTCTGCGCCTTTCATCGCACAATCGCGCCAGATTTCAGGATAATTTCCGTCATCACAAACGATGAGACTGATTTTCAACCCCTTCGGTCCTTCCGTGACATAAGTGGTATCTCCCGGATACCATCCTTCGATCGGACACCAAGGAATAATCTTGCGGTACTTTTGCACAATCTCTCCTTTGTTATTAATGAGAACTAGTGTGTTGTAAGGTGCCTTATTCGGATGATCTTCATGTTTTTCCCCGGTTAGTGACAATACCCCCCATGTATCAGCCTTTTTGCACGCTTCAGCAAAGATAGCTGTTTCCTCTCCTGGTATGGAAGCTGCAGTGGCAAACATTTCATCCTGATCGTACATAATTCCCATTGTGCTGTACTCCGGGAAAACGACGAGATCCATACCTAGAAGACCTTGCTTCATCCCTACGACCATGTCAGCGATTTTTTTTGCATTTTCAATAACTTCTGCTTTCGTGTGCAAACGCGGCATTTTGTAATTGACCACCGCTATTCCTACTGTGTCGTGGCTGCTTGAAATATCCCCGTGTCTCATGCCTTTTTCCTCCTTTTGTTATAAAATGTTGGAAGTGAATTAAATATAATTTAAAACACGCACCCCCTATCAATCTCACATGAAAAGAGAGCCGCTCCATTCCAATTGCATCGACGGCTCTCTATTGATTGGAAAAAGACGGACAGTGCCTATCACTGTCCGTCAACCAACTAAGCAATCTTTTCTATTCTTGAAGCAAACTCCATTTTCAACTCAAATACTGCCCCGCCTCTTTTGGGAACACCCGTGACACATAGATGAATTTCCAACGACTAGAGTTTGCCGTTTTGACAATGTTTCCTCGAATGATCATCCCTATTTTCGCATAAGAACGAACAAATGAAGTGACGGATATCGTATATTGCTTTCCGCTTTCTGTATGTTTACATTTCATCGTCGCAGCGGAAATATCGATGATTTGAAACAGGCCTCTTACTTGATAGTTCGCTAGTGTGTTTTCAACTACATCTCTTTCTATTTTCTGTAACCAATAATGGTATTTTCTCGTTGTATACGGAACATATAAATCAAGCAAACGAATCGCGTCATATATCTCTTCTTCCACCGTCTGGATGATGGATCGAACCGTTTTATCATGATTCGTTCCATATCGCGCGTCAATCCACTTTGCCAACGCTTTTACCGTGCTGAAAAACGACTTCGCTTGATTGATGCTCGCATCACCGTTCATTTCTAAATAATGATAAACGATGCATTGCTGCCAATGGTCTTTTGTGATGCTTGTCCAAGACGAAAGACGAGACTGTAACAAATATTGGGCGATAATGGATAGCCCTGTTCCATATTTCGATACCGTCGCTTCTGATTTTCCTCTCGTTTTTTCGATAAAAAACTCCGCTATATCTTTACCAAAGAAAGAATCCATCCATTCAATCGGCATGTCATATTGCTCGTATTGTTCCATTTCGTCTGTTCGCTGCTTCTCCAGCAATCGCGTTTGTCGTTTTTCCCCTAACGTGACAAATGGAGATAAAGGAAGACCAAACTTCCGGCGAATCGTATTAAAATCAACCGTAACCGGACATTCCAGCCGCTCGGCGTTCATAAAACTAATATACTCGCGTTCTTGCAGCCATCGCTCGACTTCTTTTTTTTTCCCTTGTTCCACCATTTGCATCACGGTTTTCCCGTCCCATTCCTCTTGCGGAGTGTGCAATGACTGATAAATATCTAGCGTCTGATTCGCCAGTGCGCCAAAATAAAGCGGTACATTTTCTCCTAACTGCATCGCATAAGAGCGAAATTCGACGTTTTTCGGCGCGTCCAATTTGCGTACCGTTTTTTTGATAAAACGGGCAACAGATCCCGCTTTCTCCATCACTTTTATAAACGATTCCACCGCATCTGGCAAAAAAGTCACAAACTTTAGGTGGTGTTTATTGATTTCTATAAATCCTAACACTTCGCGCATATACACCGGACTTGAAGCTAGATTGTCCTCATATATATACTGTTTGCCGGCAAAACTTAACTTTGTTATTTTTCCTTTCTGTTCATCCACGATAACGACGTCTTGTTTTTCTAAAGAATGAACCAGCTTTTTTCCATCATCCACTTCATAATGCAATGTCACTTCATCAATTTTTGTCATTTCGCGATGCCGAAAATCATACGGATCCATTAATTCATTCACAATTTCTAAAGAGCAGGTCATCGCGATTTGTTCATATGATTGTCTCGTTTCTGACATCAATTCGTTGATCTTTGCATATGCGCGCTTGACTCCACGTGGCCCTTCCATAATTGCCACACCATGAACATAATAACCTTCGCCGAATGGCTCAAGCAGACAAAACGTTCCTCCCCACGGAATAGGCTTACTCATCGTTTCACAAAACGGCATATGAAACCGTTCGTGCGTAAACGCATCTTCCACCGTTATTCCATTGTCATCCATATCTACAATTTGAATAAGGCGTGGGACAAGTGATACCCATGTTTCAAGCAATCGCGCTTTCTCCGCCTTTAAACCAGTTTTTTTCTCTTGATAAAACCATTCGACTCCGCGCAATCCGTTGTCAAATCGATGGAAAAATAAATACCAAAGACGAAACAAAGGTCCAAACATATCACCATTTTGTGTTGAGTTTATTTTTTGATCGAACACTGTTTCCGCGCGCAGTTTTTCCGAAAAAGGCAACGACCGCTCTAAAAATTGGTAAATTTCTTCCGATAACTCATTTTTTAATTGAAAAAAGCGCTCCTCCCTCACTTTTCGGATTTCTACAACAGCATCCTTTTTCATACAACACTTTTTATACTTTTTCCCGCTTCCACAAGGGCAAGGATCGTTTCTTCCAACTTTCATTTCTTTTCTCCTTATCATCATTTTTAAAAAATAAGAAGCATCCATTAAATAAGCAACAATCATATTATAACTGTTGAGACGTGTCTTTTAGACAAATAAAAAAATTTGATCTTTTCTTCTCCATAAAAGCAGACGCTCAAGAACATCATATCCAATGTCTTTTTTGCTGTCTACTTATAGGGGATAGTAACAAAAAGACAGATGCATTAGGCTTCTGCCTACACCTTTTTGTCTTTTCTTGTCTATATGATCGGGTTATACTGTTTAGTGAGGAGGTGAATGACGTGGAACAACAAACGATGTTAAAAGAAATTTTAAAAGCACTCGATCTGCATGCATCTGATTTTCGCTCGCAAATCGCTGCATTAGACAAAAAAGTCGAAGCATTAGACAAAAAAATCGAAGCAATAGATAAAAAAATCGAAGCAATGAATGGTGAATTTAGAAGAAAGTTTGTGGAAATAGACAAGCGGATACAAGAGATGGACGACCGGTTGGAAGGCAGAATCGATCGGCTGGAAAATGAAATGAACGAACGATTTAACATTTTTCCCGAGAAGTCTCCCTTCCTCTAAACGGAGTGAAGGAGGGAGAGGAATCGGGAAGTTTTTGATTCCAAAAAAACGAACATATGTGCTATAATAGAACCATCAAACAATGAAAGAAGGGAATGCTCATGCTTCGGGGCCAAAAAGTGTTCTTCCGTGCATCCAAAGCGGATTCGGACCGATTGTATGCCTGCAATCGAGAATCCGCCCGTGTTTGGAATGAATGCCTCCGCTTAGCCAAAGAACATTTTCTCCAACATGGGTGCTGGATTACCAAAAGCGAGCTGCAAAAACAAACGAAAAGAAAGTTCCATCTTCACAGCCAATCGATTCAAGCCGTCTGCCACAAATACCTCTTCGCAAGACAATCTGCTCACCACACAATCCAACAAGGACATCCTGCACGTTATCCCTATAAGAAAAAGAAGTACTTCCCAACGAAATGGGCGAAAGACGGTTTCAAGGTTTACGAAAACGGAAAAATCAAACTGTCGATGGGCATTCATCATGGAAAACGAGAAAAGCCAATTGTCGTGTATGCGTCGCGTCTGCCCAAGGGAACCATCAAAGAAATCGAATGCTGCTTCGATCATGGTCTTTATTTGGCTGTGACGTATGAAGATGGGCAAGAAACCAAAGATTATGAACCAGGGAAAGCCGTCGGAGTCGATCTTGGGGAAGTGCATACGATCGGAGCGTTTTGCGAAAACGGTCAAGCCCTCCTCATCACCGGAAGAAAAATACGCTCCCTTCACCGGCTGCGGAATAAAAAACTGGCGGAGATCCAGCGGCGCCAATCGAAATGTCAAAAAGGATCCCGCCGATGGAAAAAGTATGAGCGGGCGAAGCAATATGTGTTGTCGAAATCCGAAAGACAGCTGCGGGATGCGCTGCATAAAACAACGAAACAGTTTGTCGATTGGTGCTTAAAGCAGCCCGCCTCCGATGTGTATATCGGAAACGTCGACGGGGTTCAGCGGAACACGAGAAAGAAAAAGCGGACAAGCCGCAAACAAGCGCAAAAGCCCTCGAATTGGTCATTCGAGAAAGTAAAGCGGTATCTCGCTTATAAGCTGGCCTAACATGGCATTCGCTTGCATGAAATCGAGGAGTCGTATACGAGCCAGACATGTCCTGTCTGCCAAAAGAGAAAAAAAGCATCTTCCCGCCTGTTTGTGTGCCGGTGTGGTTATGAGGAGCATCGTGACGTTCACGGCGCGAGAAACATCTTAAGCAAAGCGCTGCACGACGCCTTCAAACACTGGAACGTACAAACGAAGCTGACGTATCTACGGATTGCGTAAGCAAGAAGTAGTAGAAGGGTTGGACCGCCCCATCGGTGTGATGCCGATGTTGCTTACTGGACCCATGAAGAAGGCTTCCGATGCATTCATCGAGTAGAAGGAGACCGCCTTCTTCTGCGCAGAAGCTTCTTTGGTGGAGATGGTAAGAAACTTCCACCTCTCTATGAAATGTAGGTGGGAGAGGTTCATCCGATTAGAAACAAAATCGACAACTTGCGCATCGAACTTATTGAAACACAAGAAACCGTCGATTTCCACTCAGCCAAAATCGCCCAACATGACCGAAAAATCCGCAAGCTCTCCCAGCAACAATAACCCCTCCAGCTGTGTGGCTTCCGTATTCTTTCCACGTGAATTTGCCCCCATCACCGACAGATGGGGGCGTTTGTTATTCTGCAATCGGTCTAAACATGTGCGCATAATACGTGTTTATTATAACCGTTGAAACACATCTTTTAGGCAAATCTTTAAGTCTGGATGCAGAAAAGAAACTAGCACATCTTGTTCTCCAAATACTTCCCTTTTTTCATATACTCCGTTATGCCATCCGTACACCTCGATAGTTCGATGCAGCGGGTCAACCATCCAGTATTCTTTTACTTCAAACCGTTGATATAATTTGTATTTTTCATTTCGGTCTTTTAACGCCGTACTCGGAGACAACACCTCTACGATTAAGTCAGGTGCGCCTACGCATCCCTTTTCTGTGATTTTCTCTCGATCACAAATAACGGAAATATCGGGCTGCACCACATTTTTCACAGATTTGTCATCAAGATTTGAAGCGAATATGACATCAAACGGTGCCATGACCACTATGCATCCTTGTTGTTGAAAATAATCCCGCAACGCCGCATAAAGCTCACCGATGATATATTGATGGGTAAACGAAGGAGAAGGAGCCATACTATATGGCACGCCGTCAATCAATTCCCATTGTCCGTCCCATTTTAGATAATCTTCATACGTGTAGTTGTGATTTGGAAACTCTGGAGTTTTCACCGCGCCTTCACTCCATTTGCTTTTTGTTTCCATTATATCATGGTGCCAAATATTATTCTTTGGCCGTGGATTGAAGCCGTGTTAGCGGATTTGTTCCTTGTTATATTACGTTATTTGTTTTTAACCACTCTTCAAATAGCTTGCTTCCGACTTCATAAGATAAATCATCTGCATCAATAGTAAAAATCTTGTAACCATATTTTTCATGGTAATCATATTGATCTAATATTTTTTGAACTAATGTAGTATCTTGTTCATTATCTAAAAAAACCACCCACTTATTTTCATTCTGAATTTTATATGCGACTGCTTCTAAGTCAACATTGTTCTCATAATATCCTAAATGAAGATGCTGATTGGGATCAAATTTCACGCTTATCCACTCCCTGCAATTGATTACCATCTTAATGCACCAACCAAATTTTTCGGTTCTGCATCTCTAAACTCCTTGATCATGTCCAAATAATCGTTAATATTTTCAACCGTTGCATCCCTTCCTTCGAATTCCAGAATAAAAGCCGCTATATAGCGCTAAACATTAGGGCCTGTCCATGATGATAACGGTATATTGTACAAATCTTCCTAAACATGCTGAAAATCCATTTGAAGATGGAACTTTGAACGAATCTCTAAACTTTGTTCAAGCGTTTTCGTACGGTGTCTCCATATTTCTGCCCCACCTTCTTCAACTCCAAGAAACCAAATCGGGGCATTGACATTTCCATAGCCAATCCAATTATACAAACATGAACGAACCAGTCTTTCAAAAGAAGTCGAAGTTTCCATCCCTATTTCTTGCTACTTCATTTTGTTACTATCATGGTTCAAATTTGCGCCAGTTTGTATCATTTCAGCACTTTTCCCTGACATAGACATCATGGCAATCTCAATAACTTCCCTTAACTGTTCTTCAGAGAAATGGGCAATTCTTATCCATCCTCGTGGATCAACGTTATATCCTTTTTTCTTTATGATTTCACTATCCATATACTTGCCATTTACATATCCATTTCCACTAGGGGATAACTCCCTAGCTAATACTTTCCCTCTTTGCCGGCTTTCTGGATAAACATAATTTACTCGATCGTAACTTATAGGCTTTTCTTGTAGCTGCTTATATGACCGAAAAATCGCTTTCTTATGCTCAAAGCTCAGCATGTTCATTCCTCTCCCCCTATATCTTTAATACGATGCTCTTTGCGATTCACGGTAAAAAACAGGGCTCGCCACATCTTCGCCGAAAGCAATGTGAAATGGTAATGATGCTCTACCGGCTTGTTTTAAAACTCCCAAATAACCAAATCCTTTCGTACCAGGCAGTTTTCTGCAATACGAGTCCTGGCAATCTGCTCTTTCTCCGCTTCTCCACTTATCTAATTCCTCGGGGCAAAACGTTACGATTGGACGGGTATATTTATTTTTACTCCCACGTAACTTTCCTCCACATCATATTCTGTTACAAATTCGCTAACCGATTTCTTTCAATCTTAATCGTGTTATCTTTCCCATCCAACATATCGGCGCGCTTGCTGCCGTAAATGCGTAGCCATGGAGAGCCTTTGACAGCCTTCACTGACAGCCGCACCGTTCCGCGAACTTGTTCTTTTTCGATATCCACGCATTCGAGAAATTCGTCCCAGTAGACGACTTCCTAACCTGTCCAATAATAAAAAAACAAGCCGACTCCCGTTCAGTGAACGGAAGCTAGCTTATTTGAGTAGAAATAATTTATGGAAATACTCTTGTTTGTCATTATCAACCTTAGCTTTCTTTTTTCATATTCTGTCATGTTTCCTTTAGTGATGCTGTGAAATAACATCCCTATTTGGCTTATCTGCTTTTTAGATAACACATCAATTCAGTTGCCTTCATGAAAATAGTCTGCTGTCTATCCATTCTTCCTTACTTTCATTATCGCTTAATAGTTTCTTTTCCTTGCATCAGATGTTCTACTTCATCTAAAAAAGGAATTCCTTCCCAATCACCTTTAAACTGGGTAGCCAACGCTCCTAGCACATTCGCACGTCTTAAAGCTTTCGATAAAGATTGTTGCAAGACATGCTCGTCTAAAGGGCATTCCTCATCCAACAAGGCAGATAACAGTCCAGCTGCAAATGCATCTCCTGCTCCAACAGTGTCAACAATTCTATCAACTGGAAAAGGAGGTGCCGTTACAGTATGATTACTAAAAAATCCTATTGATCCCTTTTCACCAAGTTTTATAACGACTAACTTTGCTCCCATCTCTAAAAATTTCTTTCCTAAATCAGAAACATCTAAAGAGCCAGCCAAAAATTGCGCTTCTTCTATTCCCGGTAAAAATATATCGCATAAAGGTACTAATGAGGATAATACTTCTTTAGCACGCTCTTCACTCCATAATTTTCGCCGCAAATTAGGATCATAAGAAATAGTTAATCCTTTTTGCCGTGCCAATTTCATGACTTCCCTGATAAATTCTGCTGTTTTTGATCCCAGTGCTGGAGTAATTCCTGTCACATGCAAGTGACGAGCCCCGTCAAACCATTCCGGGCGGACATCTTCCGGCGAAAACCGGCTAAAAGCGGAAAATTTCCGATAGTAATATACATTTGGGTCTCCATATCCTTTAAACTCTTTAAAATAAATACCTGTAGGTGCTTCCTCATCTTTAATGACATGCGATACATCAATTCCTTCTCCAGCTAATGTAGAAAGAATCATATGACCGAATGGATCTGAACCTACACGGCTAATCCATCTTACTTTTTTTTTCATTCTTACCAATCCGATTGCAACATTCGATTCCGCACCAGCGACTGATTTCATAAATAAATGAGAAGAAGATAGAGGTCCGTCAGTCATAGGTTGAAAAAGAATCATACTTTCTCCTATAGTCACGACATCCGCATCAACGGTTTGTGTCATCGTAATTCTCTCCTTTAACACATTTTACAAACATTCTTGCACGTTTTGTTATCTCTTCAAAATTGCCCAGTTGTATAAACTTTTTATCGACTAAATTTCCACCGACACCAGCTGCTATTGCACCATTTTCTAGTATACTATTAATGTTTTCTAAATTAACTCCACCAGTAGCAATCATTTCAATCTGTCTCAAAGGAGCTTTCACTTCTCTAATATATTTAGTACCTAATGTTCCTATTGGAAAAACTTTTACTGCTTTTGCTCCTAACTGATATGCTTTGTACATCTCGGTTGGGGTCATTGTTCCTGGCCAAACATCTACATTTTGTTCCAAACAATATGTGACTACCTGCTCATCAAGATTTGGGGATACAATATACTCGGCGCCGGCCTGTATCGCTTCTTTTGCCATCCCAATATTTAACACCGTTCCCGCTCCGATGCGTAAATGTTCCCCGTACATACCTTTTAACCGATAAATGGAATCAAGGGCTCCTTCCGTATCCATTGTGATTTCTAAAAATGTAATATTGCCATCCCTTAATGCATGAACAGTTCTTTCTACTGATTTTTTATCTATTCCTCTAATAATAGCAATGATTTTTTCTTCTTTTAATAATGTAAGCAGATCCTGTTTCATTTTCCTTCCCCCATAATTTATAAAGTAACTCCCATTTTCCATATCGCTATTTCACGAAATCCGCTTTTTTCATTATTAGTTTGTTCGCCATTGGCAACTTGAATTACGTACGAAATAAAGTCAGATAGCACTTTATCCCATGGATGCCCTTCCAATAAACTGCCTGCATTAAAATCAATCCAATGCCGTTTGGATTGATACAGATCCGTTGTTGTAGATATTTTTACCGTTGGCACAAATGTCCCAAACGGTGTTCCTCTTCCTGTTGTAAAAAGCACGATATGGCATCCTGCAGCAGCTAGTGCAGTCGAAGCGACTAAATCATTTCCTGGAGCGCTTAAAAGATTTAGTCCTTTTGTTTTGATGCGCTCTCCGTATTTTAAAACATCGACAACAGGAGCAGTTCCTGCTTTTTGCGTACATCCGAGTGATTTATCTTCCAATGTTGTAATCCCTCCTGCTTTATTGCCAGGAGAAGGATTTTCATAAATCGGCTGATTATGACTTAAAAAATACTGTTTAAAATCGTTGATTAAATGCACTATTTTCTCAAATACCTCTTGATTGATCGCTCTTTGCATCAATATCGTTTCTGCCCCGAACATTTCGGGAACTTCGGTTAAAACGGTTGTGCCTTCTTGCGCTACTAAAAAATCAGAAAACTTCCCGAGAAGAGGATTAGCTGTAATTCCTGAAAATCCATCGGAACCGCCGCATTTTAAACCGATTTTCAGCTCTGATAGTGGCACTTCTTGCCGCTTATCTTCTTTAGCCGCTTCATAAAGTTCTTTTAAAAGCTGGACACCTGCTTCAATTTCATTGGCTACATCTTGGGAGTTGAGAAATTTTACCCTTTGTTCATCAAAATCGTCCAACGTTTCTTTCAATTCTGCCAAACTGTTATTTTCGCATCCCAGTCCGAGCACCAGCACGCCGCCAGCGTTCGGATGCTGGATAATATCTGACAGTATTGCTCTTGTATACTGATGATCGTCCCCGAGCTGAGAACAGCCGTATTGATGTTTAATGACAAGCGTATGGTCAAATGGAGAAATATCTCCTATTTCTTCGCTAAACTGTTTAATTATTTGTTCAGCAATACCGTTCACACAACCAACCGTCGGAACTACCCATAATCCGTTTCGTATTCCTACTTTTCCGTTTTTTCGTTTATAGCCCCGAAAAGTCAATTGTTGATTTTGAAACGGATTCGGTTGAAGTCTTTGGCAAAACTGATAATCTTGAATACCTTCTAAATTTGTTTTAGTATTATGGATATGCACCCATTGGCCAGGTAATATATCATCTGTTGCATGCCCAATTGGAAACCCATATTTAATAATATCTTCTGATTTTTTTATTAAACGCAACGCCACTTTATGCCCTTTTGGAACAGGTTCCTGAATCGTTACTGTTTGCTCCTGTATTTGTATGCACTCATTAGCATTTAAATCACGCAATGCCACAGCAACATTGTCTTTTTCATGTATCACCATACATTCTTTTATCACGGCTCTTCTACACCTGCCTATAGTATCAATTCCATTGCTTTTTTAATTCCTTCTTGTTCTATTTTTGTTAAAAATGTAGTCGTGAGTTCAGTAAGACCTGGTATTTCATTTAAATCTATTTTCCATAATTTTTCATACCCTAATACACTTTCCACAATATAGTGCAAATCGTTTTCGGAACCGGTGTATTTACTCCATAACGTTTTATATAATTGTAGAATATCTTCATCGTCGACAAGCTCAATCGTTTCGTTTCCTCTTTTACCTTTGTAATAAAATATCAATGCACTTAAAGAAAAAACGAGCCGTTCTGGCAATTTGCCATATTTATTAAAGTATTCTAATAAAGTTGGCATATTTCTTGTCTTAAATTTAGACATCGAATTTAAAGCGATACTGGTTAAGTAATGTTGAATAAATGGATTCTCAAATCGTTCTAGTACTGTCGATGCGAACGTTTGCGTTTCTTTTTCGGGAAGATCGACTGTAGGAATAATTTCTTTATAAATAAGCTCTTCGACATATTTTCTAATTAATGTATCTTTTACTGCTTCACAAACCGTATTGCATCCATATAAATATGCAACTGGCATCATCGCTGTATGTGCGCCGTTCAAAATTCTTACTTTCCGTATTTGATATGGTGTTATATCTTTTACTAGCTGTACATTTAAATTAGCTTTTTCAAATGGGAATTCTTCTTTTAATTCGCTTGGACCTTCGATAATCCATGAATAATAAGGTTCTGCAATAACTAACAGTTCATCGATATAGCCAAGTTCCTTTGCAATGGCATCTATCGCATCATGAGGATATCCAGGAACAATTCGGTCCACTAAACTGCAACAAAATTTGTTCGCTAATTCAACCCATTCAATAAATTCTGTTTCGAAATCCCAATGTTTAGCATATTGAATAACTATTTTTTTTAGTACTTCTCCATTTCGGTCAATAAGCTCACATGGAATGATAATCAATCCTTTTTCTTTATCTCCTTTAAAAGCTTTAAAACGTTCATGCAGCAGGATTGTCAATTTTCCTGGAAACGTTTTTGGAGGCTGATTTTTAACCAAATCTTCTTTTTCAAACCGTATTCCAGCTTCCGTTGTATTGGAAATAATAAACCTTAAATAAGGACTTTTAGCTATTTTTAAATACTCCTGATAATCTCTAAAAATATTAATTCCTCGGCTAACACAAGTAATCACCGTATGTTCTTTTATGATTTGATTGTTTTGTTTACCTTGCACATAAACTGTAAATAAGCCGTCTTGGGCATTTAATTGATCCACTATACCCCGATCAGTAGATTGTGCAATAACAACGCTACCACAAAAATCTGTGACTTGATTTAGCTTTTCAATTTGCCAATCGACAAATGCTCTCAAAAAATTACCACTGCCAAATTGCAATACCTTTTCTTGATAATCAGAATTTTTTCTGTCAAAAATTTTTTTATTAAGTTTTTGCATGCATTTCCTCCTTTTTGTTAACGTTAACAAAAATGTGTGTATCCTATTCTTGAAATAGGATACTACACATTCATCTTCTTTACAGAATTTCTTTCCACTAATTGAGTTGGAACATAAATGGTTTCCGCTTTTTTCTCCGGATTTTTTATCAGTGAAAGCAGCTTTTTCGTGCCCTTTATGCTGATTAATTCAACCGGACGCTTTATAGTCGTTAATGAAGGAAACGTATATTTGGCTAAATCAATATCATCAAAACCGATGATCGAAACATCATCCGGAACTGATAAACCTGATCCAAATACGGCATTCATGGCGCCTATTGCCATATCGTCGTTTGAGCAAAACACTGCGGTAGGACGCTGCGAAAGGCTTAATAATTTCTGCATGGCGAGATATCCGCTTCTTATCGTATAATCTCCTTTCACTATATATTCCCCGCGAATCGGTATATTTGACTCCAGCAGGGCTTCCAAATAGCCTTCTTTTCTTTCTTGGGTCGACCTAAACCCTTCCTTTCCCTCAATAATTGCAATATGCCTGTGACCATGTTTAATGCAATATTGCGTAGCATCATATGCCCCTTTTTTATTATCGGATACAATATTGATCAGTTTTTCCTCCCCAATTTGCCTATTCAACACCACAATGGGAATTTTTCTTTCAAGGGCATGGTAAATAAGCGCATTATCCTTGTCGCTTTGGCTCATTAAAATAATTCCATCATACCTTTGCAGACTAATGGAAGAAAAATCCTTCAAAGAATCAATTCCTCTAACAATAAGATTGTAATTGTCTTCTATAACTGCATATACCCCTTTGATAGTATCAATAAAAAAGCTGGAAGATGTTCCTTCAGTAATGCTTGTAAAAAATAACCCAATAGTATGTGATTTTTGCAAAACAAGGTTTTTTGCATTGTAGTTTGGCGTATAGTTTAGCTGAGAAGAGATTTCCAAAATTCTTTTTTTTGTGTCTTCTTTAATAAATGGACTATTGTTTAAAGCCCTTGACACAGTTGTGTGGGATACATTTGCTAACTTGGCAATATCTTTAATTGTTACCATATTAATAACCACCCTTAAAAATTGCAGAACATATTTTTAATTTTTATATTTACGGCCTCTCAACTTTAATTAAAGTCTTTTATTTCTTTACTTCAAAATGAAAAATATTCTTTTGCATTATAATAGCAAATTCTTTGAACAATATGACTTGATAATTCCATGTCATTTGGTACCTCTCCGTTTTCTACCCATTCCCCAATCAAGTTGCATACAATTCGTCTGAAATACTCATGTCTCGTATATGATAAGAAACTTCTTGAGTCTGTTAACATACCAATAAAACGACTTAAAAGCCCGACGTTTGCTAAAGTTTTCATTTGCGCTACCATGCCGTCTCTTGTATCATTAAACCACCATGCTGTGCCGAACTGAATCTTGCCAGGAATTCCATCGCCTTGAAAGCTGCCAATAATACTTGCAATCACGTGGTTATCGTTTGGATTTAGCGAATACAAAATGGTTTTTGGCAGAGCTCCTTTTTGCTCTAACGAATCAAGCAACTGTACAAGCGCTACGGCGATGCGGGAATCATTCATGCAATCATATCCTGTATCCGGACCTAAAATTTTATACATTTTTGTATTATTATTTCTTAATGCATTCATATGAAACTGCATAGCCCAGCCAAACTGAGCATACATTTCTCCAAGATAAATTAAAGTCAAAGTTTTAAATTTGTGTTCTTCACAATCATCTACTTTACTACCATTTAAGACTTTTGCAAAAATTGTTTCTACTTCTTTCGTTGTTGTTTCTTCATAGACTACAGTGTCTAATGCATGATCTGACAATCTGCAGCCAACGGAGTGGAAAAACTCTACTCTCGATCTAAGAGCTTGCAAAAAGCTGCTGTAGCTCGTAATACTTATTCCTGTAACTTCTCCTAACTGTTGAATCCATGATAAAAATCCATCGCGATTAATTTCTAAACCTTTATCAGGACGAAAACTAGGCAGTACTTTTACAGAGAAATTATCTTCTTCTTTTAATTTTTGATGATATTCTAACGAATCAACTGGATCATCCGTTGTACATATTACTTCCACATTGGATTTTTGAATTAAATTTCTTGCTGAAAATGACTCCTCATTCAGCATATTATTTGCTTTTTCCCATATATAAGCCGCTGTTTTTTCATTTAATAGCTCTTCAATGCCGAAAAAACGCCGAAGCTCTAAATGAGTCCAATGATATAACGGATTGCCAATCGTCATAGGAACTGTTTTTGCCCAAGATAAGAATTTTTCATAATCGCTTGCATTTCCTGTAATATATTCTTCCTTGATACCATTTGCTCTCATTGCTCTCCATTTATAATGATCGCCGTACAACCAAACTTCTGTAATATTTTTAAATTTTTTATTTTCATATATTTCTTTCGGGCTCAAATGGCAATGATAATCAATAATAGGCATTTTTTTAGCAAAATCATGATATAATTGCACGGCTATATTATTTGATAACAGGAAATTTTCATCCATAAATGATTTCATCATTTTATCCTCCCCTACTCATTCCTGCTTTATTACTGTAAATGAGCAATTCATGATACAAATCAATGTGCGTGGGAAATCAACAGAAAAGTTGATTCTCGTCGAATAGCTTCCCATTATATATTCTGAGCATTAATAACACGGCTATCCATTCCAATTCCTTATTCGTTTCGTAATGCGGGACATATTGAATGATAAAACTTAATCTAATCATTCTATTTTTAAGATACTTGGCACATAAAGGGATATTTGTGGAATATACGTAACCAATAACAGCACGATAATCATTACAGCATAAAAAGGAAGCATGCCTTTTGTAACATTTTCTAATGAAATTTTTCCAACTGCACATCCTACAAACAATGCGGTGCCCACTGGCGGAGTTATAAGGCCGATCGCTAAATTCAAGATAAGGACAACACCAAATTGCACTGGATCCATTCCTGCGCTCATAGCAACTGGCAATAAAATAGGTGTTGCGATTAAAATCAGCGGTGCCATATCCATAAACATTCCTAATACAAGCAATATTAAATTAACCAACAGCAAAGTGACAAAAGAATTAGGCGAAATTGCAAGAAGAGCTTCAGTTACCATGCTTGGCACTTTTAACAAAGCTAAGAGCCACCCAAATGCAGATGACGCTGCAATTAAAAACATTACCATGGATAACGTCTTAAAAGTTCTTTTTAAAATAACTCCCATTCTTGATAAAGGAATATCGCGATAAACGAAAAAGGTAATAATAAATGCATACACTACTGCAATGGCTGCTGATTCAGTAGCAGTAAAAATACCGCTTACAATGCCTCCTATAATAATCACGGCAGTGAAAAGGCCTAAAATCCCTTCGCGTACAATGCGCGGAATCTCATTTCTGTCAATTAATTCGCCTTTAGGATAATTTCGTTTTACTGCAATAATATAACTTAGAATCATTAATGAAAGCCCCAGCAAAAGCCCAGGTACCAACCCGCCCATAAACAATGCACCTATAGAAACTCCTCCTGCCGCTGTGGAATAAATAATCATGTTATGGCTAGGAGGGATCAACACCCCTTGAGTTGCTCCCGAAATGGTTACGCTTACTGAGTAATCGGTATCGTATCCTTTCTTTTTCATCATGGGAATTAAAACAGATCCAATAGAAGAAACATCTGCTACAGCTGATCCAGAAATCCCGCCAAAAAACGTACTGGCTAACACATTGACCATAGCCAGACCGCCTCGAACTTTTCCGATAATCACATTAGATAAATTGATAAGCCGTTGAGAAATCCCGCCTTCATTCATGATTTCTCCTGCTAATATAAAGAAAGGAATCGCCAGCAATGAAAATGAATTCACTCCTTTTACCATGCGTTGTACTAACGCGGCAAGATCTACGTCAAGGTACCAGCCTGTTAAAAAAGATGATATTACTAGCGAAAGAGCAATCGGAACCCTTATTAATAAAAGAACAATAAAACTTCCCAATAAAATCAGTACTCCCATGTCGATCACTCCTTAGAAATTTCATCAGTTTCTTTGTGCATCTCTTTTTTAACCAAAAGCTCTATTCCATATATAAGCATCAATATACCGCTAACTGGAACAGCAGCATATAAAATGCTTTGAGGAAACCCAGTCCCAGGCATGGTAGAATTATTCATAAGAAGGGTAAATTTGTAACCATATACAATAAAAAGAATCGATACAATAATTAATAAAATTTGCGAAATTAAATCAAAAAAATATCTTGTTTTTTTAGGAAAAAGAGCAACCAAAAAGCCAACTCCTATATGCAGTTTTTCCCGAAAACCTACTCCTATCCCACAAAACGTAATCCATACTAGCAGCAATAAAGATGCTTCTTCAGACCACTTTGGCATATAATTTAAAACGTTACGTGTAAATACTTGACAAGAAATTATAATAACCAGCAATGCAATGAAAAAAATAGATATAAAGTCAACGATATTATCAAAGTATTTTTTTATGTTCTTCAAATAAACCCCCTCCATAACTTGCTTAAATTATGCAGTACACATGATAGCCCTTTGGAACATAAAATCATTCCATTCCTAAGCATCAACAATACACGTTCACAAAGAGCTATCATTGTATTCCAAATTCACTAAGTTAATGAATTCACATTATTTTTTGGATTTCATCAATCCATTTTTTATATTTTTTTTCAAATTTATCATAAACAGGTTGTACTGCCTTACGCCACTCATTAATATTCTTAATTTCTATAATTTTATTTCCAGATTTCTTAATTTCGCTTTGTGATTTCTTCTCAAGTTTCTCCCATTCTTCACGCTGAACTTTCTGTGATTCCATCGCTGCTTCTTTAAATGCCTTTTTATCCTCATCACTTAACTTATCCCACAATGACTTTGAAGCAATTAATACCTCTGGAGTTGCTGTATGTTTATCCACTGTAAAATACTTAGCAACTTCATAATGGTGCGATGAATAATAACTCGGTATATTATTTTCAGCACCATCTATAACTCCGGTTTGCAATCCCGAATACACCTCATCATATGACATAGGAGTAGGGGAAGCACCTAGAGATTTAACTAGCTCCATGAATAATTCCGATTGTTGCACACGAATCTTTAAGCCTTTCATATCTTCCGGCTTTTTTACAGGGCGCTTCGTTGTATAAAAGCTTCGGCTTCCAGAATCATAATAGGTTAATCCCACTATTCCATCCGACTGTAATGTATCCAATAATTTTTTCCCTACTTCGCCATTTAAAACATCCCACTTTTGTTTTTCACTGCTAAATAAATAGGGCATTGAAAGCACTCCGATTTCATCGGAAAATTCAGCTAAAGGACCTGCATTCACGCGCGCTAAATCAATCGTGCCCAGTTGGACTTGTTCTATAGCACTTTTCTCATCCCCAAGCTGCCCTCCAGAATACACTTCAACTTTATACCTTCCATTTGTTTTCTCTTCAACCAACCTTGCAAACTCTTTGTCCCCTATTGTCGTTGGATAATCTTCGGGGTGGTTTTCCGCCAATTTTAGCACAACAGTTTTATTTGTTGTATTGCCATTGCTTTTTTCACTTCCACAGCCTGATAGAATACTTGCAGATAACAAGAGCGAAACAGAAATTGTTAACAAGTTTTTTGTTTTCATCAATTAAATCTCCTCCTCTCAGAAAACATAGAATCTCCTATAAAATAAAGTAATCGCTTACAATAATTTTAACTACTGCCTCTTCCCATCCTATCCCCTCCTGATGTCCCTATTTATTTTATTTATAAACCATTTTGTTAACGTGAACAAAAATGGTTTTATATTCGGATCTCATCAAACAAGATAATTCGAATAAACAGAATATATTCAACAAAAATTTTAGCTTGCTAAACTTTGTTACAGTCTATTAATTTTTCTTACACTCCAGAATATGCCGAAAATCCGCCATCTACAGGAATCGTAATTCCTGTAACAAACCCTGACATATTCTCATCTACTAGCCAAATCAACGTTCCAAGAAGATCATCAGTTGAGCCAAACCGGCTCATCGGTGTATGAGATAAGATCTTCTTTGATCGTTCCGTTAAAGAGCCATCCTCGTTTATTAATAAGCTTCGATTTTGCTCTGTTAAGAAAAATCCTGGCGCAATTGCATTTACTCTAATCCCCACCTTCGCCAAGTGCACTGCTAACCATTGCGTAAAATTGTTTACCGCAGCTTTTGCGGCACTATAGGCAGGAACTTTAGTTAAAGGAGAAAACGCACTCATTGATGATATATTAATAACAATAGCTCCTTTTTTATGAATCATTTTTTTTGTGAATATTTGAGTTGGAATGAGCATTCCTAATACATTTAAATTGAAAACATAGATAAATCCCTCTTCGGTAAGATCAAAGAAGGTATTAATATCTTTTTTCCCTAAATCATCTAATTGCAACATCTCTTTCGTTGTTATCCCGCTTGGGTGATTGCCGCCTGCACCATTGATCAAGATATCGCAACTTCCAAATTCACGGCTAACAATTTTTTCAGCCCTTTTCACACTTTCAATATCTAATACATCACAATCAATCGCAATCGCCTTCCCTCCTTTACTCTTGATTATTTGCGCTACTTTTTCCCCTTTTTCCAAAGTCCTATTTAAAATAACTACGTTCACTCCTTGACGGCCTAACTCGATGGCCATAGCGCCGCAAAGCACGCCACCTCCACCTGTAATAACAGCCGTCTTCCCTCGAAGGTTTTCATTAATCGGAAGCATATTTCTCCTCCTGTCTTGCCTTCTCTAATGAATCCCATATACCCCATAAATACATAATGCCAAGCGCTCTATCATATAACCCATAACCAGGCCTGCACTCTTCATCAAAAATACGTCTCCCATGATCCGGTCTTACATACCCCGTAAACCTATTGTCATGATAAGCTTTAACAATTTCGTAAATATCTAAAGAACCATCGGATGTTCGATGGGAAGTTTCGATGAAATCGCCATTTTTAAAAACCTTCACATTTCGGATATGCGCAAATGGAATACGGTCAATAAACTCCCTAACCATTTCCGGAATATTGTTGTTTGGATTTGCGCCTAACGAACCACTGCAGAGAGTAACACAGTTGTACGGGCTATCTATAAGGCTTAATAATCTTCTAATGCCCTCTTTATTCGTAATAATTCTTGGCAATCCAAAAATTGTCCAAGGCGGATCATCAGGATGAATTGCCATTTTGATATCGTTAAGTTCAGCAACTGGAATAATTTGCTCGAGAAAATATCTTAAATTTTCCCATAAATCTTCTTCACCGACATTTTTATAAGCTTCAAAAAGCTCTGATAGATGCTTTAATCTTTCCGGCTCCCAACCTGGCATTACAAATTGCGGATCTTTTGATATTTTGTTTACCAGCTCTTTTGGATCCATATTTTCCACTTTAGCTCTTTCGAAATAAAGGGCTGTCGATCCGTCCTCTAATGGCTTAAACAAATCAGTTCTTGTCCAATCAAATATAGGCATAAAGTTGTAACATATAACTTTCACACCTACTTTGGCAAGCTTTTCTATTGTTCTTTTATAATTTTCAATATATTTATCCCTTGTAGGAAGACCCAGTTTGATATCTTCGTGAACGTTAACGCTTTCAACTACATCGATGTTTAACCCATATTCATCGGCCTGCTTTTTTACTTCAAGAATATCTTCCATCGACCACTCTTCACCAACCGGAATATGGTGAAGCGCCCAAACAATCCCCTCAACTCCTGGGATTTGTTTAATATGTTTTAAAGGAATACGATCATATTGACCAAACCATCGAAATACCATTCTCATAGTTATCGACCATTCCTTTTACGCAAAGTATTTTTCATACAACTTTGGTGTCAAATTATTGTTAACGTGAACAATTTTAATTGTATTTTAACAACAAATTTTCTCAATTTCAATAAAATTAAATAAAATTTTAGTTTTCTAATTTTATATTTCTTATATTTTCACGCCTCAAACCAAAAATTACAGTATGAAACTTATTTTCAACACTAATAGCGAAGGTATATTTCTTTGGCCGTGTTGCAAAACGCATATCGAATGCATAAATGCACATAAAAAATCCACCACCTTGGGAGTCATATACAGTGACCAAAACCAAGGGGTGAACACGATCATGATTTCCAATTGAAACAGCGAACATGCATGGACTTATGAAATTGACCCAATTTTAGAAGCATTATTTCGGTATATTGACCCGCTATCATTGCCAGAAACACCGTATGTGACAGGAAGACCTCTGGTGTCAAAAAAACGTTATTAAAATGTTTCTTTTTGAAAACCTATTTTACCATTGATTCCTTGCAAAAATTAGTGCACATTCTGTAACGTTTTCGCTGTTTTCAACGGGCTTGCGGGCTTAGTGAAGTCCCTCATCTTTCTATGCTTTCTCGCACGACAAAGTGGTTCTGAGAACAGAGATTTCCTATTTTTATGCACAACTGCTAAACGAGAAGATGCCTATGGCTGGGTTCTTCCTGTCTTTTTGAAAACAAGGTTAGGCCAGTGGCTGTTTGGGTTTCAACACGAGATGGAACGGGTATTTTATGAGTAAAAGAGTGACGGGGTGGAACAGCCGCGATGATATGGATTTTATCGATATGTACTGCATGTGTTATGCCGTATCCTTATGCATAACTTCGAGTTTTTACTCTAGTTTTGCAACACTATCAAGTTAAATAAACGTATTTTTCTAGCATTCTCGAAAAACGTTCTTGCTTCTCATTGAATATCAACATTTGGAGTCGCATCCAAGCTAACTGCAAAGCTGCTCAAAAAGGACTTGATTCCCCTTTTTGAGTCAGCCTCCATTTGCTATTATCTCAATTCTTCCATCTTGACCTGATCCATATCATCATAAGAAATGTTCTCGCCACACATCGCCCAGATGAATGTATAGTTGCTTGTACCTACTCCCGAATGGATAGACCAACTTGGAGAAATAACGGCCTGTTCATTGCTGACGACAAGATGTCTTGTTTCATTTGGCTTGCCCATAAAATGGAACACTCGAGTTTCCAGATTCATATCAAAGTAAAAATATACTTCCATCCGGCGCTCATGAGTATGGCACGGCATCGTATTCCATGCGCTGCCTGGCTCTAACATTGTCAACCCTAATTGAAGCTGACAGCTTTGACAAACATTCGGGTGAATATATTGATATATCGCTCGTTTATTTAATTGATTTGTTTCTCCTAAACGAAGCGGATTAATTCGTTCAATGGAAATTTTTACAGTTGGATATGTGTAATGAGCCGGCGCAGACGCTAAATAAAATTTTGCTGGGTTATTAGGATCAATAGAACGAAATACGATTTCTTTAGCCCCTTTTCCGACATATAGCCCGTCACGATAATTCATTTCATACTCTTCTCCATCGATAGTAATGCTTCCATTACCGCCAATGTTAATCACGCCCATTTCGCGTCGTTCTAAGAAATACCGAACCCCTAGCTCTTTACCTAACGGAATGGTTAATTCCTTATTTTTTGGCATCACACCGCCAAAAATCATACGGTCAACATGGGTATAAGTTAAGCAAACTTTATCTTCCTCAAAAACTTTTTCAACCAAAAATTGTTCACGTAATTGATCAGTTGTATATGTTTTTACGTCTTCCGGATGTTGTGCGTAACGTATTTCCATTGCATAACTCCCCCTTTATAATATGTACATACATTTAATAACTCATCCAACCGCCATCTACACATAAAATATGCCCGTTTACATAATCGGAAGCATCCGATGCAAGAAACACAACTGGGCCTTTAAGATCCTCTGGAGTTCCCCAGCGGCCAGCGGGTATTCGTGAAGAAATGGAAGCATTCCGTTCTTTATCCGCACGAATAGCTGCTGTATTATCTGTTACCATGTACCCAGGAGCAATTGCGTTGACGTTTACTCCTTTGCTTGCCCACTCATTTGCAAACGCTCTCGTCAAACCAGCTACAGCATGTTTGCTGGCTGTGTAAGCGGGCACTTTAATACCGCCTTGGAAAGATAGCATGGATGCAATATTAATAACCTTCCCTTTACCCTGCTTGATCATATGTTTGCCGATTTCCCGCGTAATTTTAAACACGCTGTCTAAATTTACACGAATAACATCTTCCCAATCTTTATCGGAAAAATTTTCGGCTTGTTCCCTTCTAATAATTCCTGCATTGTTTACTAAAATATCAACTCGGTCTACTAATTGGAATACCTCCTCAACTAAACGATATGCCGCATCTTTTTCCGAAAGATCTAAAGAAATTCCGTAGAACTTACGGCCGAGTTTTTCAATTTCCGTTTTTGTTCCTTTCATATCGCTAATCCCTACACCGATAATATCGGCGCCCGCCTCAGCTAAACCTATAGCCATTCCTTGACCTAATCCTCTACTTGCCCCTGTTACAATTGCAATTTTTCCATCCAGCGAAAAGCTTATCCCCATTTTATCTGGCACCCTTTACTTCTCTTTATTCCTTTTTTGTTCTATTTTGTTCTTTTTTATTGATTATAGCATCCAAAAAAAAAAGCAGCAATATATATTTATGCTGCTTACCCGAGTTAATCATTCGCTATTATCACCGGTAAATTTAAATGCTTTAATTGTTCTAAAATAGCTTGATTAATTTGATGATCAGTAATAATCTCGTCTACTTCTTCAATGGACGCAAATTGAAGCAAAGCCACTTTTCCAAATTTAGTGGAATCAGCTAATAATGTAACTCGATCAGCACATTGAATAGCTCTTTTTTTCCAATCAGCATGCAGGCTATTAAAAACGCTCAATCCACTCGTTACATCCACTGCAGTCGTACCCAAAAACAGGCGATCTACGTGAATGGTTTTTAACATTTCTAATGCTTCAGAACTGATTAAAGAGGAAGAAATGCCTATCCTCATTCCGCCTAAAACCAGTAGATGCACTTTTTCTTTTTCAAACAGACTATTAGCAATCTTAATATCATTAGTAATAACTGTTACAGGAAAATCACCTAATAACTGAGCTAGTGCTAATGTAGTGCTTCCCCCATCCATTAAAATTGTTTCGCCAGATTGTATAGTAGCAAGCGCTGCTCTAGCAATTGCCATTTTTTCTTTACTATGTTTCGCTTGTCTCTTGTTGATTGGAAACAAATCAACATCTCCTTCTGGAAGAATTGCACCTCCATGTACTCTTTTTAAGTACCCTTTTTTTTCAAGATATTCCAAATCCCCTCTAATTGTTTTTTCTGTTACCGAAAATTTTTTGCTTAATTCCGCAACTTTCACAACACCTTGTTTATTTAATTCTTCCAATATTTTTTCATAACGCTCCACTGAAAGCATACCGGTCCTCCAAAACAATCATATCGTTCGTGTTTTTTAAAATAACAGGTTATAAACAACAATCGAAGCATTCGATCGTGATGATTTTTACAATGTTTTTCTGATCTTGTAAATGATTATAGTTTTTATATCACTAAACATATAAAATATTATCACAAAAAAGAACCATTTAAAACATTTACAAACCAAAATATTAAGCCAATGCTTTGTGGTTATTCTTCTCGAGGGAAAATGATGTGGATTTAAAAAGCGGACAGCTAATTAAAGATAAATTTAGAAACGTTATAATAAAACTGATTACCTGGAGAATCGTTCGCAAGCGGAAACAGTAAAAAAGCACTCAAAACAAAGAAACAAAAAAGCGGACTTTTATTGAATCTCACCAACGATAGTTTCTTAATCATTAACATGTTACAGTAGGCAATGCAGAAACTCGCTTAGAAGGAACACCCTCCACGAGATGGATTGATCCTTCCAATCAAGGGTTAGAGCCAAGTTACATAAAGTATGAAATGAAAAAGGAACATAAGTCGTAAAGGGAACTATTAGATTAGTACGTGTATCAAGTCGTTCTATATTATCATCGGGAAAGAGAGCGTTTCTCTTAAAGACAAAGCCAATTATTTGTTGTTTATATGTTTATTATGAAAAACAAGTTTCTCTCAGTAATAACTATCCATCTCCAGTGATTGTATGCAAAAGTATATCAGTCCTTTATTTTCTTACTTTCCATGGATATGTGCACAAATCAATAGGGAATGGGAATCCCTTACATTCTTCCAATAAGACTGGGTATCCAGCCTTATTGGAAGAGAAGGAAACACTGCTCGCCTATTTCAGAAACATTCAGAGAAACCTACACCAAAAATTTTTGACACTACCTTTTTTCGCATAAACATTCCCAGCTTTCGTTCCTACAATACTGCAACTGAAATCTTTTGCATGTCTAATGTATACTTAAAAAAATTCTAGTCCTTTTCCTTTCTCTGCAAAATCTGGAATAGAATAATATTAATTGTAACAACCAAAAACAGTAATTTGAACATTATTTTGATTCTTTAAGGTACAGGCTTTTGCTACTTAATTCATCTACCTGCAAATATGTTTTGGATGATAAGCTCGCTGTTTTCTCTTCTAAAAAGATATCCTTTGAGTTTTTTACTACAATGACTGGCGTATCTTGATGGTGTTTTTTCATTTTTAAATGATTGATTTCAACATCTTCACAATTTTCTATCGTTATAGCAGGTCCTTGTTTTGTTAAAATTTTCACACGATAAAATTCGATCTCTTTAACAAATTTACAATAAATTCCTTCCCCGGACATTATTAATTTTTCTTTTACCATATCCGGTTCTCCACCCGGTTCATTAGGGTCATCGGTCATTTCAATCGTAATATGTCTAAGCGATACATCTTCTATTGGCATTTCTGGCAAACCATATATAAATGCCGCAGCTGCACGACAATTTTTCGCAGTAACATTACTAATTTGAATATGTTCAATGCGTGGGGTCTTTTCCGTAACAGGGATAGCTTCCTTACTATTTAATAAAGGGTTATTTTCGTTAATGCCATAACGATAAAAAGAATTGATTGCGATCGGACATAAAACATCTTCCATGTAAATATTATTGGCAAGTAAATTTTTTATGTAACCGCCTCTTTCACGATTCGTTTTTATACGAATGCCTCGATCTGTACATGTAAATACACAATTGGAAATAGTAATATTTTTTAGCCCACCCGAATTTTCACTCCCTAAAACTAAACCTCCATGTCCATGAATCATTATGCAGTTAGTAATTACGACATTTTCAGTAGGTTTACCGACTCTTCTGCCATCTTCATTTATTCCTGATTTTAAAACAATACAATCATCCCCAACATCAAACGTGCAATCAGACACTCGTACATTGGAGCATGAATCGATATCTAATCCATCCCCATTTGGCACATCATACGGGTTCTTAATGGCTACACCACGCACGCTGACTTGATCACAATAGACAAGATGTGTATTCCAAAATGGTGAATTTTGTAAAGTTATTCCTTCAATGGTGACGTTTTTACAATTTATTAATTGAAGCAATGGAGGGCGTAAAAATTGAGATTCCCATTCGACTATATTTGTTTCAATCCATTCCATTAATTCTCTGTTTAATTCTGCAATCTCACGTGTTCGATCAGATTCGAACTTTTTACCACTACGCAATTGACGATTTACATCCCACCAGGTCTTTCCTTGTCCATCAAAGCATCCTTCTCCTTTGATCGCGACATTTTCTAAATTGCTTCCAAAAATCAAAGGTGAATATGCATAGCATTCATATCCAGACCATCTCGTTTTGACAAGATGATAAGAATCAAAATCATCTTTAAATTTCACGATTGCTCCTGATTCGAGATATAAAGTAATATTACTTTTAAGCTCTATAGGACCAGTTAAATACTCGCCTGCAGGTATAAAGACAGTACCCCCTCCATTTTTCGCGCATTCTTTTATTGCTTTTGAAATAGCAGTAGTGCTATCTGTTTTCCCATCCCCTTTAGCTCCATAATACTTAATATTGCAATAAAACATAATTTCACCACTCCCGAAGAATATTTATTTTTAGTGTTGAAACCTCTTCACAACTTGATGACGTTTTTTGGCCATCACAGGAAGCAACCATTGAAAAATTGACATAGAAAAAATAATCCAAGGAAAAGCCGTTGAATTCATTTCTTTAGAAAATAACAGAAACACAGCAACGCCTAATGAACGGCCTATATTAATGAGAGATTCTCGAAGAACAATCGCTTCTATTCGAAAATGCTCTTTGAGCGGTAAAATATTAATCCATCTGTAATAGTGTGCTTCATATGAATTGGACTGTAAAGGCTTAAAAATAGAATTTAAAGACATAAACAATACAAAAGACCCAATCGTAACATTAAACAAAAGCGGCAATGAAGAAAGAGTAAAACCAATTGCTGATATCATCAAATATTGTACCATTGCTTCAATACTTGCAAAGCGTGATATTACATAACTCGAAAGAATAGATAAACTAAAAAACAAAATATGGTTCATCACCAAATTTTGTGATTTAGTGACAAAAAAGAGAAAGCACTGACGAGATCCTGGCAATAATGTTAGCGGTGAAATAAACATTAGGGAGGTCTCGTAAGTGCTTTCTATATCACTAGGATTGCCAGAATTTAAAGTTATTAAACACGAACTTCTTTCCTATGGTTATGCGATTCATGTAGAGAAAACAGAGACACAGGAACGTTGCCCTCATTGTGGGTTTGCCACTTCCTCTGTCCACGACAGACGGACAAGAAAAGTACGGGATTTGGCGATTTTCCATCAACCGGTGTACTTGTTCGTAAAGGTAAAGCGCTATCGGTGCTGGAATTGTTCCCAAGTGTTTTCCGCCTCTTTGGAATCGATTCCACCCAATCAACACTACACCAATCGATTTTGTGAGTACTTGTATGAACTTTGCGAAGGCTCCACCATTCAAGAGGTTAGCCGAAAGCACCGCATCCCATATACAACATTGGAACGCATTTATTACTCCATCGCATCGAAAAAAGCAAAAGAGCGTCAAACAGCGATAGAAGCATCTTCTCAAGAAGGAATGGTGCTTAGTTTAGATGAAATCGCTGTAAAAAAGGGACATCAGTATGAAACTGTATTGATGGATGCCAGAGCCGGATCGGTCATGGGAATGCATGCCGATCGCCAATGTGACTCCGCCATCAACTTGTTGAGCCAAAATATCCTGTCGAAAGAAATGGTCCAAACGGTGATTCTTGACATGTGGGAACCTTATCATAAGGCGGTTCGCGCCCTGTTTCCATCTGCTTCGATTGTCATCGATAAGTACCATGTGGTTCAAAAAGTGACACAAGCCTTGGATCAAGCAAGAAAGGAATTTTCTCCATTGAAAAAGGCTCGATATCTTCTCTTAAAAGGCTGTGAAAAGCTTCGTAAGGACCAACGGCTTCGATTAGACGATATCTTGGAGGAGTATCCGGTACTTTCCATTGCTTATTATCTGAAAGAGTTGTTTCGGGATTTTTACCGAACCGATGGATATAACGAAGCAAAGGAACGCTTGGAAGAATGGATTAAGTTAGCCAAACAGAGCCCTTTTGCTTCTTTTCAGGAAGCAGCCAACACGCTTGAAAGGTGGAAGGAGCCTATTCTTTCCTACTTTTTGTGCCCATATACGAATGCCCGAAT
>Ga0207866_1001036_pt1 | contig 30960 bp, 23 predicted proteins | sample HigsolmetaAR203D_FD_184835 | JGI IMG/M metagenome (GOLD analysis project Ga0207866, IMG submission 184835) | Ionic liquid and high solid enriched microbial communities from the Joint BioEnergy Institute, USA - AR20-3-D (SPAdes) (version 2) ...
CGCCGCGCTCGCCCTCGGCGCCGACTTCACGGCGGCGCCGGAGCTGGCCGCCGACGCGATCAGCGAGTGGATCGAGCTGATGGTGGTGCAGGCCGACCGGAAGAACCCCCCGCTGGCCCGCGGGCGCACCATTCATCTGCACGCCACCGAAGCGGGCCTGGGCCCCACCGGCGAGTGGACGATCCTCAACGACGACGACGGCCTGTCCTGGACTCACGAGCACGGCAAAGGCGATGTGGCGCTGCGCGGTCCGGCCGCCGACCTGTTGCTGGCCATCACCCGGCGCCGGCCGGTCGCCGAGACCGGCATCGAGATCTTCGGCGACACCGCGCTGTGGGACGCCTGGCTGGAGGCCACACCGTTCTGATGCGCGGCATCATCCTGGCCGGCGGATCGGGCACCCGGCTGCATCCGATCACGCTGGGGGTCAGCAAGCAGCTGGTCCCGGTCTACGACAAGCCGATGATCTACTACCCGCTGTCGACGCTGATGATGGCGGGGCTGCGCGACATCCAGGTGATCACCACCCGCGAGGACGCGCCGGCGTTCCACCGCCTGCTCGGCGACGGTTCGCAGTGGGGCATCAACCTCAGCTACGCGGTGCAGGAGCGGCCCGAGGGGCTGGCGCAGGCGTTCGTCATCGGCGCCGACCACATCGGCTCCGACTCGGTGGCACTGATCCTGGGCGACAACATCTTCTACGGCCCGGGCCTGGGCACCAGCCTGCAGCGCTTCCAGAACGTCGACGGCGGCGTGATCTTCGCCTACTGGGTGGCCAACCCGTCGGCCTACGGGGTGGTCGAGTTCGGTCCCGACGGCACCGCGCTGTCGCTGGAGGAGAAACCGGCCCGGCCCAAATCGCACTACGCGGTGCCGGGCCTGTACTTCTACGACAACGACGTCATCGAGATAGCCCGGTCGCTGCGGCCGTCGGCGCGCGGCGAGTACGAGATCACCGAGATCAACCAGACCTATCTGCGGCAGGGCCGGTTGCGGGTCGAGGTGCTGGCCCGCGGCACCGCGTGGCTGGACACCGGGACCTTCGACTCACTGCTGGACGCCGCCGACTACGTGCGCACCATCGAGCGGCGCCAGGGGCTGAAGATCTCGGTGCCCGAGGAGGTGGCCTGGCGGATGGGCTACATCGGCGACGACGAATTGGCCGCGCTCGCCCAGGGGCTGCTCAAGTCCGGCTACGGCAACTACCTGCTGGAGTTGCTCGAGGGCCGGTAGCTGTTCTTCCCCGCGAGTTCTTCCCGCGAGCAGACGCAAACACCCCCGATCTCGGCCCGTTTCGGGGGTCTACGCGTCTGCTCGGCGGGTGGATCCGCGCGGGGTGGCCAGGATCGTGGCGATGGCGGTGGTCAACGGCACCGACAGCGCCAGCGCGATCCCGCCGACCGCCGAGCGGGCGATCTCGATCGCTACGCTCTCGGTGGTCAGCACATCGGCCAGCGAGCGGTTGGCGACGCTGAACAACAGCAGCAGCGGCAGCGCACTGCCCGCGTAGGCCAACACCAGCGTGTAGACCGTGCTGGCGATGTGGTCGCGGCCCACCCGCATCGCGCCGACGAAGACCGCCCGCCGCGAACTGCCCTCGAGCTCGGCCAGTTCGAACACCGTCGACGCCTGGGTGACGGTGACGTCGTTGAGCACGCCCAGCGAACCGATGATGAATCCGGCCAGCAGCAGCCCGGTGATCGACACCCCGCCCAGATACGCGGCGACCTCGTTGTTCTGATCCTCCGACAGCCCGGTCAGGTGCGCGAGTTCGATTGCGGCCCACGACAACACCGCGGCCAGCAGCAACGACGTCAGCGTGCCGAGCAGCGCCGAGCTGGTGCGCAGGCTCACCCCGTGGGCCAGGTAGATCACCGCGTAGAGGATCGCGGCCGAACCCACCAGCGCCAACGGCACCGCGGGCGCGCCGTCCCGCAGCGCCGGCAGCAGGAACACCACCAGCACCACGAACGCGATCACGATCCCGATCAGCGCCCGCAGGCCCCGCCAGCGCGCCACCGCCACCACCACGACCGCGAACAGCGCGGCCAGCGCGATCAGCGGCCAGCCCCGTTCGTAGTCGTAGAACGCATAGCTGGTCACGCCGGCCTCGTCGACCTGGCGGATGATCCGGATATCGTCGCCGGCAACGAGATTCGGCTGTCCCGGGCCGCCGCTGAACTCCAGGACGGTGTCCGCCCCGCGATTGGGCCCGGAATCGATGCCGACCCGCACCAGCACGCATCGGCCCGCCTCGACCGGCGCCGGCGCCGGCTGCTGGGTCGTGGTCAACACCGCGCCGACCGACGGGCTGCCGCAGCCGGCCCGCTGGGTGGACAGCACGTGGCCGGCCTCGGTGGTCACCGCCCCGCCGGTGGCGTCCTGGAACGGCAGCGGAATCTCGGCGGCCCGCCCGCTGGGCCACAGCAGCACCGCGCCGGCCAGTACCGCCACCCCGATCGCGACGAGCAGGCCGACCACGATCCGGGCGGCCAGCGGCCCCACCGGTACCGGACCCGACATCGAGTGTGCGTGCGAATGCGTCACGGCACCAACCGTATTGCGGTGTGCAGCATCGCGATGTGCCGGGGCGCCCGGCTCACTGCCGATAGCTGACCAGGAAGTTGCCGAGCCGCTCGATCGCGTTGGCCAGGTCGCGCGCCCACGGCAGGGTGACGATCCGCAGATGGTCGGGGGTCGGCCAGTTGAAGCCGGTGCCCTGGGTGAGCAGGATCTTCTCCTGCAGCAGCAGATCCAGTACCAGCTGCTCGTCGTCGTGGATCTCGTACACCTCGGGATCCAGCCGCGGGAACACGTACAGCGCCCCCTGCGGTTTCACGCACGACACCCCGGGGATCTCGTTGAGCTTCTGCCAGGCCACATCCCGCTGCTCGAGCAGCCGACCGCCGGGTTTGGTCAGATCCTCGATGCTCTGGTGCCCGCCGAGTGCCACCTGAATCGCGTGCTGCGCAGGCACATTCGGGCACAACCGCATGTTGGCCAGCAGGGTGATGCCCTCGATGAAGCTGGTGGCGTGGTCCTTGGGGCCGGTGATGCACAACCAGCCGGACCGGTACCCGGCCACCCGGTAGGCCTTGGACAGGCCGTTGAACGTCAGGGTGAGCACATCGGGGGCGACGGCGGCCATATTGATGTGCTTGGCGTCGTCGTAGAGGATCTTGTCGTAGATCTCGTCGGCCAGCAGGATCAGCTGGTGCTGACGCGCCAATTCGGCGATCTGCTCGAGGATCTCGCGGCTGTAGACCGCGCCGGTGGGGTTGTTCGGGTTGATCACGACGATCGCCTTGGTGCGATCGGTGATCTTCGACTCCATGTCGGCGATGTCGGGGTTCCAGCCGTTGGTCTCGTCGCACAGGTAGTGCACCGGGGTGCCGCCGGCCAGCGAGGTGCAGGCGGTCCACAGCGGGTAGTCCGGGGCGGGGATGAGCACCTGGTCGCCGTTGTCCAGCAGCGCCTGCAGCACCATCTGGATCAGCTCGGACGCGCCGTTGCCCAGGTACACGTCGTCGACGTCGAAGCGGGGGAAGCCCTCGATGAGTTCGTAGCGCGTCACCACCGCCCGCCGGGCCGACAGAATGCCCTTGGAGTCCGAGTAGCCCTGCGCGTACGGCAGCGCCTGGATCATGTCGCGCATGATCACGTCGGGCGCCTCGAACCCGAACGGCGCCGGATTGCCGATGTTGAGCTTGAGGATCCGGTGCCCCTCGGCCTCCAGCCGTGCCGCGTGCTCGTGTACCGGCCCGCGGATCTCGTAGAGGACGTCCTGCAGCTTCGACGACTGCGTGAACGTCCGCTGCCGGGGCTGGCGTCCGGTCGAATGCAACGGCACGTGCTGGGTGGTCACGCCGACCATCGTCTCACCGCCGTCCACCGAATATCCAAAGCCGCAGGTCGCGGTTACTTGCGCTTACCCGGCGGGCGGGCACCCTTGGCGATGCCCAGACCCTTGACCTCCGGCTGCGGCTTCGGCTCGGGTGCCGACGTCCCGGTATCCGGAGCCGGTGCCTGCGGTGCGCTCTCACCCGACGACTCCGCTTGCTGGGCGGCCGGGGCCTCGGCGGCGGGAGCAGCGGGCTTCTTCTTGGCGCCCGGACGGCGCGCGCCGGGGGCGATGCCCAGGCCCTTGGGTTCGGGCTTGGCCTCGGTGGTCGGCGCCTCGGCCGTGGTCCCGGCGGCGGGGGCGGCCGGGGCCTCGGCGGCGGGAGCAGCGGGCTTCTTCTTGGCGCCCGGACGGCGCGCACCGGCCGCGATGCCCAGCCCCTTGGGTTCGGGCTTGGCCTCGGTGGTCGGCGCCTCGGCCGTGGTCCCGGCGGCCGGGGCGGTCGGGGTCTCGGCGGCTGGGGCGGCGGGCTTCTTCTTGGCGCCCGGACGCTTGGCCGTGCCGGCGATGCCCAGCCCGGTGACCGGCTTCGCCGCGCCCGCGGCCGGCTTGGCCGCCGCCGGCTTCTGCTCGACGGTCGCCGGTTCCGTGGCCGTGGTCGGCGCCTCGGCCGTGGCCGGCGCCGCCGCAGGAGCCGCCGCAGCCGCCTTGGCCGCGCGTTCCTCGGCCTCCTTGGCCGCCGTGCCCTTCTCGGGCAGCTTGACGCTGCTCTTGTCCAGCGCGCCGAGCAGCAGCTGGGCGACGTCGAGCACCTCGGCCTTCTCCACCTGCCGGGCCGCCGACACCTCGTCGACACCGTCGGTGATCATCACCCGGCAGAACGGGCAGCCGGTCGCGATCGTCGTCGCGGTGTCCATCGCCTCCTCGGTGCGCTCGGTGTTGACGCGCTTGCCGATGTGCTCTTCCATCCACATCCGCGCACCACCGGCGCCGCAGCACAGGCCGCGGTCGGCGTGCCGCGGCATCTCGGTGAGCTTGGCGCCCGAGGCACCGATCAGCTCACGCGGAGCGGTGTACTCCTTGTTGTGCCGGCCCAGGTAGCACGGGTCGTGGTAGGTGATGTCGAGTCCGCGGCTGGAGGCGTCGGTCGGCTTGACCGGGATCAGCTTCTTGTCGCGCACCAGCCGGTTCAGCAGCTGGGTGTGGTGCAGCACCGTGTAATTGCCGCCGACCTGCGGGTATTCGCGGCCGAGCGTGTTGAAGCAGTGCGGGCAGGTGACCACGATCTTGCGGTCCACCCGCTCCACGCCTTCGAACACGTCGTTGAGCGTCTCGACGTTCTGGGCGGCCAGCTGCTGGAACAGGAACTCGTTGCCGGAGCGGCGGGCCGAGTCGCCGGTGCAGGTCTCGCCCTCGCCGAGCACCAGGAACTTCACCCCGGCGATGGCGAGCAGTTCGGCGACCGCCTTGGTGGTCTTCTTGGCGCGGTCCTCGTAGGCGCCGGCGCAGCCGACCCAGAACAGGTACTCGAAGCCCTCGAACGAGTCGACGTCCTTGCCGTAGACCGGAACGTCGAAGTCGACCTCGTCGATCCAGTTGGTGCGGTCCTTGGCGTTCTGGCCCCAGGGGTTGCCCTTGGTCTCCAGGTTCTTGTAGAGCACGCCGAGCTCGGCGGGGAACTCGGACTCCATCATCACCTGGTAGCGGCGCATGTCGACGATGTGGTCGATGTGCTCGATGTCCACCGGGCACTGCTCCACACAGGCGCCGCAGGTGGTGCAGGACCACAGCACGTCCGGATCGATCACACCGCCCTGTTCGGCGGTGCCGACCAGCGGGCGCAGCGCCTGCTCGGGGCCGGAGCCCTCGATACGGGCGAAACCGTCCTCCGGCACACCGTGCCCGCGCAGCTTGTCACCGAGCGCGGCGAAGTCGACCGAACCCTCCTCCGGGCGCGGCTTGCCCTCGATGATGTAGGGCGCCTTCGCGAACAGGTGGTCGCGAAGGTTCATGATCACCAGCTTCGGCGACAGCGGCTTGCCGGTGTTCCACGCCGGGCACTGCGACTGGCAGCGGCCGCACTCGGTGCAGGTGGTGAAGTCCAGGTAGGCCTTCCAGGTGAAGTCCTCGATCTTGCCCTTGCCGAGCACGGCGTCCTCGGCCGGATCCTCGAAGTTGACCGGCTCGCCGTTGTGCTCCACCGGCAGCAGCGGACCCAGCGCGTTGGGCATCCGCTTGAAGGTGACGTTGATCGGGGCCAGGCCGATGTGCAGGTGCTTGGAGTGCAGCACGATCAGCAGGAAGATCAGCATGACCGCGATGTGGCCGAGCAGCGCCAGCGTCTCGATCCACTCGTTGGCGGGCTGACCCAGCGGAGCCAGCACCCACCCCATGAAGTGCGAGAAGAACGCGGCCTTGCCGTACGGCAGCGCGCCGGTGTTCACCGCCGCACCCCGGACCAGGGCGTAGGTCCAGATGACGTTGAAGATCATGAACAGGATCACCCAGGCGCCGCCCAGGTGCGAGCCGTAGAAGCGGGAGCTGCGGCCGACCTTCTTCGGTTCGCGCAGCACGCGGATGATCGCGAAGGTGATGATGCCCACCAGCACCGCGACGGCGAAGAAGTCCTGCAGGAACCCGAGCACGCCCCACCTGCCGATGATCGGGATGTGGAAGTCGTGGTCGAAGATCAGCCCGTAGGCCTCCAGGTAGACCGACGCCAGGATGAAGAAGCCCCACATCGTGAAGAAGTGGGCGAGGCCGGGGATGGACCAGCGCAGCAGCCGGGTCTGCCCGAACACCTCCTCGATCTGGGTCTTGATGCGGGTGCCGAGGTGGTCCTTACGGTTGTTCTCCGGGCTGGTCTTGGCCCCGGAGCGGATCAGTTTGACCAGCCACAGCACGCGTTTTGCGGCGAACACGAGAACGATCGCCGTCAGCCCGAGCCCGACGATCTGTCTGAGCAGCATCTGGTCCACCGCGTGCCTCCCGAAGTCTGTGATTACCGACCGGTAACTTCCGCTATGTTACTAACGAGTAACTTATGCTCGACTGCCAGGTCATAGTCGCACCCCGCGGGAAAACCCCGCTACGAAGGTTCCCCTAACCTGACCTTGTAAGAACGTCGCGGTCCCTTTCTCAGCCTTCGGACGCCAGCAGCGCCCGCAGCATCGACAGCAACTCCGACCGCGACTCGGCCCCCAGCCGGCGGCGGATCCGTGCGACGTGATGTTCGACCGTCTTGGCGGAGATGAACAGCTGATTGCCGATGTCGCGGTAGGGCATACCGAGCAGCAACAGCTCGGCGACCTCGCGTTCCCGGTCGCTCAACCGCGCGGCGGCCGGCCGGGCGGGCGCGGCGGTGCCGGCCCGGGCCGGGCTCGCGGCCGCTCCCGGGGCGGCGGGTGGGGTGTCGGGAACGTCATCGAGACCGTCGTCGACCGCCGACGCCTGTTTGAGGTCGCGGGCCAGCTGCAGCATCGCCCCGGACACCCGCCCGTCGGAGGTCTGCAGCGCGGCCTGGCCGGCCAGCCGGGTGGCGTCCCAGGTCAGGCCGAACTGGGCCAGCGTGCGCGCGGCGGCGGTGACGTCCTCGACGTCGACATGGTTGGCCAGCACCCGCAGCCAGGTGCGCCCGGCGTGGGCGAGCGCGCGGGCGAACGCGTTGTCGGCGGCCGCCGCGGTCAGCGCCTGCCCGTGCGGGGCCACCGCCTCGGGGGAGTTGGCCAGGATCCCGGCGTGCACCCCGGCCCAGTGCAGCGGCAACGACCACAGGGTGGGCCGGCCGAGGGCGTCGAGCAGCCCGAACGCCTCGTCGAGCGCATGGCGCACCCGGTCCAGCTGCCCGAGCCGGGCCGCCGCCACCCACAGCTCGCCCAGCGGCAGCAGGCTGAACAGGTCGACCGAGCACTCCGCCAGCACCTCCATCGCCGCGTACCAATGCCGCTGCAACGCACCCGTGTCGCCGCTGCGGCGGGCGATCGCGGTCTGCAACGCGGCCGCCCACAACGCATCCCGGCGGTGCAGGGTCGCGCCGGAGGTGGCCGCGGCGACGTCGGCGCCGGCGGCGGGCAACTGACCGTCGAGCATGCGCACCCAGCCCAGTAGCAGCCGGTGCCGGCGGGTCACGAACGGGGTTTCGCGCCCGCCGTCGCCGCCCGGGCCGGCCCGCACCGCGCGGCTGATCACGCTGCGCGCCCGCACCGGGTCCCCGGCGTGCAGCGCGGCCAGCGTCACCAGGGCCGCCGGGGTGTCCGGGGCGACGCGGCGAACCGGCGTATCGGTGCTCAGCGCCTGCCCCAGCCGCGTCACCGCCGCCGGGTAGCCCTCGTCCAGAGAGGCCAGCAGCCCCTCGGCCAGGCTGCGGGCCGCCCGCGCGGCCGACGTCGGAGGTCCGGCGGACTCGCCGGTCAGCGTGGCGCGCGCGGCGGCCGCATCCCCGGCGGCCACCAGCACCACCGCGCCGGCGGAGTTGACGAACGCGTCCGGACACGGCCCCAGCCAGCGGTACAGCTCCGCCGCCTGCGCGACGCTGCCGTCGTGGACGGCCACGCTGGCGGCGATGCGCACCGCCGCGGCGCGTTCGGCGGGGTCGTCGGAACCCAACAGGTCGTCGGCGATGCGGCCGGCCGCCGCGCAGTCGCCGGTCAGCGCCAGCGCATCGGCCAGCCGGGAGTCGGCCCGGGTGGCGCCGGCGTCCACCGCGGCGCGGTAAAGTGTTGCCGCCCTTGCGGGTTGGTTCTCGAACCGGGACGCCAGCTCGACCAGCGCGGCCGCCAGCCGGTCGTCACGCAGCCCGTGCCGGGCCAGCCGCACCGCCAGATCCGCTGACAGCGTGCCGGATTCGGTCTGTGACACCAGCAGCGCGATCTCGATGTCGTGATGGCGGGCCACGCCCACGATCTGCGCGACCGCCGCATGCACGGCCCGCAGGAACGCCGGGTCGTGGGCGGGGTCGGCCAACCCGCCCGCGCGGGCGGTGTCGACCAGGGCCGCCGCCCGGTCGGTGTCGACGCGCAGGGCCGCGGCGACGTCGTCGGCGCCCAACTCCGGGCTCAGCGAGGTCAGCAGCAGGGTGTCGAGCACCGCCTGGTCCATCCGGCGCAACCGCTCCATCAGCGCGAACCGGGCGGCGTCGGTGGCCGCGGTCCAGTCGTCCTGGCCGGCGAGGGCGTCCAGCGCCGGATAGAGCAAGAACGGCAGCCCGGCGGTCGCCGCCAACAACGACCGCACCAACTCCGACTGCGGTGTGCCGCCGAGAGTTCCGGCGACGACGCGGGACACCTCGGCGGGGGAGAGGGCGCGCAGCCGCACGATCGGGTTCTCCCGCTCCAGCGCGGTAGTCAACGCCCGCAACGACTTTCGGTGCGCCACCGGTTCGGCGGCCACCACCAGGGTCGCGGGGCAGGCGGTCACCCGCTCGACGAGCCGGCCCAGTTCGTCGTCGTTGAGCAGATGCGCGTCGTCGATCACCACCGCCGCGGCCGGATCGTCGCCGGGCTGCGGCGGGTGGGTCAGCACCGTCACCCCGGCCGCGCGCAGCGCACCGCGCACCGCGCTCAGCGCCGAGCTCTTGCCGGTGCCCACCCCGCCGGACACCAGCAGCTTGACCGGCGTCGTCGGGGTGGCGGTCAGCGCGGCGACGGCGTCATGGGCCGCCGGCGGAATGGCCGAACCGGGTCCCGGCGCCGACTTCGCCATGGCTCACGACTCGCCGGTGTCGTCCTGCGGTTCGCTGTCCGGGACGGTCGGCGTGTCCGGCGGCGCCGACGACGTACTGGGGGTCGACGGCTGGGTCGCGGTCGTCGTGGGGGTCGACGTCGTGGTGCTGGTCGTGGTCGTGGTGGTGGTCGTCGTGGTGGTCGTGGTGGTCGTCGTGGTCGTGGTGGTGGTCGGCGACGTGGTGGTCGTGGTGGTGGCCGACGAGCTGGTCGTCTCCGGCGGCGGAGGAGGCGGGAGCACCGTGGTGCTCGGCCGCCCGTCCGAGCCGGTGACGGTGACCGTCTGCGGGGTGGGCGGCGGCCCCTCCGGCGGGGGCCCGGTCTCGACGGTGGTGGCCGTCTCGGTCACCGGGGAGGTGCTGCCGCTGGAGCTGGTGAGGGTGTAGGTCAGCCCCCCGATGGCCAGCAGCGCCGCGGCTGCCGCCGCCCCGAACAGCACCACCGGCCGCTTGTAGAACGGCAGCGGTTCGGGTTCGGCCGGGGGCGCCTCCTCCTCGTGGCTGAACTGCATCGCGGGGCGGGCGCCCGTCTGGTCGAAGGTGTAGTCCTCGCCGGTGTAGGGCACCGGCTCCTCCTGGCTGTCGTCCTGCGACCAGGCCAGCGCCCGGAACGTCGACGACTGCGCATCGTCGCCGGCCGCACCGGTCGCCCACGCGGACGGCGCCATCGAGGTGGGCACATCGGCCGCCGGCGCCAGCCCGGTGGCGGCCTCGGCGCTGTCGGCGAGCAGCGCCGCCCCGGCGGCCACGTTCAGCTGCGCCTGCGGGGTGGTGACCACCGGTGCGCGCAGCCGCGTCGACAGCTGCTGGGTGATCAGCGGGATGTTCGCGCCCCCGCCCACGGTCGCCACCGCCGACACGGCCGACGGCGCGATGTTGTTGCGTCGCAACGTCTCATCGACCGCGGCGAGCAGACCCTCCAGCGGTTCGGAGATGAGCTGCTCCAGCTCGTTGCGGGTCACCCGCACGTCGGTGGTGATGCCGGGCAGTTCGGCGTGCACCATCGCGGTGGTCTCCGCCGACAGCCGTTCCTTGGCCAGCCGGCACTCGTTGCGCAGCCGCGCCAGCGATCCCACCGCCGCGGTGCTGCCCGGATCGGTCTGGTGGGCCTGCGCGATCCCGGCTAGGACGTGGTTGAGCAGGGCCTGATCGATCTGGTCGCCGGAGAAGTCGGCGTAGCGCACGGTCTGGCCGATGGGGTCGAGGTTCGAGCCCGCGTCGGCCAGCGTGATGCTGGTGCCGCTGCCGCCGAAGTCGCACAGCACGATCACCCCGCTGGTCGGCAGGCCCGGTGCGGCCTGCAGCGCCGACAGGGCCGCCGTCGAGTCCGGCACGATCGCCGGTGGAAGCCCGGCCGGAGAGAGTTCCGGCTTGGCGCGCAACGCGTTTCGCAGCGCCTCGACAGTGGCCGGTCCCCAGTGCGCGGGTACCGCGACCGCGATCGGGGTCCCGCCGCCGACGGTGCGCGCCATCGCGGCGAGCGCCTCGGCCAGCACGTCCTCGCCGCGGTGTGCCGAACCGTCGGCGGCCACCAGCGGCACCGGGTCCCCGACCCGCTCGACGAAACCGGTGAGCACGGTCCCCGGTCTGTCGAGGTTCGGGTTCTCCGACGGAACCCCCACCTCGGCGGGGCGATCGTCGAACAGGGTCAGCACCGACCGGCGCAGCACCGGGGGGCGACCGATCCGGGCCGCCACCAGGTTGGTCATCCCTATGGACAACCCGAGAGAGTCGCTCATCTCCACCTCTGCGAATGGGCTTGCGGATCGGGCACCGGCCTGCGGACCGGTCGGGGCGTCGGGGCCGACCCTCACGATAACGGCAGCACGGCCCGATCACCCGGATTGCCCCTAAATTCCCCTAACGCGGCGCAATCCCCTAATGCGAAGTCCCCTAATGGGTGGGGTCGGGGAGGTGGTATTCGCACCGATTCGAGGGCCGGTACCCGCCGATAGCATCGGGGCCGGATTCACGAGAGGAGGGCGTTGCATGGCCAACGAGCTGCTGGACTTCGTCATGTCGCTGGTGCGCGACCCCGAGGCGGCAGCCCGGTTCGCCGCTGACCCGGACCAGGCCCTGGTGGACGCCAACCTGACGAACGTGACCGTTGCCGACGTCAACAACCTGATCCCGGTGGTGGCCGACTCGTTGTCGGTGGCCGCGTCCGGTGGTCTGCCCGGGGCGGATCCGGGCGCCAATGTGTGGGCCAGCGGTGCGGCCACGGCGGCGTTCGACGCCTTCGACGCCGAGCTGCCGGTCCCCGGCGACGACGGCGGGGTGATCGCCGACGTGGTGCAGGCGGCCGGCACGATCCTCGACTCGGCGACCGGCGAGTCGGCCGGCGGCCCGGACACCCTGGTGGACACCGGGGTGCCCGATGTCGTCATCGACGACCCGGCGGTCGACGATCCGGTGTTCGGCCCGTCCGCCGACGATCGGGTCATCGAGGTGGCCGACCTCGGCTTCGACGACCCGAACGACTCCGGCCTGGACTTCATCTGACAGTCAGATCACCACACCGACTGCGCGGCCCGCGGGCCGCGCAGTCGTCGTTTTCGCAGGTCTTTCGCCCACCGGCGCGACACCCTCGCACCCACCCCCTAATAACCCCCTAATCCCCTAATGGGGCCCCATGTGCAACCCCTAGGTGGGCTCGGTCAGAGAGGGGTTTCGACCCCGTTTTGCGGGGTGTTGCGCGGCCCTACCGTGATGACCAGATCGCCGGAAGACCGGCGGCAGGAACCGATAACCCACAGCACACACCCGGAAGGACCGAAGAACAATGACCAACGTCATCGACTGGATTCTCAGCCTGTTCCGCGATCCGGTGAAGGCCCAGGCGTTCATCGCCGACCCGGGCCGGGCCATGCAGAGCGCCGGCATCACCAACCTGACCACCGCCCAGGTGCAGAGCGTGGCCGCGTCGGTCGCGCCGGCCGCGGTCGTCAAGGGCGGCGGCGACCCCGTCGTCGGGCTGCAGCAGGCCGTCGCGCAGACCCACGGCATCGCGTTCGCCCCGCAGCGGCAGACCGAGGCGTTCTCGAACAACGACACCCTCAGCCACAACGACACCCGCTTCCTGAGCCCGGAGACCAACACGGCCACCTTCGCCGGCCAGGACGTCCAGCAGGGCGGGGTCAACGTCGGGTTGGACTTCGGTGACATCACCTTCGGCAACAAGACCACCAACACCGCCACCGAGGGCGCGGTGATCAACACCGGCAACGCCGGCGACATCGACACCACCCACGTCGACGGGGACGGCAATGTGGTCGGCGACGGCAACGAGAACGTCAACACCGGCGACATCAAGGACTCCAACGTCAACATCGGCGGCCTGAACAACAAGATCGACGACCGTGGCGACATCACCGCCGGCGGCGACGTGATCAAGGACAACAAGGGACCGGTGGTCAACGACGTCGACATGAGCGGCGGTGACGGCGGCAGCGCCCGCGGCGGTGACGGCCCCGGTGGCCTGATCGGTGTCGGCAAGGGCGGCGACGCCACGGCCGGCTCCGGTGGCTCGGGCGGGGTGCTGGTCATCAGCGACAACAGCCACACCCACAACGAGGTCGACGGCAACATGACCACCGTCGGCGACGTCCACGGCGACCTGTCCGGGTCCGTCACGGGCGGCTACAACAAGGAGGACAACTCGGTCGACAACTCCGTCAACGACAGCTTCAACCAGGACAACCGGGTGACGGACAGCTTCAACACCGACAACCGGGACTACTCGGAGCACGACCAGGTGTCGGTCAACACCGAGGTGAGCCTCTGGTGACCGAGTGACCGGAGCTGGCGGGGATCAACTCCGATCCCCGCCAGCTTTCGCATCTACGGTTGACATCGCACCGCGCAGACGAGGACCCCATGACACAGCCCAGCGACGTCGAGAAGAAGTACCTGGCCGATCCGGTCAAGGTGATGCTCGAGCTGATCGAGCACACCAGCCGGATCGCCGAGACCAACGACCGTGGTGACCTCGTCGACCGGCTGGCCCGGGCCAAGGCCCGGCTCACCGACCCGCAGATCCGGGTGGTCATCGCCGGCCAGCTCAAACAGGGCAAGAGCCACCTGCTCAACTCGCTGCTGAACATGCCGGTCGCCCGGGTCGGCGACGACGAGAGCACCGTGCTGCCGACGGTGGTGACCTACGGCGAGAACCCGTCCGCGCAGCTGATCGTCGCCAACCCGGACGGCGAGGAACCGGACGCCGTCCCGATCCCGATGTCGGAGCTGGTCAACGACCTGCGGCACGCCCCGCAGGCCGGCGGCCGCAAGGTGCTGCGGGTGGAGGTCACCGCCTCGGGGCCGCTGCTGCAGAAGGGGCTGGCGTTCATCGACACCCCCGGGGTCGGCGGGCACGGCCAACCCCATCTGTCGGCCACGCTGGGGCTGCTGCCCGACGCCGACGCGGTGCTGATGTGCAGCGACACCAGCCAGGAGTTCACCGAACCCGAACTGACCTTCATCCGCCAGGCGGTCGAGATCTGCCCGGTGGCGGCGATCATCGCCACCAAGACCGACCTGTACCCGTTCTGGCGCCAGATCGTCGAGACCAACAGGGCGCACCTGCAGCGCGCCGGGCTGGACATCCCGATCATCCCGGCGTCGTCGGTGCTGCGCAGCCACGCCCTGCAGCTCAACGACAAGGAGCTCAACGAGGAATCCAACTTCCCGGCCATCGTGCGCTTCCTCACCCAGGAGGTGCTGGTCCGCCAGAACGACCGGATCCGCGATTTCGTGCTTGCCGAAATCCGTTCCGCCGCAGAGCATCTGAAGCTGGCGCTGGACAGCGAGCTGGCCGCGATCAACGACCCACAGGCGCAGGAACGGCTCAAGGAGGATCTGGAGCGGCGAAAGGCCGAGGCGCAGGACGCGCTGCAGCAGACCGCGCTGTGGCAGCAGGTGCTCAACGACGGCATCTCCGATCTGACGGCCGACATCGACCACGACCTGCGCGCCCGGTTCCGGGTAATCACCCAGCACATCGAGAAGGTGATCGACAGCTGTGACCCGACCCGGCACTGGGCCGAGATCGGCAACGAACTCGAGGAGGCCGTCGCCACCGCGGTCGGGGACAACTTCGTCTGGGCCTACCAGCGGGCGCAGGTGCTCGCCGAGGAGGTGGCCCGCACCTTCACCGAGGCCGGCCTGGACGCGATCGAGATGCCGCGCATCGACCCGCGCCAGTTCGGCGCCAGCCTCGGCGAGGTCAAATCGCTGGGCAGCCTGGAGGCCAAACCGATCGGCAAGGGCCGCAAGCTGTCCATCGGGTTGCAGGGCTCCTACGGCGGCGTGCTGATGTTCGGCATGATGACCTCGTTCGCCGGGCTGGGCATGTTCAACCCGATCTCGATCGGCGCGGGCCTGCTGATGGGCCGCAGCGCCTACCGGGAGAACATCGACAACCGGATGTCGCGGGTGCGCAACGAGGCCAAGCTCAACGCCCGGCGGTTCGTCGACGACGTCCAGTTCGTGGTGAGCAAGGAGTCCCGCGACCGGCTCAAGGGCATCCAGCGCCAGCTGCGCGACCACTACCGGGCCATCGCCAACCAGGCCACCCGCTCGCTCAACGAGTCGCTGCAGGCCACCCTCGCCGCGGCCAAGATGGCCGAGGACGAACGCAACGCCCGGGTCCGCGAGCTCGAACGCCGGCTCGACATCCTGCGCCAGGTCATCGAGCACACCACCCGGATGAGCGAGCTGCAGGCGCGCAACGCGCTGCAACCCGGCCGGACCCCGGCCGGTCAGGCTGCTCCGGCACCTCGGGGCGGGGCCGGACGCACCTAACCTCGGCCGCACCGCGGTAACGCGCCTACGCTGACACTCGGTTCAACAACCGAGTACGGGAGGACGGCCGAGGTAGCCCCAGATGAGCACGAGTGACCATGTGCGCGCGATCCTGGGCGCCACCATTCGCGCGTACCGGGCCGATCCGGCGTACCGGAACCGCCCCGATGTGCACCACGGGCTCGAGCTCATCGGCCGCCGGCTCAACGAGCCGATCCGCATCGCGTTGGCCGGAACCCTCAAGGCGGGCAAGTCGACGCTGGTGAACGCCCTGGTCGGCGAGGAGATCGCACCGACCGACGCGACCGAGGCGACCCGCATCGTCACCTGGTTCCGGCACGGGCCGGTGCCCAAGGTCACCGCCAACCACCGCGACGGGCGCCGTTCGAATGTGCCGATCGGCCGCAACGGCGGCCTGACGTTCGACTTCGCCGATCTGGACGCCGACGACATCGTCGACCTGGAGGTCGAATGGCCGGCGCCCGAGCTCGTCAACGCCACCATCATCGACACCCCGGGCACGTCGTCGCTGTCGCGCGACGTCTCCGAACGCACCCTGCGGCTGCTGGTTCCCGGCGACGGGGTGCCGCGGGTGGACGCGGTGGTGTTCCTGCTGCGGACCCTCAACGCCGCCGACATCGCGCTGCTCAAGCAGATCGGTGAACTGGTCGGCGGATCGGCCGGGGCGCTCGGGGTGATCGGCGTGGCGTCGCGGGCCGACGAGATCGGCGCGGGCCGCATCGACGCGATGCTGTCCGCCAAGGACGTGGCGACCCGGTTCACCCGCGAGCTCGAGCAGACCGGGATCTGCCAGGCGGTGGTGCCGGTGTCGGGGCTGCTCGCGCTGACCGCGCGCACGCTGCGCCAGTCCGAGTTCGTGGCGCTGGAGAAACTGGCCGGCGTCGACCCGGTCGAACTGCACAAGGCGATGCTGTCGGCCGACCGGTTCGTCCGCGAGGACAGCACCCTGCCGGTGGACGCGCCGACCCGGGCGGCGCTGCTGAACCGGTTCGGCATGTTCGGCATCCGGATCGCGATCGCGGTGCTGCGCGCCGGGGTGAACGATTCGGTGGCGCTGGCCGACGAGCTGCTCGAGCGCAGCGGGCTGGTGGCCCTGCGCGATGTGATCGACCAGCAGTTCGCGCAGCGCTCCGATCTGCTCAAGGCGCACACCGCGCTGGTGTCGCTGCGCCGGTTCGTGCAGAACTACCCGATCTACGCCACCCCGCGGATCATCGCCGACATCGACCCGCTGCTGGCCGACACCCACGCCTTCGAGGAGCTGCGGCTGCTCAGCCAGTTGCGTTCGCGGCCGACGACATTGAACGAAGACGAGATGGCCTCACTGCGCCGCATCATCGGCGGTTCGGGCACCGACGCGGCCAGCCGGCTCGGTCTGGGACCGGAGGCGCCCTACGACGGGCCGCGGGCGGCGTTCGCCGCCGCCCAGCGCTGGCGCCGGCGCGCCGAACACCCGCTCAACGATCCGTTCACCACCCGGGCCTGCCGGGCCGCGGCCCGCAGCGCCGAGGCGCTGGTCGCCGAGTTCGCCGCGCGCAACCGCACCTTCTAGCGCGGCCTGCGGCCGGCGATCACGGCTGTTCCTCGACCGTCGTGGTCTCGGTGGCCGTCGTGGTCTCGGTGGTCGTCTCGGTCGTGGTCTCGGTGGCCGTGGTGGTCTCGGTGGCCGTGGTGGTCTCGGTCGGCACCGTGGTGGTCGCCGTGGTTGTCGGCGTGGTCACCGGCGCCGTGGTGGTCGCCGTGACGGTCTGGGTCACCGTGCGTGTCGGTGTGGTGGCCGGCGGCGGGGCCACCGCGCGGGAGGTGGTGGTCAGCGGGGTCAGCGACGGCTCGCCGGTGGTGGGTTCGTCGCCGGCCACCAGCCGCACCAGCCCGTAGACGACCAGCGCGACCAGCAGCGCGCCGACGGCACCGAACGCCACCAGCGCCGCGGGTTTGCGGTACCAGGGCTGCTCGGGGTCCTGCTGGTATCCCTGCCCGTAACCCGGGTCCCCGTAGGGCTGGCCCTGCGTCTGGTCGTAGCCCTGACCCGGATCGCCGTAGCCGCCGTAGGCGGTCGGTGCGTCGTCGGGATATTCCGGGTCGTCTCCTGAGCCGTAACGCGCCACGGCCACTGATAGTAGGCGCTCAGTGGAACGGATTGAGGTTGCGCGTCACATTCGTCCGGGGTGTCCGGCGCGTCGTCGGAGCCCGGTCGTCGTCGCGGCGTTCGCGTTCGGTGATGCGCTCGGTGCCCTCGTCCGGTGTGGCGGCGGTGGTGCCGGGTTGATCGTCGGTCGGGGACTCCGGCGAGGCGGACGGCAGATCGATGTCGGTGGTCTCGATCGGTCGGGTGGTGGTGATCGTCGCGGTTGTGGTGGCCGCCCCGGACGGGCGCTCCGACATGGCCGGGTCGGTGAACCGCAGCGGCGGCGGGGCGGGGTCGTCGGCGCGCACCAGCGTGGTGACCAGCAGCGCCCCGAGACCGATCACGACCAGGGCGAGCAGGCTGGCGCCGACGACCGGGCCGGTGCGGTTGTGCCACGGCTGCGTCGGCGCGCTGTCCGGTTCGTCGAAGTGCGGCCGCGCCACGCCCACAGATGCTAAGCGCGGCCGCCCCGGCTCGCCTGTTCAGCGAAGTTGCGGGATCACCTCGCCGGCGAAGAACTCCAGGTGCGCCAGATCGGACATGTCGAGAACCTGGAGGTACACGCGCTGCACCCCGGCCTCGATGAACGGGCCGAGCCGGTCGACGATCTCGGCCGGGGTACCGACGACCGGGGAGTTGCTGCGCAGCTCTTCGACCTCCCGGCCGATCGCCGCGGCGCGGCGCGCGATCTCGGCCTCGTCCCGGCCGGCGCACACCACGAACGCCGCCGAATAGGTCATCGAGTCGGCCGGCCGGCCGGCGTCCGCCACCGCCGCGGCCACCCGCTCGTACTGCGTCTTGAGGGTGTCGAGCCGCACGAACGGAACGTTGAACTCGCTGGCGTACCTGGCGGCCAGCGCCGGGGTGCGCTTGGCGCCCAGGCCGCCGACGACGACCGGCGGGTGCGGCACCTGCAGCGGCTTCGGCAGGCCCGGGGAGTCGACCACGGTGTAGTACTTGCCGGCGAAGTCGAACTTCTCCCCGTGCGGCGTGGTCCACAGCCCGGTGATGATCTCCAGCTGTTCGGCCAGCCGCTCGAACCGTTCGGCCGTGTCCGGGAACGGGATCGCATACGCCTGGTGCTCGGGCTCGAACCAGCCTGCGCCCAGGCCGAATTCGACCCGGCCATCGCTCATCTCGTCGACCTGCGCCACCGCGATCGCCAGCGGTCCGGGGTAGCGGAACGTCGCCGAGGTGACCAGGGTGCCGAGCCGGATCGAGCTGGTCTCGCGCGCGATACCCGCCAACGTCACCCAGGAGTCGGTCGGGCCCGGCAGGCCGTCGCCGCTCATCGCCAGGTAGTGGTCGGAGCGGAAGAACGCCGAGTAGCCGAGCTGTTCGGCAGCTCGGGCGACGGCCAGCTGATCGGCGTAGGTGGCGCCCTGTTGCGGTTCGACGAAAACCCGGAAGTCGACGTGTCCAGTCACGACAGTCAGATTAGTGAAGGCCGTGCGAAATGCCCTGCCGACGGCTGGTGCTCACAGCCCCCGGCGGGCGGCGCACACCGCCTTCGCGGTCTCGGCGTCGGAGAACGTCAGCCGGAACTCGTCCCGACCGGCCATGAACAGGGTGAGCTCACCCACGTCGCCGGTGACGGTCAGCTCCGGGCCGCGGCCGACGTCGGCCACCGTCCGGCCGTCGGGGGTGCGCAGGACCACCCGCGCCGGTGCCCGGCCCAGCGTCAGCCGGGCCATCGCCGCCAGTGGCCGGCGCAGCCGCCGGGCGGTGTCGTCGTCGAGCGGGCGGGGCTCCCAGCCCGGCCGGGCGCGCCGAACATCCTCGTGGTGGATGAACATCTCGCCCGTGTTCGCCACCGGGTCGAGCAGCTTGAACGGTGAGTACAGCGGTGGGCCGGAGGCCACCCGGTCCAGCAGTTCGTCCCAGTCGGTGGACGTCGCGACCCGGCGCTGCACCCGGTCGGTGTAGCCGGCCAGCAGCGGCAGCAGGATCCCCGGCGCGGCATCCGGCCGGCGTTCGCGCACCACCAGATGCGCGGCGAGGTCGCGGGTGGTCCAGCCCGCGCACAGGGTCGGGGCGTCCGGTCCGACGGCACGCATGGTCTGCACCAGGGCGGCGCGTTCCCGCTGGGCTGGGGTCATGTCCCCACGCTAGCCCCCGGCAATGCCCGAAGGTCGCCGACCCGGAGTCCTTTCGCCCCTACCGGCCGAGGACGCCTTCCGCCTAAACCTCATTGGTGAGCCCTAAACCTCAGCCCTGAACCTCATTGATGAGCAACGACCGGAACGACCCGGGTCGTCTGGCGTCGCCGTGCCAGGCTTGATGACACACGACCCGCGAGCGAGGGGACCGATGGACACCGCAACCGCGACCGCACGCCGCCCCGGACCGCCCGCTCAGCCCGAACCGCGCTGGCATGTCATGACGCCGCAGGAGGTGCTCGACCGGCTCGGGGTCGGGCCCGGCGGGCTCACCGACGACGAGGTGCGCCGGCGCCGGGAACGCTACGGCCGCAACACCCTTCCCGCGGCGCAGCGGCGGCATCCGATCGTGCGGTTCCTGCGCCAGTTCCACGACGTGTTGATCTACGTGCTGTCCGCGGCGGCGGTCGTCACCGCGATCCTGCAGCACTGGGTGGACACCGTGGTGCTGGCCGCGGCGGTGATCGTCAACGTGATCATCGCGTTCATCCAGGAGGGCAAGGCCGAGGCGGCGATGGACGCCATCCGGGCCATGTTGTCCCCGCACGCCACCGTCCTTCGCAACGGGGTGCCGGTCGAGGTCGACGCCGCCGACGTGGTGCCCGGCGATGTGGTGCGGCTGGCCTCCGGGGACCGGGTGCCCGCCGATCTGCGGCTGCTGACCGTCGACGGGCTGCGCATCGAGGAGGCCGCGCTGACCGGCGAGTCCGTGCCGGTCGACAAGTCCACCGCCGCCGTCGCCCCGGACACCCCGATCGGCGACCGCGTCGGCATGGCCTACTCCGGGACGCTGGTGGTGTACGGCCAGGCCACCGGGGTCGTCGTCGGCACCGGCACCGACACCGAGCTGGGCCGGATCAACCGGATGATCGCCGGGATCGCACCGACCGTCACGCCGCTGACCCGCCAGATCGACCGGTTCGGCCGGTGGCTGGCGGTGGTCATCGTGGCGATGGCCGTGGCGACCTACGCGATCGGGGTGCTGTGGCGCGGACACGACGCCGCGGTGATGTTCATGATGGCGATCGCGCTGGTCGCCTCGGCCATCCCCGAGGGGCTGCCGGCCATCATGACCGTCACGCTCGCGATCGGGGTGCAGCGCATGTCGCGGCGCAACGCGATCGTGCGGCGGCTGCCGGCGGTGGAGACCCTCGGCGAGGTCAGCGTCATCTGCTCGGACAAGACCGGCACGCTGACCAGCAACGAGATGACCGTGCGGCGGGTGGTGTGCGGCGCCGACGAGTTCGTGGTGGGCGGGGCCGGCTACGCCCCGGTCGGCGAGATCGAACCCGCCCGGGAGGACGCGAACACCCGGGGCGGGGCCGTCGACGTGGACGGACACCCGGCGCTGCGCGACCTGGTGCGCGCGGCGGTGCTGTGCAACGACGCCGGGCTGCGCTGCGACGAGGGCACCTGGACCATCGTCGGCGACCCCACCGAGGCGGCGCTGCTGGTGCTCGGCCGCAAGGCCGGGCTGCCGGTGGAGGAGGCCGAGGCCACCTGGCCGCGTGTCGACTCGGTGCCGTTCGAGTCCGAGAACCGGATGATGGGCACCCTGCACACCGACGGCGGGGAAGCGCTGGTGCTGGTCAAGGGCGCACCCGAGCGGGTGCTGGGGTTGTGCGTGACCGAATGCCGCGCCGACGGCGACGACGGGCGGCCGGTCGACCACGACCACTGGCACGACGTCGCCCACCGGCTGGCCGAGCAGGGTCTGCGGGTGCTCGCGCTGGCGCAGCGCCGCGGCAGCACCCGCACCCCCGGCCGGCTCACCCTCGACGACCTGCACGACGGCGGGTTCAGCCTGCTCGGGCTGGTCGGCATCATCGACCCGCTGCGCCCCGAGGCCGTCGCCGCGGTGCGCGAGTGCCGGCAGGCCGGCATCACCGTGAAGATGGTCACCGGCGACCACGCGGGCACCGCCGCCGAGATCGGCGCCCAGCTCGGCATCGGCGTCGGCAAGCCCGCCGTCACCGGCCGCGAGCTCGCCGAACTGGACGACGCCCAGCTGCGCGCGGTGGTGCGCGAGCACGACGTGTTCGCCCGCGCCAACCCCGAACACAAGCTGCGGTTGGTGCGGGCGCTGCAGGCCGAGGGCCAGGTCGTGGCGATGACCGGGGACGGGGTCAACGACGCCCCGGCGCTCAAACGCGCCGACATCGGCGTGGCGATGGGCAGACGCGGCACCGAGGCCGCCAAGGAGGCCGCCGACATGGTGCTGGCCGACGACAACTTCTCCACCATCGCCGCCGCGGTGGCCGAGGGCCGCACCGTCTACGACAACATCCGCAAGTTCATCATGTTCATGCTGCCGACCAACGGCGGCGAGGTGCTGGTGGTGATCGCGGCGATCCTGTTCGAGCTCACCCTGCCGCTCACCCCGGCCCAGGTGCTGTGGATCAACCTGGTCACCTCGGCGACCCTGGGGCTGGCGCTGGCGTTCGAACCGGCCGAACACGACGTGATGGACCGCCGGCCCCGCCCGGTCGGCGAGAGCCTGCTGTCGGGATATTTCGTGTGGCGGGTGGCGTTGGTGTCGGTACTGATGGCCGCCGGGGCGCTGACCATGTTCCTGCTCGAGCTGCGTCAGGGCACCAGCGTGGACACCGCCCGCACCATGGCGGTCAACGCCATCGTGGTCGCCGAGATGTTCTACCTGCTCAACAACCGCTTCCTGGTCGACCCGGTGCTGAACCGGGCCGGCCTGTTCGGCAACCGGGTGGCGTTCGCCACCGTGGTCGCCTGCACGGCGCTGATGTTGCTGTACACCTACACGCCGCCGCTGCAGGCGGTGTTCGGGTCGACCGCGCTGGGCTGGCTGGACTGGGTGAAGGCCGCCGGGGTGGGGGCCGGTGTGTTCGCCGCGGTCGAGGCGGAGAAGTACGTCGTGCGGGTGTACGCCGCCAGGAAGCGGAACCGCAGCCGCCGCGTCCCGGACAAGCCCGCCGCGCACCCGTGAGTGCCGCAGAACACACTCGCCGGTCGGGAACAAAGCCGCCCAGCGTGCCGTTGACCCAGACGACAAAGTTGAGCGAATCAGGCTCAAGTCTGGTTTGACACGACCGGTTCGCCGGGCGCAGTCTTGAGTGCAGTCCGCTCAGACCTACGACAAAGCTATCCAGGAGGATCACCATGGCTCGTGCGGTCGGTATCGACCTCGGGACCACCAACTCCGTTGTATGCGTGCTGGAGGGTGGCGACCCGGTCGTCGTCGCCAACTCGGAAGGCTCCCGCACCACGCCGTCCGTCGTCGCGTTCGCCCGTAACGGCGAGGTGCTCGTCGGCCAGCCCGCCAAGAACCAGGCGGTCACCAACGTCGAACGCACCATCCGGTCGGTCAAGCGCCACATGGGCAGCGACTGGACCATCGACATCGACGGCAAGAAGTACACCGCGCCGGAGATCAGCGCGCGGGTGCTGATGAAGCTCAAGCGGGACGCGGAGGCCTACCTCGGTGAGGAGATCACCGACGCGGTCATCACCGTGCCCGCCTACTTCAACGACGCCCAGCGTCAGGCCACCAAGGACGCCGGCCAGATCGCCGGCCTCAACGTGCTGCGGATCGTCAACGAGCCGACCGCGGCGGCGCTGGCCTACGGCCTGGACAAGGGCGAGAAGGAACAGACCATCCTGGTCTTCGACCTCGGTGGCGGTACCTTCGACGTCTCGCTGCTCGAGATCGGCGAGGGTGTGGTGGAGGTCCGCGCCACCAGCGGTGACAACCACCTCGGTGGTGACGACTGGGACCAGCGCATCGTCGACTGGCTCGTCGACAAGTTCAAGCAGAGCACGGGCATCGACCTGACCAAGGACAAGATGGCCATGCAGCGGATCCGCGAGGCCGCTGAGAAGGCCAAGATCGAGCTCAGCTCGAGCCAGACCACGACGATCAACCTGCCCTACATCACCGTCGACGCCGACAAGAACCCGCTGTTCCTCGACGAGACGCTGAGCCGGGCGGAGTTCCAGCGCATCACCCAGGACCTGCTCGACCGCTGCCGCAAGCCGTTCCAGCAGGTGATCGCCGACGCCGGCATCTCGGTGTCCGACATCGACCACGTGGTGCTGGTGGGTGGTTCGACCCGTATGCCCGCGGTCACCGATCTGGTCAAGGAGCTGACCGGCGGCAAGGAGCCGAACAAGGGCGTCAATCCCGACGAGGTCGTCGCCGTCGGCGCCGCGCTGCAGGCCGGTGTGCTCAAGGGCGAGGTCAAAGACGTTCTGCTGCTCGACGTCACGCCGCTGTCGCTCGGTATCGAGACCAAGGGTGGCGTGATGACCAAGCTGATCGAGCGCAACACCACGATCCCGACCAAGCGGTCGGAGGTCTTCACCACGGCCGAGGACAACCAGCCGTCGGTGATGATCCAGGTCTATCAGGGGGAGCGCGAGATCGCCGCGCACAACAAGCTGCTCGGCAGCTTCGAGCTGACCGGTATCCCGCCGGCCCCGCGCGGGGTGCCCCAGATCGAGGTGACCTTCGACATCGACGCCAACGGCATCGTGCACGTCACCGCGAAGGACAAGGGCACCGGCAAGGAGAACACCATCCGCATCCAGGACGGCTCCGGCCTGTCCCAGGAGGAGATCGAGCGGATGATCAAGGACGCCGAGGCGCACGCCGAGGAGGACCGCCGGCGCCGCGAGGAGGCCGACGTCCGCAACCAGGCCGAGACGCTGATCTACCAGACGGAGAAGTTCGTCAAGGAGCAGCGTGACCAGAAGGAGTCGGAGGGCGGCTCCAAGGTGCCCGAGGAGACCCTCAACAAGGTCGACGCGGCCATCGCCGACGCCAAGAAGGCCCTCGAGGGCAGCGACATCGGCGCGATCAAGTCCGCGATGGAGAAGCTCGGCGTCGAATCGCAGGCGCTGGGCCAGGCCATCTACGAGGCCACCCAGGCGCAGGCCGCCGCCGGAGGAGCGGGCGCCGGTGCGTCCAACTCGTCGCAGGACAACGTCGTCGACGCCGAGGTTGTCGAGGATGACAGGGAGAACAAGTGACGGAGAACGATTCGCACGAGCCGGTGACGGTCACCGACAAACGGCGTATCGATCCGGAAACCGGTCAACTCCGGCAGGGCGCATCCGGGCCGGCCGCTAGCGAGCCGGCTCCGGACGCCGCCGGCGCATCGGCGCCGTCGTCGGAGGCCTCGGCCGCCGCCTCGCAGGAGGTCGACGAGCTCAAGGCGATGCTGCAGCGGGTGAAGGCGGAGTACGACAACTACCGCAAGCGCACGCTGCGGGATCAGCAGATGGCCGCCGAGCGGGCCAAGGCCGCCGTGCTGACCGAGTTGCTGCCGATCCTCGACGATCTGGACCGGGCTCGCAGCCACGGCGACCTGGAATCGGGGCCACTCAAGGCGGTGGCCGATAAGCTGCTGAACACCCTTGAGGGGCTTGGCCTTTCGTCTTTCGGTAGTGAGGGCGAGGATTTCGACCCCGAACTGCACGAGGCCGTGCAGCATGAGGGCGACGGCACCCACCCGATCATCGGGACGGTGTTGCGGCGCGGCTACCGGTTCGGCGAGCTGGTGCTGCGCCACGCGCTGGTCGGCGTGGTCGACACCGTTCCGGAGACCGCACCGGACACCGACGCCGGTACGGAGCCGTCGGCCGGCGAGGGCGCCGACTCCGAGCCGGCTGCCGACGGCGGGCAGTCCGACGCGGCCGGGCAGAGCGGCGGTGCCGATGAGGCCGGCGATCAGGCCGGCGGTGCCGACACCGGCAACTGACAGCAACGTCGTTGCGGCGCAGCGGAGGTGACAACGGCGTCACCTCCGGCGCCGCGCCGACGGCAAAGCCCGGCGCCCGGCGCCGGGAACAACGACACTGAGAACAGCACTGAATACAACAGACGACGTGCGCGGAAGGAGGTGACGCGGCATGGCCCAGCGTGAATGGGTCGAAAAAGACTTCTACAAGGAGCTTGGCGTCTCTCCTGACGCGAGTATCGATGAGATCAAGCGGGTCGCGCGCAAGCTGCAGGCCAAGTACCACCCGGACCGCAACCCCGGTGACAAGGCCGCCGAGGAGCGGTACAAGGCGGTCACCGAGGCGAAGGCGGTACTGACCGACGAGGCCAAACGCAAGGAGTACGACGAGACCCGCAGGTTGTTCGCCAACGGCGGGTTCGGCCGGGGCCGGTTCGGTGGGTTCGGAGGTTTCGGCGCCGACGGCGTCGAGTTCAATCTGAGCGATCTGTTCGACGCGGCCAGCCAGACCGGCGGCGCCAACATCGGGGACCTGTTCGGCGGGCTGTTCGGCCGGGGTGCGCAACAGCCACGACCCAGCCGGCCGCGGCGGGGCAACGACCTCGAGACCGAGACCGAGTTGTCGTTCGTCGAGGCCGCCAAGGGCGTGATGATGCCGCTGCGGCTGACCAGCCCGGCGCCGTGTACGAACTGCCATGGCAGCGGGGCCCGGCCGGGAACCAGCCCGCGGGTGTGCCGGTACTGCAACGGCGCCGGCGTCATCAGCCGCAACCAGGGGGCGTTCGGGTTCTCCGAGCCGTGTACCGAATGCCGGGGCAGCGGTTCGATCATCGAGCACCCGTGTCAGGAGTGCAAGGGCACCGGTGTGGCCACCAGGACCCGCACCATCAACGTGCGGATCCCGCCCGGTGTCGAGGACGGTCAGCGAATCCGGCTGCCCGGACAGGGTGAGGCCGGGCTGCGGGGCGCGCCATCGGGCGACCTGTATGTGACCGTGCATGTCCGGCCCGACAAGGTCTTCGGGCGCGACGGTGACAACCTGACCGTCACCGTCCCGGTCAGCTTTCACGAACTGGCGCTCGGCACAACGCTGACCGTGCCGACGCTGGACGGCAAGGTGCGGGTGCGGGTGCCCAGGGGTACTGCCGACGGCCGGATCCTGCGGGTCCGCGGCCGGGGTATCCCGAAGCGCAACGGCGGCTACGGCGACCTGCTGGTCACCGTGAAAGTCGCGGTGCCGCAAAACCTTTCGCCTGAAGCCGTGGAGGCGTTGGAGGCGTACGCGAAGGCCGAGCGGGCCAGCGGATTCGATCCCCGTGCGAACTGGGCAGGTGCGTGATGGCTAAGCGCTCCAACGAGGAATCGCGGACCTTCATGATCTCGGTGGCCGCTCAATTGGCCGGCATGCACGCGCAGACGCTGCGCACCTACGACCGGCTCGGGCTGGTGCGCCCGCAGCGCACCCCCGGCGGCGGGCGGCGCTACTCGATGCACGACGTGGAACTGCTCCGCGAGGTGCAGCGCCTCTCGCAGGACGAGGGCGTCAATCTCGCCGGCATCAAACGCATCATCGAGCTGACCAACGAGGTCGAGTCGCTCAAGGCCCGGATCAGGGAGCTGACGCGGGAACTCGAGGAACTGCGCGCCCAGCAGCGGACGTCGAAGAGCACCGCGCTGGTGGTGTGGCAGCCGCGTAACAAGCGCTGATTCAGGGCCGAAAGCCGAGTTCGTCCCGTTAGCATGGACAAGCTGTGGCGGAGGGGCGAACTTATATCGAGCTCGGCAACGGTGAGTTTGTCAACGCCGACCAGGTCAAGAAGGTCGGCGTGTCGCTCTGGGGCGGCGCCGATCGCGTACTGATCTGGTCGGGGGAACACCCCGACGTCTTCCATTTCGATCGTGTCCACGGCGGCCCCGAGGCCCGCTCGGCTCTCCTGGCGTTACTCGCGGAATTGGGGCGTCATGAGCCTTTCACCGGCAAGCTCCGAGTGATCACCTTCGTTGATGGTTCAGTGCAATCGCGTTTCCTGTGAAGGGGGTTGAATGCCATCGATATGGGACGAGCCGGGGGACGAGAAACGTCGGGAACACCTGCGGCCACGCGGATTGCTCGATGACGCGATCCAGAGTGAACGGGAGGCGCAGCGACGCCGACAACAGGCCGAGTCGGCGAAGAAGCAGGCCATCGATGACGCTCGGGCGATGCAGGAACAAGCCATTCGTGAGTTTGTGGACGCGATGAACCGGATGGGCATTGCCCCTCGCAAGTACCCGTGCTACGTCGAAGTCGACCCGATCATAAATCGAAAGAATGGGTATCGGCGCACGGGCCACCGTATTGTCGGCTGGCACATCGGGCCGTGGACAAAGGATGAACTTGCCGGCAAAGTGATGCACCCGAAGACGGGGGATGGCAGGTACACGGTTGTGACACCCGAACACACGGTGTTCAGAAACACTCGCGGTTGGGAATGGTTCGGGAGGTTCCGGGGACCGGTGCGACTTGACCTGCCGTGTGACCTGCTGCGCGGCAATTCACATCCCGATGGGCCCGACTACGACTACCTGGTCAAAGAAATCAAGGAGGCGTTGCAGTTTGCTGAATATGGGCTGGTCAAGATGAGTTATACATGTGGTGATCGAACTGCTTGATGGCCCGCCAGGTGCACATGTGTAGGTCGCGGCTGGGCGCGGAGGGTTCTGGATTCCGTGGCGGCGCCGATCATGTCGGCGACGGCTGGGCATGCTAGCGGCGCTTCCGAGTGTCGTGATCACTGCGCGACCGCGAGTGGAGATGCAGATCTCGTAGATGCCGCAGTCGGTACCGGAATCGCCTAATCGACCATTTCTAACTGCTTCGCCAAAGCGGACATTCTGGCGTTTCTGCTTGCAGTGCCCCCAAGATGTTGTCGTCTGCCATGAGGATGGGACCAGTGTGACCTGATTTTTGCCAGGGTGATGGGACCACCTGGATTGCCAGTTATGGGACCACCGGCGCGTCGCGTCGGTGGTCTTTTCGTTTGTTCGTTCGATCGGTCGTGACGGCTCAAGTCACGGAGGTCGGCGGGCATGGCTTTTCGGGAGGTCAGTGTGAATGAGATCAGAGAAGTGTTACGGGTGTGGCTGGGGGTCGCGGGGTTGCCGGCGCCGGGCTATCGCACGATCGCCGCGCATTGCGGCCTGGACCGCAAGACGGTGCGGCGCTATGTCGAGGCCGCCCAGGGGGCCGGTCTGCGCCGCGACGCTGATCCCAGCGCGATTGATGACGGCCTGATCGGGTTGGTCGCCGAAGCGGTGCGTCCGGTGCGCCCTGATGGCCACGGGGCGGCGTGGGAGCAGCTTTTGGGGTTCGAGGATCAGATCACTGCCTGGGTGGCTGGCACGCCAGAGCAGCGGCCGTTGACGGTGACCAAGATCCACACCCTGCTGGGTCGGCAGGGCTGTGTGGTGCCGTACCGGACATTGCATCGATTCGCCAGCCAGCGTTGCGGTTTCGGCCGCAAGGACCTCACAGTACGGGTCGCCGATGGTGATCCCGGGGTGGAGTGCCAGATCGATTTTGGCTATTTGGGGATGCTCACCGACCCCGCCGACGGGCGGCGCCGCAAGGTGCATGCCCTGATCTTCACCGCGGTGTACTCCCGACACATGTTCGTGTGGCTGTCCTACTCGCAGACCCTGGCCGCGGTGATCGCCGGATGCGAGGCGGCGTGGGAGTTCTTCGGGGGCGTGTTCGCGGTGCTGATCCCCGACAATCTCAAACCGGTGATCGCCGCCGCCGATGCGGTCAACCCGCAGTTCAGCCAGGGCTGGCTGGACTACGCCGGCCATGCCGGGTTCCTGACCGACCCGGCGAGGGTGGCCTCGCCGAAAGACAAGCCGCGCGTGGAACGCGCCGTGCAATACGTGCGCCGAAACTTCTGGGACGGTGAAACATTCACCAGCCTTGAGCAAGCGCAGCAGGCCGCCGTGCGGTGGTGTCGTGACACGGCGGGCACCCGCACCCACGGCACCACCTGCGCACAGCCGGGGCAGGTGTTCACCGCCGAGGAACAACCGAAGCTGCTGCCGGCGCCGGAGGTCTATGACGTGCCGGTGTTCAAGACGGTCAAGGTGCACCGCGATTTCCACGCCGAGGTCGGCAAGGCGCTGTACTCGCTGCCCGAGTGCTGGATAGGACAGCGCTTGGACGTGCGCGCCGACACCGAGCTCGTGAAGTTCTACCACCGCGGCGTGCTGGTCAAGGTTCACCCCCGCCAGCGGCCCGGTGGGCGCAGTACCGACCCCACCGATCTGCCCGAACACAAGACCGGCTACGCCCTGCGGGATGTGGCGGCGTTGATCGCCACCTGCGCCTCCCACGGCCCCCACGTGGGGATCTACGCCGAACGCATCCTCGATGACCGGCTGCCCTGGACCCGGATGCGCACGGTCTACCGCCTGCTGGGCCTGGTACGGCGCTACGGCGCAGCGCGGGTCGAACAAGCCTGCTCGCTATCGCTGGATCTCGATGTCGTCTCGGTGAACAAGATCGCCTCCATGCTGGAGCGCGCCACCGAGACCAGCGCCCCGGCACTGCCACAGGCAGTCGGCCACACCGCGACCCGGTTTGTCCGCGATCCATCCGAATTCAACTCCACCCCAACATCATTGACCGCCGTACCCGGCACCGATCCCGAGGAGACCCGCTGACATGACCACCACCCACCGTGGCGCCACCGACCCTATCGGCGCTGATCTGCTCAGACTGCTCAAGGCCCTCAAACTCGGAGCGATGGCCGACACCCTGCCCGAACGCGCCGCCCTGGCCCGCCAACACAAACTCAGCCACATCGGCTTTCTCGAAACACTGCTCGCCGACGAGGTCTCCAGACGCGAATCCCGCTCCGCCGCACTACGAGCGGCCAAAGCCGGGCTCGACCCCACCATGCGGTTCGACACCTGGACCGCACATGAAGACCTGCGCTATGACCGCACCCTGCTCGGCGATCTGACCTCACTGCGGTTCCTCGACGCCGGCCAGTCCGCCATCGTCCTCGGACCCGTTGGTGTTGGCAAAACTCATCTGGCAACAGCATTGGGGCACATGGCTATTCGTCGCCGCCACACCGTCGTGTTCGGCCGCGCCGACAAACTGTTCACCCGGCTACGCGCCGCCCGGCTCGACCACACCGTCGAAGCCGAGATCCGCCGACTGGCCGCCGTCGACGTCCTCATCATCGACGACTTCGCGCTACGACCCCTCGACGCCACCGAAACCAGCGACTTCTACGAAATCGTCGTCGAACGCCACCGCACCAAGACCACCATCGTGACGTCGAACCGCGAGCCCGCCGAATGGCTGACCATGACCGCCGACACCCTGCTCGCCCAATCAGCCATTGACCGGCTGACCTCCGCGGCCCACACCCTGGTCATCGAGGGACCGTCCTACCGACAACGCACCCGACCCCAGCTTGACCCCGGCCCCGACGACGAGCATCCTCAGTAACGCGCCACGGTGGTCCCATCCCCTTGGCAATCAGGTGGTCCCATCACCCTGGCAAGCGACACCTTCGTTCATCCGGCTACGACACGCCGGT